>OBPM01000060.1_pt1 | contig 21595 bp, 18 predicted proteins | sample 1493981 | NCBI WGS metagenome assembly OBPM01 (sample SAMEA3275485, study PRJEB22092) | marine metagenome | reverse complement strand
GAAGGCGGCCGCACCGTCGGCGCTGGCGTGGTTTCGAAAATCATCAAGTAAAAGCCTTGCGGCCAAAAGCTGCGATGTGACAGATAACGCACGGGGGCAACCTCGTGCGTTTTTTGTTTTGTTGCACTGCCTGAACGCAAGGACGCTCCGCGGGGGATATTTAGGCCAAGATGAAAGGGCGGCACAGGCTTTCATCTTGGCGCAAATATCCCCGCCGGAGGCTTGCTCGGCTTGCCTGTTGCACTTGGTTTGGGTTTTTGTGGGCCTGTGGTGGTTCCCCTCTTGATTTCCCAGTCTTGCTGCCGTAATCCCGCCTCAGGCACAGGAGTTTAGCTCAGTTGGTAGAGCATCGGTCTCCAAAACCGAGGGTCGTGGGTTCGAGTCCCCCAACTCCTGCCAGCCTGATAAGATACCCCCTCCCCACCCGCAAACCGTCGCAAGTGTTTCAGGCTGACACGTTGTCGCGACTGGGATGGAAATCTTGCGGGTTTGGGCCCATCTTTAGCATTCGATAAAATGGGAGTTTTTCATGTCGGGGTATCAAAAATCCGCTGAGCGCATTGCCGCGCTGTCGCCCGAGCAGTTTCGGGTCACGCAACAAAATGGCACCGAGCGCGCCGGCACCGGCGCCTATTTGCACAATCACGAGGCCGGTATCTATGTTGATATTGTTTCGGGCGAGCCTTTGTTTGCTTCGGCTGACAAGTTTGAGAGCGGTTGCGGTTGGCCAAGTTTCACCAAGCCGATTGAGCCTGCGCATGTTGCCGAGTTGCGTGACACCACGCATGGCATGATCCGGGTTGAGGTGCGCTCAAAGCATGGTGACAGCCATTTGGGGCATGTATTTCCTGATGGCCCGCGCGATCGTGGCGGTTTGCGCTATTGCATCAATTCGGCTTCTTTGCGTTTTGTGGCGCGCGGCGATATGGAAGCCGAGGGCTATGGCGCTTACATCAATCAAGTGGAGGATGTGAAATGACGACGGAAACCGCAGTTCTGGCGGGCGGCTGCTTTTGGGGCATGCAGGATCTGATCCGCAAGATGCAGGGGGTGATCAGCACCCGTGTTGGCTATTCTGGCGGCGATGTTGCCAATGCCACCTATCGCAATCATGGCAGCCATGCCGAGGCGATTGAGGTGGTGTTTGACTCTGCCAAGATCAGCTATCGCGACCTGCTGGAGTTTTTCTTTCAGATCCACGATCCCAGCACCCGCAACCGTCAGGGCAATGATCTGGGGCCATCCTATCGCTCGGCGATCTATTACACCTCGGCCGCGCAGCAGGCTGCGGCTTTGGATACGATTGCCGATGTGGATGCTTCCGGGCTTTGGCCAGCGCCCGTTGTGACCGAAGTGGCACCGCTTGGTCCGTTCTGGGAGGCAGAGCCAGAGCATCAGGATTATCTGGAGCGCAAACCGGATGGCTATACCTGCCATTTTGTGCGGCCGAATTGGAAGTTGCCACGGCGCGCGGCGGAATAGGCTTGGGGTGGCAGGCTGCGAAAAGTGGCCTGCTGCTTCTGCCTTGAAATCTGATGACGATGCGCGTATCTGCGCTGCAACCAGAGTTATTTGCGTGGAATCCGATAATGTCCAAGACCAATCCCGTCCAGTTCATGCAGCAGGTCCGCGCCGAAGTGGCCAAGGTCACTTGGCCCACGCGTCGTGAAGTGATGCTGACCACGGTGATGGTTTTCATCATGGCCGCGCTGACCGCCACCTTCTTTAGCATCGTCGATATTGGCATTCGCTTTGGTTTGACGGCGATTGTTGGCGGGTTCTAAGCCTGCGGCAAATTGATCAAGCTTTTGGTCGATCTGTGGAATTCCCTTGAAATTGGGGGCGTGGAGCGGTATTGGCCCCCAATCCAAAGGGAAACAGGCGCGCAGCGATTCGTGTTGCGCGCTGTTTTTTGTTCTGGGAACGGCGGGTTAACCGCTTGTAAAGATAAAACATTCGGGCGCAACGGCGGCCGGGCAGACAAGGTGGAAGTGGCATGGCCAAGCGTTGGTATTCGGTGAGCGTTCTCTCGAATTTTGAGAAGAAAGTTGCCGAGCAGATCAAGACCGCCGTTGCCGAGGCAAATCTTGGCGACGAAATTGACGAAGTGCTGGTGCCCACCGAAGAGGTGATCGAGGTGCGTCGTGGCAAGAAGGTGACGTCCGAGCGTCGCTTTATGCCGGGCTATGTCTTGGTGCGGATGGAGATGTCCAGCCGGGGCTATCACCTGATCTCTTCGATCAACCGCGTGACGGGGTTTTTGGGGCCGCAAGGCAAGCCGATGCCGATGCGCGACGCTGAAGTAAATCAGATTCTGAACCGGGTTGAAGAGGGCGAAGTTGCGCCGCGCAACCTGATCCGCTTTGAAACCGGCGAAAAGGTTAAAGTCACAGACGGTCCGTTCGAGGGCTTTGACGGCATGGTCGAAGACGTTGATGAGGCCAACAGCCGCCTGAAGGTCTCGGTGTCGATCTTTGGTCGTGCGACGCCTGTGGAATTGGAATTCACCCAGGTCTCGAAAGAGCTCTGAGTGTATCGCGTGGGAGGCACGCGCGGCGCAAGCCGTGACAAGCCGCACCACTAAACCGCGCCACTCTGGCGCTGTGAGTAAAGGAGAGGCCACATGGCCAAGAAGATTATCGGCAGCTTGAAGCTGCAAGTTAAAGCGGGTCAAGCCAACCCCTCCCCACCGGTTGGTCCGGCACTGGGTCAGCGCGGCTTGAACATCATGGCTTTCGTCAAGGAATTCAACGCGAAGACCGCTGACGCAGAGCCAGGCACCCCGACGCCTGTCATCATCACCTATTATCAGGACAAGTCGTTCAGCCTTGAGTTCAAGACTGCACCTGCTTCGTTCCTGCTGAAAAAAGCTGCTGGCCTGCCACCCGTTGGCAAGCGTAACCGCGCTAAGGGCTCTGATAAGCCCGGTCGTACGGTTGCCGGCACCGTGACGCTTGCCCAAATCCGCGGCATTGCTGAAGCCAAGATGAAAGACCTGAACGCGAACTCCGTAGAGGCCGCGATGCAGATCATCATGGGCTCGGCGAAGTCCTGCGGCATCGATGTGAAAGGGTAAGTCATGGCCAAGATTGGTAAACGTACCGCGGCTTCGCGGAAGGCCTTTGAAGGCAAGACGATCGTTTCGGTTGAAGAAGCAGTTGCGCTGATCAAAAGCGTTGCAACCGCGAAATTCGACGAGACCCTTGAAATCGCGATGAACCTTGGTGTTGACCCGCGTCACGCTGACCAAATGGTTCGCGGCGTTGTTCAGCTGCCAAACGGCACTGGCAAGACCGTGCGCGTCGCTGTGTTCGCACGCGCTGCAAAGGCTGATGAAGCCAAAGCAGCTGGTGCAGACATCGTTGGCGCAGAAGACCTGATGGAAGCCATCCAAGGCGGCAAAATCGACTTCGACCGTTGCATTGCAACGCCGGACATGATGCCTTTGGTTGGTCGTCTGGGTAAGATCCTGGGCCCACGCAACCTGATGCCAAACCCTAAAGTCGGCACCGTGACGATGGACGTGAAAACGGCCGTTGAAGCAGCCAAGGGCGGCGAAGTGCAGTTCAAAGTTGAAAAAGCTGGCGTTATTCACGCTGGTATCGGCAAAGTTTCGTTCTCGGACGAAAAGCTGGCTGAAAACGTGCGCGCCTTCGTGGAAGCCGTTTCCAAAGCCAAGCCTGCTGGTGCCAAGGGTGCATACCTGAAGAAAGTGTCGCTGTCCTCGACCATGGGTCCGGGCGTGGCATTGGATCTGGCGTCTGCTGCGAAATAAGCCGTTGGGGGTTACCCCCAGCGCATGAAATTCCTGACCCTTCGGGGAAAGGATGGTGGGGCGAAAAGATGCAAGTCTTCAGCCCCATCCTGTCCGAGAAGGCCGGTGACGCGCAAACGTCTTAATATCCTGCCCGAGATGGGGAACGAGATGATGTCGCCTTCGGGAGATTTTGGCTCGGGACCCGTAAAATGGACCCGAACGCCTGTCGCGAGACGGGCTTAATTGAGCCGGGGGGAAACCCCCAAACTTGGAGTGAAACTGTGGATAGAGCCCAGAAAGAGAAATTGGTCGAGGAACTCGGCCAGATCTTCGCAAGCTCTGGCGTTGTAGTGGTTGCTCACTACGCGGGTATGACGGTTAAACAGATGCAGGACCTACGCGCAAAAATGCGCGCCGTTGGTGGGTCCGTTCGCGTTGCCAAGAACAAGCTCGCCAAGATCGCCCTTGAAGGCAACCCCTCTGCAAAGATGGGTGACCTTCTGTCGGGCATGACTGTACTTGCCTATACCGAGGATCCCGTCGCTGGTGCGAAGGTTTCCGAGGAATACGCAAAGGCTAACGACAAGTTCGTTATCCTTGGCGGTTCCATGGGCGGTACGATGTTGGACCCAGCTGGGGTCAAAGCTGTGGCTGCTATGCCATCGCGCGAAGAGCTTCTTGCTCAAATCGTGTCGATGATCGGCGCTCCTGCTTCGTCCATCGCTGGTGCCATTGGCGCGCCTGCTTCGAACATCGCAAGCATCCTGTCGACCATCGAAGAAAAGGCCGCGGCCTAATCTTTGTACTCGCGTAGGGTCTTGAACCTTACCTCGTTAGAACCATCTTAACTGAACGGAACATGAAATGTCTGATCTGAACAAACTCGCCGAGCAAATCGTAGGCTTGACCCTGCTGCAGGCGCAAGAACTGAAAACCATCCTGAAAGACACCTATGGCATCGAGCCAGCTGCTGGTGGCGCTGTCATGATGGCTGGCCCAGCTGCTGCTGCGGCTCCGGCTGCTGAAGAGCAGACCGAATTCGACGTCGTTCTGACCGACGCTGGTCCAAACAAGATCAACGTGATCAAAGAAGTTCGCACGATCACCGGTCTTGGTCTGAAAGAAGCTAAAGACCTCGTCGAAGCTGGCGGCAAAGTGAAAGAGCAAGTCTCGAAAGCTGACGCTGAAGCTCTGAAGAAAACCCTTGAAGCCGCTGGCGCCAAGGTTGAACTGAAGTAATCCACCCAGCGGGGCAACCCGTTATGTGGATGTGCTGGCTGGGTCCGAAGCAATTCGGGCCCAGCCGTGCGCGTCTTGAAGACCCGCTTCTTGGTAGCTGCTTTTGCGAAAGCCGGTTCCAAGGTGCGGACACAGGTTCGGGAGCCACCCTAAGGGACGGGTGGCATGAATAGAACCTATCCCCCTCTCGCCAATCGGCACGCCTTCCGTGGCCCGACGGAATGCAAGCCGGCGATTAAGATGAAAGGTTACGACGAGCATGGCGCAAGCTTACGTTGGCCAGAAGCGGATCCGCCGTTATTTCGGCAAAATTCGCGAAGTTCTGGAAATGCCGAACCTGATCGAGGTTCAGAAATCCTCCTACGACCTGTTCTTGCGGTCCGGCGACAGCGACAAGCCGCTGGAAGGCGAAGGCATCCAGGGCACGTTCCAGTCGGTTTTCCCGATCAAGGACTTTAATGAAACAGCGGTTTTGGAGTTCGTAAAATACGAGCTTGAAAAGCCCAAATACGACGTGGAAGAGTGCCAGCAGCGCGACATGACTTATGCCGCACCGCTGAAAGTCACCCTGCGTCTGATCGTGTTTGATGTTGATGAGACCACCGGGGCACGGTCGGTTAAAGACATCAAAGAGCAAGACGTCTACATGGGCGACATGCCTTTGATGACGCATAACGGCACCTTCGTTGTGAACGGCACCGAGCGCGTAATCGTCTCGCAGATGCACCGCTCGCCGGGCGTGTTCTTTGACCATGACAAGGGCAAGACCCACTCTTCGGGTAAGCTTTTGTTTGCATGCCGGATCATTCCTTACCGCGGGTCGTGGTTGGATTTTGAATTCGACGCCAAAGACATCGTATTTGCGCGCATCGACCGTCGTCGTAAGCTGCCTGTCACCACGCTGCTTTATGCTTTGGGCATGGACCAAGAAGGCATCATGGATGCCTATTACGAGACTGTGAATTTCTCGTATCTGAAAAACAAGGGCTGGGTCACCAAGTTCTTCCCCGAGCGTGTGCGCGGCACCCGCCCGACCTATGACATCGTTGACGCAGCGACTGGCGAAGTGATTTGCAAAGCGGGCGACAAGATGACGCCCCGCATGGCAAACGAGCTGATCAAGACCGGTAAGGTCACCGAGCTGCTGTTGCCTTACGATCACATCGTTGGCCGCTATGTTGCCAAGGATATCATCAACGAAGAAACCGGTGAAATCTGGGTCGAAGCTGGTGACGAGCTGACCATGGAATACGACCGTGACGGCGAAGTCAAAGGCGGCAGCCTTAAGCTGCTGTTGGACCAAGGCATCACCGACATTCCGGTTCTGGACATCGACAACGTCAACGTCGGTCCTTATCTGCGCAACACCATGGCTGCCGATAAGAACATGGGCCGCGACACCGCGCTGATGGACATCTACCGCGTGATGCGTCCGGGCGAGCCACCAACCGTTGAGGCGGCCTCGCAGCTGTTCGACACGCTGTTCTTTGACAGCGAGCGTTATGATCTTTCGGCCGTTGGTCGTGTGAAGATGAACATGCGTTTGGATCTGGGCCGCCCAGACACCCAGCGCACGCTGGACCGCGCTGATATCGTGGCTTGCATCAAGGCTCTGACCGAGCTGCGCGATGGCAAGGGCGAGATCGACGACATCGACCACCTTGGCAACCGTCGTGTGCGCTCGGTTGGCGAATTGATGGAAAACCAATACCGCGTTGGCCTGCTGCGTATGGAGCGCGCCATCAAGGAACGGATGTCTTCCGTCGAAATCGACACGATCATGCCGCAAGACCTGATCAACGCCAAACCAGCCGCGGCTGCGGTGCGTGAATTCTTTGGCTCGTCGCAGCTGTCGCAGTTCATGGACCAAACCAACCCGCTGTCGGAAGTCACGCACAAGCGTCGTCTGTCCGCACTGGGGCCAGGCGGTTTGACCCGCGAACGTGCCGGCTTTGAAGTCCGCGACGTTCACCCGACCCACTATGGCCGGATGTGTCCAATTGAAACGCCAGAAGGTCAGAACATTGGTCTGATCAACTCGCTCGCGACCTTTGCGCGGGTGAACAAATATGGCTTCATCGAGACCCCATACCGCAAGGTGATCGACAATAAGGTGACCGACGAGGTTATCTACATGTCGGCAACCGAAGAAATGCGCCACACCGTTGCTCAGGCAAACGCGGCGCAGGATGCGGAAGGTCGTTTCACCGACGATCTGATTTCCTCGCGCAAAGCGGGCGATTTCATGCTGAACCCACCAGAAGCGATCGACCTGATCGACGTTTCGCCAAAGCAGTTGGTTTCGGTTGCGGCCTCGCTGATTCCGTTCTTGGAAAACGACGACGCGAACCGCGCGCTGATGGGCTCTAACATGCAGCGTCAGGCCGTGCCTTTGCTGCGTTCGGATGCGCCTTTCGTCGGCACAGGGATCGAGGCCGTTGTGGCCCGCGATTCCGGCGCTGCGATCATGGCACGCCGGTCGGGGATCGTTGACCAAGTCGACGCAACCCGTATCGTTGTGCGCGCCACCGAGATGCTGGAACCCGGCGAGCCGGGCGTCGACATCTACCGTCTGCGCAAGTTCAAGCGGTCTAACCAATCGTCCTGCATCAACCAGCGTCCGCTGGTGAAGGTGGGCGACAAGGTTGTGCGCGAAGAAGTCATCGCCGATGGTCCATCGACCGATATGGGCGAATTGGCTCTGGGCCGGAACGTGATCGTCGCGTTTATGCCTTGGAACGGCTATAACTACGAAGACTCGATCCTGATCTCGGAACGTATCCTGAAAGACGACGTTTATACCTCGATTCACATCGACGAGTATGAAGTCGCCGCCCGCGATACCAAGCTGGGGCCAGAAGAGATCACTCGCGACATCCCGAACGTCGGTGAAGAAGCGCTGCGCAACCTCGACGAGGCTGGCATTGTCTACATCGGTGCAGAGGTTGTTCCCGGCGATATTCTGGTTGGTAAGATCACCCCCAAAGGTGAATCGCCAATGACCCCAGAAGAAAAGCTGTTGCGCGCGATCTTTGGCGAAAAGGCTTCCGACGTGCGCGACACAAGCTTGCGTCTGCCGCCGGGTGCTTTTGGCACGATCGTCGAAGTGCGGGTCTTCAACCGTCACGGCGTTGATAAAGACGAACGGGCCTTGCAGATCGAGCGTGAAGAAGTCGAACGTCTGGCGCGTGACCGCGACGACGAATTGGCGATCCTTGAGCGCAACATCTACTCGCGTTTGAAGACCTTGATCATGGGCAAAACTGCCGTGAAGGGTCCAAAGGGCATCAAGAGCGGTTCGACGATCGACGCAGAGCTTTTGGGCACCTTGTCCAAGGGTCAGTGGTGGCAGCTTGCGCTGGAAGGCGAAGCGGATGCCAAGGACGTTGAAGCGCTGCATGACCAATACGAAGTGCAAAAGCGCGCGCTCGACAACCGTTTCGATGACAAAGTCGAAAAGGTCCGTCGCGGCGACGATCTGCCTCCGGGTGTGATGAAGATGGTCAAAGTCTTTGTGGCCGTGAAGCGCAAGCTTCAGCCGGGCGACAAGATGGCAGGCCGTCACGGCAACAAGGGCGTCGTGTCCAAGGTTGTTCCAGAAGAAGACATGCCCTTCCTTGCGGATGGCACGCCTGTTGACCTTGTGCTGAACCCGCTTGGCGTGCCGTCGCGGATGAACGTTGGTCAGATTTTGGAAACCCACATGGGCTGGGCCGCGCGTGGCCTTGGCATCAAGATCGACGATGCTTTGAAAGAGTATCGCCGTTCCGGTGACATGACCCCAGTGCGCGAAGCTGTGCGTCATGCTTATGGTGACGAGACTTATGAAGAGTCCTTTGCAGGCCGTGACGAGGATGATTTCCTTGAACTGGCAGGCAATGTCACCAAAGGCGTGCCAATCGCATCGCCGGTCTTTGACGGTGCCAAAGAGGCTGATGTCAACGATGCGCTGACCCGCGCGGGCTTTGACACCTCGGGCCAATCGGTTGTGTTTGACGGTCGGACTGGCGAGCAATTTGCCCGCAAGGTCACCGTTGGCGTGAAGTATATGCTGAAACTCCACCACCTTGTGGATGACAAGCTGCACGCACGCTCGACCGGTCCTTACTCGCTTGTCACGCAGCAGCCGCTGGGTGGTAAGGCGCAGTTCGGTGGCCAGCGTCTTGGCGAGATGGAAGTCTGGGCTTTGGAAGCTTATGGCGCCGCTTACACCTTGCAGGAAATGCTGACGGTGAAATCGGATGACGTTGCAGGCCGCACCAAGGTCTACGAGTCGATCGTCAAAGGCGAAGACAACTTTGAAGCCGGCGTGCCGGAATCCTTCAACGTTCTTGTCAAAGAAGTCCGTGGCCTCGGCCTCAACATGGAACTCCTGGATGCGGAGGAAGAGTGACGGAGTGGTGGGGTAAAACCCCACCCTACACCGTCCCGTAGGGTGGGTTTTAAACCCACCTTACCCTTTTCCCCCGCCGCCCCCCATTCGTAGGATGTGAAGATGAACCAGGAACTGTCTACCAACCCGTTCAACCCGGTTGCGCCCGTCAAAACCTTCGACGAGATCAAGATCTCTCTGGCCTCGCCAGAGCGGATTTTGTCGTGGTCGTTTGGCGAGATCAAAAAGCCGGAAACCATTAACTACCGCACGTTCAAACCAGAGCGTGACGGTCTGTTCTGCGCGCGTATCTTTGGCCCAATCAAAGATTACGAATGCCTTTGCGGCAAATACAAGCGGATGAAATATCGCGGCGTTGTCTGCGAAAAATGCGGCGTTGAAGTCACGCTGCAAAAAGTCCGCCGCGAGCGGATGGGCCATATCGAGCTGGCATCGCCAGTTGCGCATATCTGGTTCCTGAAATCGCTGCCAAGCCGCATCGGCCTGATGCTGGACATGACGCTGCGCGATCTGGAGCGTGTGCTTTATTTCGAAAACTACGTGGTGATCGAGCCAGGTCTGACCGACCTGACCTATCAGCAGCAGCTGACCGAAGAAGAATATCTTGACGCGCAAGACCAATATGGCGCTGACGCTTTCACCGCCAATATCGGTGCTGAAGCGATCCGCGAAATGCTGGCCGCGATTGATCTTGAGACCACCGCAGAACAGCTGCGCGCCGATCTGAAAGAAGCCACTGGCGAGCTGAAGCCAAAGAAGATCATCAAGCGTTTGAAGATCGTCGAAAGCTTCCTCGAATCTGGCAACCGTCCCGAGTGGATGGTTCTGACCGTTCTTCCGGTCATTCCGCCAGAATTGCGCCCGCTGGTGCCGCTGGATGGTGGTCGGTTTGCGACCTCTGACTTGAACGACCTGTATCGTCGCGTCATCAACCGCAACAACCGTCTGAAGCGTCTGATCGAACTGCGTGCGCCCGATATCATCGTGCGCAACGAAAAGCGCATGTTGCAAGAAGCCGTCGATGCGCTGTTTGACAACGGCCGTCGTGGTCGTGTTATCACCGGCACCAACAAGCGTCCGCTGAAGTCGCTGTCCGATATGCTCAAGGGCAAGCAGGGCCGCTTCCGTCAGAACCTTCTGGGCAAGCGCGTCGACTTCTCGGGTCGTTCGGTTATCGTGACCGGCCCAGAGCTTAAGCTGCACCAATGCGGTCTGCCAAAGAAGATGGCTTTGGAGCTGTTCAAGCCCTTCATCTATTCGCGTCTGGAGGCCAAGGGCCTGTCCAGCACTGTGAAACAGGCGAAGAAGCTGGTCGAAAAAGAGCGTCCCGAAGTTTGGGATATCCTTGACGAGGTCATCCGCGAGCATCCGGTTCTGCTGAACCGCGCGCCAACGCTGCACCGTCTTGGCATCCAGGCGTTTGAACCGATCCTGATCGAAGGTAAGGCTATTCAGCTGCACCCGCTGGTCTGCTCGGCGTTCAACGCGGACTTTGACGGCGACCAAATGGCTGTTCACGTGCCGCTGAGCCTTGAAGCTCAGCTGGAAGCTCGCGTGTTGATGATGTCGACCAACAACGTTCTGTCGCCTGCAAACGGCGCGCCGATCATTGTTCCGTCGCAGGATATGGTGTTGGGCCTTTACTACACCACCATGGAACGCAGCGGCATGGTTGGCGAAGGCATGGCCTTTGCTGACATCGACGAAGTCGAACATGCTTTGGGCGCTGGCGCTGTGCATTTGCACGCCAAAATCCAAGCGCGTCTGCGTCAGGTTGACGAGCACGGCAATATCGTCTGGAAGCGGTTTGACACCACGCCGGGCCGTCTGCGTCTTGGCAACCTGTTGCCGCTGAACGCGAAAGCGCCGTTCGATCTGGTAAACCGTCTTCTGCGTAAGAAAGATGTGCAGACCGTCATCGACACTGTCTACCGCTATTGCGGCCAGAAAGAGTCGGTGATCTTCTGTGACCAGATCATGGGTCTTGGTTTCCGCGAAGCGTTCAAGGCCGGTATCTCGTTCGGTAAGGACGATATGCTGATCCCAGACAGCAAGTGGCCCATCGTCAATGAAGCTCGCGATCAGGTGAAAGCCTTCGAGCAGCAGTATATGGACGGCCTGATCACTCAGGGCGAGAAGTATAACAAAGTCATCGACAGCTGGACCAAGTGTAACGACAAAGTCACCGAAGCGATGATGACCACGATTTCGGCAACGAAATATGACGAGAACGGCGCCGAAATGGAACCGAACTCGGTCTATATGATGTCGCACTCGGGGGCGCGTGGCTCGGTGACGCAGATGAAGCAGCTGGGTGGTATGCGCGGCCTGATGGCCAAGCCAAACGGCGAGATCATCGAGACGCCGATCATCTCGAACTTTAAAGAGGGTCTGACGGTTCTCGAATACTTCAACTCGACCCACGGGGCGCGTAAGGGCCTTGCGGACACCGCGTTGAAGACCGCGAACTCGGGCTATCTGACCCGTCGTCTGGTGGACGTTGCACAAGATTGCATCATCCGTCAGCATGATTGCGGCACCGAACGCGGCATCACCGCGGATGTGGCTGTGAACGACGGCGAAGTGGTGCAGTCCTTGGCCGAGCGCGTGCTGGGCCGTGTGGCTGCCGACGATATCGTTGTGCCAGCAACCGGCGAAGTTCTGGTTGCCCGCGGCGAGCTGATTGACGAACGTCGTGCCGATTTGATCAACGCCAAAGGCGTGACCACATCGCGCATCCGCTCGCCACTGACCTGTGACGCTGAAGAAGGCGTTTGCGCAATGTGCTATGGTCGTGACCTTGCACGCGGCACCTTGGTGAACCAAGGCGAAGCCGTGGGCATCATCGCGGCACAGTCGATCGGTGAACCTGGCACCCAGCTGACGATGCGGACCTTCCACATCGGCGGCGTGGCGCAAGGCGGCCAGCAGTCGTTCCTTGAATCAAGCCAAGAAGGCAAGATCGAGTTCCGTAACGCCAACCTTCTGTCCAACGCCGCTGGCGAGCAGATTGTGATCGGCCGGAACATGTCGATCGCAATCTTGGACGAGGGCGGCACCGACCGCGCGGTTCACAAGCTGACCTATGGCGCGAAACTGCACGTTAAAGACGGCGCAATGGTCAAGCGTGGCAACAAGCTGTTCGAATGGGACCCCTATACGCTTCCGATCATCGCCGAAAAGGCCGGTGTGGCGAAGTTCAAGGATCTTGTGCCGGGCATCTCTGTGCGCGACGAGACCGACGAAGCCACCGGCATGACGCAGAAAATCGTCACCGACTGGCGTTCGGCACCAAAAGGCGGCGATCTGAAGCCAGAAGTCATTGTTATGGACCCGTCGACTGGCGAGCCTGTGCGCAATGACGGTGGCCACCCGATTTCCTATCCAATGTCGGTCGACGCGATTTTGTCGGTCGAAGACGGTCAGGAACTGGTGCCAGGTGATGTGGTTGCGCGTATTCCGCGCGAAGGTGCCAAGACCAAAGACATCACCGGGGGTCTTCCTCGCGTGGCAGAATTGTTCGAAGCCCGTCGTCCAAAAGACCACGCCATCATCGCAGAAGCCGACGGCTATGTGCGCTTTGGCAAGGACTATAAGAACAAGCGTCGCATCACGGTCGAACCTGTCGACGAAACGCTGCACGCTCAGGAATATATGATCCCGAAGGGCAAGCATATTCCTGTGCAAGAAGGCGATTTCGTCCAAAAGGGCGATTACATCATGGACGGCAACCCGGCCCCACACGACATCCTGCGGATTTTGGGTGTCGAAGCGCTGGCGAACTACATGATCGACGAAGTTCAAGACGTCTATCGTCTGCAGGGCGTGAAGATCAACGACAAGCACATCGAGGTGATCGTTCGCCAGATGCTGCAAAAGTTCGAAGTTCTCGACTCGGGCGAAACCACGTTGCTGAAAGGCGAAAACGTCGACAAGCACGAGCTGGACGAGGCCAATGATAAGGCCGCGTTGCACGGGATGCGTCTTGCGGTGGCCGAACCGATCCTTTTGGGGATCACCAAAGCCTCGCTGCAAACCCGCAGCTTTATCTCGGCGGCGTCGTTCCAAGAAACCACGCGTGTGCTTACCGAAGCTTCGGTGCAGGGCAAGCGTGACAAATTGGTCGGCCTGAAAGAGAACGTGATCGTTGGCCGTTTGATCCCCGCAGGCACCGGTGGTGCAACGCGTGTGGTGAAAAACATCGCCAGCACCCGCGACACCGTGGTGATCGAAGCGCGTCGTTCCGAAGCAGAAGTCGCGGTGGCCTTGGCCGCACCGGCCCCTGCACCGCAAAACGATCTCGCTGCCGCCTATGCAGCCGAGATGGAAAACCGCGACGAGTGATCTTGTGATCTAAACACAAAGGCCCCGTGGGAAACCACGGGGCCTTTTGCGTTAAAGGGGTCGGTGCCTCCAACCAAGGCAGCAAAAGATCCCGCGCCCCTTCATGGTTGAAACCCTTGGCAAACCCGCTTCGCCTCCCCATATCAATGCCCTGCGCAACCAGAGGCCACACCATGAAATCCAATACGCTTAAACTCGCCATCGCCGCGCTGATCGGCCTCGCCATCATCGGCGGCGATATGCTGGTCTCGCTCTAACCCTTCATCTGTCTCTAAATATCCCACGGGGGAAGCGCCGCAGGCGCTGGGGGTGTGAAACCCCCAAGCCCGGTTTGAGCAAGCCTCTTCCCCCCAAGCCTTTGCCCTGCTACCTCTGCACCAAGGGGGAGCCATGGCAATTTCTGACAACCTGCGCGGCGCGCTTTATATGAGCCTGTCGATGTTCTCCTTTACGGTGAATGACACCTTTATGAAGGCGGTCACCCAGACGCTGCCGCTGTTCCAGACCATAGCGCTGCGCGGCATAATTGCGCTGATCGGCCTTACCTTAATCGCCTGGGCGACGGGGCAGTTGCGCTTTGACATGTCACGCCGGGATGCCAAGCTGATTACGCTGCGCTCGGCGGCCGATGTGATCGCCACCATCCTATTTTTAACGGCTTTGCAACACATGCAATTGGCTAATCTTTCTGCGATTATTCAGGCGATGCCGCTTGCGGTCACGCTCGGTGCCGCGCTTTGGTTCAAAGATCAGATCGGCTGGCGGCGCATGACGGCGATTTTGATCGGCTTTGTCGGCGTGGTCATCATCATCAGCCCTGGAAGCGAGGGTTTTGATGGCTGGTCGCTTTTGGGGCTTGGCTCGGTGCTGGCGATTGTGGTGCGCGATTTGTCGGTGCGGCCGCTGTCGCGCGAGGTGCCTTCGATCATGGTTGCCTTGGGCGCAGGGGCTGCGGTCTTTGCCATGGGTCTGTTTGGTTCGGCCTTTCAGGGCTGGCAGCCGGTGACTGCTGTGCAAGGCGCGCAGATCGGCGGCGCTGGGGTGATGCTGACGCTGGGCTATCTGAGTTCAGTGACCGCGATGCGGGTGGGCGATATCGGCTTCGTCGCCCCCTTCCGCTACAGTTCACTGCTTTGGGCGATTTTGCTGGGCTGGGTGTTTTTTGCCAATCTGCCGCCGCTGCATGCGGTGGTCGGCGCGGCGATTGTGGTGGCGACTGGCATCTATACCCTGCTGCGCGAGCGGAAATTGCGTCAGCAAGCCCGCGCGCGTGCCTGATCATTTGCAAGCAAGGGGCGGCTGGCCTATAGAGACCCGAACCTTGACCTGCCGCTGGCTGGAAATCCTATGACTCAAATCTCTGTCGTCATTCCGGCCCGCAATGAGGCCGAGAATATCATCACCTTGGTCGAAGATATTGATCGCGCGTTGGCCGCCTTGGGCGGCTTCGAGATTATCGTCGTCGATGATGCCTCGACCGATGCTTCGGTGGCAGTTCTCCGCAAGCGGGCGCAAAGCATGCCGCATCTGCGGGTGCTGACGCATGATCGCTCGGGTGGGCAATCGGCTGCTGTGCATTCGGGGGTGCTGGCGTCGCGCGGCGCGGTAATTTGCACGCTTGATGGCGATGGGCAGAACCCTGCCGAGGAGTTGCCGCATCTTTTGGCGCCGATCCTTGGCGATGCGACAGGACGCATTGGTCTGGTGGCCGGCCAGCGCGTGGCGCGGCAGGACACTTGGTCTAAAAAGGCCGCATCAAAGTTTGCCAATGGTCTGCGCGGTTGGATGTTGCAAGACGGCACCCGTGACACCGGCTGCGGACTTAAGGCGTTTCGGCGTGAGGCCTTTCTGGCGCTGCCCTATTTCAACCATATGCACCGCTATCTGCCGGCGCTGTTTGCGCGCGATGGCTGGGCGATTGCCCATGTCGATGTCACCCATCGGGCACGCGGGGCGGGGCGGTCGAATTATTCCAACCTGCAACGCGCGGCGGTCGGGGTGGTAGATCTGATCGGTGTGGCTTGGCTGCTGCGCCGCCGCAAGATCTCGACCGTGCTGCCGGATGATTTAAGATGATGCATGAACTTCTCAGCAAATTTGGTGCAGGCAGCACGGGTGATGCGGTTTGGCTGCTGGTGGGCCTGCTGGGGCAACTTGCGTTTACTGCAAGGTTTATCGTCCAGTGGGTGGCGTCAGAGCGCGCGAAAGCTTCGGTGATGCCGGTGGCGTTTTGGTATCTGTCGATCGTCGGTGGGCTGGTGGTTTTGGCCTATGGCATTCATAAGCTGGATCTTGTGATCATTCTGGGGCAATTGCCCGGTGTGGTGGTCTATAGCCGCAATCTGTGGCTGATCCGCAAGGGCAAGCATGTCGCGGGCTGAAGCGGGCTGGTTCCGCCCGGCCTTGCTGATCGTCTTGGCGCTGACATTTGCGCGGTGGGCGCTGCTTCTGCTAGACCGCACCGATCTTTATGTTGACGAGGCGCAATACTGGCTTTGGGGCCAAGAGTTTGCTTTCGGCTATTATTCAAAACCACCGCTGATTGGCTGGCTGATCGGCGCTGTCACGGCCTTGGCGGGCAGTGATGCGCCATTTTGGGTGCGGATGCCCGGGGCGGCTCTGCATGGGGCAACGGCGCTGATCTTGGCCGCTTGGGCCGCGCGCTGGATGGGTCGGCGCGAGGCGGTGCTGACGGCGGCGGTCTATGCCAGCCTGCCGATGGTGGCGCTGGGAAGTTTGCTGATATCGACCGACACCGTGATGGCGCCGTTTTACGCCGCAGCGCTTTATTTCTTTGCGCGTTTGACCGAAGCGCGCGCGCCGCGGTTTGCGCTGCTGGCAGGGGTGGCGATTGGCGCTGCCTTTATGGCGAAATATGCGGCGGTGTATTTTCTGATCGGGGTGGCGCTGATCCAGATTGCGCCGGCCTACCGCATTGGCTGGCGCAATGGCGCGTTGATGCTGGCCGGCTTTGCGGCGGTGATTTCGCCAAATATCTGGTGGAACCTAAGCCACAAGCTGACGACCTTTTCGCATACGGTGGATAATGTCGGCTGGCTGCGTGGGGGGGCGGCGCTGCATCCTGCGGGGATGGCCGAGTTTCTGGTCTCGCAAGCGGCGGTGGTTGGGCCGGTGGTATTGATCGCCATGCTGATCGGGCTGCGCCGGGTTCCTGCGATGGCGGCCTTTGTGCTGCCGCCCCTGGCGGTGGTGACGGTGCAGGCCTTGTTGGGAACCGCGCAAGCCAATTGGGCGCTGGCCGCCTATTTCGCCGGAACGGTGCTGGCGGTGCAGGTTCTGCGCGGGCATCCGCGCTGGTTGATCGCGTCTTTTGCGGTGAATGCAGTGGTCTGCCTTGGATTGCCGCTGCTGACGATCTTTACCGCGCTGACCTTTCCCAATGGCAAGCCGCTGCTGGATCGCCAGCTTGGCCGCGTGCAGATGAGCCAGCAGATCATTGCGCTGGCGCATCAGAATGGCGATCTGCCGGTGCTGGCGATGCCGCGCGATATTCTGGCGGATCTGTTTTACACGGGTGCCGGATCTGGCCTGACGTTCTATGCGCCGCGCCCAAATGGCCGCGCGCAGAACCACTATGAACAGCGCTATCCGCTGCCGCTTGGGCTGACGGGCAAGCTGCTTTTGATCACCGCCGCGCCACCTGCCTGTGCAGGGCCTGCCTTACCGCTTCAGGCGCAGGGTGGGGCCTATGCCAAATGGCATCTTGCGGCCTATGTTGTGGAGGCCGCTTGTGTCGAACCTTGACCGCCTGATCGTGGCGCTAATCGCTGCCTCGGCGCTTGTGCTGCTGGTCTTTGGCATCTGGCCGCAGCTGGATCTGCGTGTGGCGGGTTATTTTTACGATGGCGCCCAGTTTCCGGTCGACCATAACGCCCTGATCCTGCGGCTGCGCTATCTGGTTTGGGATGCGACGCTGGTGATGCCGCTGCTCGCGTTGGGGCTGCTGCTGGTCACCGGGATCTGGCGGCGCAAACTGGTGCTGGCGGCGCGTGGCTGGGGCTTTGTGCTGGCGCTGTTTCTGCTGGGGCCGGGGCTTTTGGTCAATGCGATCCTAAAGCAATATTGGGGCCGCGCGCGTCCCTATGATGTGGTCGAGTTTGGCGGGCAGGCGCAGTTTACCCCTGCCTATCAGATCGCCGATCAATGCGCGGCGAATTGTTCTTTTGTCTCTGGCGAAGGCTCGGGGGCTATGGCCTTGGCGATCTCGCTTTGGCTGATTCTATGGGTTTTGCGCCACCGGCTGCCGCGCGCGCTGTTTTGGGCGGGGCAGGGCGGCACTTTGCTGGTCTTGGGCTTTGCCGGCTGGCAACGCGTCGCCTCGGGCGGGCATTTTCTGTCTGACGTATTGCTGTCGTGGCTTTTTGTTGCGCTGGTGGCGGCAGTTTTGGCGCGTTTCATGCGTCCTTTGGCAGCACCGCGCCGCTAGGCCCTGCGGCTGTTGACAAGCACCGCGACTCCCTCTATCAGCCCGCTCACTTGGGGTAGTCTCTTCGGATTTTGCCACTCGTGAACTTGATGTGGTCATGATCCGGGCGCAAGCCTCGATCCTCTGGAATTCCACCGCGCTGCCCCCTTCGGGAGGTGGTTCGGTTTTATCGTTTTATGGATATGCCATAAAATGACGTCGAGAAGCAGTGTCCCGAGGTTTCGGGGCGAGTATTGACAGAGCAACACGGGGTACGTGAATGCCAACTATTCAACAGCTGATCCGCAAACCGCGGTCACCAGTCGTGCGGAAGACCAAGTCGCAACACTTGGAATCCTGCCCGCAAAAGCGTGGGGTTTGTACCCGCGTTTATACCACCACACCGAAAAAGCCGAACTCTGCTATGCGGAAAGTCGCAAAAGTGCGCCTGACCAACAGCTTCGAGGTTATCTGCTATATTCCGGGTGAAAAGCACAACCTTCAGGAACACTCTGTGGTTCTGATCCGCGGCGGTCGCGTAAAAGACCTTCCGGGTGTGCGTTATCACATCCTTCGCGGCGTACTGGATACCCAGGGCGTCAAAGAACGTCGCCAGCGTCGTTCGAAATACGGCGCTAAGCGTCCGAAGTGAGGAATTAAGATATGTCTCGTCGTCACGCCGCTGAAAAACGCGATATCCTTCCTGACGCCAAGTATGGTGATCGGGTTCTTACAAAATTCATGAACAACCTGATGCTCGACGGCAAAAAGTCCGTCGCTGAATCGATCGTTTATGGCGCTCTTGAGCGGGTTCAGACCCGTCTGAAGCGTGAACCTATCGAGTGCTTCCACGAAGCGCTGGACAACGTCAAACCTTCCGTCGAAGTGCGTTCGCGCCGCGTCGGTGGTGCGACCTATCAGGTTCCAGTCGAAGTGCGCATCGAACGCCGCGAAGCTTTGGCCATCCGTTGGCTGATCATCGCTGCTCGCAAGCGCAACGAAAACACCATGGAAGAGCGTCTTGCTGCCGAGCTTTCGGATGCAGTGAACAACCGTGGCACCGCCGTCAAAAAGCGGGAAGACACCCACAAAATGGCAGATGCAAACAAAGCATTCAGCCACTACCGCTGGTAAGGGTTTAACATGGCACGCGAATTCCCTCTTACGCGCTACCGGAACTTCGGCATCATTGCACATATTGATGCCGGTAAGACCACCACGACCGAGCGTATCCTGTACTACACAGGCAAATCCCATAAAATCGGCGAAGTCCATGACGGCGCCGCGACGATGGACTGGATGGAGCAAGAGCAAGAGCGTGGCATCACGATCACCTCTGCTGCGACAACCACGTTCTGGGAACGCACGATTGATCCAGGTCTGGACCATGCACGTTCCGACAAATACCGCTTCAACATCATCGACACCCCCGGCCACGTTGACTTCACCATTGAAGTTGAGCGTTCCTTGGCTGTTCTTGACGGCGCTGTGGTTCTGTTGGACGGCAACGCAGGCGTCGAGCCGCAGACCGAAACCGTTTGGCGTCAGGCCGACCGGTACAAGGTTCCGCGGATCGTTTTTGTCAACAAAATGGACAAAACCGGCGCTGACTTCTTCAACTGCGTCAAGATGATCAAAGACCGCACCGGCGCGAACGCTGTTCCAATCGCTTTGCCGATTGGCGCAGAAGACAAGCTGGAAGGCATCATTGATCTGGTGACGATGGAAGAGTGGGTTTATCAGGGTGAAGACCTTGGCGCCTCCTGGGTCCGTCAGCCAATCCGTGCCGAGTTGCAAGACGAAGCCAACGAATGGCGCTACAACTTGCTGGAAACCGCTGTTGGCCAAGACGACGCCGCAATGGAAGCCTATCTGGACGGCAAAGAGCCAACCGAAGCCGAATTGCGCGCGCTGATCCGTAAGGGCACGCTGGCAATCGACTTTGTTCCGGTTATGGCTGGTTCGGCGTTCAAAAACAAAGGCGTGCAGCCTTTGCTGAACGCTGTGATCGACTATCTGCCAACACCTCTCGACGTGCCGCCTTACATGGGCTTTGCGCCAGGCGACGAGTCGGAAACCCGCAATATCTCGCGGTCGGCAGATGATGATCAGCCCTTCTCGGCGCTGGCCTTCAAGATCATGAACGACCCCTTCGTTGGTTCGCTGACCTTTACCCGGATCTATTCGGGCAAATTGGCCAAAGGCGACGGCATGTTGAATGCGACCAAAGAGCGTAAAGAGCGCGTTGGCCGTATGATGATGATGCACGCCATCGATCGTGAAGAGATCACCGAAGCTTTTGCTGGTGACATCATTGCGCTTGGCGGTCTGAAAGAAACCACCACGGGTGACACGCTTTGCGATCCGGCAAACCCTGTTGTTCTTGAAACCATGACCTTCCCGGTTCCGGTTATCGAGATTGCAGTCGAGCCGAAGACCAAAGCTGACCAAGAGAAGATGGGCATCGCTTTGGCCCGTCTGGCTGCCGAAGATCCATCCTTCCGTGTGGAGACCGACATCGAGTCCGGTCAGACCATCATGAAGGGCATGGGCGAACTTCACCTCGACATCCTCGTTGACCGTATGCGTCGCGAATTCAAAGTTGAGGCGAACATCGGTGCACCGCAGGTGGCTTACCGCGAGACCATCTCGCGCGAGCATGAGATCGACTACACGCACAAGAAACAAACCGGTGGTACCGGCCAGTTCGCGCGCGTCAAGCTGATCATCTCGCCAACCGAGCCAGGTGAAGGCTATTCGTTCGAAGCCAAGGTTGTTGGTGGTTCGGTGCCGAAGGAATATATCCCAGGCGTTGAAAAAGGCATCAAGTCGGTTATGGACTCCGGTCCTTTGGCAGGCTTCCCGGTTATCGACTTTAAAGTCGCTCTGATCGACGGTGCTTACCATGACGTTGACTCCAGCGTTCTGGCCTTTGAAATCGCGTCGCGCGCTGCGATGCGGGAAGGCTTGAAAAAAGCGGGCGCGAAACTGCTTGAGCCGATCATGAAAGTCGAAGTTGTCACCCCAGAAGAATACACTGGCGGCGTCATCGGCGATTTGACCTCGCGTCGGGGTATGGTGACCGGACAAGACAGCCGCGGCAACGCCAACGTCATCTCGGCAATGGTCCCCTTGGCCAGCATGTTTGGTTACATCAACACGCTGCGTTCGATGACCTCTGGTCGGGCAACCTTCGCGATGTCCTTCGACCACTATGATGCGGTTCCGCAGAACATCTCGGACGAGATCCAGAAGAAATACGCATAACCGGTGTGGCGGGTAGTTCGCGTTTTGCTTGCAAAGCGCGGACAATAATCCCGCCCTACCACCCTCGTAGGGCGGGGATCACCCCGCCACAACCGACCGAAATCAGGAGGCCATCATGGCAAAGGCAAAGTTTGAACGGAATAAACCGCACGTTAACATCGGCACGATT
>OBPM01000059.1_pt1 | contig 21714 bp, 23 predicted proteins | sample 1493981 | NCBI WGS metagenome assembly OBPM01 (sample SAMEA3275485, study PRJEB22092) | marine metagenome | reverse complement strand
GAAAGCTTTCAAGGCCTCAGCAGCGTGGTTTGCTCGGCAGGCTGATGGCCCCCTCAAAAAAGGGGGCGTCGATCAGTGTGCGCTGCGGTTGGCCGGCCGGGCAGGGACACCGGGTTCAGCCGGCCCGTGTGAAGGGCATCACGCCCACCAACCAAAGGTGCAAACCCCCCATCAAAAATGCCGCCCAGAGGCCCGTGCCCAAAACCACCGTGATCAAGGTGCTCACGAGTTTGCCCTCGGGCGCGCTGTGCAGGCTTTGGCGGTCGCGTTTGCGAGCGGCGCGGAAAACCAACACCGCCCAGATGAGGAAACCACCGAACAAAAGCACATCGGCCAGGTTGCCGTTTGAGAGCAAATGGCCCAACGCCCAGACTTTGACCGACAAGGTCATGGGGTGCCGCAGCTTGGCTTTGATCTGGTTGCCGGGCACATAGCTGGCCAACAGCAAAACCATGGACAGCCACATCAGCAGTATGGTGGCGTGCTGCATGCCGCGTGGTGGCGTCCACAGCACCACCGGGTCCAGTCGGGCTTGGCCGTAGCCTTGCACCAGCAAATACAAGCCCAACACGGCAACGGCTGCATAAACAGCTTTGAAGCCCAGCGGGCCCCAGCGAGCGATGGCGTTTTGGCGCATCTGCGGGGCCAAGCTTTGCAATAAGTGAATGCCCAAGAAAAGGGCCAATCCAATGATCAGTTGCAGCATGTTTAAACCTTTGTATCAAATGCGTTTGAAGTCCACGCCTTATTTTGACACGCCCCTGTCCATGCCGGGCAATACGAGAAAGCCCGTGATTTCCTGTGTGATTTGCTCGGGTATCCCGCTTTGCGTGACAAGGTAACTGATGTGGCGCACAATGAACTGTCCAGTAATTTCTGACATACCCTTCGAGGAGTCCTCCATGTCCCTTTTCACATCTACCTCTTCCACTCGCCGTGTTTTCATGATGCAAGTGGCCACCGCTGCCACGGCCGTTATGGCAGTCGGCGAAGCTGCAGCCCAAGCCATGGTTGACGAAAAGTCCCCACAGGCCGCAGGCTTGGCTTACAAAGCCGACGCCAGCAAAGTCGACAAAGCCAAGTTTCCCAAAATGGCAGCCGGTGCCAACTGCGCCAACTGTGCCTTGTTCCAAGCCAAGGCGGGCGCTGCCGCCGGTGGTTGCCCCTTGTTTGCAGGCAAGCAAGTGTCCGCCAAAGGCTGGTGCTCGGCTTGGGCCAAAAAGGCTTGATGCCCTCACCGACTTGAGCGGATCGAAGTCCGCTTGGGCCCATCTAAACCGCCTTCGGGCGGTTTTTTCTTATGCGCCCTGATTTTGTGCATGCGTTGGCATTGATGGGCCCGGCACAGGTCAATCGGCTCTAGAGAATTCCAGCGGCTTCGATCTGCAGGACCCAGTAAGCGCCTTTCTCCTGCACGGCCCGAAAGCGAACTTTCTGGCCGACCTGCAAGACATCCAGTTGGGCAGGTTCCTTGACCTGAAACACCATGCTCATGGGGGGCATGTCCAGGTTCTTGATCTCGCCATGCTTGAGTGCCACTTTGTTGGCGGCCTTGTCGATGCGCCGGATTTCGCCCGTTGCCCAAGGCAAGGCGTTGGGGTCATCGCTCACGCGTTGCAGGCCGCCTTGCTGCGCCATGCGGCCCACTCCGGGGTGGTGCTGAAAGGTTTTGGCAGTGCCGTTTTTTTGGATCAACAGGACGTCGTAGGCGTCTTTTCGGCCTTTGTATTCGGGGCCATCCATGCCGGGGCTGCCAATGGGCATGCCCGGCACCGACAGACCCAGGGCCAGGGGCCGCTCCTTGAGTAGGCGCTGGATGTCTACCGCAGGCACATGGCCTTCGATGACGTAGCCACCGACGCTGGCGGTGTGGCAGGAACCAAATTTTTCGGGCATGCCCAAGCGCTTGCGGGCGGCAGTGTTGCCCACGTCGCGCACCTCAACCTTGAAGCCATTGGCCTGCAGGTGCTCCACCCACAGGTGGCAGCAGCCGCAGTTGGGGTCTTTCCAGACTTGCACTGTGGTGGCTTGCGCCAGTGCAGTGCGTTGAAAACCTGTGATCGCCAGCAAAGCAGCCGCTGCCAGCCATTGGCGTCGCGGCAGCGTGGTGAGTTTGGAATTTGACATGGTGTTGCTTCCTTACTTGACGGTGATGCGGCCGATCATGCCCGCTTCAAAATGGCCGGGGATCAGGCAGGCAAATTCAAAGCTGCCTGCGCGGTTGAAGGTCCAGACGATGGCGCCTTTTTGGCCCGGGTCCACATGCGCCATGTAGGGCTCGTCGTGTTCCATGCCGGGGTGCTTTTTCATCATCTCGGCATGCGCCTTGAGCTCTTGCGGCGTGCCGATCACGATCTCGTGCAAGACCTTGCCGGCGTTCACCGTGACCAAGCGCACGGTCTCGCCCCGCTTGACTTGGATCTGGTTGGGGGCAAAACGCATGTCATCGGTCATGCTGATTTCGATGGTGCGGGTGACTTTTTTGGCATCGCCTGCGATGCCCCAGTCCTTTTGCTCAGCAGGCGCTGAAGATGGGGCTTGGTGGTTTGAGTGCGCCGAGGGCGCGTGGGCTTGTGCCAGTGGCTGGGCCAGCAAGCCGATGCTCAGCAGGCAGGATGGGATGAGTGTGTTCATGAAAAAATTCCTGGTGTTTGGGGGGTCAAGTGGGTGTTGGCCGGGTTCAGTGGTGTGCGTGGCCATGGGGTTTGCGCGCAGTGCCCGCCGCGGGGCTGGTGGCCGAGGCCGGGGCCATGCCCGCCGGGGCTTGGGGCGCCGAGGCAGCCGGGCCTGTGTACTCAAAGGATTGCGTGCCGGGCGGCTGCGCGTAGTCACCCGGGTCGCTGTAGTCGCCTGGCTTCTGATTGGCCCGCACCTTGAGCAGGGTGAACATGCCACCCATCTCGATGGGGCCGTAAGGGCCGGTGCCGGTCATCATCGGGAAGGTGTTGTCGGGCAGTTCCATTTCCATGGCGCCCATGTCGGCCATGCCGCGCTCGCCCATGACCATGTAGTCGGGGATGAGTTTCTGGATTTTTTGCACCAGACCTCGGTGGTCCACGCCGATCATGGTGGGCACGTTGTGGCCCATGGCCCCCATGGTGTGGTGGCTTTTGTGGCAGTGCATGGCCCAGTCGCCCGGCTCGTCGGCGATGAATTCCAGCTGCCGCATCTGGCCGACGGCCACGTCGGTGGTCACCTCGGGCCAGCGCGCTGTTTTGGGCACGGGGCCGCCGTCGGTGCCGGTCACCTCGAACTCGATGCCGTGGATGTGGACAGGGTGGTTGGTCATGGTCAGGTTGCCCACGCGCACGCGCACCCGGTCGTTCAGGCGTGCCACCAAAGGACTGATGCCTGGGAACACCCGGCTGTTCCAGCTCCAGATGTTCTGGTCCAGCATGGTGTTGACGTTGGGGGTTTTGGCCCCCGGGGTCACGTCAAAGGCGTTGAGCAAGAAGGCGTAATCGCGGTCCACCTCGGCAATGAGCGGATGAGGGCCTTTGGGGTGCGTGATCCACAGGCCCATCATGCCCATGGCCATTTGTGTCATCTCGTCGGCATGCGGGTGGTACATGAAGGTGCCCGGCCTGCGCGCCACAAACTCATACACGAAGGTTTTGCCCACCGGAATTTGCTTTTGGTTCAGGCCGCCCACACCGTCCATGCCGTTGGGCAGCCGCTGGCCGTGCCAGTGGATGGTGGTGTGTTCGGGCAATTTGTTGGTCACAAAAATGCGCACTTTGTCGCCCTCGACCACCTCGATGGTGGGGCCTGGGCTTTGCCCGTTGTAGCCCCACATGTTGACGACAAAGCCCGGGGCCATCTCGCGCACCACTGGCTCGGCCACCAGGTGGAACTCTTTCACGCCGTCCTTCATGCGAAAAGGCAAGGTCCAGCCGTTCAGAGTGACGACTGGGTTGTACGGGCGTCCGGCACCGGTGACGCCAGGCGGTGTCCATGGCGCAGCGGTGTCGGGACGGGTCTGGATGACGGCTTCGGGCAGTGCGGCCAATGCGCTGCGGCTGACGGCGCTGGTGGCGACGGCTGCGCCCGCGACGGTGCCCGCAGCGGCCATGGCTTTTTGGAAAAAATCTCGGCGTTGCATGTTCAGTGTCCTTGGGCTGGTGCGGTGGTGGCAGAGGTGCCGGAGGCGGTGTTCATGCCGCCGGAATAGGGCAGGCCGCTCAGCACGGCTTGCAGGTCATGCCAAGCCAACCAGGCTTGGCGCTTGGCTTGGTGCGCTGCGTCCTCGCTCAGGATGCGTTGGCGGGCACTGGCCAGCAGGTCCCAGGTGCTTTGCAGCATGCCGTTGTAGCGCAGCAGGCTTTCTTGTTGCAGCGCGGTGTGCAGCCGCTGCACTTCGTTTTGGCTTTGTTCCGCCTGTGCGCGGGCGCTCAGGTACACCGCATGGGCTATGCGCACATCGGCGCGGATTTGTCGCTGCATCGCATCGGCATCTGCTTGGGTTTGCAGTGCATTTTCTGCAGCATGGTTCCAAGGCAAGTTGGCAGGCAGCGTGGCCGCTGCGAGGCCTGTGCTGGTGTGTTGCGCCAGAGCCTGCCGCACCAGTGCCAAGCTGCTGGCCGTTTGGCCTTGGAGTTGTCGCCTGGCGTCGGCTTGTGCGACGGGCCACTCCCAATGCGCGGCCAGAGCCTGCGCCTCCAATGTGGCTAAGGGCTGGAGATCGAGCGCCGGCAAGTCCGGCAGTTCGGGCAGCTTGGCCAAGTCCGATTGCCCGCCCACCTTTTGCCACAAAGTCAACTGGGTTTGGAGGGCTTTGAGCTCGGCGCTTTGCACTTGGGTGCGGGCGTCCCACAGCAAAAGCTCTTCTTGCATCTGGCGTGCACGGCTCCAATTGCCCGTGCGGGCCATGCGTTCAGCCAGTTCGGTGCCAGCTTCTGCCGCTTCCAAAATTTGACGGTTAAAGTGGATTGATTGATGCGCCGCGACAGCTTCTGTCCAAGCGCGTTTTACTTGCAGCACCTGGGCTTGACGTGATGTGTTCAGCTGGGCTTTGTCGGTCGCGCTCATGCCGGCGCGCACAAGCCATCTTGGCTGACTTTGGAGAGCTTGACGCAAGGCTTGGTCGAGGCTCAACGGTTCACCCGCCAGCGCCTCCTTGGGATTGGCCACGGGTAGGGCTGGGTGGTTTTTCTTTTCCCAGCGCAAGAGGTCGATGTGCCCTTGTGGAAATTGCCCCACGTTGTCGTTGGCATCTGTCCAAGAAGACGGGTTGGCCACGGTCGTGTGGGCGCTGTGATGAGCAGCCTGGGCTTGAGCTTGTGTGACTGTGACACAGGCGGCCAGTGCCAGGCACAGAGCGGCAGGTTTGCACAAAAGCCCGCGTGCATGTTCGCGGGTGCCCGTTGAGTGAAAAAGCATGAAAACTCCTGAAAACACATGGAACAGCGCCAAGCTGGCCCCAAACGGGTTCAGCCAAGCGCAAGAAGACCAGCGGATTCAGAGGATGGGCGGTTTGATCAGGGGTGGCCAGGCGTGGCCGAGCCAGGTCACGGTCACGCTCGCGGTGAGTGTGTGCGCCGTGCTGACTGGCATGCGGTCGGCGGTGTCAGGCAGGTCTGCACTGAGGTGGCAGACCGCGCAGGCCATGCAGCCAGGGCCCTCATGGCAGCTGTCTGCTGCCGTGTCCTGCGCAGAGCTTGATGACAATGAGGCATCGAGACCGATGTGGATGGGGGCGGAGGATTGCGCATGCGCCGAATGCAAGGCGTGGGCATCACCTGTTCCTGTTTCGTGTATGTCAGGCTGGGGCCCATCCGATAAGGCCAAGGGGGTGGCCGCGCTGGCGTGGTGGCTGTGCGCGAGGTGTGTGGCGCTGGCGGCAGATGCTTGCACGGTCTCAGCTGAGGTCATGGGCATGAGTGCGCCTGCCCATAACCGCAGGGGCAAAAGCACCAACATCCACCAGATCCAAGACTTGCGCATTCACACATGATAACCAGCGCCAAGTGGGCGCTCCATCGACTGCGGCTTTGACCCCAAGGCGTTCGGCGTTTTTGAGTGGGGGTTGTGCCTGTGCAAGCCCTGTTTGATGTCCAAACGGGCGCGCAAAGTGCCCAGCAAAAGGGGCGTCGAGAGTCACCTAAAATGCGGCATGACGAATCGAAAAGGCATCATTCTTGCGGGCGGCTCCGGCACCCGCCTGTATCCTGTGACGCAGGCCGTGAGTAAACAGCTCATGCCGGTGTACGACAAGCCCATGGTGTATTACCCGCTGACCACGCTCATGCTGGCGGGCATTCGCGATGTGTTGCTGATCAGCACGCCGCAAGACACGCCACGTTTTACCGAACTGCTGGGCGACGGCAGCCAGTGGGGCATGAACATCCAGTACGCGGTGCAGCCCAGCCCCGATGGCCTGGCGCAGGCCTTCATCATTGGCAAGGATTTTGTGGGCAACCACCCCAGCGCCCTGGTGCTTGGCGACAACATTTACTACGGCCACGATTTGGTGAAGCTCTTGGCCAGTGCCAACGAACGCACCCACGGCGCCAGCGTGTTTGCCTACCATGTGCACGACCCTGAGCGGTATGGGGTGGTGGATTTTGATGGGCAGCAGCGTGCGCTGAGCATCGAAGAAAAGCCCAAGGTGCCCAAAAGCAACTATGCCGTCACCGGCTTGTATTTTTACGACCAACAGGTGTGCGATATCGCCGCCGACATCCGGCCATCTCCGCGTGGCGAGTTGGAAATCACCGACGTGAACAAGCGCTATCTGGCGCTGAATCAGCTGAACGTGGAAATCATGGGCCGGGGTTATGCCTGGTTGGACACGGGCACACACGACAGCTTGCTTGAGGCGGCGGGCTTCATCGCCACGCTTCAAAAGCGCCAAGGCTTGATGGTGGCTTGCCCCGAAGAAATTGCCTTTGCCCAAAAGTGGATCACTGCGGCCGATGTGCAAAAACTGGCGCAGCCGTTGGCTAAAAACGGCTACGGCCAGTATTTGTTGAACTTGCTCAAATAATGCCTTACACCGTCACACCCACCCAAATTCCGCAAGTACTGGTCCTGGAGCCCAAGGTCTTCGGTGACGCTCGGGGCTTTTTTTATGAGAGCTTCAATGCGCGAGACTTTGCGCAGGCCACGGGCCTGGATGTGCATTTTGTGCAAGACAACCACAGCAAGTCGGCCAAGGGCGTGCTGCGAGGGCTGCACTACCAGATTCAGCACCCCCAGGGCAAGCTGGTGCGTGTGGTGCAGGGCGAGGTGTTCGATGTGGCGGTGGATATGCGCAAGTCTTCTGCCACCTGCGGCCAGTGGGTGGGCATGCACTTGAGTGCCGACAACCACCGCCAGTTGTGGGTCCCGCCAGGTTTTGCGCACGGCTTTGTGGTGCTCAGCGACACGGCTGAGTTTTTGTACAAAACCACCGACTATTGGTACCCCGAGCATGAGCGCAGTTTGCGCTGGGACGACCCGAGAGTAGGCATTGATTGGCCGATTCAGGGGCCACCCCTGCTGGCGGCCAAAGATGCGGCTGCGCAGCTGTGGGACGCAGCAGAAAAGTTCAACTGACCTCCGGTGGCAGGTGTGGGCCGCGCAGGGCGGCCCATGGCCATCACACCACCTTGATTTTGGCCGCGGCCTCGCGTGCGCGTTGCAGGGCGTTCGGGCCTTGGGCCAGCGCCACCGCCATGCGGCGGTAAGGCCGGGTGGTGGGTTTGCCGAAGATGCGCACGTCCACACCCGGCTCGCTCAGGGCTTCGGCCACGCCTGTGAATCTGGGGTGGGTACCGTCCTTTTCGGCCAATACCACGGCGCTGGCACCTTCGATGCAGTCGATGCGTGGAATCGGTAGGCCCAAAATGGCGCGGGCGTGCAGGTCAAACTCGCTCAGGTTTTGGCTGATGAGGGTGACCATGCCCGTGTCGTGCGGGCGGGGGCTCAGCTCGCTGAAGATCACTTCGTCTTTCGTCACAAAAAACTCCACGCCAAACAGGCCCGCACCGCCCAAGTCGGTGGTGACTTTTTCGGCCATGTCTTGGGCAGCTTTGATTTGCTCGGGCTCCATGCCCTGGGGCTGCCAGCTGTATTGGTAATCGCCGCGCTCTTGCACATGGCCAATCGGCGGGCAAAACAGGGTTTGACCGTTGCGCTGGCGGATGGTGAGCAGGGTGATTTCGAACTCGAAATGGATGAATTCTTCGACGATGACTTTTTGGCGGTCGCCGCGCATGCCTGCGCAGGCGTAATCCCAGCAGGCTTGCACATCGGCCGCCGTCTTGGCCACACTTTGGCCTTTGCCCGATGAACTCATCACGGGTTTGATGACGACCGGGAAACCGATCTCGGTGGCGCGGGCCAGCAGTTCGGCGGCCGAATCGGCGTAGCTGAACTTGGCCGTGCGCACGCCCAGACCCACCGCCACATCGCGGATGCGGTCGCGGTTCATGGTCAGGTTGGCAGCGCGGGCGCTGGGGATGACTTCAAAGCCTTGTTTTTCCACGTCCAGCAGCACTTCGGTGCGGATGGCTTCGATCTCGGGGACGATCAGGTCGGGTTGGTACTTGGCGATGGCGGCACGCAATGCCGCCTCGTCGAGCATGCTGAAGACGCAAAACTCGTCGGCCACTTGCATGGCGGGGGCACCCGCGTAGCTGTCGCAGGCGATGACGTGGCAGCCCAGGCGCTTGGCGCTGATGACGAATTCTTTGCCCAGTTCACCAGAGCCCAAAAGCAGGATTTTTTTCATGACGAGGCCTTTTGAAATTCGGCGTGAATCGCTTGCATTTGCGCCTGTGTCAAGCGGTTGCCGTGTTGGCTGACCACGGCAGCGGCGGCGCGGTTGGCCAGGGCAGCGGCTTGTGCGGGCGTGTGGCCGTGGGTGATGCCGAACAGAAAACTGCCCGCAAACATGTCGCCAGCGCCGTTGGTGTCCACCGCTTGCGTCGGCACAGCGGGCACCTCGGTGCGCTGGTTGCCTTGCAGCACGATGCAGCCTTTGGGACCACGCGTGAGGCACACGGTTTTGGCCAAAGGCGACAGTTGGCCAATGATGACATCTAGGTCGGTGGTGCCGCACCAGGTTTGCGCTTCTTCTTCGTTGGCAAACAAATAGTCCAGGCCGTCGCCAACCATGGCTTCGAGGCCTGCGCGGCAGAAGTTGATCATGCTCACATCGCTGAGTGTGAGGGCCGTGGCCACTTTGTGTTCGGTGGCGATTTGGCGGCCTTGGACGGCGGCTTCGAGGCCCGAGGGCGAGGCGGCCAGGTAGCCTTCCATGTAATAGATTTGCGACTTGGCAATGTCTTGCGGGTGCAGGGCCGAGGCGTCCAGCTGCGAGGTCGCGCCCAAAAAGGTGCACATGCTGCGCTCCGCGTCGGGCGTAACGAGCACCATGCAGCTGCCGGTCTGACCTGCTTGCGCTAGGGTGTGGGTCAGGTTGGTGGCCACGCCGTTGGTTTGCAGGTCTTGTGTGTAGAACGCACCCAGTTCGTCGTCCGCTACGCGGCACGAATAAAACGCTTGGCCGCCCAATTGGGCCAGCGCCACCACGGTGTTGCCCGCCGAGCCGCCGCCCGTGCGGCGAGCGTGCAGGCCTTGCACATGGCTGAGCAATTCGGCCCTTTGGGGTGTGTCGATCAGCGTCATGTGGCGTTTGCTCACGCCCATGGTTTGCAGCAAGGCGTCAGAAACTTCGTATTCGGTGTCAACCAGAGCGTTGCCGATGGCGTAGAGGTGGTAGTGGGACATGGGCTGCAGGGTGTTGGGATAAACCCCCGAGTTTACCGACCCTCACATCAAACCTGCTTCGGCCATCGACAGCGCCTGTCCTTGCCCCACGATGATGTGGTCGAGCACGCGCACATCCACCAGGGCCAAAGAGGCTTTAAGGGTCTGGGTCAGGTGTTCGTCGGCTCGGCTGGGCTGCACCGAGCCGCTCGGGTGGTTGTGCGAGAGCACCACAGCGGCCGCTTGGTGGTGCAGGGCGCGCATGACCACTTCGCGGGGGTACACGCTGGTTTGGCTGAGGGTGCCCCGGAAAAGTTCTTCCAGGGCCAACATGCGGTTTTGGCTGTCCAGAAACAGTACCGCAAAGACTTCGTGGTTTTTGTGCGCCAGTTGCAGCTGCAAATACTGTTTAACGGCGCCCGGCGTGTGAAAAACCTCACGCTCTTTCAGGCGCTGGCTCAGGGCACGGCGTGACAGCTCGAACACGGCCAGCAACTCGGCCTGTTTGGCAGGCCCTAGGCCTTTGACCCGTTGGAGTGACTGCACCGTGGCCTGCAGCAAGCCCGCGATGCCGTCAGACCCGAGCAGCTCTTCGGACAGCTGGAACACGTTTTTGCCCGCCATGCCGGTGCGCAGCAAGATGGCCAAAAGCTCCACATCGCTCAGGGCCTGTGGGCCACGGGCGAGCAATTTTTCGCGCGGACGCGCATCGACTGGCAAGTCCTTGATGCTCATTGGAAAGCCCCTCCCTGGAGCAGCCTTCGGTCACGCTTGCCCCTTTGTTGGAGCGGGTCGGCCGGGCTTTTTACAATAATGTCTTCTTTATGCCCGTTTGGCCGCGTTTGCGGCATTCCAGAAAACCCTTATGTCCATTGTCGAACCCGCCTCTTTCTTGACGCTTCACTACCGCCTGGCCGGGCCGCAGGGTGACATCATCAACACTTTCAACGAAAAGCCCGCCACCATGTCGCTGGGCTCGGGCACCTTGTCGCCCGCCTTGGAGCAGCGCTTGCTGGGCCTGGCCGAGGGCACGCGGGTGGTGATGGAAATTCCGGCAGGCGAGGCGTTTGGCGATCACATTGCGGACATGCAGCAGTGGGTGGCGCGCAAGCTGCTCAACGAGTTGGGTGACCCGACCGAGAAATATGCGGCGGGCGATGTGGTGCAGTTCCCCACGCCCGACGGGTTGGGCTCTTACGCCGGGACGGTGCTGCAAGTGAACGAGGAGGGCGCGGTGTTGTTTGACTTCAACCACCCGCTGGCCGGTCAGCCTGTGACCTTTGAAGTTGAACTGATTGGAGTGCTGTGATGACATCTGAAGTGCTTTTGGCCGAGCCGCGTGGCTTTTGCGCCGGAGTGGACCGTGCGATCGACATCGTTGAGCACGCGCTCACCAAATTCGGTCGCCCGATTTATGTGCGCCACGAGATCGTGCACAACACCTTTGTGGTCAACGATCTGAAGGAAAAGGGCGCGATCTTCATCGAAGAGCTGGCCGATGTGCCGCCCGGGGCCACGTTGATTTTCAGCGCCCATGGCGTGAGCCGGGCCATTCAGGATGAGGCCGAGCGCCGCGGCTTTCGGATTTTTGACGCGACCTGTCCCTTGGTGAGCAAGGTGCATGTGGAGCTGGCCAAGCTGCACAAAGAGGGTTATGAGTTCATCATGATCGGCCACAAGGGCCACCCCGAGGTGGAAGGCACCATGGGCCAGCTTGACAGCGGCATCCACTTGGTGGAGGACGTGGAAGACGTGGCCAAGGTGCAACCCGCCCAGACCGATTTGCTGGCGGTGGTGACGCAAACCACGCTGAGTGTGGACGATGCCGCCGAGATTGTGGCCGCCGTCAGGGCGCGCTTTCCGCAAGTGCGCGAGCCCAAGCAGCAAGACATTTGCTACGCCACCCAAAACCGGCAAGACGCCGTCAAGCTGATGAGCCCGATGGTGGACGTGGTGATCGTGGTGGGCAGCCCCACCAGTTCCAACAGCAACCGCCTGCGCGAGCTGGCCGACCGATTGGGCACGCCCGCCTACATGGTGGACACGGCTGCCGACCTGGACCCGGCTTGGTTCGAAGGCACGCTGAAAGTGGGCTTGACCGCAGGTGCCTCGGCCCCGGATGTGCTGGTGCAAGAGGTGATTGCGCGTCTGCGCGCCATGGGCGCGGTGTCGGTGCGCACGCTCGACGGCATCCAGGAAACCATCAAGTTCCCGCTGCCCAAGGGCCTCAAGCTGGATGCCACAGAAAACCCGGAACCCGGCTCACTACAATCGCCCCATGCTTGATATTGTTCTACTCCGCAAAGATCTGGACGCCGTGGTTGCGCGTTTGCAGACCCGTAAAAATCCCCAGTCCTTCCTGAATGTGGACGCGTTTCGCGCTTTGGAGGGCGAGCGCAAAACGCTGCAAACCCGCACCGAAGAGCTGCAAAGCCAGCGCAACAGCCTGTCCAAGCAAATTGGCATGCTCAAGGGCAAGGGCCAGCACGCCGAGGCCGATGCAGTCATGGCGCAAGTGGGCGCGATCAAGGATGAGCTGGACGCTTCGGCCCAGCGCCTGGAGGTGCTCCAGGCTGAGCTGCAAGACCTGCTGCTGGCGGTGCCCAACTTGCCGCACGAGTCGGTGCCTGTGGGCGCGGGCGAAGAAGGCAACATCGAGGTGCGCCGCTGGGGCACGGTGCGCAGTTTCGACTTTGAACTCAAGGACCATGTGGACATCGGCGAGAAGCTGGGCCTGGACTTCGCCACTGGCACCAAGCTGACCGGCTCGCGCTTCACTTTCATGCGCGGCCCGGTGGCGCGTTTGCACCGTGCGCTGGCCCAGTTCATGCTGGATGTGCAGACCAGCGAGCACGGCTACACCGAGTGCTACACGCCCTACATCGTGAACGCCGACACGCTGCGCGGCACGGGCCAGCTGCCCAAGTTCGAAGCCGATCTGTTTGCTGCCAACAAAGGTGGTCAAGAGGGCGAAGAAAGCCAGGCGCTTTACTTGATTCCCACGTCCGAGGTGACGCTCACCAACGTGGTGCGCGATGAAGTTTTGGCCGAGAGCGATTTGCCGATCAAACTGACGGCGCACACCCCTTGCTTCCGATCCGAAGCGGGCAGTGGCGGCCGCGATGTGCGTGGCCTGATCCGCCAGCACCAGTTCGACAAAGTCGAGATGGTGCAGATCGTGCACCCCGACAAAAGCTACGAAGCGCTGGAGGCCATGACCGGCCACGCCGAGGCTATTTTGCAAAAGCTGGGCTTGCCTTACCGTGTGATGAGCCTGTGCACGGGCGACATGGGCTTTGGCGCGAGCAAGACCTATGACCTGGAGGTCTGGGTGCCTGCGCAAAACACTTACCGCGAGATCAGCTCGGTGTCCAACTGCGAGGCCTTCCAGGCCCGCCGTCTGCAGGCGCGGTTCAAAAATGCACAAGGTAAAAACGAACTGGTGCACACCTTGAACGGCTCAGGCTTGGCCGTGGGCCGCGCCTTGGTGGCGGTGCTGGAGAATTACCAGAATGCCGATGGCTCCGTCACGGTGCCTGAGGTGCTGAAACCGTATTTGGGCGGTTTGGAGACCCTGCGGGCCTGATAGAATATCGGCTTCGACAAACGACACCGAATCAGGAGAGGTGGCAGAGTGGTCGAATGTACCTGACTCGAAATCAGGCGTAGTGGCAACACTACCGAGGGTTCGAATCCCTCCCTCTCCGCCAGTGAACAAACCCGCAGTTGTTTTTCAATTGCGGGTTTTTTTACGGTGATTTATCACCGATTTTTCAGGGCCACACAGATGAAATTTTTAACACTGATCGGCATGACGTGCATGGCCTTTTTGTTGCAGGGCTGCACGGTTCTGGCCATCGCAGATTTGGCCGCATCTACAGTGGTGTACGGTGTCAAAACAGTGGTCAATGTGGTCGATGCTGTGACGCCTGACATCATCAACAAAAAAGAAGATTGAGGCCTTAGCCTCTGCCTAGGACAGTGCCGAGCGGTGCGGCGATATGGGGCTGATCAAGCTTGGCGGTGTTCGGCCAAGTCGTTCCAAACGTCTTGGCGTGTGATCAAGCCATCCACGACTTCCATGCGGTCCAGGAAGCGAATGCCCGAGAAGTTCTCTCCGTTGGGCCATTGGCCTTGCAAGGTACCTTGGCAAAAAACCACTGTGGCATCGCCTTGCCAGCTCTCGTCGAACCGTTCGTATTGCTTGGCTATGCGGCTGTAGCGTTGCTGCGCCCAAGCCACCATGTCGGGCAGCGAGTGCATCACAACGCCGCCGGGAAAACACATTTTGAAGTGGGGGTGCAAAAAAGACTGCGCCGCTTCCAAATCTCGCGCTTGCATGGCCTCTAAAAAAGCTTTCACCACATCCGAGGCCACGGGGTGGGGATCACGGCCGCCACTGAACACTTTGCCGTCGCGCCGGTAGGTGCTGACTTCGTTGATGAACACCGTGGTGCCAGCCTCTGGCGTGGCAATCACCGAGCGAACCGCATTGGCCACGCGGTTGACCATGCGGTGCTGCGTGTCGGTGTCGTAGCCGGGCAGCAGCGTGATGGAGACCACAGGCATGTGCGTGCAGCCTTTAAATGCCCAGCCAGCCGTTGGTTCGAGCGAAGTGCAAGGCTTGTGTACGGCTGTTGACCCCCAAGCGGCGGAACAAACGCCAAAAATGCACTTTGACGGTGTGTTCGCTGATTTCCAATTTCTCGGCAATCTCGCGGTTGGACAGGCCTTGGTCCAACATCAAAATCAACTGCTTTTGACGTTTTGACAGTTTGGTAGGGCCGGCGGGCACTGCAGCGTCTTCGATGGCCGCAGCTTCTTCGGTCACCAATAGGCTGCGCAATCCGGCAATGATGAGCGCGGGGCTGTTGGATTTTTCAATGAAACCATCTGCGCCTGCTTCCAGGCAGCGCGCTTCGTATTCGCTAGCGGTGGAGCTGGTGACCACCACCAAGGGCACGTCTGGAAATTTGGATTTGAGCACCTGCACGCCAGAGACACCCAGGGTGTCAGGCAGTTGCAGATCGAGACAGAAAAGTTCTGGAGGGCCGTTCTTTTCAACGGTCGACTCCACCACATTCAATTTGTGAATGGGGATGATTTTGAGACCCGGTTTCACGCGGTGAAGCAGCATGGTGAGTGCATCACGCATCAAAGGGTGGTCGTCGATGACATAAACAGTCATGTTTTAATTCTCCGCGCTAAACTGAAAGTACAACGATATCAGTTTTATCTGGATTTTGACACAATTTTTATTGAAAACACCAAAATCATTTTGATTTGTGGTCATTGAGTGTTCTTAAAAGCTGTAAATTTTCTTGAGTCGCGGTCCACGCTGCCGTGTCGACGCTTTGAATCAGCGGCTGTACGACTGCCAAGTCAGGCGTTGGTGTTGATTGCAGTTGCGCAATCGTGACACCTGCTTCCTTGGGTGTGGCAAAGCCCAAGCTTTGCAGCAACACCTGCCCTTTGGCATCGACAAATTTGAAATAAAACAAACCGTCTTTTTCGCGGTATTGCTTGAAACTGGGCAGGGCCGTTTTGGTGTCGGCTTTGGCAGGGGCAGCGTCTGAGGCGAGCGCACGCAGGCCCACCGCGTGACGCAGCTCGCGCATGAAGGGCGTGGCCAGCTGGCGGGCCTTTTCGGCCCCGGCCAGCAAGATCTTGTCCATTTGGGCAGGGTTGTTGATCAGGGCTTGGTAGTGCTCGCGCATGGGCGCGATTTCTCGGTCGATGCGCTCGAACAGCATTTGTTTGGCGTCGCCCCAGCCGATGCCCTCGGCATAGGCGCGGGCCATGGCGGCGGTCTCTTCTGCGCTGGCAAAGGCCTGGTAAATCTGGAACAGGGCCGAGCCTTCGGTGGCCTTGGGCTCGCCCGGCGCTTTGGAGTCGGTCACGATGGCCGCGATTTGCTTGCGCATTTGCGCAGCGGGCGCAAACAGCGGGATGGTGTTGTCGTAGCTCTTGCTCATCTTGCGGCCGTCCAGACCGGGCAAGAGGGCCACCGATTCCTCGACCACGGCTTCGGGCAACACAAATTGCTCGCTGTACAAATGGTTGAAGCTCGACGCCATGTCGCGTGCCATCTCGATGTGCTGGATCTGGTCGCGGCCCACGGGCACTTTGTGCGCCTTGAACATCAAAATATCTGCGCCCATGAGCACGGGATACATGAACAGGCCCGCCGTCACATCGCTGTCCGGGTCGTGGCCTGCTGCGTTGTTTTTGTCCACGGCCGCTTTGTAGGCGTGGGCGCGGTTGAGCACGCCCTTGCCGGTCACGCAGGTCAGCAGCCAAGTGAGTTCGGGGATTTCAGGGATGTCAGATTGGCGATAAAAGGTGACTTTGTCTGGGTCCAGACCCGAGGCGATCCAGCTGGCCGCGATCTCCAGCGTAGAGCGCTGGATGCGGGCGGGCTCGTCGCATTTGATGAGCGCGTGGTAGTCGGCCAAAAAATAAAAACCATCGGTGCTCAGGTCGCGGCTGGCCTGCACGGTGGGGCGGATGGCACCTACATAGTTACCCAGGTGCGGGGTGCCCGTGGTGGTGATGCCGGTGAGGACGCGGGTGCGGGATGGGGTGGTCATGAGAAAAATCAAACGGTGAGAAAAGCAGCAGAACAATCAGCGAAACAAGGCTGCAACAGGGCTCAGTGCAAGCCGAATCGCTTCGAAGGTTACACCCATCAAGGGCTGCATCCACCAGGCGCTGATGAAACCGGTGACCACCAATGCCATGACGATGAAAAACCCCCAGGGCTCAACTCGGGACACAAGCACCGCCTGTCGCCATGGCAATAGGCCGACCAGGATGCGTCCGCCATCCAGTGGGGGCAGAGGAAACAGGTTGAAGGCGAACATGACCACATTGGTCAGCATGCCGGCTTTGCACATTTCAATGAAGAAGCGCTCGGTGATGCCGTTGCCCGTCAGCACATAAAACAACAGGCCCCAGAGCAAAGCCTGCAACAGGTTGGACCCTGGCCCTGCCAGTGCGACCCAGACCATGTCGCGCTTGGGGTGCCGCAGGCGGTCAAAGCGCACGGGGACCGGCTTGGCGTAGCCGAATAAAAAGGCCCCGCCTGTGCTGAAGTACAGCAGCAGGGGCAACAAGATGGTGCCGACTGGATCGATGTGGGGCAGGGGGTTGAGCGTGACGCGGCCCAGCATGGACGCGGTGTTGTCGCCCAGGCGCAGCGCTGCGTAGCCGTGGGCGGCCTCGTGCAGCGTGATCGCGAAGATCACCGGCAGGGCGTAAATCAAAACGGTTTGGATGAGGTCAGACATATATTCCCGATTGTCTCAGACCCGTCTGTGCACTGGTGCGGGCAGGACTTCGTGCCCATCAAGTCTGACGAGACAGGCTTGTGCAGCGTCTTTGAGCAGGAGCGTTCCCTGTGGGCGATGGTTTTGGATGTGAGCCATGACTATCGCCCATAGGGGGGGCTCCTACCAAGAAGAAGGCGCAGCCAGGCAGAGCAACTCAAGAAAATCAAGGCCAGTCAGGCCAGTGAGTCCAGATCAATTCAGATCAATTGGCCGAGCACCATGGCCCGGCCGGAGGTGTTCACCCCTGGGCGGGTAAAAACCGCTCCACCAGCAAGGACCAATAGGCCGAGCCCACGGCCACGTTCTGGTCGTTGAAGTCGTAGCCGGGGTTGTGCACCATGCAGGCCCCGTGGCCGTCGCCCGAGCCATCGCCATTGCCAATCAGCAAATAGCAGCCGGGCACCTCTTCGAGCATGAAGGCGAAGTCTTCACTGCCGGTCAGCGCACGGCCTTGGCGCGTGACGTTGGCGGCGCCTACCAGTTCTTCACCCACGTCGCGTGCAAAGTCGGTCTCGCGCAGGTGGTTGACCAGCACCGGGTAGCCGCGCTGGTAATCAATGTGGGCCTTCACGCCGTAGCTGGTGGCCTGGGCGTTGACCAGCTCGGTGATGCGCTGCTCCAGCAGGATGCGCACTTCGCGGTTGAGCGAGCGCACGCTCAGCTTGAGCGTGGCGTGCTGAGGAATCACGTTGTTGGCCACACCCGCATTGAAGGCACCCACGGTGATGATGGCCATTTCTTGCGGGTCGATGTTGCGCGCCACAATGCTTTGCAAGCCCATGACGATGGCTGAGCCCGCGACCACGGGGTCGGCTGCGCGGTGGGGCACAGCGCCGTGGCCGCCCGTGCCCTCGATGGTGATGGTCACGTTGTCCGAAGACGCCATGGCCGAACCATCGCGAAAAACCAGCTGGCCTTGCGGGTGGCCCGGCATGTTGTGCATGCCAAACACGGCGTCACACGGAAACTGCGTGAACAAGCCGTCTTCCATCATCTTTTTGGCGCCGCCCAGGCCTTCTTCAGCCGGCTGAAAAATCAGGTTGACGGTACCGGAAAACGCCGCCTTTTGGGCGATGTGTTTGGCCGCTGCCAGCAGCATGGCGGTGTGCCCGTCGTGACCGCAGGCGTGCATGATGCCGACGTTGCAGCTGGCGTACGGCAGGCCAGTGGCTTCGTCAATCGGCAGTGCGTCCATGTCGGCGCGGATGCCAATGCTTTTGCTGCCCGAGCCTTTTTTGATTTGCCCCACCACGCCGGTGCCGCCCAGGCCCCGCGTCACTTGATAGCCCCAGGCGCTCAGCTGCTCGGCCACCAGGTCGCTGGTGCGGTACTCCTTGTAGCCCATCTCCGGGTGCTGGTGGATGTCGCGGCGCACCGCGATGAATTCATCGGCCTGGGCTTGCAGGGCCTGGAGTTTGTCGTGCAGGAAAGCGTCGGTGGGGGCGTTCATGGCGGGACCTCGTCGATTACTGGACTTGCAAATTGATCGATTTGGCGATGGCGCGGTAGCGCTCGATGTCTCCAAGGTAAATGCGGGCCAGCTCGGCCGGTGTGCGGGAAGGCAGGACCACATTGCCGCTGCCTTCCAGGGCTTTGCGGGTCTCGGGCGCTTCAGCCGCCGCATAGAAGGCCTTGTTGAGGGTGTTGACCACAGCGTCCGGGGTGTTCTTGTGCACCTGCACACCGGCCCAGATGTCAAAGTCCATGGCCTCCAGCCCTTTCATGGCGGCCATGGCCGGGAATTGCTTGAACAGCGCGTGCGGGGTTTTGGCGGTCACGGCCAAGCCTTGAATCTTGCCGTCGATCACGGTTTGGGGGATGGAGCCTGCCATGGGCAAAAAAGCCATGTCGATCTGGCCACCCATCAGGTCGTTGAGCAAAGGTGCAATGCCTTTGTAGGGCACATGCAGCATCTCCACCTGGGTCAACTGCGAAAACTTCTCGCCCACCAAGTGGTACAGCGAGCCCGGGCCCACACTGCCATAACTCAGGGGCTTGTTGGCGTTCTTGCGGGCCAGTGCCAGCAGTTCATCCACGGTCTTCACGTTGAGCGAGTTGCGCACGGCCAGGATGGTTGTGGTGGTGGCAAATTGCGCGACCAGTTTGAAGTCTTCCGATTTGTACTTGACACCCTGGATGGCCATGGGGGCCAGCACCAGCTCCATGGGGCTGCCCAGGCTCAGGGTGTAGCCATCAGCCGGTGCATTGACCACCTTGGTCAAGCCGATCGAGCCGCCTGCGCCGCCGAGGTTTTCAACCACCACGGTCTTGCCCAGATTGGCACTGGCCGCGGGTTGCACCTTGCGGGCAAAAAAATCAGATGGACCACCTGCCGGGTAGGGCACGATCAGGTTGATGGTTTTGGCAGGATAGGTTTGCGCCAGGGCAGGGCCGAAAGCGCTGGCGGCCACGGCCAGGCCGGTGATGAGGGTTTTGAAGTTCATGGTGTCTCCTGAAGCTTGGGTTGATGCATGGTTGAAATGACCATGAACAAATCGTAGAAATTACAAATCAATGTGTCCAATGAATTATTTTCCTGATAATCATTCGTAAAATGAATGCATGAACCTCAGGCACCTTGAACATTGGCTGGCGCTGGCCGATACCGGCTCGTTCAGCCGCGCGGCAGAAAAACTGCACATCACCCAGTCGGCCCTGAGCCGAAGCATCCAGGCGCTGGAAGAGGATCTGGGTGGCCTCTTGGTGGACCGGGTGGGCAAAAAAAATGAGCTCACACCTTTGGGCCGCTCCGTGCTGGAGCGGGCACGGCGCATCGTGCACGAGGCGCAGGAGCTCAAACAAGGTGCTGCCTTGCTGCAACAAGGCGGCTTGGGCACCTTGCGGGTGGGTTTGGGCTCTGGCCCTGGGGCGATGCTGATGACGCCTTGGTTGGTTTTCATGGCCCGGCACCACCCGACGGTGCAGGTCACGGTCTCGCGCGGTTCCACCGAGCTGCAACTGACCCAGTTGCGTGAGCGGCAACTCGACGCCTTGGTGGTGGACGTGCGGCAGGTTGAGGCGGCACCCGACTTGAAGATGGCGCATGTGGTGGAGATGCGGGCCGGCTTTGTGTGCCGCCAGGGGCACCCGCTGCTGGGCCTTTACCCCGAGGGCGCGCCCTTTGACGCCCTGCTGGCCTACCCCATCGCCTCTATTCAGCTGTCGCAAGAGGTGGCCCGGTTGCTGGTGGACCACTACGGCCCGCAGGCCAACCCGGCACAAATGACCACCTTGCAGTGCGAGGACATCGCCAGCTTGCTCGATGTGGTGGGCCAGACCGATGCGATTTACTTGGGGATTGTGGGCGCGGCCCGAGAGGGCTTGGCCCAGGGCCGTTTGGTGGAGTTGCCTATGCAAATACCCCTGAAAGGCCAGGCACGGTTGGCTCTGATCACCTTGGCGGGCCGCACCGAGTTGCCCGTCATGTCGGTGTTTCGCGCGTTTGTGCAAAACCACTTGAGCGATTGAAAAAAAGGAATCGGGATGCAGGAATGGCTTTACCCCATGGGGGTGGTTTTGTTGGGTTACACCGTGCTGGGCCTCACAGGCTTTGGCTCGGCTTTGGTGGTGGTGCCCCTGTTGGCCTGGAACTGGCCCTTGCCTGCCGTGGTGGCGCTGACTTTGCTCATGGACGTGCCCGCTTCGGCTTTTCACAGCGGTCTGAACTGGCGGCAGGTGCAGTGGCGCGAGTTGCGCCGCCTGCTGCCCGGCATGGTGCTGGGCACGCTGGTGGGCTTGTGGCTGGTGCAGCACATGAACAGCCGTTGGCCGCTGCTGTTGTTGGGGGTGTATGTGGCGGGCGTAGGGATCAATGCCTTGCGTCCCAAGGCGTCCCAAGCGTCCACCGCTGCACCTGTTTGGGCCTGGCCGGTCGGGGCCGCGATTGGCTTGGTGGAGATGGTTTTTGGCACCGCTGGCCCTTTGGTGGTGGCCTGGCTCAGCCGCCGCTTGACGGATGTGCAGCAGATGCGGGCCAGCACGCCCTTGATCATTGCCGTAGCGGCGGCCACGGTGCTGCTGGGCATGGCTTGGGAGGGGCGCTTGTCCAGCGGCTGGATCTGGCAGCGCTGGACGGTGCTGATCGGCGTGGCGCTGGCCGGTGTGTGGCTGGGCCACCGCGTGGCGCACCGCGTACCCGTGGCACGGCTGCGCCAGATCATCTGCGCCTTGCTCGTGCTCAGCGGCTTGATGCTGGCGCTGGGGGCCTTGCGCTGAACCCAGCAGTCACGTCGAAAGCATGCCCGAGATCAAAAAAGGGAGCCATTGGCTCCCTTTTTTGTATGAGCGCTGACAGGCTCACATCAACAGGTGTTCACCCGCATTGTCACCGCCCAAGGTCACGTAGTTCACTTTGCGGATGTCCATCAACTTGGTGCCGCCGGCATAGCTGATGGAGCTTTGCACGTCCTGCTCCATCTCGATGAGCGTGTTGGCCAGCTGGCCTTTGACGGGTTCCAAAATGCGCTTGCCTTCAACGTGCTTGTACTCGCCTTTGTTGAAGTCACTGGCCGAGCCGTAGTACTCCTTGAACAGTTCACCATTGACCTCGACGGTCTTGCCGGGCGACTCTTCGTGGCCGGCAAACAGTGAGCCGATCATGACCATGCTCGCGCCAAAGCGGATGCTCTTGGCGATGTCGCCGTGGCTGCGGATGCCGCCGTCGGCAATGATGGGCTTGGTCGCCACGCGG
>OBPM01000058.1_pt1 | contig 22708 bp, 25 predicted proteins | sample 1493981 | NCBI WGS metagenome assembly OBPM01 (sample SAMEA3275485, study PRJEB22092) | marine metagenome | reverse complement strand
TTGCTGCTGTTGTTCTTTTTGTCTGCCGCAGTCAGCGCGCCGATCTTTAGCAACCTTGGCCAGCGCTTTGGCGAGCGGCCGGTTTTGCTGGCGGCCATGGCCTTGGCGGTGGCAAGCTTTGTCTGGGCCTATAGCCTTGGCGCGGGGCAGATCTTTGGCTTTGCGCTGATCACTGCGGCCTCGGGGGCGGCGCTTGGTGCGGATATGGTGCTGCTGCCGGCGCTGTTTGCGCGGCGCTTGGCGCAGATTGGCGGCGAGGGCGCGGGCTTTGGCCTTTGGGCCTTTGCCTCGAAACTGTCGCTGGCCTTGGCGGCGGCGGTGTTGCTGCCGCTGTTGCAAGCGGGGGGCTTTGCCTCGGGCGTGCAAAACACGCCGCAGGCCTTGGCGCTGCTGACACTGCTATATGCAGGGGTTCCCTGTGGTTTGAAACTTGTGGCGATGGCGCTTTTGGCGCGGATGCCGATGGAAAAGGAGCTGTGATGTCGATGCTTTGGAGCCTGATATTTCTGCTTGGGGTCATCCTCTCGCTGGCGATTGTGCCGCGCTATTTTGGCTTTGCCAGCCAGCGCCCCGCCGATTGGAAAGGGAAGGGTCCAGCCTTTGACCCGCAGCGCGATCTGGCCGGCGCGATTGTCTGCGAAGGTGTGATCTATGGCCCCTTTGGCCGTGTCACCTCGCGCTTTGTGGCCGAGATGCAGGGCGACTGGCAGGGCAACCGCGGCGTGCTGCGCGAAAGCTTTCGCTATGACAACGGCGAGGTGCAGCTGCGCGAATGGCAATTGCTGATCCGCGAAGATGGCACGCTCGAGGCCAAGGCCGCCGATGTGCCGGGCACCGGGCGGGGCTGTATTTCGGGGCCAACTGTGCAGATGCTTTACGACATCCGCCTGCCCGAAAGCGCGGGCGGCCATGTGCTGAGTGTGGTCGATTGGATGTATCTGGCCGAGAATGGCACCATCATCAACCGCAGCCAATTCCGCAAATTCGGCATCAAAGTGGCCGAGCTGGTCGCCACCATGCGGCGGGTGCCGGCATGAGCTTTGCTGGAAAAAGATATTGGCTGGTGGGGGCAAGCGAGGGCTTGGGCCTTGCGCTGGCCAAGGCTTTACAGGCCGAGGGCGCAGAGGTGATCGTTTCGGCGCGCTCGCCGCAAGGTTTGGCTGCGGCGTCACAGGCCTTGGGTGGGGTGCAGACCTTGGCGCTGGATGTGGCTGATGGGGCGGCGGTTGATCAAGCCGTGGCGCAGTTGGGGCAGATTGACGGCATGGTGTTTCTGGCAGGGGTCTATTGGCCGATGCCCGCCCAAGCCATCGACGCCGCAAAACTGATCGCGATGTGTGATGTGAACTTTACCGGCTGCGCGCGGGTGGTGGCGGCGGTTCTGCCCGCCATGGTGGCGCGTGGGACTGGGCATTTGGTGATCACAGGCTCGCTTTCAGGCTTTCGCGGCCTGCCCGGCGCGATGGGCTATGCCGCCAGCAAGGCGGGGGTGATGGCGCTTGCAGAATGTCTTTATGCCGATCTGCGCGGCAGTGGTGTCAAGGTGCAGCTGGGCAACCCCGGTTTTATTGCCACAAGGCTGACGGCGAAGAACGATTTTGCCATGCCGTTCTTGATGCAACCCGAAGAGGCTGCGGGCCATATGCTGCGGCTGATGAAAAGCAATCGCTTTAAGGCAAGCTTTCCAACCCTGTTTTCATGGCTGTTTCGCGGCGGGAATTTCCTGCCGGATTGGCTGTATTACCGGATTTTTGCGCCGAAATAGCGGCTAGTCCTTGCGCAGGCAGACCATAAAGAAGCCGTCCATGCCGCCCAGATCGGCCCAATAGTCGGGCCGCAGCCGCAAGCCGCCCTCTGGCGTGATCCAGCCAGGCTCAATCCCTGCAAGATCGGGCCGGATCACCGACAGGCCTTTGTGGCGGGCCAGCACGGCTGTCAGCTGCGCCTCGCCCTCTTCGGGCAAAAGCGAGCAGGTGCAATAGACCAGCCGCCCGCCCGGTTTCAGCCAGCCAAGCGCGCGATCCAGCAGGGCTGCTTGCAGCGCTGTCAGCTCGGCCAATTCGCTGCCGTCTTTCAAGAACGGCAGTTCGGGGTGGCGGCGGATGGTGCCGGTGGCAGAGCAGGGCGCATCCAGCAAGATCGCGTCATAGGCGGCCTCGGGCTGCCAATGCAGCGCATCGGCGACGATGATTTTTGCGACAAGGCCGGTGCGGGCAAGGTTTTCTTGCAGCCGTTCCAAGCGTGGGCCCGAGATATCCAGCGCTGTGACATCGGCGCCGGTGGCGGCCAATTGCAAACATTTGCCACCGGGGGCGGCGCAAAGGTCAAGCACGGCTTCGCCCTTTTGTGCGGCCAAGAGCGGGGCTGCAAGGGCTGCGGCGGCGTCTTGCACCCACCATGCGCCCTCGGCAAAGCCTGCAAGGGTCGAGATTTGCGAAGGTTCCGACAGGCGCAGCGAGCCGGTGGGCAGCGGCTGGCCCTTTGGCAGATCCGCGCCATGCGGGGTGATATCAAGCGGTGGGGCCTTGGCTTGCAGCTCTTCGATGGCCGCGACCACCTCGCGGCCATAGGCATGCACCATCGGCTGGCGCAGCCAACGCGGCAGGCGCTGGGCGGGGCCTGGCAAGGGTGCGCCTTCGGGCAGTTTGCGCAGAACTGCGTTGATCAGCCCTGCCATGGGCGTGGTGCGTTTGGATTTGCGCGCAAGTTCCACGGCGGCATTGACCACGCCGTGCGGGGCTGCGCCCTCGTGCAATTCGGTGGTGGCAAGGCGCAGGATGTTCATCACGGCCAAGGGCGGGTTTTTGCGCAGATGCGGTTCCAGCATCCGGTCCACCGGTTCAAGCAGGCGGATAACCTGCAAAGCAAGCCGCTGCGCGCGGGCGCGGTCTTGCGGGGCGACCGATTTCAGCGGCCCGTTCGGGGCGGCAAGGACTTGGGCCATGGTCTGACCCTCTTCCATAATTGCGGTGAGCAGGGCGAGTGCCGCTGCGCGTGCTGCCAAGCCTGCCTGAGCCTCTGCCATTTTGTCGCCCTTGTTCCTGTGTGGGATCGCCGTATATCAAAGGGCAGAGCCCTGCAAGGAATGCCAGATGTCTGAAACACCCCAAGATTTGCCCGAAGCGGCCCAACGTGCGCTTGCCGAGGCGGCCGAGCGCCGGCTTAAGGCCAAAGCAATTGACTTGCCCGTGGAGTTGGGTGGGCGCAAGGGACCAGAGCCGGTGCGCTTTGGCGATTGGGAGAAAAAGGGCATCGCGGTGGATTTTTGACACCGCGCATGGGGGTTTCACACCCCCATCGCCTTTGCTGCGCAAAGGCTGCCCCCGTGGGATATTTTTAGACAGATGAAGGCAAATTTTAGATAAATTGTTTCGGGCCTAGAGGCCCAAGACATCCATCATGTCGTAGCGGCCAGCCTTTTGGCTTTGGCCCCAAAGTGCGGCTTTCAGCGCACCACGGGCGAAGATGGCGCGATCGGTGGCGATATGGCGCAGCACGATACGCTCGCCTGCACTGGCGAAAAGCACATCATGTTCGCCGACAATGTCGCCGCCGCGGATGGCGGAAAAACCGATGGCGCCGGGACTACGTGCCCCGGTGATGCCGTCGCGACCTGAGTCGGTGTGGTCTGCAAGGGCGATGCCCCGGCCTGCGGCGGCGGCCTCGCCCAGCATCAGGGCGGTGCCGGAGGGGGCGTCGACCTTGCGGTTGTGATGGGCCTCGATGATCTCGATATCCCAATCGGCGTCGAGGGCGGCTGCGACCTTTTGCGTCAGGCGGGTCAGCAGGTTGACGCCAAGGCTCATGTTGCCGGCTTGGATGATCACGGCGTGATGGGCGGCGGCATCGAGTTTGGCGTGATGCGCGGGGTCTAGCCCGGTGGTGCCGATGACATGCACGGCGCGGGCTTGGGCGGCGAGGGCGGCAAATTCAACCGTTGCCGCAGGCGCGGTGAAGTCGATCACGGCTTGGCTTTGCGCGAAGGCCTCGAGCGGGTCGTCGGTGACCAAGACCCCAAGCGCTGCGCCGCCCATGCACAGGCCGATGTCTTGGCCGATCCAAGCATGGCCGGGGCGTTCGATGCAGCCGATCAGGCGGGCGGCTGGATGGGCGGTGATCGCGGTGATCAGCATTTGCCCCATGCGGCCAGAGGCGCCGGTGACGGTGATTGCAGGGGTTTGGGTCATGGCTGCCTCCGATTTTGGCAGGGTTTAGCGGTTTTGACGCGGCGGCGAAAGCCCGCCGTTGCAAGCCCGCGCGAATCCGCATAGGAGCAGGGCATGGCAAACACACGTTCCTATTCGGCCAAAGGGCCTTCGCAGCGTCAACTTCGGGTTGGCGAGATGATCCGGCGCACGCTGTCAGAGATTCTGGCGCGGGGTGAGGTGCATGATGTTGCACTGCAAGACATGTCGATCACCGTGGGCGAGGTTTCGGTCTCGGTCGATTTGCGGGTGGCGACGGTCTATGTGATGCCCTTGATGGGCGGCGCCAGTGTTGAGGCGGCGATTGCGGCCTTGGCCAAGAATGCCTGGGAATTGCGCAAGCGGGTCTCGGCCGAGATGACCTTGAAGCATTCGCCAGAGCTGCGGTTCCGTCCCGATGACACCTATAATCGGTTGGAAGAGGCGCGGCGGCTGTTTGCCGATCCGCAGGTGCAGCGCGATATTGCCGCCAAAGATCTGCCAGAGGCCGAGGAATAACATGCTGCGGCTGGCGCTGGTGCTGGCGCTGCTGCCTTTTGCGGCGGCGGCGGGCTGTCGGGATATGGTGTTTGATGGCACGTCGTATACGGTCTGCGATGTGGGCGCAGGGCAGGATTTGCGGCTGTTTGATGCCGGAGCCGACGGCGCTTATGGCAGTTTCAACGCGGTAGAGGCAGAGCTTGCCGCGCAAGGCGAGACGCTGGGATTTGCGATGAATGCCGGGATGTATCATCCTGATCTGTCGCCGGTTGGGCTTTATATCGAGGATTATCAGCAGAAAAAGCCTTTGGTCACGCGGGCGGGGCCGGGGAATTTTGGGCTGTTGCCGAATGGGGTGTTCTGCTTTGGCGATGGCCTGCTGCGGGTTGTGGAAAGCCTGCGCTTTAAGGCCGAGGCGCCGCGCTGTCGTTATGCGACGCAATCGGGGCCGATGTTGGTGATCGAGGGCAGTTTGCATCCGATGTTTCGCGCGGGGTCAGAGTCGCGGCAGATCCGCAATGGCGTTGGTGCCTCGGCGGATGGGCAGCGCGCCTATTTCGCGATTTCAAACCAAGCGGTGAACTTTTATGATTTTGCGCGCTTGTTTCGCGACAAATTGGGCGTGACCAACGCGCTTTATTTCGATGGCAAGATTTCGCGTCTGCTTGCGCCAGATTTGGCGCGGATGGACGCGGGGTTTCCGATGGGGCCGATGTTGGGGCTGGTGGTTCCACGTGGATAGGCAAGGAGACGGCAATGGCGCGCGCTAAAAAAGGCAGAGCGATTTCGGGCTGGCTGGTGGTGGATAAGCCTGCGGGCATCACCTCGACCGCTGTGGTCAATAAGGTGAAATGGGCGATGGATGCGCAAAAGGCCGGCCATGCTGGCACGCTTGACCCCGCAGCCACCGGGGTTTTGGCAATTGCGCTGGGCGAGGCCACCAAGACCGTGCCCTATATCACCGATGCGCTGAAGTGCTATCGCTTTGTGGTCAATCTGGGCGCTGCGACGACGACCGATGATGCCGAGGGCGAGGTGATTGCGCGTGAGGCTGCGCGGCCAAGCGATGCGCAGATCGAGGCGGCTTTGGTGGGCTTTCGCGGCGATATCGAGCAGGTGCCGCCGCAGTTTTCTGCGGTGAAGGTCGAAGGCGAGCGCGCCTATGATTTGGCGCGCGAGGGCGAGGCGATGATTTTGGCGGCGCGGCCCTTGTGGGTGGAGCGGTTGCAGCTGATTGCGCGGCCCTCGGTGGATCAGGTCGAGCTGGAGATGGTCTGCGGCAAGGGCGGCTATGTGCGCTCGATCGCGCGGGATCTGGGCGAGGTTTTGGGCTGTCTGGGCCATGTGGCTTGGCTGCGGCGGGAATGGTCGGGGCCTTTTACCGCAGGTGAGGGGATTTCGATTGAGGAGATTGATCGGCTTGCCAAGACCGGGGAGTTGGATGCTTGGCTGAAACCCTTGGAGCTGGGGCTGGCGGATTTGCCGGAGCTGCCCTGCACGCCCGAAGGGGCAGTGCGGTTGAAGAACGGCAATCCCGGGATGGTTTTGACCTCGAGCGCCAGCTATGGCGATGAGGCTTGGGCGAGTTATCAGGGGCGCGCGGTGGCGGTTGGGGTTTATAAGGCCGGTGAATTGCATCCGAGCAGGGTGTTTAATTAGGGGCGGAGTGCTGGCGGGGCTGTTGACGCTCCGCGGGGGATATTTTTGCCAAGATGAAAGGGCAGCGGGTGATTACACGGCGGCATCTGAAGGGGGATGCGGAAAGTGTGGCGGTCTATTCGCCCTGTGAGGCCTATCGCTATGCTTTGACGCGGGTCTGGGATCCGGCGGCGGTGCGGCTGGTGTTTGTGATGCTGAACCCCTCGACTGCCACAGAGGTGCAGAATGATCCGACGGTGGAGCGCTGCGAGCGGCGGGCGCGGGCGCTGGGCGCGGGCGGGTTTCGGGTGGTGAATATCTTTGCCTATCGCGCCACTGATCCGCGGTTGATGCGGGCGCAGCAGGATCCGGTGGGGCCTGACAATGATGCAGCGATTGTTGACGCGGCGGGTTGGGGGCAGCGTCTTGTCTGTGCCTGGGGCAGCCATGGCGCGCATCTGGGGCGTGGTTTGGCGGTTGAGGCGCTGTTGCGGCGGCGGGGGCAGCCGCTGTTTCATCTGGGGCTGACGCAGGCGGGCGCGCCGAAGCATCCGCTTTATATCAGCTATGCGGTGCAGCCGCAGCTTTGGACCTAGGCTGCGCGCAGTTCGACCGTGCTGAGGTCTAGGCCTGTGGCGCCTTGCAGGTCGGCCACGCCGATGCCGTCGAGCAGAAGTGTGGTTCCGGTGCCGGTGATCTGGGTCGAGAGCTGTGGGTCTGGGTGCTGCGCGGGATCGTAAAGCAGGATCAGGTGGTCTTCGGCGGGATTGTAATCGACGATTTGCGGTGTGGGGTCGTTCGGGCCGATGTCATGCAGTTCGAACTGATCTGCACCTTCGCCACCATTGCCGTAATCACCCGCGCCAAGGTGCAAAATATCATTACCACCGCCGCCATTCAGGAAATCGAGCGTGCCGTCATCGCCTGTGGCGTCTTGGCCCCAAATCTCGTCATTGCCATTCAGACCATCGAGCGTATCGCTGCCGCTGCCGCCCATGAGCCTGTCGTAGTCATTGCCGCCGATCAGCGCGTCTTGGCCAGCGCCGCCTTGCAGCAGATCATTGCCGCCACCGCCGATCAGCACATCGTCGCCGGCGCCGCCCAAAAGGGTGTCATTGCCCTCGCAGGCTTCGAGCCGGTCATTACCGGCGCCGCCGTCGAGCAGATCGTCGCCGTCATCGCCATGCAGCAGGTCATGGCCGGCACCGCCGAACAGCTGATCATCGCCCGCGCCGCCATTCAGCGCATCATCGCCTGCGCCGCCGTCAAGCAGATCGGCGCCATCACGGCCGGTAAGCATGTCAGTGCCATCGCCGCCCCAGATGCTGTCTGCGCCACCATCGCCTGACAGAATATCATCCTGCGCGGTGCCGGAGAGGGACAGATCAACCGCCGGCTGTGGTGGCGCATCCGAGGAGTTGAGGATGCCGTCCGTCTCTTCTGCGTCGAGGAAACCAGAGCTATGCGAGGTGTCAACGTGCGGATAACCCTCTGCAAAGGGGTCAGCCGCGCCAGAGGTGTCTGCCGGATCCGCCTGATCTTCGGGCTGGTTTGCGCTGCTGAAAGCATCTGCCACAACACCAGCAAATAAGGCGCTAAGGAGTCCGATAAGCCCGAGCATCTGTGATCTTTCTACCCCGCGGGACGGGGGCGAATGGGAAGGGTGAAATAAATTTGCTATAAGAACATTTTGGCAATCTGCCTGACCAACTTTAGCAGAATCAGGCCTTGGCTTCAAAAAGAATGCAGTTGTTTTTCAGGGAATCTGGGGGATTGGTTAACAAAGCTTGCGCCGAGCAGGGGGCTTCCCTTTTGCCGTGAAATCTTTTATACGCCCGCATCCGCTGGTGACAGTGGTGTTATTGGCCCTGCTGGACGACATCCCGGCTTGTGCCGCAACCCTCTTTATAGGAGATCCCGATGTCGATCACTGCAGACCACAAAGCTCATCTGATCAAAGAATACGCAACCAAAGAAGGCGACACCGGTTCGCCCGAAGTTCAGGTTGCGATCTTGTCGTCGCGCATCGCGACGCTGACCGAGCACTTTAAAACCCACAAGAAAGACAACCACTCGCGCCGCGGTCTGCTGATGCAGGTTGCTCAGCGTCGTAAGCTGTTGGACTATCTGAAGTCGAAAGACGAAGCCCGTTATGCCTCGCTGATCGCACGCCTCGGCCTGCGTCGCTAAGCTTTCGCTTTGGTCTATCTTAATGCCCGTGGCGAAAGCCGCGGGCGTTTTGCTTTTTGCAGCCCCCTTCCCAAACGCCTGTTTTTCCTGTATGCGCGCGACATCTGCGATATGAGGCCATGCCCCCGGCCGCATGCAAAGGATAGGGGGCGGCGGCAATGGGGCCGCCATGCAAACGGGAGCCACGGCAGGGGCCGTGACGCTCTCATATAGGGAACGATCAATGTTCAACGTTACGAAAAAGTCGATCCAGTGGGGCAATGACACCCTGACGCTGGAATCGGGTAAAGTCGCACGTCAGGCTGACGGCACGGTTATTGCCACCTATGGCGAGACCAGCGTTATGGCCAACGTGACTTATGCACGCGCACCAAAGCCAGGTCAGGATTTCTTTCCGCTGACCGTGCATTACCAAGAGAAATACTATGCCGCTGGCAAGATCCCAGGCGGCTTCTTCAAGCGCGAAGCGCGCCCTTCGGAAAAAGAGACGCTGACCTCGCGTCTGATCGACCGTCCGTGCCGCCCGCTGTTCGTCGAAGGCTTCAAGAACGAAGTTCTCGTGATGGCCACCGTGCTGAGCCATGATCTGGAAAATGATCCTGATATCGTCGCGATGATCGCGGTTTCGGCGGCGCTGACGATTTCGGGCGTGCCTTTCATGGGCCCAATCGGTGCGGCGCGCGTTGGCTTCTCGGGTGGTGAATACCAATTGAACCCTTGCGTCGACGACATGCAGAACCTGCGCAACAACCCGGATCAGCGGCTTGATCTGGTCATCGCCGGCACCAAAGACGCCGTGATGATGGTTGAATCCGAAGCCTATGAGCTGACCGAAGACGAGATGCTGGGCGCGGTCAAATTTGGCCATGATGCGATGCAGCCTGTGATCGACATGATCATCGACTTTGCTGAAGATTGCGCCAAAGAGCCCTTCGATTTCCAAGCGCCTGACTACGCTGACCTTTATGCGCGCGTCAAAACCGCTGGCGAAACCCAGATGCGGGCGGCTTTCGCCATTCGCGACAAGCAAGAGCGCACTGCTGCGATTTCGGCGGCTGTCTCGGCGATCAAGGGCGCGTTGAACGAGGCCGATCTGGCTGACATCAACCTTGGCTCGGCGATCAAAAAGCTGGAAGCCTCGATCCTGCGTGGCGACATCATCAACGGTGGCGCGCGGATTGATGGCCGTGACAACAAAACCGTGCGTCCGATCGTGTCGGAAACCGGTATTTTGCCACGCACCCATGGCTCGGCCCTGTTCACCCGTGGCGAGACTCAAGGCTTGGTTGTCACCACTTTGGGCACCGGCGAAGACGAGCAGATCATCGACGCTTTGCATGGCAACAGCCGTTCGAACTTCTTGCTGCACTACAACTTCCCTCCCTATTCGGTGGGTGAAGTGGGTCGCGTAGGTTCGCCCGGTCGTCGTGAAATCGGCCATGGTAAACTGGCTTGGCGCGCGTTGCAGGCTGTTCTGCCTGCGGCAACCGACTTCCCTTACACCGTGCGCGTGGTCTCCGAGATCACCGAATCCAACGGCTCGTCGTCGATGGCCTCGGTCTGCGGCGGTTCGCTGTCGATGATGGATGCGGGCGTTCCGCTGAAGGCTCCGGTCGCGGGTGTGGCCATGGGTCTGATCCTGGAAGAAGACGGCCGCTTTGCGGTTCTGACCGACATCTTGGGCGATGAAGATCACTTGGGCGATATGGACTTTAAGGTTGCAGGCACCGCCAACGGCATCACCACGATGCAGATGGACATCAAGGTTGCAGGCATCACCCCAGAGATCATGGCGCAGGCTTTGGCGCAGGCCAAAGACGGTCGTTTGCACATCTTGGGCGAGATGAACAAAGCGCTTTCCGCGCCGCAGGGCTTCTCGGAATATGCGCCGAAGATCGAAACCATGCAGATTCCAACCGATAAGATCCGTGAAGTCATCGGTTCGGGCGGCAAGGTGATCCGCGAGATCGTGGAGCTTTCGGGCGCCAAGGTTGACATCAATGACGAAGGCATCATCAAGATCGCCTCGTCGGATGCGGCTTCGATCAAAAAGGCCTATGACATGATCTGGTCGATCGTGGCAGAGCCAGAAGAAGGCATGATCTACACCGGCAAAGTCGTCAAACTGGTCGATTTCGGTGCATTTGTGAACTTCTTTGGCAAGCGCGACGGTCTGGTCCACGTTAGCCAGATCGCCAACAAGCGTCTGAACCATCCGAACGAGATCCTGAAAGAGGGTCAAGAAGTGAAGGTCAAGCTGTTGGGCTTTGACGATCGCGGCAAGGTTCGTCTGGGCATGAAGATGGTCGATCAGGAAACTGGTGCCGAGATCACCGAAGCCAAAGAAGAAGCTTCCGAGGCGTAAGCCTTTCGCAATAAAAGAAAGGCCCCGGAATTTCCGGGGCCTTTTGCGTTACTTGGGCGCCTTGGCAAAGCGCAGGTAGGGCAGTTTGATGTCCAGCGCGCCGAACCGCTCGGTGGCCTGTTCGTTGTTCAGGCTTAGGGCGACGATCACATCTTGGCCGGGCTGCCAGTTGGCTGGTGTTGCCAAAGGCACGCCGTCGGTGGCCTGCACTGCGTCAAGCGCGCGCAGGATCTCGGCAAAGTTGCGGCCGACGCTCATTGGATAGGTCATGGTCAGGCGGACTTTTTTGTCCGGCCCGATGATATAGACCGAACGCACCGTCGCGGTATTGGCGGGGGTGCGGTTGGCTTCGGGCAGGTAGAACTCTGCGGGCAGCATGTCGAAGGCTTTCGACACGGTCAGGCTGGTGTCGTCGATGATCGGGAAATCGGCGGCAGCGCCACCAAAAGCCTCGATGTCATGCTTCCATTTCACATGCTCCGCCACCGAATCGACCGACACGCCGATGACCTTGGTGTTGCGCTTGCTCCATTCGGCGGCCAGCTGGGCCACGGCGCCAAATTCAGTGGTGCAAACCGGGGTGAAATCGCGCGGGTGGCTGAAGATGATCGCATAGCTGTCGGCCAGCCATTCGTGGAAATGGATGGTGCCTGCGGTGGACTCTGCGGTGAAGTCGGGGGCGGTGTCATTGATGCGGATCGACATTGTGTCTCCTGTTGTCTGTGATGGGTTCTATCTAACCATTCCGAAACGAAGTTCCAGTGATGCGTGCGGATATGCCGCAAGAAAGGAAATCGGCCTGTCTTTGGGTTTTATCAGGGAATATCCGCCCAAAGCCGGCTTCGCGACATGGCATGTCGTTGCAAACCTTGCGAGAGGTCTTACCTGCTGTCATGATATGATCAAATTAAGGAGCCTGCTATGATCACCAAGCGCGAATTCTATATTAATGGCGAATGGGTAGCCCCGGTAACCCCGCAAGATTATGCGGTGATTGATCCTTCCACCGAAGAGCCTTGCGCGATCATCTCGCTTGGGTCCGAGGCCGATACCAATGCAGCCGTCGCCGCCGCCAAGGCAGCTTTTCCGGCTTGGGCAGCAACCCCGCCCGCGGTGCGCCGCGAAGCCGTGGTGAAAATCCTGCAGCAATACGAGTTGCGCTTGGAGGAATTGGCCCATGCCATCGCGATTGAAATGGGGGCGCCGATTGACATGGCGCGCGACGATCAAGCGCCTTGCCTGCCCTGGCATGCCACCAACTTCCTGACCGCCTTTGACGCGATGCAATGGATCCGCCCGCTTGGTCCGCATGCGCCAAACGACCGGATCGCGCTGGAGCCGATTGGCGTCGTTGGGCTGATCACGCCGTGGAATTGGCCGATGAACCAGATCGCGCTCAAGGCTATTCCGGCGATTCTTGCGGGCTGCACCTGTGTGCTGAAACCTTCCGAGGAAAGCCCCTTGGATGCGATGCTGTTTGCCGAATTCTGCCATGACGCGGGCCTGCCTGCGGGGGTGTTCAACCTTGTTAACGGTGATGGCGCGGGCGTGGGTTCGGTGCTTTCGGCGCATCCTGATGTCGAGATGATCTCCTTTACCGGATCAACCCGCGCGGGGCGGGCGATTTCCAAAGCCGCCGCTGAAACCCTGAAACGGGTGACGCTGGAACTGGGCGGCAAGGGTGCAAATGTGATCTTTGCCGATGCCGATGACCGCGCCGTTGAACGCGGCGTGCGCCATATGATGAACAACACCGGCCAGTCCTGCAATGCGCCCAGCCGCATGCTGGTGCAGCGCCCGATCTATGACCAAGCGGTCGAAACTGCGGCGCGGATCGCTGATAGCATCAAGGTCGGCTCTGCCCATGACGCGGGCGGGCATATCGGGCCGGTGGTGAACAAACGCCAATGGGATCAGATCCAAGGCTATATCCAAAAAGGCATCGACGAAGGCGCGCGTCTGGTCGCCGGCGGCCCTGGCCTGCCCGAGGGCTTTAACCGCGGCTTTTACGTCAAGCCGACGGTTTTCGCCGATGTGGTGCCCGGCATGACCATCGAGCGCGAGGAGATCTTTGGCCCGGTTTTGTCGATCATCGCCTTTGACACCGAAGCCGACGCGGTGCGTATCGCCAATGACACGCCCTATGGTTTGACCAATTATGTGCAGACCCAAGACGGCGCACTGCGCAATCGGATGGCGCGGCAGTTGAAATCCGGCATGGTCGAGATGAACGGCAAGTCGCGCGGCGCGGGTGCGCCCTTTGGCGGGGTGAAATCCTCGGGTCGGGCGCGCGAAGGCGGGCATTGGGGGCTGGAAGAATTCCTTGAGGTCAAGGCGATTTCGGGTTGGGATTCCGCCGCAGAATAAGCCAAAGGCCCCGAGAGATCGGGGCCTTTTTTATCGGTTTAGTCGGTCTGCGCCTTAGCCTTGGCGCGCAAAACTTGTGGCAGATGACAGCGCCCAAGCCTCGCGGAACAGCGGCGCGGATTGCGCGTCATCAAGCAATTGGCCGGTGGTCAACTGTTCATATTGTTTTGCAAAAGAGATCACTTGGTCAGAGGAACTGCGGCGCTGAAAGTGGTGTGGTCGCAGGTCTGCGGGATGCGCAAGACCCGCCGCGGCCACCAATTCAGCCAAGGCGTGCAGGGTGTTGTGATGGAAATTTGCGACGCGTTCGGCCTTGTCGGGCACCACAATCGCGCGCTGGCGCAGCGGGTCTTGCGAAGTGACGCCCGTGGGGCAGCGCCCGGTGTGACAAGACTGTGCCTGAATGCAGCCCACAGCAAACATAAAGCCGCGCGCAGCATTGGCCCAATCGGCGCCCAAAGCCATGAGGCGGGCGATGTCAAAGGCCGAGGTGACCTTGCCGGCAGCGCCGATTTTGACCCTGTCGCGCAGATTGCAGCCGATCAGCGCGTTATGGGCAAAGCTAAGGCCATCACGCAGCGGCATGCCGACATGGTCCATAAATTCCAAGGGGGCCGCGCCTGTGCCGCCTTCCTTGCCATCTATGACCAAAAAGTCCGGTGTGATTCCGGTTTCAACCATGGCTTTGCAAATCGCCATAAACTCCCATTTATGACCCAAACAGAGCTTAATCCCCGTCGGTTTGCCGCCTGAAAGCGCGCGCATCTGGGCGACAAATTCCAACAGCCCAATCGGGGTGGAAAATTCAGAATGGCTGGCGGGCGAGACGCAGTCTTGCCCCATCGGAATGCCGCGAATCGCCGCGATTTCGGGCGTGATTTTCGCCGCAGGCAGCACGCCACCATGCCCGGGTTTTGCGCCCTGACTTAACTTCAGTTCCAGCATCTTAATCTGGGGATCTTGTGCGGCCGCCGCAAACAGCTGCGGATCAAAACCGCCATCGGCCCGCCTTGCGCCAAAATAGCCCGAGGCCAATTGCCAGACCAGATCGCCGCCAAATTCGCGGTGATAGGGCGAGATGCCGCCTTCCCCAGTATCATGGTAAAAACCACCGTTGCGTGCGCCTTTGTTCAGCGCGCGAATGGCATTGGCCGAAAGCGCGCCAAAGCTCATCGCCGAGATGTTCAGCAAAGAGGCCGAATAGGCCTGCGGCCCTTGGCCAATGGTCAAGCGCATATCTTCGACGCGGGGCAGCGGGGCGGGCGACATCGAATGATGCAGCCATTCATATTGATCCTGATAGACGTTCAACAAGGTGCCAAAGGGGCGTTTATCAAGGTCTTTTTTGGCGCGCTGATAGACAATCGCGCGTTTGTCGCGGGGGAAGGGCAGGCCGTCTTTTTCCCCCTCGAAGAAATATTGCCGCATTTCGGGGCGGATGGTTTCCAACAGAAACCGCAGATGCGCTGTGATCGGGTAGTTGCGCAAAATTGCGTGGCGGGTTTGAAACAGATCGTAAACGCCCAAAACGGTCACGGCCGCCGCAATCAGCGCCAGCGTGTCAAAGGCAACCACAGAATAGGGCCAAAGTCGCCCCAGCCCATAAAACACCGCCATCAGCACCGCGCTTGCGGTCAGCGGCAGATAGCGGGCTTGAAAAAACGTGCGGATCAAAGGGCGCGTCCTTGAATAGCTCTGCACCTGATTTAGGCGCAAATACATTAAAGCAATGTGAAGCCGATTGCGGCCTCTGTCACTTTAAAAGGCACAGGGCGCGGTAAAACTGACCATTTCGCCAGAGGTCGGGTGGTGCAGCGACAGGGTTTCGGCATGCAGCATCAGGCGGGGAAAGGCCAAAGCCTCGCCCTTGGCATAGATCGGATCGCCCAAAATCGGACAGCCCTGCGCCAGCATATGCACCCGCAACTGATGGCTGCGGCCGGTCAGCGGGAACAGCCGCACGCGGGTGGTTGTGGCATCGCGCGCGATCACTTGCCAATCGGTCTGCGCCGGCCGGCCGTTGTCAAAATCGACCATCTGGCGCGGGCGGTTGGGCCAATCGGTGCAAAGCGGCAGGTCGATATGGCCTTCGTCGGGGGTCAGCTGCCCCCAGACCCGCGCGACATAGGTCTTTTTCGCGCGCCGCTTTTCAAACTCTTGCCCCAGAAACCCCTGTGCCTGTTTGGTGCGCGCAAAGATCATCACGCCCGAGGTGTCGCAATCCAGCCGATGCACCAAAAGCGTATCCCAAAGCTCGGCTTGCAATCGCGAGACCAAGCAATCGGACCGCCCCGCAAGCTTGCCCGGCACCGACAAAAGCCCAGCGGGTTTGTTCACCACGATGATCTGGTCGTCCTGATACAGAATGTCCAAAGGCACGTCGGGCGGGTTGTAGACAAAGTCCGGGATCATGCGATGTCGTGGCCCGCAGCGCGCAGGGCGGCTGCCAGATGGCGGATATGGGCGGGGCCAACCTCGCAACAGCCGCCGACGATGCTGGCGCCCAGATCAATCCATTGCATCACAAAGGCGGTGTATCTCTCGGGTGTCAGATCGTGGCGGTGGGTATAGTCGGGGGCAGCCACCGCGTCGGGCAGCGGCAGGCTTGAAATCTCGGAAAAGCCGTTGGCATAGGCGCCAAAGGGCAGGCCAATTGGCGCAAGCGCGCGCATCGCCTCGGCCATCGCTTCGGGCATCGAGCAATTGGCCAGAACGGCGGCGGTCGGATAGGCGGCCACCAGATCGCGCAGCGCCGAGACAGGCTCGCCCGAGCGCAATTTGCTGCCGTCGCGGTCATGCACCGAAACCGAAAGCCAGACAGGCTTGCCCGCCGCCTGCGCGCCCTTTAGCGCGCCTTCGGCCAGCCCGAGCGAGGACATGGTTTCCAGCAGGATCACATCGACATGCGGCGCCAAAATCCGCGCCTTTTCAGCATAGATCGGCGCGGAAACCGCAACATCTGGCGTCAGATCGGGGCGATAGCTTTCGCCCAAGGGCCCCATCGAACCTGCAATCAGGCCGCGTCCAGCGCGCGCGCGGGCCTCATGTGCTTCGGCCAGCGCGCGCAGGTGCAGCGCGTGAAACAGCGCGTCAAGGCCGACGCCTTCCAGCCGATCGTGCAGAATATTATAGGTGTTGGTGGTCGCAACCGAAGCGCCTGCGTCGAAATAATCGTCGTGGATCGCTTTGACCAAACCGGGATGATCAATCATCACGCGCGTCGCCCAAAGCGGCGTTGGCGCATCGCCCGAGCGCGCGACCAGCTCTTGACCCATGCCGCCGTCCAAAAGGGTGATCCTGGCCATCTGCTAATCCTCTAGAATAAGGCGGGCGGCAAGGCCCGCGAACAGCACTGCGGCGCCCTTGTTCAAAACGCCCATCCGTGCCCCGATAGCATGGCCAGCCCGTCCTGCCAAATAGCCATATCCGGCAGTGATAAGGGTGCCGGTCAGACCAAAGGTCAGGCCCAACAGCAGAATCTGCTGCCAAGCGGGGCCAATCTGCGGCTGAATAAATTGCGGCAAAAACGCCAGCATGAACAAAATCGGCTTGGGGTTCAGCGCATTGGTCAAAGCGCCTTTGCGCAGGGCATCCCAGCCCGAGGTGGCGGTTTTGCTGTGCCCCGCCGCGCCCGTATCGTTCCAAGATTTCCAAGCGATATAAAGCAGATAGGCCGCCCCTGCGTATTTCAGCGCCAGCAGCGCGCCGGCATGGGCTGCAATCAAGGCCGACAACCCAAGTGCCGCAAGCGCCACATGCCACAGCGCGCCCAAGCCCACACCCAGCCCCGCCATCACCCCCGCCCGCGGCCCGCCTTTGACGCCCGAGGCAGTGGCAAACAGCACATCCTGCCCCGGTGTCAGGTTCAGCAAAATCCCCCCCGCCAGAAAGGCGAAATAGGGCTGGAGCGGGAAATGCGTCAGCGTTTGCCACATGTTAGGGCTTGACGGCGCAGGTCATTCCGCGTGCCGGAACACGTCGGCCAGCAGCGGCACCAGCCAATCCTCATCGGCCTTGGAAAAGGCGGCGGGGGTGTCGCTGTCGATGTCAAACACCGCCAACAGCCGCCCCGCGCCGTTGAAAACTGGCAGCACCAGCTCGGATCGTGTCGAAGAGGCGCAGGCGATATGGCCCGGAAAGGCATCGACATCGGGCACGTTCTGCACCGCACCCGTGCGTGCGCAGGCGCCACAAACCCCGCGTGAAAACGGGATGACAAGGCAGCCGTGGCCGCCTTGATAGGGGCCGATTTTCAACAGCTCGGGCGCGACGACGCGGTAAAACCCCGTCCAATCGGCCTGCGGCATGGCGTGATGCACCTCGCAGGCCACCGTCGCCATCAGCGCCACGCTGTCGGTTTCGCCTTCGGTCAGCGACCGGATTGCCTTGACGATGTCTTGCATTCAATACCCCAAAGCGCAGCCGTCTTTGCGCGGATCAGAGGCCCCAATAAGCACACCTGTGTCGTCAATCAAGATCGCTTGCGCGCCGCCAATCGGGTCTGGCGCGGATTGCGCCTCATGGCCCATCGCCGCAAGTTCGGCCAGAACCTGCGGCGTATAGCCGGTTTCCACAAGCATGCCCTCGGGCCCTGAAAAGCTGCGCGGTGCGTCGATCGCGGCCTGCGCGTCCAGCCCAAAATCGACCATATTGCTGACAAAGCGCGCGTGGCCATTGGGCTGATAGGCCCCGCCCATCACGCCAAAGGGCATGATAACCTTACCATTTTTGCGCAGCATGCCGGGAATGATCGTATGCATTGGGCGTTTGCCGCCGCCAAGCTCGTTGGGGTGGCCTTCCAGCAGGGTAAAGCCTGCGCCACGGTTTTGAAAGTTTATGCCAAACTTGCGCGAAGCCGTGCCGGCGCCAAAGCCCCAAAAGATCGAATAGATCAGCGAGACCGCCATGCGGTCGCGGTCCACCACGGTGATATAGATGGTGTCTTTATGCACCGCTTCGGTCAGCGGCGCGGCCGAGCCCATCGCGCGTTTCGGGTCGATCAGCGTGGCGAGTTTCGCGGCCGTGTCGGGCGACAACATATGGTCGATCCGCGGCGCGGTTTCGGCCAAAAAGCGGTTGCGCGCGTCATAGGCAAGCTTGGCCGCCTCGGCTTCGATATGGGCGCGCTGGCTGCCGAAGGGGTCCATCGCGGCGATGTCGAAATGCGACAGGATGTTCAGCATCAAAATCGCGGTCGCACCTTGGCCATTTGGCGGATGCTCGACCAGCTCGATGCCCTTATAGGGGCCAGAGATTGGGTCGGTATAGGTGGCAGAGGTGGCGGCGAAATCGGCCAAAGTGTGTTTGCCGCCAAGCGCTTGCAGCGAGCTGACCATATCTTCGGCCACCTCGCCCTCGTAAAACCCGGTGCGGCCTTGGGCAGCGATGCGGCGCAGCACTTCGGCCTGACCGGGGGCGCGAAAGATTTGGCCCGCGCGCGGCACTTGCCCATCCAGCAGATAGAATTTGCGCGCATCGCCGATCAGGTCCTTGGCGTCTTCGGCCCAGTCATAGGCGACACGCGGTGCCACGGGCACACCCTCTTCGGCATAGCGAATCGCGGGGGCAAGGCAGCGGTCCAGCCCCAGTTTGCCCCAATCGTCAGACAGCCGACAAAAGGCATCGACCGCCCCCGGCACGGTGACAGGTTCAACCCCGCGCAGGGGGATTGCATTCAGCCCGCGCGCGCGCATCTCGGCAGCCGAGCTTGCGCTTGGCGCGCGGCCCGAGCCATTCAGCGCCAGAATATTTTCCGTGCCCGCAGGTTTCAGCAGCACAAAGCAATCGCCACCGATGCCGGTCATCTGCGGTTCGCAAATCCCCAGCAGCACGGCGCCGGCGATGGCCGCATCTACGGCATTGCCGCCGGCCTCGAGCGTTTCAATCGCGACCTTAGCGGCCAAAGGATGCGAGGTCGCGCAAATCCCATTGTTGGCATAGACCGCTGATCTGCCCGGAGCTTGAAAGTCACGCATCGAATGTCTCTCCTTTTTACGGTGAGCCTAGGTCTTGTCGATGGCGTTTCCAAGAGAAATGATCCTCGGCGCGCGGGCTTGGTGGGGGCTAGGCCCAAAGCGCCGAGGGAAGCTTTTGTGCAGCTACACTGTCAGCCTGCGCTATTGCGATGACGTTTTTAGGGAAGAAAAATGGCCGAAACATGTCCGTTGTCACAGGCTGGAAACAATGGGTGCTTTAATGGCTGGATGCGTCAATTTCGAGCTGAAATGTCAGCAGATTTTGCTCTGCATCGCGCTGATATTTCAGATCGCTTGCCATTGCGCGAATCAAATACCAGCCAAAACCACCCTCGGGCGCATCGAGGCCATCGGTAAACTGCGGCAGCCCCCCCGTTGGCAGCTTGGCCTCTGGCATTGGCCGCCCCCAATCGCGCAGCATGCAGTGCAGATGTTGGCCAATTTGCGTGATTTCAACCTCAATCTCACCCGGGTCATCGGCATAGGCGTGTTCGACAATGTTGTTGAACACCTCTGCCAAAACAACCTCGACCGTGCCGCGCTGATCTGGGTCAAGCGCGTTGAGCGGAAAGTGGTTCAGCAGATCTTGCAGAGCCTGGCGCACCGCAAATGGCTCTGCCTGAATAAGCCTGCGAAGACTGGGGTTTGGAAGACTGGGGTTTGGGTGCCGCGTCATCGTGGCGATTCTCTGTTCACCCAGCATGCCGCATTCCCGCGGGAAGACTGTCGTGAATGGTAAAAATGGTGTCCATCCGCGTTAAGCGAAACACCTTTTGCACCGTCGGGGTCAGGCCGGAAAGTTCAAGTTTCCGGTCCGGCGCCAAAGCCTTCATCGCGGCAACCACAGCCCCCAAGCCGCTGCTGTCCAGAAAATTGACCCGCGACAGATCCAGCACGACGCGGGCCGTCATGGTTTGGGTGATTTCGCGCATGCGATCCTTGAACTGGATTGCGCCAGCGGCATCAATACGATCATGCAGCGGCGAGATGACCAGCACATCCCCCGACAGTTCGGCCTTTAATTCCATCTAATGCCCCTTTCAAATACGCAGGAGCAGGTTAGCGCCAAAACATTACCGATCGGTAACTGCCGCCCGACGTCAGTTCAGATTAAACTGCAACGGATAGCGCCCATCGACAAAATCGCCAAACAGATCGGGCAGATCGGGGTGGCTGACCGGCTCTCCGGTTTCATCGGGAACAAGGTTTTGTTCCGAGACATAGGCGACGTAATAGCTTTGATCATTTTCAGCCAACAGATGGTAAAATGGCTGATTGCGCGAGGGGCGCGCCTCTTCGGGGATGGCCTGATACCAATCTTCGGTGTTGGAAAACAGCGCGTCTACGTCAAAGACCACACCACGAAAGGGATGTTTGCGATGGCGCAGCACTTGGCCGATATGATATTTTGCGGCAGCTTTCAGCATGCAGATCAGTCCCCCAGGGCCCCTTCTTAGGCTTTTGGCGCAGAACTGTCCATTCTGGCCGCGCCATGAACGGGAAACAGTCTGTCGGGCGTGCGGGCACAGTGACGCCTCGTTGCAGCTTCGTAAAAAACTGTTCAAAAGCTCTGGTTTTCAAGGTAAATGAAGAAGGCGACCATTTCCTAACACGCGATTTTACAGTATGTTTCAAAAAAATATAAACGTGAGGGGCTTATGAGCAGACTTCTCCGCGCTTCGGTGCTTTTTCTGGCGCTTGCGTCTTGTGGCGGTGGCAATAATTCGGCGCCGCGCAATTTGGATGACGCTTGCGAGATTTTGCGCCAGCGCCCAACCTATTATCGCGCCCTCAAGGCGACCGAGCGTAAATGGGGCGTGCCCGTGCATGTGCAGATGGCGACGATCTATCAGGAATCGAAATTTATCGGTAATGCCCGCACGCCGCATCGCTATGCTTTGGGGGTGATCCCGATGGGGCGGCAGTCTTCGGCCTATGGCTATAGCCAAGCGCTGGATGGCACTTGGGAGGAATACCAGCGCGACCAGCGCCGCTTTGGCGCGCGCCGTGATCGGATGAGCGATGCGTCCGATTTCATGGGCTGGTACATGGACCAAAGCTCGCAAAAGCTGGGGATTTCAAAGGCCGACGCGCAGTCGCAATATCTGGCCTATCACGAGGGTCGCAAGGGCTTTGCCAATCAGACCTATCGCAACAAGCCTTGGCTGATGGATGTGGCAAGCGCGATCGGGCAGCGGTCGCAAACCTATGCCAACCAGCTTGCGATGTGTCGCCGCTAGACAGCGAAGCGCGGGTTAAAGCCCGCGCTTTTGGGCCTCGAAATTGATGCTGAACAGCGAGGCGCCATAGGTGGCGCCTTTATGCATATCCCCAAGAATAACCGTGGTTTGCTGGCCAAGATCATCGCTGATCACCCATTGCCGCAGCGCCACCGGATTGGCTGTGAACACCAGTGTGATGGTGCCATATTCGGGATGATCGGGGTCTTGGACGACGACTTGGGTCGTGGTCTTATCCTCGAGATGCGCGACAACCATCTTTGCGCGCGCAAGATCAATATTGCGCGCCAAGATCAGGTTCAGCGGCGTGCGCGCCAGCGGATATTGTTCGGGCGGCTGATTTGATTTGGCGTCAAAAATCGCGACTTGTCCGCCCGAGGCCAGCACAAGGCTTTTGTCTGGCGGCGCATATTCAAACCGCGCACGGCCTGGGCGCTGCAAGAACAGCTTGCCCGTGGCGACCGAGCCATCTGCATTCACTTGGGTGAACTGCGTGTCGGCGGTCGTCAGGCCGTTTAGATAGGCAGACAGATCCGCCAAAGGAATCTTATCGGCCAGCGCCGCAGGGGCGAGGGCCAAGAAGACAAGGGCGGCAAGGAGGGTGCTGCGAGTGTTCATGCGGCTAATATAGGCGACTGTGCAGACCGCTGCATCCCCCCCGCCGATCACTTGGCGGAGAGGTGCCGATCTGCTGCAAACGATCCTAGTGTTCGGGCAGCAGGATCTCGCGTTTGCCAACGTGGTTGGCGGTGGTGACGACATGGTTCTCTTCCATCTGCTCGACCAGACGCGCGGCTTTGTTATAGCCGATGCCAAGTTTGCGCTGGATATAAGAGGTCGAGCATTTGCGGTCTTTGGCGACAATCGCCACCGCTTGATCGTAAAGCGCATCGTCTGAGCTGTCGCCCGAGCCAAGCCCAAGCACCATGTCGATATCAGAGGCCGCATCATCTTCTGGCCCCTCGACCACGCCCGACATATAGGCGGGCGGGCCGTAAGATTTCAGGTGGTTGACGATTTCTTCAACCTCTTCGTCGGAGACAAACGGCCCGTGAATCCGGCTGACCCGACCGCCGCCTGCCATGAACAGCATATCGCCCATGCCCAGCAGTTGCTCGGCGCCTTGTTCGCCAAGGATGGTGCGGCTGTCGATCTTAGAGGTCACCTGAAACGAAATCCGGGTGGGGAAGTTGGCTTTGATCGTGCCGGTGATCACATCGACCGAAGGCCGCTGCGTTGCCATGATCA
>OBPM01000055.1_pt1 | contig 23119 bp, 20 predicted proteins | sample 1493981 | NCBI WGS metagenome assembly OBPM01 (sample SAMEA3275485, study PRJEB22092) | marine metagenome | reverse complement strand
TAATTTGATGGAACAAAAATACAGCTATTCTGTACCCTCTGCAAGTTTATCTTGACACTGGACAAATTTGATTGGGCCATTTTGAACGAACTGCAAACCAATGGCCGCCTGACCAATGCGGAGTTGGCGCAGCGCGTGGGTTTGTCAGCCGCGCCGTGCTGGCGGCGGGTGCGGGCACTTGAAGAGTCTGGCGTCATCAAAGGCTACCGCGCCGAAATCGACCGTCAAAAGGTCGGTTTGGACGTGTTGGCTTTTGTGCGTCTGGATGCGGAGCGCAACCGCGGTGACATTACGCGTCAACTGGAAGAAGCGATCCTGAAAATTCCCGAGGTGGTGTCGTGTCACTACATCAGCGGCACCGGGACTTTTGAGCTGCAAGTGGTCAGCAAAGACCTGAACACCTTCAGCCAGTTTGCGCGAGATGTCTTGATCAACCTGCCCAACGTGAAAGACCTGAACACCAGCTTTTCTTTGGGCGAGGTCAAGGCGGCAGGCGCCTTGCCCCTGAAAGCATGAGGCAGCAGACGAACCCACAGGCCAGAGTCCGTCTTGGGCCTGCGCTGGTGTGAACAAGCGCCCGTGATCAGGGGTACAGGCCTCGTAACTCACGCGCTTGCAGAATCCGAGAGCAGGCCACGATGAAGGTGGCGGTGCGCAAACTCACCCGGTGTTCGTCGGCCACTTGCCAGATGGCGGCAAAGGCTTCGCGCATGATGTGCACCAGGCGGGCATTGATTTCGTCTTCACTCCAGAAAAAACTGGAGAAATCCTGCACCCATTCGAAGTAGCTGACGGTGACGCCACCGGCGTTGGCGATCACATCGGGCACCACCAGAATGCCCCGTTCATGCAGGATGTCGTCGGCTTCGGGCGTGGTCGGCCCGTTGGCCCCTTCGATCACCATGCGGGCGGTGATTTGTTGTGCGTTGGCTGCGGTGATTTGTTGCTCCAAAGCGGCAGGAATCAGGATGTCGCACTCAACTTCCCAGAACTTCGCGTCGGGCAAGGTCTCTGCAGGCGCAAAACCTTTGACGCTGCCGTGGGCTTCAACATGGCGCAGCAAGTCGTTCACATCCAAACCTGACGGGTGGTAGACCGTGCCGCCATGGTCTTGCACTGCCACCAAGGTGGCCCCGGCTTGTGAAAACAGCTTGGCCGCAATGCCGCCTACATTGCCAAACCCCTGCACTGCGATTTTGGCGTGCGCCACGTCCAGCCCGATGCGCTGAGCGGCTTCTTGGCCCACCGTGTAAACGCCACGGCCTGTGGCTTCGCGTCGGCCCAAAGAGCCGCCGAGCGCGATGGGTTTGCCGGTCACCACGCCCGATATGGTGCCCCCTTCGTTCATGGAATAGGTGTCCATCATCCAGGCCATGATTTGCTCGTTGGTGTTCACATCAGGCGCGGGGATGTCTTTGGTGGGGCCGATGATGATGCCGATCTCGCTGGTGTAGCGCCGGGTCAGGCGCTCGAGCTCGCCGCGTGACAAGGTTTTGGGGTCGACCCGGATGCCGCCCTTGGCCCCGCCAAAAGGCAGGTTGACGGCAGCGTTTTTGACCGACATCCAGGCCGACAAGGCCATGACTTCGGACAAGGTCACGTCTTGGTGAAAGCGCACGCCGCCCTTGCCGGGGCCTCGGCTGGTGTTGTGTTGCACACGGTAGCCTTCAAAGTGGGCCATGGTGCCGTTGTCCAGTTCAATGGGCACGTCCACGATCAAGGCGCGTTTGGGTCGCTTGAGGGTTTCGACCCAGCGTGACAGTGAGCCCAGATAGGGCGTGACGCGGTCGACTTGTTCAAGGTAAATGGCCCAAGGGCCGGGTTGTTCAGGGTTGAGGTAAGAGGGCAGCGCGTGAACGCTTTTGGCGTTGGCGCCTGCAGATGTGTTGGACATGGATTTGTCACCTTTCTTGAAACTGACAACTTGTCAGACGCTTGAATGGTAGGCCGCCCAGTGTTTGTTGTCCAAGGCCGCTTGGCTGTCAAATCATGTGTTTACTGCATAAGCTGCTGCTTGGCCTGGCTTGCGGGTGGGTGTGCTGCATGCCAGCACCCTGCCTGTAAAATAAGCAGCTTCAGCCGACCCCTTGGCAGGGCGGCCCTTGGCGCAGGCGGTGCCCATTTTTGGCCTTCTTTCAAGGCGGATCTTTCATGTTTTACCCTCAAGAATTCGATGTGATCGTGGTCGGTGGCGGCCATGCCGGAACCGAAGCCGCGCTGGCGTCCGCCCGCATGGGCTGCACAACGTTGCTGTTGTCGCACAACATCGAGACGCTGGGGCAGATGAGCTGCAACCCTTCGATCGGCGGCATTGGCAAAGGCCATTTGGTCAAAGAAGTCGATGCTTTGGGTGGGGCCATGGCGTTGGCCACCGACGAGGCAGGTATCCAATTTCGCATCCTCAATTCATCCAAAGGCCCAGCCGTGCGGGCCACGCGGGCGCAGGCCGACCGCATCTTGTACAAAGCCGCCATCCGTGGTTTGCTGGAGAACCAGCCCAATCTGTGGCTGTTCCAACAAGCCGTAGACGATCTGATGGTCGAAGGCGACCGGGTGGTGGGCGCGGTCACGCAGGTCGGCATTCGGTTCCGCTCGCGCACCGTGGTGCTGACGGCCGGCACTTTTCTGGACGGCAAGATCCATGTGGGCTTGCAAAACTATGCCGCAGGCAGGGCCGGTGATCCTCCAGCTTTGAGCTTGTCTGCACGCTTGAAAGAACTCAAGCTGCCGCAAGGACGCCTGAAGACGGGCACACCACCGCGCTTGGATGGCCGGACCATTGATTTCAGCCAATGCGCAGAGCAGCCCGGCGACGGTGTGCCTGGCGGCATGAACCCGGACGCTGGCGTGCCCGTATTCAGTTTTATGGGCAACGCGGGCATGCACCCGCAGCAAGTGCCGTGCTGGATCACGCACACCAACGAGCGCACACATGACATCATTCGCTCCGGCTTTGACCGCAGCCCCATGTTCACCGGCAAGATCGAGGGCGTGGGCCCGCGTTACTGCCCCAGCGTGGAAGACAAGGTCAACCGGTTTGCCGACAAGGACAGCCACCAGATTTTTCTGGAGCCCGAAGGCCTGACCACACACGAGTACTACCCCAACGGCATATCGACCAGCTTGCCGTTTGACATCCAATACGACTTGGTGCGCTCGATGAAGGGGCTGGAAAACTGCCACATCTTGCGCCCCGGTTACGCCATTGAATACGACTACTTTGACCCGCGCTCCCTGAAAAACAGCTTTGAGACGCGCCAAATCAACGGCCTGTTCTTTGCTGGCCAAATCAACGGTACCACCGGTTACGAAGAGGCGGCAGCACAAGGGCTGTTTGCCGGCATCAACGCTGCCCTTCAGTGCCGAGGCCAGGCCGCTTGGACCCCTGCACGAGACCAAGCTTATTTGGGCGTCTTGGTCGACGACTTGGTGACGCAGGGCGTGACCGAGCCTTACCGCATGTTCACCAGCCGCGCCGAGTTTCGCTTGCAGCTGCGCGAAGACAACGCCGATGCGCGCCTGACCGAAGTGGGGCGACAGATGGGGCTGGTGGACGATGCCCGCTGGGATGCCTTCAGCAGAAAGCGCGACGCTGTTTCACGTGAAACAGAGCGCCTGAAGTCGATTTGGGTGAACCCACGCAACCTGCCAGCGGCCGAATCTGAGCGGGTGCTGGGCAAAGCCATCGAACATGAACACAACCTGTTTGATTTGTTGCGCCGACCGAATGTGTCCTACCAAGCGCTCATGTCACTGGACGAAGGCCGCATGGCGACGGCCGACGTTTCACGTGAAACACTGGGAGAGCTGAGCCCCCCGGTGATTGAGCAAGTTGAAATTGCAGCCAAGTATTCTGGCTACATCGACCGCCAAAAAGGCGAGGTTGAGCGGGCGGCGTTTTATGAGCATTTGCGTCTGCCCGAGCAACTGGACTATATGCAGGTGTCGGCCTTGTCGATCGAGGCCCGCCAAAAGCTGGCCAAGCACAGGCCTGAAACCTTGGGGCAGGCTTCGCGCATTTCTGGCATCACGCCAGCCAGTGTGTCCTTGTTGTTGATTCACCTGAAGAAGGGTGGGTTCAAGGGCTTCATGCAAGCCGCCGAGGAGGGCGCACAGGCATGAGTCTGAATTTGGAAGCGGGTTTGCGCTCGGGGGTCGAGGCCTTGGGCCTGGTTTTGACGGACACGCAGATCAAACACTTGTTGGACTATGCAGCCCTGATTCAGAAATGGAACAAGGTCTACAACCTGACGGCGCTGCGCGACCCAGCCGAGATGCTCACGCACCATCTGCTGGACAGTTTGACGGCCGTTGCGCCCTTGGCTCGGCACACGCAAGGCCAGTCGATCAAGGTGCTGGACGTGGGCTCAGGCGGCGGCTTGCCCGGTGTGGTGCTGGCCATTTGCATGCCCGAGCTGCAGGTGACTTGTGTCGACACCGTGGCCAAAAAGGCGGCGTTTGTGCAGCAGGTGGCGGTGAGTTTGAGGTTGCCTAATTTACGCGGCATCCATGCGCGGGTTGAGTCCCTGGCCGATCCATACACTGTGATTTGCTCCAGGGCGTTTGCCTCTTTGCCTGATTTTGTGAGCTGGTCGCGCATGGCGCTGGCCGAAGGCGGGGTGTGGATGGCCATGAAAGGCAAACACCCGCAGGCCGAAATAGACGCTTTGCCCGCCGATGTGAAAGTGTTTCACGTGGAACCATTGACTGTTCCGGGTTTGGACGTGGAGCGCTGCATGGTCTGGATGACGCCGCAAGTTACCTGAGCGGGGCTTGGGGGCGGCGGTGTTTCACGTGAAACATGCTCTGCCAGGCATCAAACAAGGGTGCATCACTTACACTCGCGTATTGTTTTGAAGGCGCTCACATGTTTGGTATCTCGGATTACGGTGCTTTTGCAGCGGCTTTTGTGTTGCTGCTGTTCTTGCCCGGTCCCGGCAATTTGGCCTTGATCAGTTCGGCCAGCAAAGGCGGCATGGCTGGCGGTTTGGCATCGGTCCTTGGGTTGCTTGTGGGTGATCAAATTTTGCTGTGGCTCACGGTGGCGGGTGTGGCGGCTTTGCTCAAAACCCAACCGACCTTGTTCATGGCTTTGCAGTGGCTGGGCGCGGCTTACTTGGCGTGGTTGGGCTACAAAATGATCACCGCCAAACCGGGCGAGGGCCCCAGCATTCAGATCACGCCCGGGCATTACTTTCGCGAAACCCTCTTCATCACCTTGCTCAACCCCAAGGCGATCATGTTTTACTTTGCATTTTTCCCGCAGTTCATCGATCCGGTGAACCACCAAGGCTGGGTCACATTTGCCGTGATGGCCATGACCATTGCCGTGCTGGGCTTTTTGTACTGCTTTGGCGTGGTCTTGATCACGCACCACATGGCCGAACGCATTCGCGCCAATCCTCGTTTCACGGGTTTTCTGCAAAAGTTGGCGGGCATTTGCCTGGTCGGCTTCGGGCTCAAGATGGCCCTGTCCAAATAAGTATTCGGGAGAAGTCGACATGGCCAAAATTTTTTGCATCGCCAACCAAAAGGGTGGAGTAGGCAAAACCACCACCACCGTGAACCTTGCCGCGGGTTTGGCCAAGCTGGGCCAGCGTGTGTTGTTGGTCGATCTGGACCCACAAGGCAATGCCACCATGGGCTCGGGCATTGACAAGCGCCAGGTCGAGCTGAGTGTGTACGACGTGCTGCTGGAGTCGGCCTCCATCACCGAAGCGGCGGTGCAGGCCGACAAATGCGGCTATCGCGTGCTGAGCGCCAACCGTGAGCTGGCCGGCGCCGAAGTGGAGCTGGTGCAGCTGGAACACCGCGACCAACGCCTGAAAACCGCCTTGGCTGCGGTGGATGGCGAATTCGATTTTGTGCTCATCGACTGCCCGCCGTCCTTGTCGATGCTCACCCTCAATGGCCTGTGCTCGGCCCATGGCGTGATCGTGCCCATGCAGTGCGAATACTTTGCCTTGGAGGGTTTGACGGATCTGGTCAACACCATCAAACAGGTGCACGCCAACCTGAACAAGGACCTGAAAATCATCGGCTTGCTGCGTGTCATGTTCGACCCCCGCATCACTTTGCAAATGCAAGTCAGCGACCAGCTCAAGGCCCACTTTGGCGACAAGGTGTTTGACACCGTGATCCCGCGCAATGTGCGCTTGGCCGAAGCGCCCAGTTATGGTTTGCCGGGCGTGGTGTTCGACCCCTCGGCCAAGGGCAGCCAAGCGTATGTGGACTTTGCCGCCGAGATGATCAAACGGGCCCCATTGCTTTGAGCCATGTTGCCCATTCAGCCATGGCCGGCCTGTCCGGTGCTGGGCAGCTGGCCGAGCACGAGGCGAACGCTGGCCTTGGCCAAGGCTTGACGGTGCTGCTGTTGCCGGGTTGGCCTGGCGGTGGCACAGGCGATTGGCCCGAGCCTTGGGCGCAGCGTGACGGCTGCCGCGTGGTCGAGCAAAACGACTGGCTGCGGCCGCGCCGGGGTGACTGGCTGGCGCGCCTGGACGAAGTGGTCATCGATGCGCCTGGGCCTGTGGTGTTGGTGGCGCACAGCTTGGCTTGTATTCTGGTGGCGGCATGGGCCTCTTTGTCGCAGCACACGGGCAAAGTCCGTGCGGCCCTGTTGGTCTCGCCCCTTGATGTGGCGGCGTGCGGCTTGCCAGAAACTTTGCCAGGCTGGCAGCCCATTGTGCGGCAGCCGCTGCCTTTTCGCAGCATGGTCGTGGGCAGTGGCCATGGGCCACACGGCCGCGTTGATTGGGCGCAAGCATTGGCCCGCGACTGGTCAGCCCAGTGGCTTGGCCAGGGTTCGGCCGGGCACACGACCGACGATTCATCGCTGGGCGATTGGCCACAAGGCCATGCGCTTTTACGGACACTTTTGAAGGATTGAACACATGGTCACCAAAAAACCCAAAGGCCTCGGCCGCGGACTTGAAGCGCTGCTGGGCCCCAAAGTGGAAGACGCACCCGATACGGCTTCTTATGCCGAAAGTGGTTTGCCCAGCCAGCTCAAACTGGACCAAATGGTGGCGGGCATGTACCAACCGCGCACCCGCATGGACGAGGGCGCTTTGTACGAGCTGGCCGAGTCCATCAAGGCGCAAGGCATCATGCAGCCGATTTTGGTGCGCCAGTTGCACGACGGCCCGAATGCCGGCAAATACGAGATCATCGCGGGCGAACGGCGGTTTCGTGCGTCGCGTTTGGCGGGCCTGGAGTCTGTCCCCGTTTTGGTGCGCGATGTGCCCAACGAGGCCGCTGCGGCCATGGCGCTCATCGAGAACATCCAGCGCGAAGACCTCAACCCACTGGAAGAAGCCCAGGGTTTGCAGCGCCTCATTAGAGAGTTTGGACTCACTCACGAAGCGGCGGCGCAAGCCGTCGGCCGCTCCCGCAGCGCGGGCAGTAACCTGCTGCGCTTGCTGAACTTGGCCGAGCCGGTGCAAACCATGTTGATGGCGGGCGACATCGACATGGGCCATGCCCGTGCTTTGTTGTCGTTGGACAAAGCCACCCAAATCACGGCGGCCAACCAAATTGCGGCTAAAAAAATGTCGGTTCGCGAGGCGGAAAGCTTGGTCAAAAAGCTCAGTGCCGAATTCAATTTGGTGACGCAAAAGCCCAAGAAAGAAAAGTCGCGCGATGTGCGCCGTGTGGAAGAGGAACTGTCGGACTTGCTCATGGCCGAGGTCGAGGTGCGTGTCAAAAAACGCGTCAAGCGCCTGGGCAAGATGGAAGAGATGGGCGAGCTGAGCATCCAGTTTGGCTCGCTCGACGAGCTCAATGGCTTGATTGACAAGCTGCGCGGCTGAAACACAGCATGGACAGCATGATGGCCATCCAGGCGATGCGTTTCGAGCCCTTCGAGCAGGACTTGGTGTTGCCCAATGCGGCGCACTGCTGGCGCGAGCGAAATTGAGTGTTGCCGATGAAGACCTGGCTGAACGTGTTCAAAACCAAAGGCTTTTCGGTGGACGTGCGCGACACCGCGAATGCACAGGACAAAACCCAATTCCTGCGGTCTTGTTTGATCGCCTTGGTGGCCAGTTCCTTGTTGTTTTATGGGCTTTACCAGCCCGCTTACGACCACAAACTCCACTTGATCGCGGCGGCTGCCTATTTGGCCTTGTTGGGGGCTTTGCAGTGGGGTGGGTCTTATGCGCCGATCGCGCATCTGGGGTTTCTGATTTCGATCATCCACATCGCTTGGGTGGCAGGTCAAAGTGGGGGGATCAACTCGGTCACGATGGTTTGGATGACCGTCGTCACCTTGCCTGCCACTTTGTTGCTCAGCAGAGTGGCGGCCGTTTTCTGGGGAGCTGTGGCCTTACTGACCACTTGGATAATTCTGGCGCTGACCGATTCCGAGGTGTTGGGCAGTTTGGTGACCATGAGCAACGACATCATGGCCTGGGCACTGGTGAACAAGGTCTTGGTCGTTTGCATGGCGATGGGGGTCGTTTGGTTGGCTGAGCGCATGCACAACCAGCAAGTCGAGCAAATTGACATGAGCAACTTGGCGCTCGAAGAAACCCACCGAGCCTTGCGTCAGGCGCAGGCCCACAAGGATGAATTCATTGCTTCGGTGGGCCATGAGTTGCGCACACCCATGAACGCGATTTTGGGGCTCAATGGCATTTTGCGCACCGAGTTATCGGCCCAAGACGAGGACGCGGAAATTGTCGACCACATCCGCCGCTCCACCGAGCAGTTGCTGCGCGTGGTCAATGACATTTTGGATTTTTCTCAGCTGCAGGCGGGGCAATTGTCCTTGCGCGAAGACCGGTTTGAACTGAGTGAGGCCGTGCAAAGCGTACTCGACGTGTTTGCAGAAAAAGCGCAAACCAAAGGTCTGGACATCCGGCTTGAAGACGCCATGGTCAAAGGGATGTGGGTGCAAGGGGACCGTCAGCGCCTGGTTCAAGTGCTTCGGCACCTGGTGGACAACGCGACCAAATTCACAGCACACGGCCATGTGGTGGTGCGCATCAAAAGTGTGGGTGTGGGGGTGTTGTTTGAAGTGGAAGACTCCGGCATTGGCATTGCTGCACACAGACAGCAACAGGTGTTCAACCGCTTTGAGCATGCCGACTCGCAAACCAATCGGCAATACGGCGGCACGGGACTGGGCTTGTCTTTGTGTGAGCGCTTGGTCAGCTTGCAAGGCGGGCGCATCGGGGTCAGCAGCGTGCTGGGGCAGGGCACCACGTTCTGGTTTGAGTTGCCGCTGATGATGACGGCTGCGGACGGACCCGACGCACACCAACAACTCGACAAGATGCTGCCACAACGGTTGCGCATTTTGGTGGTGGACGACAACGCCGTGAACCTGTTGGTGGTGCGGCTGATGTTGAAAAAACGCTTGCCGCAGGCCGTCATCACAGACGCCAATGGCGGCGCAGTCGCACTGGATTTGTTGCGTGAACAAAGCTTTGACCTGGTGTTGATGGACATGGTCATGCCGGATGTTGACGGCCTGCAGGCCACCCAGATTCTGCGAGAAAATTTCCCCAAACCGGTGTGTGATGTTCCTGTGCTGGGCCTGACCGCCAGCACCAACCCGGTCGATCGTGAGCGCTGCCTGGCATCGGGCATGAATGAAGTTTTGCAAAAACCGCTGGATGAAGTTCAATTGGTGGCGGTGTTGTCTCGCCTGCCTTGGCCAGTCCTTGCAAAGGGGCAGCCATGAAGGTCACGATTTTTGACAACTGGCTCGAGCGCATTTCGCCGCATTTGCCTGTGCGTTTTCGGGAAGGCCGATTGCCCTATCTGTTTTGCTTGGTGGTCATCATGATCATCGCCATGCTGCTGGTGGCCATGGTCACACCTTACGACAATGGCATCCCCGTGCCCATGGCATTTGGCGTGGTGCTGATGGGTTTGCTGGTGGCGTTCAGTTACGGCATGCCCATGCCGGTGGCGGTGCACATTGGCGTGGTCGCTGCGTTGACGCAGGTGAGCTATGCCGGGTGGGTTTCGGGGGGTATTTTTTCACCTCGTTTGGCTTGGTACACCTTGATTCCATTGATCCCGTTTTATGCCATCAGCCGCCGAGCAGGGTTGTTTTGGTTGACGGTGGTCTTGGCATTGTTGGGCGGCATGTCTTATGCCACTTGGCACGGCTGGCTGCCAGCGCACCCCACGGTGGGTTTAGCGCAAGTACGCTCGTCATTTGCCAGCAATGCGGTCACGATGCTGCTCATTTTGTCGGTGGTGTTTTTGTACGACGGCCTCTACCGCAAGGCCTACAACGAGCGACTCAAACGCCGCCAGGAGCTTGAAGACACGCGCCTTGAACTGGAGCGTACCTCTGAGTTGCGCGAGCAGTTCATTGCCAATGTGAGCCATGAGTTGCGCACGCCCATGAACGCCATTTTGGGCTTCAATGCGATGCTGATCGGACGGGCACAAAACAAACCACAAGCCCTGAAAATCCTCAACCACACACGCCAGTCTGCCGACCACTTGATGACCGTCATCAACGACGTGCTCGATTACTCGCAATTGCAGGCAGGCAAGATTCGGGTGCAGTTCGAAACCTTTGCCTTGCACGACACAGTCAACAACGCCTTCAGCCTGTTCAATCCCCGCGTCAAAAGCATGCACCTGCAATACCACTGCGAGATCGCAGAGGGGGTGCCCGAATGGGTGAGCACCGACCGCCATCGGCTGATGCAAATTCTGGTGAACCTGCTGGGTAACGCCATCAAGTTCACGCACCAAGGGCATGTCACTTTGCGTGTCGAGTGTGTCGAGCAGGACGCGCCGCAAGGCGGCGTCACTGGCGATGAAAAAGTGGTCAAGTTCTCCGTGCAAGACAGTGGCATCGGCATTGCCGAGCACCAAAAATCGCGCATCTTTCAGCGCTTTGTGCAGGCCGATGATGAAATACAGTCGCGCTACGGCGGCACGGGCCTGGGCCTGTCCATCACCCGGCGCTTGATCGATTTAATGGGCGGGCGCATCGGCTTTGACAGCACCTGGGGCCAAGGCTCGACCTTTTGGTTCACCTTGCCACTGACTGCGCAGGCGGCGCCCCCCCAACCCGTGGCGCACAACGACATTTACAAAAACACCAACCCGCAGCGCCTGAACTTCATGGTCGTCGATGACCACCCGATCAACCGACTGTTGGTGAAAAAAGTGCTGACCAACCACTGGCCGCACAGCAAAGTGGTGGAAGCCGAAGACGGTTTGCAGGCTTTGGCCGCTGTTCAGAAAGACCGCTTTGATGTGATCTTCATGGACATGGTGATGCCCAAGATGGACGGCATTGAAGCCACGCAAGCCCTGCGCCTTGAACTCGACGAGGCCACGCGCAACACCCCGGTGTTGGGACTGACGGCCAACGTCAACCCCATCGACCTGGAAAGATTCAAACAGGCCGGCCTGAACGACGTCATGCTCAAGCCGTTTGACCCGGTGCAGCTGTGTGGCCAGATCGAGACGCTGATGTTGAACCGGCGGACAGCCTGAGCCCGGCAAACCGCTGACAGCGATCCCCAGGTGGCGTGTCCATCACATCGAGAAAATCTTCCCCGGGTTCATGATGTTGTGCGGGTCCAGCGCCCGCTTGATGGTGCGCATCATGTCCACTGCGCCTTCGCCGGTTTCGGTGCGCAAGAAGTCCATCTTGTGCAGGCCAATGCCGTGTTCGCCGGTGCAGGTGCCGCCCAAGCGCAGCGCGCGGTTGACCAGTTGCTGGTTCAGCGCTTCGGCGGTTTCGCATTCCTGCGGGTTGTTCGGGTCGATCAAATAGCCGAAGTGGAAGTTGCCGTCGCCCACATGGCCCACCAAAAAGTAAGGCAGGCCGCTGGCATCGGTTTCGGTGATGGAGTCGAGCAGGCAATCGGCCAGGCGGCTGATCGGCACGCAGGTGTCGGTGCTGATGGCGCGGCAGCCGGGTTTGCTCTGGATGGCCGCAAAGTAGGCGTTGTGCCGTGCCGTCCACAGGCGCGTGCGCTCTTCGGGGGTGGTGGCCCATTCAAACGAATTGCCGCCAAACTCGCTGGCGATTTCTTGCACCGTCTCGGCTTGCTCTTTCACGCCTGCGGGTGAGCCGTGGAATTCCATCAGCAGCATGGGCTCTTCGCGCAAGCCCAGTTTGGCGTAGGCATTGACCATGCGTATGCTGTTGTGGTCCAGCAATTCCACCCGTGCAATCGGCACGCCCAGCTGGATGGTCTGGATGACCGTGTGCACCGCCGCTTCGATGCTCGGGAAGGAGCAGATTGCGGCCGAGATGGCTTCGGGTAAGGGGTACAGGCGCACGGTGACTTCGGTGATCACGCCCAGCGTGCCTTCGCTGCCCACCATCAGGCGCGTCAGGTCGTAGCCGGCGCTTGATTTTTTGGCGCGGGTGCCGGTGCGGATCACCTCACCATGGGCAGTCACCACTTCCATGGCCAACACGTTTTCGCGCATGGTGCCGTAACGCACGGCGTTGGTGCCGCTGGCGCGGGTGGCGCTCATGCCGCCAATGGTGGCGTCTGCGCCCGGGTCGATCGGGAAGAACAAGCCTGTGGATTTGATCTCTTCGTTGAGTTGCTTGCGCGTCACGCCCGGTTGCACCGTCACTGTCAGGTCTTCGGCGTTGATGGCCAAGACTTTGTTCATGCGCGTCAGGTCAATGCTGATGCCGCCTTGCACCGCCAGCAAATGGCCTTCGAGCGAAGAGCCCACACCAAACGGAATCACGGGCACCTTGTGCTCGGCGCACAGCTTGACCGCGTCGGCCACATCCTGGGTGTTTTCTGCAAACACCACCGCAGCTGGTGGCGGCACATGGGTGAAAGCCGATTCGTCGCGGCCGTGCTGCTCGCGCACCACCAGCGCGGTGGAGCAGTTGCCGCCAAAGCGGGCCTTGAGGGCCGTCAAAAAGGCTTCGGGCACAGCGCGTTGCGCGATTTCGGGGGCCAGGTGGGCGGCGGCAATAGGGGCGTTCATGGGTGTCTCCAGTGGTGGCGTGGCATACCCGCCAGACGTGTGAATGCGCAGTTTACGATGCAATCACAGGTCTTGCTGTCCAATGTCAGACAAGGTGCAGGCACTTGACCGACAATCTTGGGCAACACAGAGGACAACGCCATGGGCAACCGACTCACACAAATCGCCACCCGCACCGGGGACAACGGCACCACCGGCCTGGGCAATAACCAGCGCGTCTCCAAAAACAGCCTGCGCGTGCACGCGATGGGTGAGGTGGACGAACTCAACTCCCACATCGGCTTGCTGCTGTGCGAAGACATGCCCGCCGATGCGCGAGCCGTGCTGGTCGAAGTCCAGCACCAGTTGTTCAACCTGGGGGGGGAGTTGTCCATTCCCGGTTTTGAATTGCTCAAGGACGCCGCCGTCGCCGATCTGGACACCGCTTTGGAGACCTACAACGCCCAGCTGCCCAAACTCGAAGAATTCATCTTGCCCGCAGGCACACGCGGCGCTTCGCAAGCCCATGTGTGCCGCACCGTGGCGCGCCGGGCAGAGCGCGCTTGCGTGGCGCTGGGCAACGAAGAGGCCCTGAACGACACCCCCCGCCAATACCTCAACCGCCTGTCGGATTTGATGTTCGTGTTGGCCCGTGTGCTCAACCGCATGAACGGCGGCGACGACGTGTACTGGAAAAGTGCCCGCATGCAAAAAGACGGCCCTCAAGACGCTGCCGCCTGAAGTGCCATGAAAAAGCTGTTCAGCGGCGGGGTTTTGCGCACAGCATGCTTGGGGCTGGGCCTGTTGGGCACGCTGACGCTGGGGCCCGCTGTCATGGCTGCGCCGTCCTCGGTGGTGCTCAGTTGTGCCGTGGCCTACCTGCCGCAGCGCAGCACTTGGGTGCGTGAGGTGCGCATCGACTGGGACAAAAAAGCCATTCACCGCTTGCGCATTGACGGTGTGGAGCCCTATGGTTTTTCTCTGGTGCCGGGTGGGGTGATCACGGCGTTGGACAATGAGCGCATCCAGATCGACCTGGCGGCTCGGCAGTGGCAAAGCGATTTTCGGGGCCAAGCGACGGGCCAAGGCCGTTGTGAAACGGCGCCCGGTTGAGCACAGGCCAAGCTGTCACCTAGGTGCACATTTCAGGGTTCATGCGCGTGACAGCAGTGCGTGGCCACTGCTACGCTGCAACGCATGAACACCGCGACACGACCTTCTGCTTTAGCCCCCCATTTGCCCCAAATTCGGCTGTACCAAAACTGGCTGCGAGATGAACGTGGCCTGAGTTTTGCCACCTACAACGACCTCTGGCGTTGGTCTGTGACCGAGCTGGACGCCTTCTGGCAAAGCATTTGGGATTATTTTGATTTCCAGTCGCCCACGCCGCACACCGCCGTGCTGGCGAACAACGTCATGCCGGGGGCCAAGTGGTTTCCCGGTGCTCAAACCAACTACGCGCACCAGGTGCTGCGCCATGTGCAGCCCGCGCATGAAGCTGGCTTTTTGGCGGTCATCAGCCACAACGAAAAGGGCCTGCGCCGCGAGATGAGCTGGCCTGAGCTGCGCCGCCAAGTGGCTGCTTTGGCGCTGCACCTGCAGGCCCAAGGTGTGCAGCCTGGCGACCGGGTCGCGGCGTATTTGCCCAATATTCCCGAAGCCATGGTGGCGTTTTTGGCCACCGCCAGCGTGGGCGGTGTGTGGAGCATTTGCGCGCCCGACATGGGCACCAACGCCGTGCTCGACCGCTTCAAACAGATCGAGCCCAAGGTGCTGATCGCAGTGGACGGTGTGAGCTATGGCGGGCGAGACTTTGACCGCATGGGTGTGGTGCAAGAGTTGCGCGACGCGCTGCCCAGCGTGCAGCACGTCATCGTGCACGACAACCTGGGCACACTCGACCTGGCCCATTGCGCCGTAGGTGCCAGCGTGCAGCTGTCGGCCATCACCGCCCGCGACGATGCCGAGGTGCAAGCCTTTGAGCCGCTGTGGTTGCCGTTCGACCACCCGTTGTGGATCGTTTATTCGAGCGGCACCACTGGTCTGCCCAAACCCATCGTGCATGGCCATGGCGGCACCGTGATCGTGGCATTGGCCAACAAAATTTTGCACAACGACATCGGCTGCAGCTACCAACTTAACAGTTGGGGCGAACGCTTTCATTGGTACAGCTCCACGGGCTGGGTCATGTGGAACGCGCAAGTGGCGGGTTTGCTCAACGGCGTGACCTGCGTGATCTATGACGGCAACCCCGGCGGCAGCAAAGACAGCCCGGACTGGGGCATTTTGTGGCGCATGGCGGCGCAAGAGAAGGTGACTTTCTTCGGCGCAGGCGCGGCCTTTTTTGCCAACTGCCAAAAGGCGGGTGTGGACATTTCACGCTGCGGCGACTTGTCGGGTGTGCGCGCCTTGGGCACGACCGGCTCGCCCCTGTCGCCCGAGACCCAAAGCTGGGGCACCGAGCAATTTCGGGCCATCGGCACCGACATTTGGTGGTGCAACATCTCGGGGGGCACCGACTTTGCCGGGGCTTTTCTGGGAGGTCACCGCGAGCTGCCGCAAGAGCCCGGCGTCATGCAATGCCGCGAACTGGGCTGCGCGGTCGAGGCCTGGAACGAAGCGGGTGAGCCCGTCATCGGCGAGGTGGGCGAGCTGGTCTGCGCCCAGCCCATTCCGTCGATGCCGCTGTACTTCTGGAACGACAAGGACAACGCCCGTTATTTGGCCAGCTATTTCGAGATGTACCCCGCAGGCCACGGCCGTCAACCGGGCGGCGGCAACGGCCCGGCCAGCATGGGCGGCGTCTGGCGACACGGCGACTGGCTGCGCATCGGCGATACGCAAGGCGAGGGCGAAGGCTGCGTGATCTTTGGCCGCAGCGACGCCACCATCAACCGCTACGGCCTGCGCATGGGCACCAGTGAGCTGTACAGCGCTGTGGAGGCCCTGCCCGAAGTCATGGACTCGATGGTGGTGGACTTGGAATACCTGGGCAAGGAAAGCTACATGCCCCTCTTTGTGGTGCTGCGCCCGGGTACGGTGTTTGACGACGCGATCAAGGCCAAGCTGAACAACGCCATCAAGGTGGCGCTCAGCCCGCGCTTCATCCCCAACGAAATCTTCCAAGTGGCCGAGATCCCGCGCACCCTGTCTGGCAAAAAGCAGGAACTGCCGATCAAAAAGCTCATGCTTGGGCAGCCGCTGGAAAAGGTCGTCAACCGGGATGCCATGGCCAACCCGGCTTGTCTGGACTGGTACGTTGAACTGGCCAAACAGCATTTGGCCAAAACCTGAGTTGGCGGGCCATTGTGGCCCAACGCCCCGTCTTTTTCGAAGCGACATGCGCCATCGGCAGCGGTGCGCCAATGCCATGCCGGACCTGAAGGCGCCGACCTACAAAGACCGACACACACCCGTTATCCGGCATTCTTTCGAAGGTCGGGCCTTTAGGGTCCGACATTTCTTCACATCGCGAGGGGACATGTTCAAAAGGCGCTGGCGCAACTCTGCTTTGGTTCGCTTTTCAAAAACGCAGCACAAACAAGGTGATGGACGGAAACGCGACCAACAAGGCGGTGCGCACCAAGTCGCTCAAAACAAAAGGCATCACGGCGCGGTAGGTTTGGGTGATCGGCGTGTCGCGTGACAGCGAGTTGATGACGAACAGGTTCATGCCCACCGGGGGCGTGATCAAGCCCACCTCGACCACGATCAGCACCAAGATGCCAAACCAGATGGCCAGCTCATCGGGGGGCAGGCCAAAGTCCAGGGCCGAGACGATCGGGAAGAACACCGGAATGGTCAGCAAGATCATGGACAGCGAGTCCATGAAACAACCCAAAATCACATACAGCACCAAGATCGCCGTCAGCACCAGCAAAGGGCTCACGCCCCATGAGGCGACAGCCGCCGCAGCTTCTTGCGGCAATTGCGACAAGGCCAAAAAGGTGTTGTACACGCCGGCACCCAGCACGATCATGAAGATCATGGCCGAGGCTACGGCCGTGCCCAGCAGCGCACTGCCCAGCGTTTTGCGGTTCAGCCCGCCATTGAGCCAGGCCGCAAAACCGGTGCCAAACGCGCCCACGGCTGCACCCTCGGTGGGCGTGAAAATGCCGCCATAAATGCCGCCCACCACCAGCAAAAAGATCAGCACCACTGGCCACACGCGCCATGTGGCTTGCAAGCGCTCTTTCATGGGCACAGGTGGCAAGGTGCCCATCTCGTGGGGACGCAGGCGGGCATAAATGGCGATCACGATCACATAACCCAGCGCTGCCAAAATGCCGGGAATGAATGCGGCCAAAAACAACTTGGCGATGTTTTGCTCGGTCAAGATGGCGTAGATGACCAGCACCACCGAGGGCGGAATCAAGATGCCCAGCGTGCCACCAGCGGCCAAACAAGCCGTGGCGATGCCGCCCGAATAACCGGCCCGCTTGAGCTCAGGCAGCGCCACCTGGCCCATGGTGGCCGCCGTGGCCAGCGAGGAGCCGCAAATCGCGCCAAAGCCCGCACACGCGCCCACCGCCGCCATGGCCACACCGCCTTTGCGATGACCTATCCAGACCTCGGCGGCTTTGAAAAGCGCCTTGGACAAACCGCCCAAAGCGGCAAACTGGCCCATCAGCAAAAACAGCGGAATGACCGACAGCGAGTAGCTGGAAAAGGTGCTGTAAGTGACCTGCTTGAGTTGGTTGATGATGGGCGTGACGTTGCCAAAAATCAGGTAGGCCCCGCCCAGGCCGCACAGCATCATCGACAAGCCGATCGGGATGCGCACAAAAATAAGCAGCAGCAAAATTGGGAAAGACCACAGCGCCAGTTCAATCGTGTTCATGGGCAAAACTCCTGCTGGGGGTCAGTGGCCAATGGGGCCGGAAACTTGCAGGTCTTCACCGGGCTTGGCCAGACCCAGCTGCATCAGAATGTGGCCCAAATAGGTGATGCAGCCTAGCACTGCACCGACCAAGCACAAGGCAAAGCCCCACCACAGGGGCATTTGCAAAATGAAGGTGGTTTCGTTGTTGGCGTATTTGTCCACCAAACCCGCCCACAGCCGCCATGTCAAAAGCAGCCAGACCGCCAGCATCAGCACATCGCTGAGCAGACGGATAAAGCGCTGCAAACTGGCCGACATGTGCGAATACAGCAGGTCCACGGTGGCATGCCCGCCTTGCAGATAGCACCAGGGCATGAAAAAGAAAATGGCCACGCCCACACCCATTTCCACCAGCTCGTAGTCACCCGGCACCGGTCCCAAACCCATGCCGCTGAAGCTGCGCCCGATCACACTGACCACCACCAGCAAGGTCAGCAGCGTCAGCAAGAAGCCACCGGTCAAGGCGCTCCAGCGGGCCATTCGGTGAATGATTGCCATCATGGACAAAGTCTCCGGGGATTTGGGGGGCAAGCCAGCCCCGCACTAGACAGAAAAAACCCGCCGACCAGCGGCGGGTGTTGAGCGGGCCCGTGGGCACCGCATGGCATCACTTGCTGTGCTTGGCAATCAATTCGCGGGCATCGGACAACAGCTTGTTGCCATCGATGCCCTTGGCGCCGACTTCTTTGACCCAGTCATCGGCCACCACGCTGGCCGTACGACGCCAGCGTTGGGTCTCGGCGGCGTCCAGGGCCACAATGTTGTTGCCTGCTTTCTGCGCAATGGCACGGCCCACCTTGTCGCCCTCGTCCATGGCGCGGCCAAAGAAGGCGGCAGTTTCCAGGCCCGAATTCTTGTCAATCACCTGCTTCAAATCGGCGGGCAGCTTGTCGTAAGACGCCTTGTTCATCGACACCGCAAAGGTTGAGTTGTACAGGCCATTGGCACCGTAGAAGGTGGTGTGGTTCTTGACCAACTCATGCACTTTCAGGGCTGGACCGACTTCCCAAGGGATGGTGGTGCCCTGGATCACGCCCTTGGACAAAGCTTCGGTCACGGCCGGCACTGGCATGCCCACCGGGGTTGCGCCGAGCTTCGTGAGCATGTTGTTGATGATGCGCGAGCCGCCACGGATCTTCATGCCTTGCAAGCTTTCCAAGCCGGTCACCGGGGTTTTGGTGTGGAACAAGCCTGGGCCGTGGGTGTGCACGGCGATCAGCTTCACGTCCTTGAATTCGTCGGTGGCGTTCTTTTGCACGTATTCCCAGAGCGCCTTGGAAGAGGCTTCACCTGTGGTGGTCAGGAAAGGCACTTCAAACACTTCGGTCTTGGGAAAACGACCGGGCGTGTAGCCCAAGACCGTCCAAGTCAAGTCCACGATGCCGTCTTTGGCTTGGTCAAACAACTGGGGTGGGGTGCCGCCGAGTTGCATGGTGTTGAAAATCTGCACCTTGATGCGGCCACCCGATTCGGCTTCGACCTTTTTGGCCCAAGGCACGATGGCTTTGGCGGGAATGGTGGCTTGAGCCGGCAGCATCTGGTGAAAACGCAGCGTGACGGTCTGGGCCTGCGCGGCGCCCGCAAAAGCCGTTGCACCCAAAAGGGCCAACACGGTACGGCGTGGGATCAGGTGAAACATGGGGAGCTCCTGGTTATGTTTTATAAACAAATGACAACTTCTTATGCTACCCACATCGAGCGCTTTGCCTATCAGGGTTTTACCTTGATGCGCCCGGCACCTTGCCTTGAAAAGAGAACTTAAATGCTGGTTTTGAATCGCCAAGCCAGCCGCCGCAGCTGTGTGCGAACCCGATGGTTAAGGTGGGTCGCATGATCCGTGCGGTGGTGGCCTGTGCGTGCACCCTTCAAACTGCGCCGGTGTATTCGCCGCGTGCAGGGTAGTTCTTGGCCAACGCGAAATCGATGGCGCCCAAAAGGTCGGCGAATTGTGGGCGTGCAAACGGCATGGTCTGCACCGCACCGTAATACAGCGTGCCGTCTGGGCGCACGAGGTAAACCGCTGGCTCCGAGAACAGGGCGGGCTCTTCAATGCCAATCGAGGTCATGCCGCGTGAGGTGCTGATGTACAGGCCCCATTGGCGCGCCACATCCAAGGCCAAGCCGTAGCCCATGCGCAGTTCGGGCATGTTGATTTTTTGGGCCATTTGCTCCGCCCGGTCTTGGTTGTCGCTGGACAGCGCCAACACTTTCACGCCGCGCTTTTCAAACTCAGGCACCAGGCGGGCCAGCTCCAGCAAGTACTTCATGCAAATGGGGCAATGCAGCCCACGGTAAAACACCAGCAAACTGAAATGCTCTGGCGAGTCGGTGGCCCTATCGTAGGGGCCGTGTTGCAAGGTGGGCACCTGCAAAGCAGGGGTGGTTTGGCGGGGCATCAACATGGGGGACTCCTGAATCAAAAGGGTGAATCCTGCATTGTGTTTGTCTTGGTGCAACAATAAGTGCTGTTTCATTTGCTTTAAATACAAAAATGCCCGCACCTCGATTGGACCGACTGTCTGCCTTGCTGGAAGGCTTGGCCCCTCGCGTTTGGCTTTGCGAGCAGCCACTAGGCTTTGCGCTGCACATTTTGGTTCAGCAGGGCGAGGCAGACGCAGACGGCGCGCTTGACCTGCAACACATGCACTTGTTGGTTTGCCCGCCCCGCACCAGCGAGCAAGCCTTGGCGCGGGTTCAAGCCACGGGCAAGACGTGCTGGATGAGTTTTGAAGTGGCCTTGGACGGCCCCGTGGCCCCCGTCTTCTTGACCGAGTTCTTGCAGCCTTTGGCGATCGACTTGGCCCACGCCGATGCTTCGTTGGCGCAGATCGTGCAGTTGATCTTGATGGAAATGTCGGCCACCCGTTGCGGGCAGCCCTCATGGATGAACCGGGCGGGCGACATTTTGTTGATTGGCCTGATGCGCCATTTGGTGGCACAGCCCCAAAAAACCTCGGGCCTGTTCACCGCCTTGGCCAACCCGCGCATTGCCAAAACCTTGGTGGCCATGCATTCAGACGCCGCCAAGCCCTGGACCCTTGAGGCGCTGGCCGAAGAGGCGGGCATGTCGCGCACCACGTTTGTGAACCAATTCAAGCAACTGATGCAGATCTCTCCTGGCAAGTACCTGGAGAATTTGCGTTTGGCCTTGGCCCAACGCCTGGTGGCCAACGGCTTGGGGCTCAAGCAAGTGGCGCACAAAACGGGCTATGCCAGCGCCTCGACTTTGTCACGCGCCATGGGGCGGGTGGCGGCCTGAGTTGAGCCTTTGGGCATCAATCGGGCCTGGCCCAAGCCACCAACCCGAACCCTACTGCCGGCCTCAGTTCTTGTGCAGCTCAGCGTTCAACTCGCCCCAGCTCTTGTTGCGCGGAATGGCGTGCAGCGCGCCGGACTGTGAATCGCGGCGGAACAGGATGCCGTTTTTGCCGGACAGTTCTTTGGCTTTCATGACCGAGCCGTCGGGCATTTGCACGCGGCTGCCGCCCGTGATGTAGCAACCGGCTTCGACGATGCAGTCGTCGCCCAGCGAGATGCCGATGCCGGCGTTGGCGCCCAGCAGGCAGCGCTTGCCCACTTTGATGACTTCTTTGCCGCCACCCGACAGCGTGCCCATGATGGACGCGCCGCCGCCGATGTCGCTGGCGTCATCGACCACCACGCCCGCGCTGATGCGGCCTTCGACCATGCTGGCGCCCAAGGTGCCCGCGTTGAAGTTGCAAAAACCTTCGTGCATGACGGTGGTGCCGCTGGCCAGGTGTGCGCCCAGGCGCACGCGGTCGGCGTTGGCAATGCGCACGCCCGACGGGATCACGTAGTCGGTCATTTGTGGGAACTTGTCCAAGCCCTTGATCTCGAGCACGCGGCCAGCGCCACGGGCTTTGAGGCGGGCGGCGGGCACATCGGCCAGGGCGCAGGGGCCGAAGTTGGTCCAGGCCACGTTGGGCAGCAGGCCAAAAATGCCGGTCACGTTCGCGCCGTGTGGCAACACCAGGCGGTGGCTCAGCAGGTGCAGGCGCAAATAGGCGTCGTGGGTGTCGGCGGGCGCGTCGGCCAGGCTTTTGATCTCGGTACGCACGGCCACCACGGTGGCGTTGCGCACGCTGCAGGCCACCAGGGCCTGGGCCACGTCAGCGCCCAGTGCCGCAACGGCTTCGGCTTGGGTCAGGCGGGTGCTGCCGCTGGCGGCGACATCGGCCGCCAGTTCGGGGGCTGGGAACCAGGTGTCCAGCACGGTGCCGTCAGCGGCGATGGTGGCCAGGCCCGTGGCGCGTGCGCCGGTGGTTTGGATAGTGCTCATGCTTGTGCTCCGGAGAAAGCCCCGGCCAAGTGGGCCAGGACGGAAAAATCAAAGAGTCTGATTATCGGGCAGATACAGAAAGGGAAAGGGAAGAAAGCTGGCGTTGCATTTCCAGGCCAGGTGTCCACAGGCCGACAGCAAGCCCCCGCGATCTGCGCGAAGATACCCTGCATGAACAGCTCTCTTCTTGATGCCACCCAAGTGGCGCACCTGCGCAGCTGGGAAGGCCGCAGCGAAACGCTGACCGACGAGATCGTGGCCGCCCCGCTGCGTGGCCAAAGCGCCCTGCTCGATCGCGATGACACCCGCCAAGCCGCAGGCAGCGAAGTGCCGCCGCTGTGGCACTGGCTGTACTTTTTGCCGCAGGCCCCACAAAGCCAGATCGGGCCAGACGGCCACCCGCTGCGAGGTGGTTTTTTGCCGCCTGTGCCACTGCCGCGGCGCATGTGGGCTGGCGGCCGACTGCACTGGCAAAGCAACCCGCTGCGCGTAGGTGACGCCGCACAAAAGCATTCGCGCATCGCCTCGGTCAAGCACAAGGCGGGCCGCACGGGCGACCTGCTGTTTGTCGAAGTCGAGCACGCTTTCAGCAACGCCCAGGGCCTGTGCCTGACCGAAACGCACGACATCGTGTACCGCGCAGCAGCAGTGCCCGGCGCGCCCGAAGTGCCACCTACCCCGGCCGAGATCGGCGCGCCCTGGCAGCGCGAGTTTGTGCCCGATCCGGTGTCGCTGTTTCGTTATTCGGCGCTCACCTTCAACGGCCACCGCATCCACTACGACCGCAGCTACGTCACGCAAGAGGAAGGCTATCCCGGCCTCATCGTGCACGGCCCGCTGATCGCCACTTTGTTGGTGGACCTGGTGCGCAGGCAAGTGCCTGAGGCGAGTGTGGTTTCGTTCCAGTTCCGTGCCGTGCGCCCCATGTTTGACCTGCACCCTTTGCGCTTGAACGGCCGCCCGTCTGCCGATGGCAAGACGATTGATTTGTGGGCCTGCGACCACGAAGGCTG
>OBPM01000053.1_pt1 | contig 23550 bp, 25 predicted proteins | sample 1493981 | NCBI WGS metagenome assembly OBPM01 (sample SAMEA3275485, study PRJEB22092) | marine metagenome | reverse complement strand
CAATTTTGGTTGACACCGGCTGCGGACTGCCTCGGGCTCTGTGAAAGTTTTGTGGCAGAAATTTTGACTATTATTATTTACTTACATAGCCTTGCAAAAAATGGGGTAAGCTCTTAGACTTTAGACTGTCAATTTTCTTTGACAAAAGAATACGCCTAACAGAAGGTTGCCTCAAAGGATGTCCCCGATCGTGCTGACAGAGTGTTGCTGCGGTTGTGTGGGGCACTTTGTGGAGGGCTCTTCGGATGCAGGCTTTTCATCCGCGCGATCAAGCGACTGCGGCGAGCCAAGATGGCGGCGCAGTTACGTCTTTTGCATCGCAAGTCGTCTCGATGCTGGCAAGTCGCAGCGCGCGCGCGGTGTCAGAGCTGCGCGAGCCGGTGATTGTGGGGCTGGTGGCGGCCTCGACCTCGGGCAGCAAAGATGCGTTTGCCAGCCTTTTGCTCGAAGTGCGCCGTGCGCGGATCACTCTGGCGGCGCTGGCCGACATTTATATTCCCGAAGCTGCGCGGCGGATGGGCGAGGCTTGGCACGAAGATCAGATGTCTTGGATGGATGTCTCGATCGGGGTCGGGCGGATGCAAAGCCTTCTGCGCGAGATTGGCGCGGCTTGGGCGGCCGATCAGGCGGGCGACGCGGGGCATGGCACGGTGTTGTTGCTGGTGGCCGAGCGCGAACAGCACACCTTGGGGCCTATGGTGGTGATGGGCCAGCTGCGCCGCTTTGGCGTTTCGGTATGCCTGCGGATTACGCCAACCTTTGCCGAGTTGAATACTTTGCTGGCAACACGACAGTTCGACGGGATTTTGATCTCGGTTTCCACCAAAGACAAGCTGGAAGCCGTTGCAAAGACCGTGGAATTTTTGAAAAATCTGATGAGCCAGCCCTGTCCGATCGTGGTGGGTGGGGCGGTGATGGCAAGAGTGGAGGATCTGGCTGCATGCACAGGGGCTGATTTCTCGACCAATGACATCGGTGCGGCTCTTGAGGGAATTGGCCTTAAGTTCGACGCCTCCTGCGTGCTTCGGCGCGCGTAAACATACCGCTGTCCCGATCGGACGGGTGGGCGGCAAAAATGGCGAACAATGCAGTGAAGACGGACACAGAACACTTTTTCGACCCCAAAACGCTGCCCTTGCTTGATCCGGCGCTGATGGCGCAGATCGTGACAACGGCGGCGGATTTGTCGGTGATTGTTACTGCCGATGGGCGGGTCAAGGCCGTTATGGTCAACCCGCATCATTCGGCCTTTGGGCAATTGCAAAGCTGGGTGGGCCAACCGTTTGACGATTGTGTGGCCGAAGAAAGCCGCGATAAATTTGCGCGCCGCCTTAAGGCTATCAGCGCGCCTGGGGCAAAGTCTTTGGTGGTCGAGGTCAATCATACCGGCCACACGATGTGGGAGTTCCCGATCCGCTATACCATGCACTGGATGGAGCGCGAGCAGTCGATCCTGATGCTGGGCCGCGACATGCGCCCGATTGCTGAGATGCAGCAGCAATTGGTGATGGCGCAAATTGCGCTTGAGCGCGATTACGAGGCCCAGCGCGAGATGGACACCCGTTACCGCGTGCTGATGGAAGCGACGCGCGATGCGATGATCTTGCTTGCGATGAACACCGGTCGCATTGTCGATCTGAATGCGGCGGCGGCGCTGATGCTGGGGGCACCGCGCCAAGATCTGGCGGGCAGCTCGATTGCGCAGGAATTTGACGGCAGACGGCGGGGCGAGTTTCTGGAAAGCCTGTCCAGCATCGCCTCTTCTGATACCGTCAGTCCGGTGGAATTGGTGGCGCGCCGGTCGCAACGCAAGCTGCGGGTGATCCCCAAGCTGTTCCGTGCGGCAGGCGAGCGGTTCATGCTCTGCCGTCTGGAAGCCCCCGATGAGGTCACCGCAGCGATCAGCGAGGTGAGCGATAATCTGGAACGGCTTTACCACGAAGGTGTGGATGCCATTGTTTTTCTTGATCAAGACGGGCTGATCACCTTTGGCAACGATGCCTTTATGAAGCTGACCGACAGCGCCTATTTGACCAATGTGCGTGGCCGGTCTTTGGCCGATTTTCTGGTGCGCGGCGTGGTGGATTTGCGGGTTATCTTGGACAACGCGCGCCGCTCGCGGCATTTGCGGCTGTATTCGACCAAGCTGATGAATGAATTCAACGGCCAGATCTCGGTCGAGATTTCGGCGACGCATCTGAACGACCGCCCCGCGCCGGGCTTTGCTTTGGTGATCCGCGATGCCAGCCGCAGCGATCTGCTGCGGCGCCCCGGCATGACCACCGGCGAAGACGGCATGCGCAGCGTGATGGAATTGGTCGGATCGTCCAGCCTGAAAGACATCGTGTCAGAAACCACCGATGTGGTGGAAAAGATGTGCATTCAGACCGCGGTCGATTTGACCCGCAACAACCGGCTTGCTGCGGCAGAAATGCTGGGCCTGTCGCGGCAATCGCTTTATGTCAAGCTGCGCAAATTTGGCTTGCTGGAAAAGGGCGACGAGTAGTTTAGCTTCCGCTAAGGCCAAAGGCGTCCCGAAAGGGGCGTCTTTTTGCGTTTAAACAGGCAGCTATTGGTTGATTTTTACGCTTGCCTGCCTGTGACGCCCGCTGCGGCATTTCTGTCCGTTTGATTTACACTCTGTGCTTGCCCGACTCGAAAATGTAAGGCAAAGTTGACAGATGACTGTATCATCCGACTTACATATCCCCGCCCGTCCGCAGCCCAAAGCCATGTTGGAGCTGATAAAGCCGATCACATGGTTTCCGCCGATGTGGGCCTATCTTTGCGGCATCGCTTCGGTTGGTGTCTCGCCTTGGGGCGCTTGGCCCTTGGTGCTTTTGGGGGTGATCCTTGCGGGGCCGGTGGTTTGCGGGATGTCGCAGGCGGCCAATGATTGGTGCGACCGCCATGTCGATGCGGTGAACGAGCCGCACCGCCCTATCCCTTCGGGGCGGATTCCGGGGCGCTGGGGGCTTTGGATTGCGCTGGCGATGTCGGGGCTGTCTTTGGTCTTGGGGTGGTTTTTGGGGCCTTGGGGCTTTGCGGCGACCGGCGTTGGTGTGCTGGCGGCTTGGGCCTATTCGGCCGAGCCGGTGCGGCTGAAGCGGTCGGGCTGGTGGGGGCCGGGGCTGGTTGGCCTGTGTTACGAGGGGCTGCCGTGGTTCACGGGGGCGGCCGTGCTGTCACAAGGCCTGCCGCATTTTCCGGTGGTGACCATGGCACTGCTTTACGCCTTTGGCGCGCATGGCATCATGACGCTGAATGATTTCAAAGCCCTAGAGGGCGATAAGCTGCACGGTGTGCGCTCGCTTCCCGTTACCTTGGGCCCTGATGTTGCGGCCAAAGTCGCCTGCACGGTGATGGCTTTGGCGCAGGCCTTGGTGATTGCGATGCTGCTGATCTGGGGGCGGCCGTGGCATGCTTTGGCGGTGACGGTTCTGCTGGCGCTGCAAATCTGGGCGATGCGCACGCTGCTGTCTGACCCCAAGGGCCGCGCGCCTTGGTATCAGGCCACCGGCATTGGCCTTTATGTCAGCGGCATGATGATCACCGCTTTTGCGCTGCGCAGTCTGGAGGCTTTGCCATGACCTATCTTTCTTGGGTGTCGATTTTTCGGTTGGGGGCGGTGCAGCTGTGCCTTGGCGCGATTGTGGTGATTTGCACCTCGACGCTGAACCGGCTGATGGTGGTCGAGGCGGCTTTGCCGGCGCTGCTGCCGGGGCTCTTGGTGGGCTTGCATTACGCGGTGCAGATCACGCGGCCAACGTGGGGCTACCGCTCTGACACCGGCGGCAATCGCACGCGGTTTATCATTCTGGGCATGGCCGCGCTGGGGCTGGGCGGATTTCTGGCGGCTTTGGGATTTGTGCTGATGGCGCAAAGCTTTGTCGCAGGGCTGGCGCTGTCGATCTTGGCCTATGCTATGATCGGCGCGGGGGTGGGGGCCTCTGGCACCTCGCTTTTGGCGCTGCTGGCCACGGTCACGCATCCGCGGCGGCGGGCGGCGGCGGCGACGATCACTTGGCTGATGATGATTTTTGGCATTGCGGTGACGGCCACGGTGGTGGGCAAGTCGCTTGACCCCTATTCGCCCGAGCGGCTGCTGCGTGTGGTGGGTATCGTGGGGCTGGTCGCGCTGATGCTGACCACGCTGGCGGTCTGGGGGATCGAGGCGCGCCACGCAGGCCACGCCGAGCCTAACGCCAAACCGCTGCCCTTTCGCGAAGGTCTGGCCGAGATCTGGGCCGAGCGGCGGGCGCGCAATTTCACCCTGTTCATCTTTTTGTCGATGGTCGCCTATTTCATGCAAGAGCTGATCCTAGAGCCCTATGCCGGTCTGGTGTTCGACTTTACGCCCGGGCAATCGACGCAGCTTTCGGGCGCGCAGAATGGCGGCGTCTTTGTCGGCATGCTGACGGTGGGGATTGCGGCAACCGGTTTGCGGATCGGGTCGCTGCGGGCTTGGGTGATGGCGGGCTGTGCGGGGTCGGCGCTGGCGCTGTTGGCGCTTGCGATGGCGGGGCAAATGGCGGCGGGGGCGGGGCTTATCCAACCCGCGACCATCGCCCTTGGGCTTTTCAACGGCATGTTTGCGGTCGCAGCGATTGGCTCGATGATGGCGCTGGCGGGCGAAGGCCGCGAAGCGCGCGAGGGCACGCGGATGGGGCTTTGGGGGGCTGCGCAAGCGATTGCGGCAGGGCTTGGCGGAATTTTGGGCGCAGGGGCGGTTGATCTGGCGCGCGTGCTGATGGGCAATGCCTCGGCCTTTGGGCTGGTGTTTGTGGCAGAGGCTGGGTTGTTTTTGGGGGCCGCCCTGATGGCGGCTCGGGTCATCGAAGCGCGGCAAGACAGTGGTCTGCCGGCGATGGTAGCGGGAGAATGAAGATGTTTGATGTCGTGGTCATCGGTGGCGGCCCCTCGGGGGCGACGGCTGCGAATGATTTGGCCCGCGCGGGCTGCGATGTGGCTTTTCTGGACAGGGCCGGGCGGATCAAGCCCTGTGGCGGTGCAATTCCGCCGCGGCTGATCGAGGATTTCTCGATCCCCGACAGTCAGTTGGTCGCCCATATTCAAACCGCGCGTATGGTGTCGCCCACGGGGCGCTCGGTGGATATTCCGATCGAGAACGGCTTTGTCGGCATGGTCGACCGCGAGCATTTTGACGAGTTTTTGCGCGCAAGGGCGGTGTCGAATGGCGCAAGCCGTGTCACCGGCACCTATCTGCGCATCGAACGCGAAGCAGCCGCGACCCATGTGATCTACCGCGACAAGGCCACGGGGGCCGAGATGCGGCTGACCACGCGGCTGGTGATCGGCGCGGATGGCGCGCGCTCGGTTGTGGCCAAGACCGAAGTGCCCGGCGGCGACCGCATTCCCTATGTCATTGCCTATCACGAGATCCTGAAAGCGCCGCCGAAAAGTGCGTCCTATGATCCGATCCGCTGCGATGTGATCTATGATGGCCGCATCAGCCCCGATTTTTATGGCTGGGTGTTTCCGCATGGCGATCAGGTCAGCGTTGGCATGGGCACCGGGCTTGAGGGGGTGGATCTGAAACATGCCACCGCCGATCTGCGCGCGGCCTCGGGTTTAAGCGATTGCGAAACCATCCGGCGCGAGGGCGCGCCAATTCCGCTGCGCCCGATGGATCGTTGGGACAATGGCCGCGATCTGGTCTTGGCAGGCGATGCGGCGGGGGTGGTGGCGCCCTCATCCGGTGAGGGGATTTACTATGCCATGGCAGGCGGGCGGGCAGCGGCCACAGCCGCGCAGGCGACGCTGGCCACGGGCCGTGCCTCGAAACTGCGCTTGGCGCGCAAGATGTTCATGAAGGAACATGGCACGGTGTTCAAAGTGCTGCGCTCGATGCAGGATGCCTATTACCAATCGGACGAGCGGCGCGAGCGGTTTGTCAGCCTGTGTCACGACGTCGATGTGCAAAAACTGACGTTCGAGGCCTATATGAACAAGAAACTGGTCAATGCCCGCCCCTTGGCGCATCTTAAGATTGGCGTTAAGAATGTGCGGCATTTGTTGGGCTGGGTCGCGCCCGAACACGTTTAACCCGCCACTGTCACCGGAGCGAAGATGCAAGAGATGATCCCTGCCTATGTCGAGGATGTGTTAACGCCAGTGGAAAAGCTGGCGGTGCATCAGCGCGGGCTGCGGCATCTGGCGATTTCGGTCTTTGTGATGCGGGGTGATAAAACCCTGCTGCAACGTCGCGCTTTGGGCAAATATCACACGCCGGGGCTTTGGGCGAACAGCTGCTGCACCCATCCGCGCTGGGGCGAGGCGGCCTTGGCCTGCGCCACGCGGCGCTTGCACGAGGAATTGGGCATCTCGGGGCTGGCGTTGCAGCGCGCGGGCGGCACCGAATACCGCGCCGATGTCGGGGGCGGGCTGATCGAACACGAGCTGGTGGATCTGTTCGTGGGCCAAGCGACTGCTGATCTGCAGATCACCCCCAACCCCGACGAGGTGCTGGAAACCGCTTGGGTGTCCTTGCCGGATCTGGCGCAGCAGGTGCAGGCCGAGCCTGCGCGCTTTACGCCTTGGCTGCGGATCTATCTTGCCGATGGCTGGGGCCGCGTCGCCGAAACCCTAAGTGCCAATGCCCATGTCTAAGTCGCGCGCGCGGGTGATGTTGCTGGGGGCCACCGGTACCATTGGCCGCGCCACGCTCGATGCGCTGCTGGCGCGTGGTCACGAGGTGGTGTGTTTTCTGCGCGCCGATCCGCACGCCCCGCGCCGTGGTCTGCCCGAGGCCGCGATCTTGCGCTTTGGCGAGGTGACAGACCCGCAAGCCCTTGCGCGCGATGGATTTTGTGGCGAAAGCTTTGATGCTTTGGTGTCTTGCCTTGCCTCGCGCACCGGCCAGCCTGCCGAGGCTTGGGCGATAGATCATCAGGCGCATCTGGCCGCTTTGCACATCGCCCAAGCGCAGGGCGTGCGGCAGATGGTGCTGTTGTCGGCGATCTGCGTGCAGCGCCCGCTTTTGGCGTTTCAGCACGCCAAGCTGGCCTTCGAGTCCGCGCTGATCGCATCGGGGCTGACCTATAGCATCGTGCGGCCAACGGCGTTTTTCAAATCGCTGTCGGGGCAGGTGGCACGGCTGCGCCAAGGCAAGCCGTTTTTGATCTTTGGCGATGGTCAGTTGACCGCCTGCAAGCCGATCAGCGATGCCGATCTGGCGGAATATTTGGCCGATTGTCTGGACAACCCTTTGCGCGCAAACCAGATTTTGCCAATCGGCGGTCCTGGCCCTGCGATCACCCCGCGCGCGCAGGGCGAAGCGCTGTTTCGCCTGCTGGGCCAAACGCCGAAGTTCCGTGCGGTGCCGATTGGTCTGATGGATGCGATCATCGCGGCGCTTGGCCTGTTGGGGCGGCTGTCGCCAAAATGGCGCGATAAGGCCGAGCTTGCCAAGATCGGGCGCTATTATGCAACGCAATCGATGCTGGTCTTGAACCCAGAGACCGACCGCTATGACCCAGAGGCAACGCCTTCAACCGGCACAGACACGCTTTTCGACTTTTATGCCCGCCTTTTGCGTGACGAGGCTGCGGTGGATCTGGGCGCGCATGCGGTTTTCGCCACCAAAGCTGCATCGCCTTAGGGCTACGGCGCGCGTGGGGCCGCGTTCATCATCTTTTCCATATAGTCAAAGGCGGTGTCAAAATCTGCGGCGGCAACATCTGCCCCAACGATGCCATCCAGATGAAGATCCATCGCCGCAAGCCTACCGCAGATCATGATCCGCGCCTTGGGTTTGCACAGCCGCAGCGCCACAATCAGCTTTAACACCGCAGGCAGCACCCGCTTGCCACTGGCCGAAAGCCCAATCAGCGCGGTGTCTTGGTTTTCGACCTCTTCCACCAAAGCGTCATGGCTCAGACCGGTCAGCAGCGTGATGTCCCAGCCCCGGTCACGAGCCATATCGGCGGCCACGGTGATGCCAAGCGTATGGGTGTCATCAGGCACGCTGGCAAAAATCGCCGAGCGCCGCAGATCTTGCGCCGGCAGGGTGCGTTGCAACCGCAGCGTGCGCAAAATCGCATAGATGCCACTGGCCGCAATCGTGACCTTGTAAAACGACAGCCGGTCTTCATCCCACCACTCGCCCAAGCGCGCCGCAGCCCCTGCAAGATAGATCTGACACAGGGTGTCATAGCTAAAACCCTTGCGCTGCGCCTGCTCGATCAAACCAATCGCCGCAAGCGGGTCTTGCGACAACAAGGCCTGACACAGCTCGTCGATCTGCGCCGAGGTTGGACGCAATTCGGGCGGGATCGGCGCGCGCAAATTGTTGGCAACCCGTTTGACAACTTCTTTTGCCAAATCGGTCAGCGCGGTCTTGGGCAATGTTTTGCGAATGGTTTCGACTTCGCTGTAAGCCATTGAAAGCTTGCTTCGGTCTAACCGTACCGGCTCCAGCATCTTGACCCCCTCCAAAGTCATCGACGTCTCTAGCCTAAGAGATCTTAGCGTCTCTATTTTCTAGACCTAGGATCATAGCGCGATCTTAACACTTGGCAAGCCTCTGCTAGGGCGGTTTTGCCAAGTGGTTTCGCAGCTCTTTCCGGCGGTCATCTCTGGACAAAAACGGTAAAATCGCCTTGTTTTAGCGACGAAAGTTAAGGCGGCTAGGGTGTTGAATTGCGTGCCGATTTACAAAGTTTTCAGTCGGGCGAACGATGGGGTTCGTCTGCAACCCAAGACGGAAAAGCTGCGCAGCGCTGCCGCAATCCATCTGGCAGGTTTGGCCCAAACTGGCCTGAGAGCGGTGTCACGGGTCGCGACAAAGTTTGGCAAAAAGAATCGCCGCAGCGTCGTCTGCCCGCGGGGCTTTGGCGGAAATCCTTGACCTTGCGCACCATTCGCGACAAAAGCGGGTCATAATATTTAACGGTTTTTGGTAAAAGTGAGCCCTATGCTTGATATTGTAATTCGTCCCGTTGGGCGCATGACAAACCAGATGATGCAGGTCTTGGTGGCAGAGCGTTATGCGCAAAAATTTGCGGGGACGACGATTTCAGGGGCCGCACTGGCCGAGTGGCGCTACCCAGAAGCCCCAGTTTCGCGCGGGCATCACAGCTTTCCCAAGATTGATATCCAGCGGTTTGATGTGGCCTATCTGGATGATTTGATTGCAACCGGTCGGCTCAAACAGCTTAAAATTAGAACGCCTTGCTGTAATATCAGCGCCTTTCCCGCGCTAAAACATGCGCAGTCTTTGTTCAAAGCGCCAAAACAGAGTTTTTATAAAACCGGCGCAAAGGATTTGGTCATTCATGTGCGCTTGGGGGATATCTTGGTACCGGGGCGGCACAGGGATTATCCGCCTTTGCCGATCGCCTATTACCAAAAGATCCTTGAGGAAAATGACCTGCGGCCCGTTTTTGTCGGCGAGTTGGGCGAGGATGTCTATTCAAAGGCTTTGCGCAAGGCCTTTCCAAAGGCCAAGATGATCGACAATGGCTCGGTTTTACATGATTTCCAAACGCTGCGGCAGGCGCAGAATATTGCGATTGGGGTCAGCACCTATTCGTGGATGGCGGCTTGGCTGGGCAATGCAAAACGCATCTTTTATCCATTGCGGGGGCTTTTTAATCCCTTGCAGGTGTCTTCGGTGGATATGGTGCCGCTAAAGGATCCGCGGTACACATTCTATCAGTTTCCAATCCGCCAATGGAATGCCGATGACGCTGATTTCGAGGCGCTTTTGCACGGCCCAAGCGAGGCCGAAGTTATCTCGCAACAAAATGTCGCGGAATTGGTGCGCCAAAGTGCAGATTTGGCAGCCGCACATATCGAGGCATGGAAAACCCAAATTGAAGCAAGGCTTTAGGCAGAAGCTGTCTTTCGAGTGCTGTAACAGAGTGCCAAAGCTGGCCGATGCTTACGGCTTTTTCAGGGCAGGGGCCTGGTTGCAGGCATTGGGCGCCCGAGCCTAAGACCAAGCCTGTGTAACTTGCATCAGTGCAGCTTTGGCCTGGACTGCATAGCCTGAACCCAAGGTCGCCGATCATCGCGGCCCAGACGTTTACCAGACCTTGGCCCTGTCAGATCCGCGCTTGGTTTTTCCTCGTGACCCTGCGTTTGATCTTGGCACCCGAGGTCTGGTTTCGGCCCCGCTACTTCAGCAAGGGTCCATCGTGGTCCAGATAGCCGCGATCAAAACCGGCAAATTCGATCAGCGCGTCGTAATCGTCAAACACCACGCGGCCCTTGTGAAAGGTCAAAAGGCCTTGCTCGCGCAGTTCGCGCAGCACGCGGTTGACATGCACCGCACTTAGGCCCAAGGCGTCGGCCAGCAGATATTGCGACAGCGGGCAGGCATATCCGTTGCGGTCGGCCATGCCGACCAAGCGCAGCCGCGCACCCAGTTCGAGCAGGAAATGCGCCATCCGCTCGGTGGCAGAGCGGCGGCCTAGATCTATAAGATGTTCCACCAGCATCGCCTCATCGCGCGAGGCCGCCCAAAGAACTGCGGTGGCCAGACGCGGGGTCGCGCTAAAGGCCGCCAAGAGGTCGCTTTGCCTGATCTCCGAGGCCTGCACAGGCGTAATGGGTTCGACATTATGATCTGAGCTGCGGAAAAGTACCGAGCGCAGGCCCAGAAAATCGCCCGGAACCTTAAAGTTTACAATCTGCCGCGTGCCCTCGGGCAGGATCTTGTAAGAGCAGGCCCAGCCCGAAGCCAGCACATAGGCGCATTGATTGCTTTGCCCCTGGTGGATCATGTCAACGCCCACAGCAAAGCTGTGGCGGCGGCGGTAAAGGTCTGACATCACGGTTAAATCTGTGTCAGACAGTGTCACGAAAGCACAAAGTTTGCGCGCAAAGGGGCTGTCCTTGATGGACAGCGCAGCGGTTTGATCGATCATGTTTTCCCTTAAAATTTAAGCCCAACTGATCGCATATCGGGATGGCTCTATATGGCAACATTGACGGGTATGACCTTGATCCAGATCAACCTGAGATCCAAGTTTTCTGCAATGCTATGAACGGCTGGTCAGAAAATCTTGTCGCCTGATCAGACTGTTACACATTGTTTTAAGAAAGTCGAAACCTAATGCCTCAATCCATAGACTTGGCCGGAATGGCTGCCCTAAGTATCTGCGAATCCCTGCTTTTGGCCTTGAACGATCGTAAAATCTTGCCTGAACGCGAAATTGTCGGCATTTTGGAGGATGCCGCGGCTTCGCATGCCAATGTTTTGCCCAGCGATGCTGATAAAGCCAAGCATGCGGCGGTGGCCGCTTTGATTACCAAAATTTTGGCAGGCGGCAATTCGGTGCGCCGCCCATGAGCCTGTGGGCTGCGCTAACCTGCGACAGCGCTTAAGCCTGAATGCGCCTTTAGGATGGCTGTAGACATATCTTAAAGGAACAGCAGATGAAAAATGCCGATCACGCTATTGCCACCTTTGACGATCACGCCGCCGCAGAGGCTGCGGTGAAAAAGCTGGCGGCCTCGGGGTTTCAGATGGGCCATATCAGCATCATCGGCAAAGGCTATCATACCGACGAAACCGTGACCGGATTTTACAATATCGAAGATCGGGTGAAATTTTGGGGCAGCCGTGGCGCGGTTTGGGGCGGGCTTTGGGGCTTGTTCATGGGCGGCATGGTGATGACCATGCCGATCATGGGGCAGGTGGTGGTCTTGGGCTATCTGGCAACCACTTTGATCTCGATTGCCGAAGGCGCTGTGGTTTTGGGCGGTCTGGGGGCTTTGGGCGGCGCGCTTTACAGCTTGGGTATCCCGAAAGACAGCGTGATTGCCTACGAATCCGCGATCGAGGCGGACAACTTTCTGGTGATGGTGCGCGGGTCCAGCACCCAGATTTCGCAGGCCCGTGACCTGCTGACGCAATCGGCGGCCAGCAAAGTTGATCTGCATGCAGAGCCTGCACTAAAGCCTTGAAAAAAGCGGCGGGGGGCAGGGTTTGCCCCCCCCTCACGGGTTTGGCCCCTAGGGCGTGATCAGCACCTTCAGCGCCTTGGTTTCGGCGGCATTGCCAAAGGCGCGATAGGCCTGTTCGCCCTCGGCAAGGCTAAAGCGGTGGGTGACCAGCAGGGTCGGGTCGATCTTTTTCGCGGCAACGGTTTTGAACAACATCGGGATTGTCACCGTATCAACCAACCGCGTGGTGATCGCGATATTGCGATCCCAAAGTGTTTCCAGATGCAGGCTGGCTGGTTTGCCATGCACACCGATATTGGCAATCACCCCACCTGCCGCGACCAGCTTTTGACACAGCTCAAAGGTAGCGGGGATGCCGACGGCCTCGATCACCGTATCGACGCCCGCGCCCTTGGTCAGCGCCATCACTGCCGCCACCGCTTTGCCATCGCCCGAGTTGATCACATCGGTCGCGCCAAACTTGTGCGCCATCTCAAGCCGGCTGTCGTCAAGGTCGATCATGATGATCGAAGCGGGCGCATAGAACTGCGCGGTCAGCAGGGCTGCCAGCCCAATCGGTCCTGAGCCCACAATCGCCACCGAGCTGCCGGGCTGCACCTTGCCGTTCAGAACGCCGCATTCAAATCCGGTTGGCAGAATGTCACTTAGCATCACCAGCGCCTCTTCGTTTGCGCCTTCGGGGATGTGGTAAAGGCTCATTTCGGCATGCGGGGTGCGCACATATTCGGCCTGCGTGCCGTCGATGGTATTGCCCAAGATCCAGCCGCCGGTGGTGCAATGCGAATACATCTGTTTGCGGCAGAATTCGCAGGTACCACAAGCGCTTACGCAAGACATCAGCACATGATCGCCCGGCTTGAACGAGGTCACAGCCGCCCCGACGCTGTCGATGATGCCCACACCTTCGTGGCCCAGAATCCGCCCCGGTTTTGCCGTGGGCACATCGCCTTTCAGGATATGCAGATCGGTGCCACAGATGGTGGTTTTGCTGACCCGCACAATCGCATCGCCGGCGTCAATCAGCTGCGGCTTGGGGCGGTGTTGCAAGCTGATCTTGCCCTCGGCGGTATAGACCAGCGCCTGCATCTGGCCTGCGGCTTCGGTGTCATTGGCGGGTTGGCTTGCAAAAGCATGGGTGAGGCTTTGGCTTGAGGTGCCCTGAGTGTGCATCGCAAATCTCCTTTGGATTGGGTTGAAATCTGGCGCTTGGCCTTGTCTTCAGCCTCTGCTTTTGCGCGCGATGCTGCACTGATGCAGATTGGTTGGGCCTGATATTGCCGCTGATGCACAGGCGGCGGTCAAAGCGCCTTGGCGTTGACAAACAACTGCGCCAGCGCGCAAGAGGCCAGCCTTGCGGTCGCGCTATCGGCGCGGCTGGTCAGAATGATCGGCACCCTTGCGCCCAGAACGATGCCTGCGGCTTCGGCGCCGGCCAGATAGATCAGCTGCTTTGCCATCATATTTGCGGCCTCAAGATCAGGCGCCACCAGAATATCGGCCTGTCCTGCCACCGCCGAGACGATCCCCTTTGCCGCCGCCGCTGCGGGCGAGATGGCGTTGTCAAAGGCCAGCGGGCCGTCGATCAGCCCGCCAGTGATCTGACCGCGATCGGCCATTTTGCACAGCGCCGCCGCATCCAAGGTCGAGGCGATGCGCGGATTGACGGTTTCCACCGCCGAAAGGATTGCGACTTTCGGCAGCAGGGTGCCCAAGGCAATGGCAAGATCGATGGCGTTTTGCACAATGTCGCGCTTGGCGGCAAGATCGGGATAGATGTTCAGCGCCCCGTCGGTGATCATAAGGGCCTTGGGGTAGGTTGGCACATCCAGCACATAGATATGGCTCATCCGGCGTTCGGTGCGCAGGCCAAGGCTGGCGTCCACCACCGCCTCCATCAGCTCGTCGGTGTGCAGCGCGCCCTTCATCACCGCCTGCGCTTTGCCTGCGCGCACATAGGCCACGGCGGCGGCGGCGGCGGCATGGCTGTGGGGGGTGTCGATCAGATCAAAGCCGTCAAGACTGCGGCCAGCGGCCAAGGCTGCGGCTTTGATCTTGGCGCGGGGGCCAAAGAGAATGGGCAGGATTATGCCCGCCTTGGCGCCGTCCAGCGCGCCGATCAGCGAGAGCGCATCGCAAGGATGCACCACCGCTGTGCGAATGGGCGCATGCGGGGCGGTGGCGGCAATCAGGCGGGCATATTGCGCGCCCTTGGCGGGGGACGGTGCCGCCGGTACAGTCACCAAAGCCAAACCTTCGACCACCAACGCGCCATGCTGATTGACGCAAATGCAGGCAAGCTTTAGCCCGCCATCCGGCTGTTTTTCGGCGATCTCGATGCGCAGCGTCAGCGCATCGCCCAAGCTAACCGCGCCGCCAGTCCTTAGGCTTTGCTCAAGGCTATGCGGGTCGAGCCTGGCGCAAATCGGGCCGAACAGCGCCGCCATCAGCGCGCCACCCCAAGTGTCGCTTTCGATCACGCGGTGAAAAACATCCGCCTGCGCCAAGCCGGTATCTTTTGGCCTATGGGCAAAAAGCGCCAGATCTTCGGGCCCGAGCCTGCGGGTCAGCGTGGCGCTGTTTCCGAGCAAATTCGCGCCTAAGGTTTTGGTTTGAGGACCGCTGTTGACCCATGGCTCAGGCGGCAAAATATCGACCCCTCGCCAAGCCGATCAGGGATTGCGGCCGCTTGTTGGGTTGGCTTTGCATCACATCTCCTTCACCCGATGGCCCAAAGCGCCATTCTGTGCGGTCTGTCTAACGCATGGCACAGGTCTGGCCTTGATCTAGGTCAGCTTGGCGCTTGCGCCGGTGCCAAGTTCGATGATCTCGGCGGTGATCGCCTCTTGCCGCACGCGGCGCAGGGTGGCTTGAAAGCCTTCCAGCTCGTGCGCGATTTGGCTGGCGGCGGAGGTCATCGCCCGCATCCGCGCCTCGTTTTCGGCGGCAAAGGCGTGCAGGGCGGCTTTGCAGACTTGGGCGTGAAAATACTGCTGGCCCAGATCGTCGATCAGCGCCGCGCGCGGCAGTTGCATCAAGGGCAGCGGGCCAGCGGGTTCGGGCAGTGCCACAGGGTCAATCGGAAACAGGCGCTGGCGCGACAATACGGCGCGCCCCGCCTGCCAAAGCGTGTAGACCACATCCAATTGGCTGATCCGGCCCAAAGCCACGGCGTGGTAGATCGCTTTGGTGATGGTATCGGCCAGCTTTGGAATGCCTGCGCTATGCGAGGGCATTGCCGCGTGCCAATCGGGGGTGATCTTGCGGCTGGCGGCGACCGACAGCCCGCGCGTGCCGATCAGGAAAAGGGCATCGGGCGGCGGGGTCAGACTGTCAAGCAGCCTTTCGCTGAAGGCCCCGGCAAAGCCCTGCTCGGCGGTGAACATCAGCACGCAGGTTTGCCCCGTGGCGGCGGGCTGGCCCGCGCTTTTTGTGCCCAGCATCTGCGCCAAGGCCAGCGCAATATCGCGGGCATAGCTATCGACCGCGCCCAACTCGCCGCGCGCCATTTGTGCGCGGGCGGCGGCGATGCCCTTCATCGCATTGACCACCGCACCAAGCTGCTGAATGCCCTCGATCCGCGCGGCGATATCGGCCAGCCGTTCGGTCATGGCTTGGGCGGCGGTGCAAGCGTTTCAATCAGCCGCGTTACAGCCGCGATCAGGCTGGCGCGGGTGGCATCGCTGAGGCTGCCGGTCTTGGCCAAGGTTGCCACAGCCTCGGCTGCATCGCGGGTCAGCGCTGCGGGCAGATCATCGCGAAGCGTTGCGATCTGCGGCAAGGCCAGCTGGTCAAGCAGACCTGCCCCCAGCGCCAGCATCAGCGCCACCTCATCCACCAGCCGCAAGGGCGCGTGTTGCGGTTGGCGCAGCGCCTCGCGGATGCGCGCGCCGCGCTTGAGTTGCGCTTTGACGCGGCCATCGGGCATGCCGCCAAAGCGGGTGAAGACCTCAAGTTCCAAAAACTGGGCATAGTCAAGCCGCAGCGTGCCTGCGGCCTTGCGCAGAGCTGGCGCTTGGGTTTTGCCGCCGACGCGACTGACGCTAAGCCCCACATCCACCGCAGGCTTTTGGCCCTGATGGAACAGCGCTGCATCCAGCACGATCTGGCCATCGGTGATCGAGATCAGATTGGTGGGGATATAGGCCGAAAGATTGCCCGCCACCGTCTCGGCAATCGGCAGCGCGGTCAGCGATCCGCCACCGCGCGCCGCCGAGAGTTTCGCGGCGCGCTCTAAAAGCCTTGCGTGAATGTAGAAGACATCGCCCGGATAGGCCTCGCGCCCCGGCGATTGCCGCGTCAGCAGCGCAATTTCGCGGTGGGTGGCCGCGTGTTTTGACAGATCATCTATCACGATCAGCGCGTGCTGGCCCTTGTCGCGAAAGTATTCCGCCATGGTCATGCCGGCATAGGGTGCGATCCATTGCAAACCGGGGGCAGAGGCGGCACCGGCCACCAGCACGATGCAGCGCGCAAAATTGCCGCGCTGTCGCAAGGCATCAATCGCGCGCCGCACGCTCGAGGTTTTTTGCCCGACCGCGACATAGATGCAGATCATATCGCTGCTGGCCTGTGCAATCAGCGCGTCGATCCCCAGCGTGGTCTTGCCGGTGGAATGGTCGCCCACAATCAGCTCGCGCTGGCCCCGCCCCAGCGCAAACAGCGTATCAACCACCAGCACGCCGGTTTGCACGGGTTCGGTGACCAGATCGCGGTCGATGATCGCGGGGGCGGGCTGTTCAATCGGCAGATGATTTTGTGCAGCAATCGGGCCTTTGCCATCAAGCGGCCGCCCCAGCGGGTCGACGATGCGGCCCAAAAGTGCGTCGCCCACCGGGACGTTGATCACCTGACCGGTGCCAAAGACCGCCTCGCCTGCCTGCACCTTTTGGCTGGCCTGAAGCATGACGCAGCCGATCAAATCGGGGTTCAGCACCCGCGCAAAGCCGGTTTGCCCAGCTGCAAAGCGCAGCACCTCGTCCAGCCGCACATCGCGCAGCCCCGAGATCAGCGCCACGCCGTCGGCAATTTCTTCGACCCTGCCGCGATGCTCGGCGCTTGGGCCAAAGGCGGTGGCGGCAAGGGCTGCTTTAAGGCCGCTTGCCCAATGCGGGCTATGCGGCATCGTGAACCGCCTGTTCGATCAGGGCCAGATCGGCGCGCCAGCTGTTGTGCAGCGCAAAATGCGGGCTGCGCAGCTCGACCCCTGCCAAGAGCGCGGGATCGGTGACAAAATGCAGCGCGGGTTTGGCCGCCAAAGCCTTATGCACCGCGGCTTTGATGGCTTTTTGATCGGCTACCACACCTGCGGCCACAACAATTTCAAGCCCTTCCGGCGTGGCTGCAATCGCTGCGCGCTCGGCCTCGGGCAGCTTGGCAATCGCTTGCACTAGCAGGTCTAGAAAGGCGCTTTGCACCAAAGGGCCGTTCAGCCGCGACAGCAGTTTGGCCGCAATCTGCAACGCCAGCTGGGCGGCCTGTTCGGCATCGGCCTTGCTGGCATCGGCGCGGTCTTGTGCGATTTCGGCCGCAGCGGCGGCTTGCATGGCTTCGGCCTTTGTGGCGGCGGTGGAAAGCGCGGCTTTGGTGGCTGCCGCCGCCTCGGTTTGGGCCGCCGCAAGCGCCTTTAGCCGTTCGGCCGCGATGCCGTCGCGGGCGGCTTTGGCCTTTGACATCTCGGCCTCTGCCGCCGTTTGTGCGGCCTGTGCCTTATCCAGCATCGCGGTGCTGGCCTGTTGCCGCGCCACAATCGCCGCCGCCACAGGGCGCCAAAACACCCGCGACAACAGCCAGATCAGGATCAGAACATTGACCGCTTGCAGTCCAAGCCCCCAGATATCAATCGACATAACTTAGGCCAGCAACGGGTTGGCGAACAAAAGCAGCAAGGCGATCACCAGACAGTAAATCGCCGTCGTCTCGATCATCGCAAGGCCGACAAACAGCGTGCGCGAGATGGTATTGGCGGCCTCGGGTTGGCGGGCAATCGCCTCCATCGCGGCGGCCACGGCGCGCCCCTCGGCAAGCGCGGGGCCAAGCGCGCCAAAGGCCACGGCAAAGGCCGCACAAACGATGCTGGCAAGTCTAAGATAGTCCATCAGATTTCCTTTTTCTGGGAAGGGGGGGCCGGCTTGGGCTGGCCGTCTTCGACTGTGGCTGCGATAAACACCATCGCCAGCACCGCAAAGATATAGGCCTGCACCAGACCCGTCAGCAGATCGAGCGCCATCAGCGGGATCGGCACCAATAGCCCCGCCAGCGAGGCGACAATGCCAATCACAAAGACCCCGCTCATCACATTGCCAAACAGACGCACAAACATCGAAAACACCCGCGTGACGCTTTCCAGCAGGTTCAGCGGGATCATCGCGATATTGGGGGCGGCAAAAGAGCGCAAATAGCCTGCGACCCCCGCGCCGCGAATGCCAAACCAGATCACACTGACAAAAACGATTGCCGCAAGCGCTGCATCGGTTTCCAGCTTGGCGGTTGGCGGCTCGACCCCCGGCAGCAGCGAGACCCAGTTTGCGGTTAGGATAAAGACGAACAAGCTGCCGATAAAGCTGCGATAGGGTGCGGGTTCTGCCCCCGTCGTCTCGCGGATCTGGGTGTCAAGCATATCGACGATCAGCTCGATCGCGGCTTGGGGTTTGGCCGGGCGCAGCCGCAGCTGCCAGCGCAGCAGCAAGGCGGTGACGACCAGCAGCAGCATGATCGCCCAAGTGGTCAGGATCGCTTGGGTTATCGGTACGGGCCCAAGGCTGAAATAGAGGGTGGAGTGCAGCGGCGTGATCATGGTGCTGCCTGATGTTTGGCCACGATCAGCGCGCGGCCCAGCATGGCGCCTGCAAAAGCCGCCAGCAGGGCTTGCCATCCCACCAAGGCTGCAAGGAAGAACCCGGCCGTGATAGCCGCCATCCGCGCCAGCGTCAGCGCCAGCACCAAAAGCATCGAGCCTTGGCGCAGCAGCAGCGCCGTGGTGCGGCGCAGGGCGCTGAAATAGCCAAAGCCCAGCAGAAAACCGCCCGCAAAAAACAGCGGCACGGCGATATGCCAAGGCAAAGTTGCAAGCGTGCTCATCGCATGTTCATCCATCTCCAAGCGGTCCAAAAACCAAGGCAGATGCCAAGGATCAACAGCGGGGCCGACCAGAACACCCCAGAGCCAAAGACCCTGTCCAGCCAGCGGCCTAGGAACAAACCCGCCAGCGTTGGCAGCACAAAAATCCAGCCCAGCACCCCGATCTGGGCCAAGCGTCGGCCCACCGACATATCGCCCTCGCGCAGCCAAAGCGCGCGGCGGTCGCGGCGTAGGCGGGCTTGGGTGACAAGTGGATCTTCGGGCGGCTTTGTAGCGGTCATCAGCGAAACCCTTGGGTGGGGCCGCTTTGGGGCAAGCGGCTGACCATGCGGCGGATGGCGTTCAACTGTAGTTGCAGGCTTTCGATATGCTCGGCGCGCTCGCCCTCGATCTCGTGGCGAAAGCGCGCCAGCACATCGGCGTCCAGCGTCGCAAGGCTGTCGCCACGGATCGCCTCGCGGGTGGTGATCGTCACGCAGCTGCCACCCGAGACGGTCAGCGTGCCACCGCGCAGGGCGCAAAACTGCTCGACCTTGTCCAGCCGCCAGCTGACGATCGACACGGTCAGGGTGGTCAGAAACGCCGCGTGCTGCGCCATGATGCCAAAAGCACCGCTGGCGTCTTCGGCGCGCAGGCTGGTGAAGTCTTCATCAGCCACGATCTGCAAGGGGGTGACGATGCGCAGTCTCATGCCGGCTCTGCCGATCTGGCGGCGGCTTCTTTTTGCCGCGCCTCCTCCAGGGTGCCCACCATATAAAGCGCGCTTTCCGCCCAATCGTCGGCGGCCCCGTCCAGAATGCCGCGACAGCCCGCCAGCGTATCGGCCAAAGCCACATGCGCCCCCTTCAGGCCGGTAAAGGCTTCGGTCACCATAAAGGGTTGGGTCAAAAACCGCTGCAGCCTGCGCGCGCGTTTGACGACCAATCGATCTGCCGCGCCCAGCTCTTCCACCCCCAAAAGCGAGATGATATCGGCCAGCTCGCGAAAGCGCGCCAAGCTTTGGCGCACCTCTTGGGCAATGCGGTAATGCGCCTTGCCCACCACCAAAGGGTCAAGCAGCGTCGAGGAAGAGGCCAGCGGATCAATCGCGGGATAAAACCCCTCGGCCGCTTGGGCGCGCGACAGCACGATCACGCAATCCATATGGCTGGAAATTGTGGTCACGGCAGGGTCGGTGAAATCATCTGCCGGCACATAGACCGCCTGAATGGCGGTGACGGCAGCGCCTGCAACCGAGGCGATGCGCTCTTGCAGGCCTGCGACTTCGCTGGCCAGCGTCGGCTGATAGCCCACCCGCGACGGCAAACGCCCCAAAAGGCTGGAAACTTCCGCCCCCGCCTGCACAAAGCGAAAGACATTATCCATCAATAACAGCACGTTCTTATGCTTTTGGTCGCGAAAATATTCCGAGATGGTCAGCGCCGTCATCGGCACCCGCCAGCGCGCGCCGGGCGGTTCATTCATCTGGCCATAGACCAAAACCGTGCGCGCCAAAACGCCCGAGCTTTGCATCTCGGTCAAAAGCTCGTGCCCCTCGCGTGAGCGTTCGCCAACCCCTGCAAAGACCGAAATGCCCTGATAGGTCTCGACCATGGTGCGGATCAATTCCATCACCAAAACCGTCTTGCCCACGCCTGCGCCGCCAAACATCGCAGCCTTTCCGCCATGCGCCATCGGCGTCAGCAGGTCGATCACCTTGATGCCGGTCTCGAACATCTCGTCGCTGCGGGTTTGCGTCACAAGCGTGGGGGGGCGCGCGTGAATCGGGCGGCGGGGGGTGTCGGGCGGCAGGGCAGGGCCGTTGTCTTGCGGCTGGCCCACCACATCCAACAACCGCCCCAGAACCGCCGTGCCCACCGGCACCGAAACCGGCTGGCCGGTGGCGCGCACGGTGACACCGCGCGCAAGGCCTGCGGTGGATTGAAACGCCACCGCGCGCAGTCGGCTTTGGTCAAGATGGCTGTGCACCTCTAGGATAAGCGGGCCGGGGCGGTCCCATTCGACACTCAGTTCAGTGTTGATCGCAGGCAGGTCGGTCGGCGCAAAGACCACATCCACCACCGCCCCGCGCACGGCCTCGACAAGCCCAAGCGCTGCTTTGGGCGGGTGGCTGCTTTGCGACATGTCTTCACCCCCTTTGCACCAAGCAGATCGCCAAACCGCCGCAAGCCTGACGGCAAAGGCGGGCGGCATCCAAGCGTCAGGCTAAAGGCTTTGACCCGCGCGCGCGTTAATCTGGATCAGGGCCGTGGCGAATAGATCGACCCGAAGATGGGGCTTGTGCGGGCGCAAATGCCGCTGATTTCCGTTTCAAGATCACGATGCGCCCAAGGCATGATCGACATCAGTGCAGGGCATGGCGCGGGTGTTAGGTTTAGACATTCCCCAGCCAAGCCGGCACGATCCGTGCGGTTTTGCACCGGGGCCGATCTCACCAAGGAGGCGTACAGATGACCACTTCAGACGTTCAATTTGCAAAACTTGAAAGCCAACTCGCGGACTGGAAGCTGCAAGTCGTAAAGCTTGAAACCGCAGCAGAGGATGTCGCGGCCGATGCAAAGCCTGCTTATTTTCGCGAGATTCAAGAGCTGAAGCTAAAGTTTGCAGCAAGCCAGAAGCAATATGACGATGTGCGCAAGGCGCATGAAAGCGCGTCTTCAGATGTCGTGACGGGGCTGAAGGCGACTTGGCATGATCTTGGTGTCGCAGTTGGTAAGGCCATGAGCCGTTTTGGCGCCTAACTAATTGGCCTGCAACAGAAAATTTTTCAGGAAAGGCGAAATCCGATGACCAATAGCAATAACAGCAAAAGCCTTGCGAACCTGCAAACCGCCCTGTCGATGGAACTGGCCGCGATACAGCATTATCTGCTGCACGCCCATGTTCTGGCTGACTGGGGGCTGCCAAGATTGGCCGAAAAGATGCGCGCCGAAATGACCGAGGAATTGGGCCACGCAGGCCGCTTTATGGAGCGGATTCTGTATCTGGAGGCGATGCCAAAGGTGCAAGCCGCCAAGGCGCCGACCCAAGCAAAAGACCTTGCCGGGCTGTTTCGCGCAGATCTTGGCGAGGAACGTGGGTCGGTGCAGTTCTACACCCAGGCCGCCGAAGACGCCGCCAAGGACAGTGACCTTGGCACAAGGCGGCTGTTTGAAGACATTGCGATCGAAGAGGAAGGCCATGTGGATTGGCTGACCCGTCAGATCGCTTTGCTCGCGAAACTGGGCGAGCCGACCTATATGCTGGGCCAGATGAAGGACACTCAGGCGGCTTGACCTGCGATGGCGGTAGACCTGTCGCGCCAAGGCGGCGCGATGGGGGCGCGGGCTATGAATGGCCCGCGCATGCCGTTGCGGATCGTTAAGATTGCTTGCGACGTCTTATGCGGGATAGACGTCACCAACACGGCTGCGGGCGGCGGATCATATCCGCCGCCCGAATGGTTTGGTTCAGGCCGGTGGGTTGGCTTTGATAAAGCGCACCAGCTTTTTGTTCACGAATTGCTGAATGCCCATCGCCCCCAACTCGCGGCCATAGCCAGAATTCTTGATGCCGCCAAAGGGAAGATCGGCGTCCAACCAATTGATGTTGTTTATGAACATCATCCCCGTGTCCACGGCACTTGCGACCCGCTTGCCACGCTCTGGGTCGCTGGTGAACACTGATCCGCCCAGACCAAAGTCGCTGTCATTTGCCAAGGCAATCGCCGCAGCCTCGTCTTTGACCCGAAAGATCATTGCCACGGGGCCAAAGAACTCTTCCCGAAAAGCCGGGTTGTCGGGGGTCACATCCGTTAAGATTGTGGGCTGCATATAGCTGCCCGCACGGTCTAGCCGCTTGCCACCCAAGGCCAGCTTGGCGCCATGTTTTGTCGCCATATCGACCTTTTCAAGCAGATCAATCAGCGCCTGTTCTGTCGACAAAGGCCCAAGCGTGGTTTGCGCGTCCAAAGGATCGCCAGCTTGCAGCGCAGCAAGCGCCGCCTTGAACGACGCGACGAACTGATCCGCCACCTCCTCGACGATGATAAAGCGCTTTGCGGCACAACAGGTCTGGCCGTTATTGTACATCCGCCCCCAGACCGCCCATTTCAGCGCAAGCTCCATATCGGCGTCTTCCAGAACGATAAAGGCATCGGCACCGCCAAGTTCCATCGACGAAGGCTTGAGCGCCTGACCCGCCGCTGCTGCAATGCTGCGGCCGGCGGCGACACTGCCGGTCAGGGCAACGCCTTTGATCCGAGGATCCGCCACGACCCTATCTGACTGATCATGACTGATCATCAGATTGGTATAAAGCCCTTCGGGGGCGCCTGCGTCGGTCAGAATTTGCTCGAAGGCGAGGGCGCATTGCGGCACGATGCCCGCATGTTTCACCACCAGCACGTTGCCCGCCATCAATTGCGGACCCGCGACCCGCGCAAGTTGGTAGAAGGGAAAGTTCCACGGCTCGACGCAAAAGAGAACGCCAATCGGGCTGCTTTCCATATGGCCCTCGCCCATCTCGGGGTTCAATTTGACATCGGCCAGAAAAGTTTCG
>OBPM01000052.1_pt1 | contig 24904 bp, 25 predicted proteins | sample 1493981 | NCBI WGS metagenome assembly OBPM01 (sample SAMEA3275485, study PRJEB22092) | marine metagenome | reverse complement strand
ACGAAGTCACGCCCTTGCAAGTCAACCGAATACGAGCTGCGCAAGGCGGTTGAGCCTTGAACGCGGCCTTGTCATCTTCGGTACCGCTGGATGGGGACGCAGCCACTAACATGCCCGACATGACTCACCACCTTTACATCCTCACCGGCGCATCGCGCGGCATGGGCCTCGCCATGGCCGAGCAGCTGCTGCAAGCGGGCCACACCCTGCTGTGCATTTCACGCCACGCCAATCCGGCCCTGAGCACCCTGGCCATGCAAACAGGTGCCCACTTGACCCAGTGGACACAAGACCTGGCCGATGGCCAAGCGGCCAGCGAACGTCTTCAAGCTTGGCTGCAAGCCGAAAACCCGGCCAACTGGGCCAGCGTGAACCTGATCAACAACGCGGGCGTCATCCCGCCCATCGTGCCGCTTGGCCAGTCCAGCCCCGCTGATCTGGCCCTGGCCCTGCGTGTGGGCCTGGAAGCGCCCATGGCGCTGAGTGCAGCGTTTTTGGGGGCCACAGAAAACTGGCCTCTGCCCCGCAAAGTGCTCAACATTTCATCGGGCCTGGGCCGCTACCCCATGGCCTCACAGGCCGCTTATTGCGCGGCCAAAGCGGGCATGGACCATTTCACCCGCTGCATGGCTCTGGACGAGGCCTTGCAACCCAACGGCGCCAAAGTCTGCTCGCTCGCGCCGGGCGTCATCGACACCGACATGCAGGTACAACTGCGCGGTGCGGCGGGCGAGGCTTTTCCGGACCAGTCGAAGTTTTTGCAACTCAAAGCCCAAGGCCAGCTCAGCTCCCCTGCTCAGGCGGCCGAGCAGGTGCTGCGCTTTCTAACCCATCCCGACTTCGGACGCGAACCGGTAGCAGACGTTCGGGGCTGAGCCCTCACCCCAAAAAATGCAGATGCTCCGCAGGTCGGGCCTTTATGGTCCGACGTTTCATCTTTTCGCAAAGCAAGGTTTTCAAACAAGCCGTGGTCCGCCACCGTTTTGTCGGACCTGAAGGCACCGACCTACCAAGACCATCCCACGAGGTCGGGCCTTGATGGTCCGATGTTTCATCTTTTCGCGAAGCGACGCTTGTCAGGCCGCTGTAGCCATTGCCCCTGACACTGTTTGGCTTGTTATGCTTGCCCTGCCGTTCATTTTTAAATTTGGAGACCTCCCATGAGCCGTGAAGTTGTTGTTGTCAGCGGTGTGCGCACCGCCATTGGTACCTTTGGCGGCAGCCTGAAGGACATCGCCCCCACCGAGCTGGCCGCACAAGTCGTGCGCGAAGCCCTGTCCCGCGCGGGCACCGACGGCAAAGACGTCGGCCATGTGGTGTTCGGCCATGTGGTCAACACCGAACCCAAAGACATGTATTTGTCGCGCGTGGCGGCCATCAACGGCGGCTGCGGCGAAGCCACGCCAGCCTTCAACGTCAACCGCCTGTGCGGCTCGGGCCTGCAAGCCATCGTCAGCGCCAGCCAGTCCATCTTGCTGGGCGACTGCGACATCGCCATTGGCGGCGGTGCAGAAAACATGAGCCGCGCGCCTTACGCCAGTTTGGCCACCCGCTTTGGCGCACGCATGGGCGACACCAAGATGATCGACATGATGATCGGTGCCTTGCACGACCCCTTCCACAACATCCACATGGGCGTGACCGCCGAAAACGTGGCCGCCCAATACGGCATCACCCGCGAGATGCAGGACGCCTTGGCGCTGGAAAGCCACAACCGCGCCGAGCGCGCCACTTTGGAAGGCCGCTTCAAAGACCAGATCATGCCGGTCATGCTGAAAAGCAAAAAGGGCGAAGTGGCCTACGCCACCGACGAGCACTTTCGCCCCGGCTGCAAGCTCGAAGACATGGCCAAACTCAAGCCGGTGTTCTTGAAAGAAAACGGCACGGTGACCGCGGGCAACGCCTCGGGCATCAACGACGCAGCCGCAGCCGTGGTGCTGATGGAAGCCAGTGCAGCCAAAGCCCGCGGGGCCAAGCCCATGGCCCGCTTGGTGGGTTACGCCCACACCGGTCTGGACCCCAAGATCATGGGCGTGGGCCCGATCTCGGCCACACAAGCTGTGCTCAAGAAAACCGGGCTGAGCGTCAACGATCTGGACGTGATCGAAGCCAACGAAGCCTTTGCTGCGCAGGCCTGCGCCGTGACGCGCGAGCTGGGCTTGGACCCGGCCAAAGTCAACCCCAATGGCTCGGGCATTTCGCTGGGCCACCCGATTGGTGCGACTGGCGCGTTGATCACCGTGAAAGCCTTGTACGAGCTGCAGCGTGTGAACGGCCGCTATGCGCTGGTGACCATGTGCATCGGTGGCGGTCAAGGCATCGCGGCAATCTTTGAGCGCATGTAAGGCTTCTGGATTGTTCGCCTCAAAAAATGGGCACCAGCTGGTGCCCATTTTTTTCGCCTGTGCCCGATGGCACGGGCTGCAGGGCCCTGTGCGTCAGGGCTTGACCGCCGCGGTGACGACCACCTCAATCAAATAGTCAGGGTTGGCCAAAGCGGCCTGCACCGTGGCCCGTGGCGGCGCGGTGCCGGCCACCACCCAGGCGTCCCACACCTCGTTCATGGCGGCAATGTCGCCAATGTCTTTAAGGTAAATTTGCGTGCGCAGGATGCGGGTTTTGTCGCTGCCGGTTTCTGCCAGTCGCCGCTCGATTTGGTGCAACACATCGGCCGTCTGACTGCGAATGTCGGTGGGCTCGCACTCGGGCACCATGCCTGCCAAGTACACCACGCCATTGAACACCGCCGCTTCGCTGAAGCGGGCCGCCACATGCAGTCTCTGGATGTCAGTGCTCATGCTTTTTTGCCTCCGATTTTTGATTCGGTGCCCGCCAACAAGCGGTGGATGTTTTCGCGGTGCCGCCACACCAGCAACAAGGCCATCGCCGACAAGCTCAAGACCTCAGGCGCTGACGCCTGCCAGGCCACACCATCGCCGAACAGGTAAAAAGCGGGTGCAAACACCGCCGCGACCATGGAAGCCAAGGACACGTACCGGCTGAAATACAAGACGATGGCAAAGCTCAGCAAGGTGGCCAGCGCCAGCGTGCTGTGCACACCGATGACGACACCCACGGCCGTTGCCACGCCTTTGCCGCCCACGAATCCAAAAAAAACGGGGTACAGATGCCCCAAAAATGCCGCCAAGCCGGCCAGCGCCGCGACTTCAGGGCCCAAACCATATGCAGGCCCATAGGCCAACACCAGCGCCACGGGCAGCCAGCCTTTCAAGGCGTCCAGCAGCAAGGTCAAGATGGCGGCCTTTTTGCTGCCCGAGCGCAACACATTGGTGGCCCCTGGATTTTTGCTGCCGTAGCTGCGCGGGTCGTTCAGCCCCATCAGGCGGCTCACAATCACCGCAAAACTGAGCGAACCCAGCACATAACTGACCAACACCACGGCCACCGGAATCAACGCATCCATCCAAAGCTCCCTTGTTCTTGTACGGGCGTCATTCTGCCAGTGCGCAGTTCACCGGCTGGGCGCCAAGCAAACGCACACACACCTGGGGGTCGATGCCCACCAGATAACCGCGCCTGCCGCCGTTGATGCAAATGCGCGGCAAGGCGAGGATGGTTTCTTCGATGAAAACCGGCATGGTACGTCGCGTGGCGAAGGGCGAGGTGCCGCCCACCAAGTAGCCGCTGTGCCGATTGGCCACCTCGGGCGCACAAGGCTCGACCGATTTCAAACCGATCTGCCGCGCCAGGTTTTTGGTGGACACCTTGCGGTTGCCGTGCATCAAGACCACCAAGGGTTTGGCGTCCTGGTCTTGCATGATCAAGGTTTTGACGACCGCAAAAGGGTCCATGCCCAGCACCTGCGCGCTGTGCTGGGCCCCGCCGTGCTCCAGGTACTCGTAGGGGTGCTCGGTAAAACTCACCCCCTGCTGGCGCAAGAGTGCCGTGGCCGGGGTTTCGCTGACCTTGTCTTTTTTGGCCATCGCCTCAGATCACAAAGCGGGGTCGCGCATTTCCCAACGGATCTCGTCAATCGCCTTGAGCACCTCGGGCGTCAGCTGGGTGCTCCAGGCGGCCAAGTCTTCGTTCAGCTGCGCCAGCGACGTCACACCGATGATGGTGCTGGCCACACTCCAGCGGTGGTAGCAAAACGCCAGCGCCATCTGGGTGGGTGTCATGCCGTTGTCGCGTGCCAACTGGTTGTAGCGGCGGGCGGCGGCCAGAGCCTCGGGGCGGCCCCAGCGCTGCTTGCGCATCGAGTCGTAGCGGGCAATGCGGCCGCCATCGGGCACCAAGGGGCCCTTCAAATCGTCGTGGTCATACTTGCCCGTGAGCAGACCAAACGCCAATGGCGAATAGGCCAGCATCGACACGTTCAGGCGGTAGCAGGTTTCGTCCAGACCATTGTCGTAAGTGCGGCTCACCAAGGCATAAGGGTTTTGCACTGTGGCCACACGGGGCAAGCCGTGCTGCTCGGCCAGGCGCACAAATTCGTGCACACCATACGGCGTTTCATTGGACAGCCCGATGTAACGCACCTTGCCCGCCTGAACCAGCTTGGACAGCGCTTCGAGCTGCTCGTGGATCGAGGTGCCTGGCTTGTCCTTGGCCGGGTCGAAATACGTCATGCCAAACACCGGCGCATGGCGCTCAGGCCAGTGGATTTGGTACAAATCGATCACATCGGTTTGCAGGCGGCGCAGGCTCGCGTCGCAAGCGTTGAGGATGTCTTGCCCGGTCATGCCCGTGCCCTCACGGATCCAAGGCATGCCCCGCGAAGGGCCGGCCACCTTGGTAGCCAGCACCAGTTTTTCGCGGGCACCAGGGTTTTTGGCGAACCAGTTGCCAATGAAGGTTTCTGTCGCCCCGCAGGTCTCGGCCGAAGCAGGCACGGCGTACATTTCGGCCGTGTCAATGAAGTTGATGCCGGCCTCCAGCGAGCGGTCCAGGATGGCATGGGCGTCGGCTTCGCTGACCTGCTGGCCAAAGGTCATGGTGCCCAAGCAAATGGGGGTGACTTGCAAATCGGACTGGCCGAGTTGAACGAGTTTCATGGTGTTTCCTGTGGATTTGGCAATGGTGAAAGGCAAGCCGCACTCGGGCTGGCCCAGTTGGGTCTTATTTTGTCACGGGTGGGCTCAGGTATTTGTCGCCGAAGCTCTCGCCTCCTCTTGCAAGCGCAGCACCCGGCGCTGCACTTTGCCCGTGGTGGTCATGGGCAGTTGGTCAATGAACTCGATCTCTTTGGGGTATTCATAAGGGGCCAGCAAACCCTTCACATGGGCCTGCAGTTCGCGGCGCACCTCGCCGTCAAAGCTGGCCTGGCCGGGCCCGGCGGGCCTGCGGGCCAGCCAGTCGGGTGACAACACCACATAGGCCTTGACCAGCGCCCCCCTGTCCTTGTCGGGCTTGGGCACCACGGCGGCGTTCTGCACGGCCGGGTGTTTGACCAGGCAGTTCTCGATCTCGCCGGGGCCAATGCGGTATCCGGCTGCTTTGAACATGTCGTCGGTGCGGCCTTGGTACCAAAGGTAGCCATCCTCGTCCGCCACCGCCATGTCGCCGGTGCGGCACCAGTTGCCTGTGTATTTGGCTTCGGTTGCCTTGTCGTTGTTCCAATAGCCCAAAAAGAACACCGGGTCTGGGTGACCGTGCACATCGAAGCGGTTCACCGCCACTTCACCCGGCGTGCCGGCGGGGCACAAATGCCCAGCTTCGTCGATGACCGCGACCTGGTGACCCGGATAGCCTTTGCCCATGCTGCCGGGCTTGGCCGGCCACAGGCGGGTGCAGTTGCCCACCACGTAGTTGATCTCGGTCTGGCCAAACATCTCGTTCACCGTGACGCCCATTTGCGCTTGGCAGTAACCAAAGACCGCATCGCCCACCGCTTCGCCCGCGCTCATCATGGCTTGCAGCTTCAGGCGGTAGCGGGCTTTGACATCGGGCACGGCCTTCATCATGGCTTTGAGCGCGGTGGGGAACAAAAAGGTGTGTGTCACGCCGTGGCTTTGCAAAATCTCGAAGGCCGCTTCGGGTGAAAAGCGCCCGTTGAAGGCCACGATGGGCCGACCAAAGTAGAGGCTCGGCAGCAAGGCGTCCATCAAGCCACCCGTCCAGGCCCAGTCGGCGGGCGACCAGAACACCGCTTTGGACGGGCGACTGGCATCCGCCGGGTCAAAACCAAACCAGTTTTGGCTACACACAAAACCCGTCAGGTTGCCAATCAACGCCCGGTGCGGGATGAGTCCGCCCTTGGGGTTGCCGGTGGTGCCGCTGGTGTAGATCAGGACGGCAGGGTCGTCGGCCAAGGTGCTCACGGCTTTGAACGATGCGGCTTGGCTGGCCACGGCTTGCGCGTAATCCAGGTCGGCCAGCGGCCCGGCCTGCCCCACGCCGATCAGGCTTTGCAAGCCGGGGCAGTCGGGGCGGGCCTGCTGCAAGGCCTGAATGGTGGATTCGTCGCACACGGCCACACGGGCCTGGCTGTCGTTGATGCGAAAGGACAGCGCCTCGGGGCCAAACAACATGGACAGCGGCATGGCCACCGCGCCCATTTGCAGCACCGCCATGTAGGCCACAGCCGTCTCAAAGCGCTGGGGCAGCACAATCGCCACCCGGTCACCGCGCCGCACGCCTTGGCCCTGCAGCACCCGGCTCAGGCGGTTGGCCGCGCTTTGCAACTGGCCAAATGTCCAGCTTTGGCCCAAGCCCTGCCCGGCCACATGTTCACGGATGGCGGTGCGCCTCGCCGTGGCGGGCAGCGCAGCCCACTGGCCGCAGCAAGCTTGCGCCATGTTGAAGCGCTTGGGCACTTTCCAACCGAAACCTTGGTGAATGGCCGCATAGCGGTCGGCGCTTGGCGGAAGGGTGTGGTCCTGGTTGCGACTGACGCTCATCGTGTGTCTCCTTATGATCGAAAGTATGTACCAAGTTCAACGCCAATCACAAAGCCTGATGGTGCCGCTGCGCGGCTGCCGCTACCACGTCCGCCAATGGGGCACGCCCCAGCCAGGTGCTACCCCTTTGGTGCTGGCCCACGGCTGGATGGACGTGGGCGCGTCTTGGCAGTTCATGGTGGATGCTTTCAGCGAAGCCTATGCACAGCAGCGCCCGATCATTGCCATGGATTGGCGCGGCTACGGCCTGACCGAAGCCCCAAGCACAGACAGCTATTGGTTCCCCGACTACCTGGCCGACCTGGACGCCCTGCTCGACACCCTGTACCCCGGCCAAGCCATTGACCTGGTGGGCCACAGCATGGGCGGCAATGTGGTGATGATGTATGCCGGCGCTCGCCCCGAGCGGATTCGCCGACTCGTCAACCTCGAAGGCTTTGGCCTGGCCGCCACCCAGTCTGAACAAGCCCCGGCCCGCATGGGCCAGTGGCTCGATGAAGTCAAAAAACAGCGCGCTGGCGACAACGACCTCAAACCCTACCCCGATGCGGCGGGTGTGGCGGCCCGCTTGATGAAAACCAACCGCCGCCTGGGCCAAGGCCAAGCCGATTGGTTGGCCCAGCACTGGGCGCAGGTGGGCCCGGATGGCCAGTGGCGAATTTTGGGCGATGCGGCGCACAAGGTGGTCAACCCTTACCTGTTTCAAGTCAATGAGGCCTTGGCGATGTACCGGAACATCCGTGCACCCGTGTTGGCGGTAGAGGCCTCGGATGACTCGCTGAGCCAGTGGTGGAAGGGCAAATACACTTTGGCTGAGTTTCATGAACGGCTGAAGGCCGTGGCCGTGTTGGAAAAAGCCGTGATTGATGACGCGGGCCACATGTTGCACCATGACCAGCCCCACCAGTTGGCTGCATTGATAGAAAAATTCACAGCGTGAAAGACTCTAGAATTCGATCGACTCCAATTTCAGCCTCTGACCCGCCATGCCCTTGACCTCCCCCCTCCGATTGATCTCGACCGTGGCTTTGACCGCCGCCTGCACGCTGGCTCAGGCCGAAACGGCGCAACGCTTCTGCCCTGACTTTTTGGCGGTGCAAGGCGCGCCCGCGCCAGACCACCGGGGTGAAATCACGTTTTCGCCTTACACCTTTCACTGGAGCAAAAGCGGTGAACACAAAAACGTGGTGCTGGTGGCGATCGACGAGCAACTGCCCGGCAACCGTTTGTGTGGCATCAGCTTTTTCAGCAACTCTTTTGGCCAGCCCACCGTTTACGCGTACGCCGGCCAACAGTTCAACCACCTGCTGGGCGTGCCCCAACTGTTTGCCAAAGTCACGGCCGGTCTGATGTACGGCTATGTTGCCCCGTACGAAGACAAAGTGCCTCTCAACTACCGTGGTTTTTCGCCTGCCATCATTCCCGCGCTGGGCTACAAGCTGACACCCCACGATTCGGTGCAAGTGAAATTGTTGGGCGCGGCGGCCGTGATGGTCTCTTACGGCCGAAGCTTCTGAGGGGCAAAGCATGGTTTTGCAGCCCAAGTCATGAGAAAATGTCCGGTTTACCGAACCGGACACTTTCCCCATGGACGCAGAACACATCAACCAAATTGGCGCATCCCTCACAGACCTGACCGCTCGTACCCACGAGTTACGGGGGTATCTTTGACTACGATGCCAAATCTGAACGGCTGAGAACCGTCAACGCATCGCTCGAAGATCCCTCGGTCTGGAATGACCCGAAAAAAGCCCAAGAATTGGGCAAAGAGAAAAAAGCCCTCGATGGCGTGGTGGTCACCATCACCAACCTGACCCGCGAGTTGGCCGACAACCTTGAACTCTTCGAGATGAGCAAGGAAGAAGGCGACGACGACGGTCTGCTGACCATCGAGGCAGAAACCGCCAAGCTGACCCAGCTCGTTGAAGACTTGGAGTTTCGCCGCATGTTCCGCCACGAGGCCGACCCGCTCAACTGCTTTGTTGATATCCAGGCGGGTGCCGGTGGCACCGAAGCCTGCGACTGGGCCAGCATGTTGCTGCGCCAGTACCTTAAGTACGCCGAACGCAAGGGCTTCAAGGCCACGGTGGAAGAAGAAACCCCGGGTGACACTGCAGGCATCAAGGGCGCAACCATCAAGATCGAAGGCGAATACGCTTTTGGCTTGCTGCGCACCGAAACCGGTGTGCACCGCTTGGTGCGCAAGAGCCCCTTTGACTCGTCGGGTGGCCGCCACACCTCATTCGCCTCCTTGTTTGTTTACCCCGAGATTGATGATTCGATCGAGATCAACATCAACCCGGCCGACGTGCGCACCGACACCTTCCGCGCCAGCGGCGCGGGTGGTCAGCACATCAACAAGACCGACTCTGCGGTGCGATTGACGCACATCCCCACGGGCATCGTGGTGCAGTGCCAAGACGGCCGAAGCCAGCACAGCAACCGTGACGTGGCATGGCAGCGCCTGCGCTCGCGCCTGTATGACTTTGAAATGCGCAAGCGCATGGAAGAGCAGCAAAAGCTGGAAGACACCAAGACCGATGTGGGCTGGGGTCACCAGATCCGCAGCTACGTGCTGGACAACAGCCGCATCAAGGATTTGCGCACCAACGTCGAAATTTCGGCCACCCAAAAGGTGCTCGATGGCGACCTCGATGCGTTCATCGAAGCCTCACTGAAACAAGGCCTCTGATCTGCTCAGACCTCAACAAAAACGGAGTTAGTGATGCGTGAAGGACAACCCACCGCGATCCAGCGCGAGGCGTACACCGCCCCGGCTTTTTGGGTCGACACCGTCGATCTGACCTTTGATCTGGACCCGGCCAAAACCCGCGTCCTGAACAAAATGCGCCTGCGCCGCAACCCCGACGTGACGGCTCAGCCGCTGCGCCTGGATGGCGAAGACCTGAACCTGGCCCGCGTGCTGGTCAACGGCGGTGGTACCTCGTTCAAGATGGACGGCAATCAGTTGGTGCTGGAGAACCTGCCCGAAGGCCACGAGCCCTTCGATTTGGAAATCTTCACCACCTGCAACCCCGAGAAGAACACCCAGCTGATGGGCCTGTACGTCAGCCAGGGCACCTTCTTCACGCAATGCGAGGCCGAGGGTTTTAGACGCATCACCTATTTCTTGGACCGCCCGGACGTGATGGCCAGCTTCACCGTCATGCTGCGCGCTGACAAGGCCAAATACCCTGTGCTGCTGAGCAACGGCAACCTGGTCGAGCAAGGTGCGCTGGAGGACGGCCCCAACGGCCCGAGGCATTTTGCCAAATGGGTCGATCCGCACAAAAAGCCCTGCTATTTGTTCGCACTGGTCGCCGGCCAATTGGTGGCCCGCGAGCAACGCATACTGAGCCGCTCGGGCACCGAACACTTGCTGCAAGTGTTCGTGCGCCCCGGCGATCTGGACAAGACCGAACACGCGATGAACTCGCTCATGGCCAGCGTGGCTTGGGACGAAGCCCGCTTTGGCCTGCCGCTGGACTTGGAGCGCTTCATGATCGTCGCCACCAGCGACTTCAACATGGGCGCGATGGAAAACAAGGGTCTGAACATCTTCAACACCAAATACGTGTTGGCGAACCCGGCCACAGCCACTGACGCCGACTTTGGCAACATCGAAAGCGTGGTGGGCCACGAGTACTTTCACAACTGGACCGGCAACCGCATCACCTGCCGCGACTGGTTCCAGCTGTCCCTGAAAGAAGGCCTCACGGTCTTTCGCGACCAGGAGTTCAGCCAAGACATGGCGGGCGAGACGAGTGCCCGCGCCGTCAAGCGGATCGAAGACGTGCGTGTCCTGCGTACCGTGCAGTTTGCCGAAGACGCCGGCCCCATGGCCCACCCGGTGCGCCCCGACAGCTATGTCGAGATCAACAACTTCTACACCGTCACCATCTACGAAAAAGGCTCCGAAGTCGTACGCATGATGCAGACCTTGGTGGCCAGCCCCGCTGACCTGCAAGGGCGTGACGGCTTTGCCAAGGGCATGAAGCTCTACTTTGAGCGCCACGACGGCCAGGCGGTGACCTGCGACGACTTTGCGCAAGCCATTGCCGACGCCAACCCGGACTCGGCGCTGGCGCAAAACCTGAGCACCTTCAAGCGCTGGTACAGCCAGGCGGGCACCCCGCGCCTGCAAGCGCGTAGTGTCTACAACGCGGCCGAGCGCAGCTACACCCTCACGCTCAGCCAAAGCTGCCACGCCACACCCGGCCAGGACAGCAAACAGCCCTTCGTGATCCCGGTCACGCTGGGCCTGCTCAGCCGCGACGGCAAGCCACTCCCCCTGCAATTGGCCGATGCCGCCGATGCGTTGCCACAGCGAACCGTGGTCCTGACCGAAGCCAGCGCCAGCTACACCTTTGTGAACATCGACAGCGAACCCGTGCCCTCATTGCTGCGCGCCTTCAGCGCCCCGGTGGTGCTGGAAGACGGCCTGAACGCCGATGACCTGCTGATCTTGCTGGCCCACGACAACGACCCCTTCAACCAATGGGAAGCAGGCCAACGCTTGATGCTCCAAAGCGCGCTCGATGCTGTCCAGCAAAACAAGGACTTGACAGGCCAGCCCGTGCTGTCTGAGGCCTTGGTGAGCGCTTTGCGCAATGTGCTGCGCCACCCCACGTTGGATGCTGCATTCAAGGACTTGGCACTCACGCTGCCCAGCGAAAACTACATCGCCGACCAGCTGGATGTGGTGGACCCACAGCGTGTCCATGCCCTGCGTGAAAACATGCGCCTGCAACTGGCCACAGCCTTGCAAGCCGACTGGGATTGGGCATGGCACGCGCATAAACACAACGGTGCCTACAAGCCCGATGCCCAGTCCAGCGGCCGCCGCGCTCTGGCGGGTCTGGCCATGGGCATGCTCTGCGTGGCCGCCGTGCACAGCGGCGATGCCATCACACCTGGGCGCGTTTACCAACAGTTCAAAGACGCCAGCAACATGACCGACCGCTTCAACGCGCTGTCGGCCCTGGTGGTCAGTGGTCATGGGCTGGCACAAGACGCCTTGGCCTTGTTCCACAAAATGTTCCAGCACGAGGCCTTGGTCATCGACAAATGGTTTGCCCTGCAAGCCAGCGCACCCGACCGCGGCGGCGACGTGCTGCCCCGCGTGCGCCAGCTCATGCTGCACCCAGACTTCAGCCTGCGCAACCCCAACCGCGCCCGCAGCCTGATTTTCAGCTACTGCAGTGCCAACCCGGCAGGCTTTCACCGCGCCGATGCAGCCGGCTATGTGTACTGGAGCGAGCAGGTGCTGGCGCTCGACGCCATCAACCCGCAAGTGGCCGCCCGTCTGGCCCGCGCCATGGACCGCTGGAGCCGCCTGGCTGAACCCTATCGGGGGGCAGCACGCGTGGCGATCGAGCGCGTGGCTGCCAAAGCCGACCTGTCGAACGACGTGCGCGAAGTCATCAGCCGTGCTCTGAGCAGCACCTGAACCCAAGGAAACCCCATGAGCAGCAAAATTTCCCTCTCTCGTTACTTGGTTGAGCAGCAACGCGACAAAGGCCACATTCCAGCCGATTTGCGCTTGCTGCTCGAAGTGGTGGCCCGCGCCTGCAAAAGCATCAGCCACGCGGTCAACAAAGGCGCGTTAGGCGGTGTGCTGGGCAGCGCCGAAAGTGAAAACGTGCAAGGCGAGGTGCAAAAAAAGCTCGACATCATCGCCAACGAAGTGCTGCTCGAAGCCAACGAATGGGGGGGGCACCTGGCGGCCATGGCTTCGGAAGAAATGGACAGCATCTATTTGGTGCCCAACCGTTATCCGCAAGGCGAATACCTCTTGCTGTTTGACCCACTGGACGGCTCGTCCAACATCGACGTCAACGTCAGCATTGGCACCATCTTCAGCGTGCTCAAAAAGCCCGAAGGCAACCAAGGCGTCACCGAGCAAGACTTTTTGCAGCCCGGCAAACAACAAGTGGCAGCTGGCTACTGCGTCTATGGCCCACAAACCACCTTGGTGCTGACCGTGGGTGACGGCGTGGCCATGTTCACCTTGGACCGAGAACAAGGCTCCTTTGTGCTCACGCAAGAAAACGTGCAGGTGCCCGCCGACACCAAAGAGTTCGCCATCAACATGAGCAACATGCGCCACTGGGATGAACCCATGCGCCGCTACATCGACGAATGTCTGCAAGGCAAAGAAGGCCCTCGCGGCAAGGATTTCAACATGCGCTGGATCGCCTCCATGGTGGCCGATGTGCACCGCATCCTGACGCGTGGCGGCGTGTTCATGTACCCCTGGGACCGTCGCGAACCCCACAAGGCTGGCAAGCTGCGCTTGCTGTACGAGGCCAACCCCATGAGTTGGCTCATCGAGCAAGCTGGCGGCGCATCGACCAACGGCAAGCAGCGCATTTTGGACCTGCAGCCGAGTCAACTGCACGAGCGTGTGAGCGTGATGCTGGGCTCCAAAAACGAAGTCGAGCGCGTCACCCAGTACCACGCCCAACCCTGATGCAACAGGAGAAGGCCGGGCTTGAACCCGACTTCTTTGCGCCCTCTTCGATCAGCCCTGAAGTGCCAGCCTCAGGGCTTTTTTTTAGGCACGCCCGGTGGTGCGTGCTCCCGAGCCCAAGGCCAACATCTCCAATCGGTTCAACGCACCCAGGGCTTGGACCGCTTTGCGCGTGGCACCAGGCACGTCGCTGCCGCTGGAGCGCAGAAAGTGCAAGGCCATGGCCAAGGCATTTTCTGCTTCTTGGTGCATGGCCACGCCTTGTCAGTCGCTGCCCTCACTCGATCTCGTCAGGCGGAAAACCTTCCCCAGGCAGGACTGTTGCTGCAACAGGCTCGGCCACCACCGCCCTCAAGGTTTCGCGCAGCATTTTCTTCTCGGGCAAACTCAAGGCGCGAGCCAAGCGCTGGCGCATGCGCAGCAAAAGCTGGCGGTCTACTTCTTGTGGAATCCCGCGACTGATCTGCAGCGCGTCGCGCAGGTCTTCGCGCAGATCTTCCGGCTCGTCGGCCCACCAGGCAGTAATGACCTCGTGCATCGACTTGCGCAACTCTTCCACGTCTTCAACCGCCAGGCCCATGCCGATAGGCAGCTTGCCTTGCAGCATGTCGGCCAGGGCTTGAGAGTTGACCACCACCCGGCGATCGGCCTGGGCCAGCAAGCGGGCCCAACCGGGATCGGTGCGCACCATTTGCGGCATGTTGCGGGCCGACTCGTCGGCCAAAAGGTGCACACTCAGGCCGCTGAGCTGGGCTTCGTCGATGGTGGCCAAAAAACGTTCGTCGTCACTGGCCACCAGCACATGGTCACAAGCATGGTGATCGGCCAGTTGCTTGAGGTCGTGGCCCAAGGATCGCAACAAAGACGCACCGCCATCCGCGTCATGGGCTTGCACCAAGCGCACGATCTGGTCGTCGATGACCAGGCCATCCGAGCGGTCGCTGTACCAATAAATGCGGCGCAAATCCACATCCAACGCCGATTGAGACAAGGCCTGCGACAACAAGCTGAGCAGTCCCTGGCGATTGACAGACTCGCCCGTGGCACCCATGGCCCCTTGCTGGGCCAGCCAGATCAAAAATCGCCCGTCGATCAGGGCCATGCAAGTGCCGCTGCGGTGGTCGCCAAAACGGCGCTCTGAACGGGCGTCGTGAGAAAAATATTCGCGTTTCATGAATGGGCTGTATCCGTATGATTAAGAGCAGTAACGTTGCTAGATAACGCAACCTTTTCATTTTACGGCGTCAAGCCCACCAACCCGCGCTGACAGGCCATCCGAGCGGCGGCGTTCAGGTCCAAGGCGACAGGTCGCCAGCGGGTCAGCCCGCGTGGGTTATAAATACTGCCTGTGCTTAAAAATTCACGCTTTGATCCCCGACAAGTTCCTGCATGGCAAATCGATCACGATATGCCTGCCGTGCCGTGTTCGCTGCTTCAACCCGAGGCTTTGAAAGCGCGATTTGCGCAACCCCCGGTCTGGCAGCCTGAAATCACCAGAGAAAACTTCGCATCTGACCGCCCGCCTGCGCACGCGGCGGTGCTGGTGCCCATCGTGATGCGCGGGGCCAACGCCTCGACGCCCACAGTGCTGCTGACCCGACGGGCTGCCCACATGAACACCCATTCCGGTCAAATTGCCTTTCCCGGCGGCAAGGTGGATCCCGAGGACAGCAACATGCAGGCCACGGCGCTGCGCGAAGCCCATGAAGAAGTGGGGCTGGAGGCCCGCCACGTCCAGGTCATCGGTGAGTTACCGGTCTATGTCACGGGGACGTCTTTTTGGGTCACCCCGGTCATTGGCTTGGTCTCGCCTGACTTCGACTTGCAGCCCAACCCGGATGAGGTGGCCGATGTGTTCGAGGTGCCCTTGTCATTTTTGATGAACCCGGCCAACCACCATCGGCACGCCGTGGATTGGCAAGGGGCTGAGCGGCAATGGTTTTCCATGCCCTATCAAGAAAACCGCATGGCCGCCAATGGCGACGTTCAGTTGGTGGAGCGCTTCATCTGGGGTGCAACAGCCGGCATGCTGCGCAATTTTTACCGTTTTTTAGCGGCCGCCCCGTCGCTGTGAGAATGCCATGAATTTTTTTGCCATTTTGCTGGCCCTGGTGCTGGAACAAGTTCGACCTCTGAAGACCCACAATCAGGTGTTCGCTGCCGTCAACCGCTGGGCCAAATGGATGGCCCGGACCTTTGATGCAGGCACCCGCCCACAAGCCTGGATCACCTGGGGCATCACCATCCTTGGCCCTGCCCTGTTGGTTGTTTTGGTGCATTGGCTGCTGGCATTTGGCTTGGGTTGGTGGGTGGCCATTTTGTGGAACGTGGCTTTGCTTTACGTGACCTTGGGGTTTCGCCAGTTCAGCCACCACTTCACGGGCATCCGCGAGGCGCTGGAAAACGGTGACGAAGACCCCGCACGCGAATTGCTTGCGCAATGGCAGCAAGTGCAAGTCGGTCAAATTCCGCGCAGTGAAATCGTTCGGCATGTGATCGAGTATTCGATCATCGCCGCGCACCGTCACGTTTTTGGCGTGTTTTTTTGGTACGCCGCTTTGTCCTTGATCGGCCTGGGTCCTGTGGGTGCGGTCATCTATCGGCTCACGGAATTCGCGCAACGCCGCTGGCACGCACCCTCCGCTGACGGCTCATTGCCCAGCGAGGTCTTGCGCTCCGTGTCCGCCAGGGCTTGGCAAGCCATCGACTGGTTGCCTTCGCGCATGACCGCTGTCGGCTTTGCCGTTGTGGGCAGTTTTGAAGACGCCATGGACGGCTGGCGTCACCACGCACAAAACTTCCCGACCGACAACGATGGGGTGATTCTGGCGGCCACCGCTGGTGCCATCAACATCCGTTTGGGTGGCGCTGCTTTGCAGCCCGCCGTTGAAGAATCGGACACTGTGGCCACGCCCGGCAGCAGCAGCACCCCAGGGCGGGAAGCCAACCTGTCGCACTTTGCGCAAGTGGTGGGCTTGGTCTGGCGCACCGTCATCTTGTGGTTGCTGTTGCTGGCCTTGCTGACCATGGCCAATTTGGTGGGCTGAAGGCCCAGGGCGCGTCACCAGCGCTGTTGGCTCAGCTCATCAAACAGCTGCGCATAAATGCGGTGCCGCCGCACGCTGATGGTGCCAACATGCTGCGCGTTTTCGACCTGGGCCAGCACGCCACAACCGGGCTCGTGCAAATGCGTGCAGTTGTAAAACTTGCAGCCACCCACATGCTGGCGCAAATCGGGCATGCAGTCGGCCAAGCGCGTGGGCTCAATGTGGTGCAGACCAAACTCCTGAAAACCCGGTGAGTCGATCAAGGCGGTGCGTGCAGCACCCTGTTCAGCCGATGCATCCAGTGCGGGCACCCAATACCAGCGAGTGCTGGTGGTGGTGTGCTTGCCCGAGTTGAGCGCCAGCGAAATTTCGCCTGTTTCCACCTGAGCGTCGGGCACCAAGCGGTTGATCAGCGTGCTCTTGCCACTGCCAGATGGCCCCAAAACCAGTGTGGTCAGCCCCTGCAAAAGTGCACACAAAGCGGCCACGCCGTCGTCGGTCACTGGGCTGCGCGGGCTGAGGCTGATGGGCATCACGCTGTAACCCATGGCGCGGTAGGGGGCCAAGCGCTCCCAGGCTTGCGCAAAGGGTTGGGCCAAATCACTTTTATTGAGCGCGATGATGGGCGTGATGCGTTCGGCTTCGGCGGCCACCAGGGCACGAGAGAGTTGGCTCTCCGAGTACTCCGGGTCGGCCGCGATGAGGATCAGCACACGGTCCAAGTTGGCCGCGAACGATTTGGTTCGGATTTCATCTTGCCGGTAAAACAGGTTGCGACGCGCCTGCAGCTTTTCAATGCTGCCTTCGTCGCCCGCAATTTGCCAAAGCACCTGGTCGCCCACCACCACCTGATTTTTCTTGCCACGCGGGTGGCAAATCAGGCGTCGGCCTTCGGGTGTCTCCACCAAACAATGGCGGCCATAGGTGGCTACCACCAGACCGGGCTCCAGACTGGCCAACAGATCGGCCGCTGGAGAGGACGCCTGACGTGTTTTGGGTTTACTCATGCCGCATCATGCCGGGAGCAAGGCATCGGTTTGCGTGGCCGCTTCAAAGTCGAGACGGCTCAAGCCACGCACATCGTGCGTGTTCCAGCGCAGCACACAACGTTTGTAGGTCAGCACCAGCTCCGGGTGGTGGTTGAGCTTTTCAGACAACCAGCCCACGCTGTTCACAAACAGCAGCGCATGTGTGTGTTGGGCAAACTCAAAGGTTTTTTCGATGGCAATGTTGTCGCCGTCGCCCGACAAGCCCCAACCCGAAATTTGGCTCAGCCCCATGATGATCTCTGTGGGCTTGAGGGCTCTCACGTCTTGAGCGCTCATGCTGTTTTCATCCTGAGCAAACGCTCGCTGGCTGGGGGGTGGGAATAGTAGAACCGCACATACCACGGGTCAGGCGTCAGAGTCGATGCGTTGTCTTGGTAGAGCTTCAGCAAAGCCGAAGACAAATCAGCCCCCGGTGTTTGCGACACCGCATAGGCATCGGCCTCGAACTCTTGTTGACGCGAACGCCAGGACGACAGGGGCGCCAAGAACAAACTGAACACAGGCGTGACAAGCATGAATAAGACCAGCGCCAGCGCATCGTTGCTGCCCGACAAATTGGGCATCACGCCCAGACCCGTGTAAAACCAAACCTGCTGCGCCAGCCAGCCGAGCAGCGCCAGACCGGCCAGCGTCATGGCAAAGCTGGTCGCCATCATTTTGACGATGTGCTTGTGCTTGAAGTGGCCCAACTCATGGGCCAGCACCGCTTCCATTTCGGCCGGAGTCAACTGCTTGAGCAAGGTGTCAAAAAACACCACGCGTTTGCTGGCCCCAAAGCCTGTGAAAAAAGCATTGGAATGCGCCGACCGGCGGCTGCCATCCATCACGAAAAAGCCTTTGGCGGTGAAGCCTGCGCGTTGCATCAAGCCCTGCACACGGGCCTTGAGCGAGTCGTCGTCCAAGGGCGTGAATTTGTTGAACAGCGGCATGATCACGTTGGGGGCAATCGCCATCAAGAACAACTGCCAGCCCACCAACACACCCCAGGCCCACAGCCACCACCACGCGCCCCCGGCTTGCATGAGCCACAGCACCACCCACAAAAGAGGCAGGCCCAGCACCAAACCCAACACCAGCCCCTTGGCCATATCGCCCAGCCACAAGGCGGGCGTGATCTTGTTGAAGCCAAAGCGCTGCTCCACGCCAAAAGTTTGCATGAGCGACAAGGGCAATCCGATGACACCACCGACCAAAGTGAAGCCCAGCACCAGCGCGATTTGCTGCCCCATGCCTGGCCCCATCGCCTCCAGCAACACCTGGTTCAAGGCATCCAGGCCGCCCAGCAGCGTCCAGCCCAGCAGCACCGCCGCATCGAGCGCGATGTCGATTTGCGACAAACGGGCCTTGGCCAGGGTGTAATCGGCGGCTTTTTGGTGGTCGGCCAACGACAGGGTTTGGGCATACGCCTGCGGCACGGCATGGCGGTGCTGGGCCACATGCCGCACTTGGCGGGCGTTCAGCCAGAACTTGAGCGCCACATGGGCCAGCAAGGCCAGCACAAGCGTCAGGGTCAGAGTCAGGGATGGATTCATGACCCTATTGTAGAAGCGGGCCTGCACGGCCCTGCTTGGCAAGGGCTTGCGCAGCCAAGGCGCTGGCCCTGGCCGCACGGCCAGCAAAGCCCGGCTTGGTCGCACGCAGTGGGGCAAGCGGCTTGCCATCATCGGCGACAATCTTGACATGTCTGAAGTGAACCTCCCCCCCTCCGCCCCGGAAACGGCTGATGCCGCAGAACTGCTCAAATCCGACCAGAATCTGGTCTGGATCGATTGCGAAATGACAGGCCTGGACCCCGAAAAAGAACGCCTGCTGGAGATCGCTGTCATCGTGACCGGTCCACACCTGAGCCCGCGCATTGAAGGACCAGTGCTGGTCATTCACCAAAGCGACGAACTGCTCCATCAAATGGACAAATGGAACAAGGGCACACACGGCAAGAGTGGCTTGATCGACAAGGTCAAGGCCTCCACCACCAGCGAAACCGATGCCGAAGAGCTGATCCTGGCCTTTCTGAAAAAGTACGTGCCCAAAAACAGCTCTCCGCTGTGCGGCAACACCATCAGCCAAGACAGGCGCTTCTTGGTCAAGTACATGCCCAAGCTGGAAGCGTTTTTCCACTACCGCAACTTGGACGTGAGCACGCTCAAGGAACTGTCACGCCGCTGGAAGCCCGAGGTGTATGCCAGCTTCAAGAAACAACAAAAGCACACCGCCTTGGCCGATGTGCACGAATCCATTGACGAGCTGGCCCATTACCGTGAGCATTTCATCCGCTTGTGATTTTTTTCAGGGAAAACCCTAGCGGTTTTCCCTGATCCATGCCATAATCGCAGGCTCGTTGCACACATGTGCGGCGATTCACACATCTCCCTTCATGCCTTGACCCAACGATAGGGTCACTCACAGCGGCCAGGCTTCATGCCAAGCGCCACTCGCGAGCACCGTTTGATGGTTGATGTTTTTTCAACCTTGCGGTGCCTGCGGCCCAATGCAACAGTTTTTCTGTTGGCGGCCGTTGTTCCGTGCGAGCTTTATAGAACCACATGACTGACACTTTGAACACAGTGCAGGACGACTTGTCGCCTGCCGAAAACACATCCATCGCCACCGAGTCCACGGCACAGACCGCCCCGACCAATCTGGCCACTGAAATCATGGTCGCTGCGGCGGCTGAAATCACCCCCGATGCAGCACCGGAAGTCGCTACCGAAGTGACCGAAGAAGTTGAAGCCATCGCCGACGTGCCCAACGGTTTCGTCGAATTGGGCCTGGCCCCTGAGCTGGTGCAAGCCGTGGCCGATCTGGGCTACACCCAGCCCACCGCCGTGCAATTGCGCACCATTCCTTTGGCTTTGCCCACTGCAGGCGGCTCCAAAGACGGCAAGTCCAATGGCTACACCGACATGATGGTCTCCAGCCAGACCGGCAGCGGCAAAACCGCCGCTTTCTTGCTGCCTGTGCTGCACACCCTGATTCAGCAAATGGCCGAGCAAGAAGCTGCCGAGCGCGCCGAATTCGACCAAGCCTGTGCCGACGCCACCGCCAAGGGCGAACCCGCCCCCAAGCGCGCCAAGCGCAAAGACCCCACCAACCCACGCAATTTCAAGGCCCCCGCCCCCGGCGCCCTGATCGTTTGCCCCACCCGTGAATTGGCCCAACAGGTGGCGCAAGACGCCATCGAGCTGGTCAAGCACACACGCGGTCTGCGCGTGGCCAACGTGGTCGGCGGCATTCCTTACCAATTGCAAATTGCCAAATTGCAAAACGCCAACTTGGTCGTGGCCACACCTGGTCGTTTGCTCGACCTGCAACGCTCCATGCAAATCAAACTGGACCAAGTGCAGTTTTTGGTGGTGGACGAAGCCGACCGCATGCTCGACCTGGGCTTCTCGGACGACTTGGCCGACATCAACGACATGACCAGCCAGCGCCGCCAGACCATGATGTTCAGCGCCACGTTTGCGCCGCGCATTCAGCAACTGGCCATGCGCGTGATGCACGACGGCGGTTCTTCGGTCCAGAAAATCCAGATCGACAACCCCCAGGAAAAGCACAACAACATCAAGCAGGTGCTGTTCTGGGCCGACAACGCCCAACACAAGCGCCAGATGCTGGACCACTGGTTGCGTGACGCCACGATCGACCAAGCCATCGTGTTCTCCAGCACCCAAATCGAGTGCGACGGCTTGGCGGCCGATCTGCAGCAAGACGGCTTCTCGGCTGTTGCCCTGCACGGTGCCCTGAGCCAAGGCATGCGCAACCGCCGCCTGATGGCGCTGCGCAATGGCCAGGTCCAGATTTTGGTCGCTACAGACGTCGCTGCTCGCGGCATCGACGTGCCCACCATCACCCACGTCTTCAACTTCGGCTTGCCGATGAAGGCCGAGGATTACACCCACCGCATTGGCCGTACAGGCCGCGCCGGCCGCGATGGCCTGGCCGTGACCTTTGCAGAAATGCGTGACCGCCGCAAAATCGGTGACATCGAGGCCTACACACGCCAGCCCTTCAAGGCCGAAGTGATCCCTGGCCTGGAGCCCAAAGCACGCATGCCCGAAGCCCGCAAGCCCATGGGCCGTGGTGGTGACCGCTTCGGTGGCGAGCGCAATTACGCCAACGCAGGCGGTGGTTTCCGTGGTGGTCGTCCCGCTCCTGGTGGCCGCGACTTCGGTGGCAACCGTGACCGCGACAATGCTGGTGGTGGGTTTGACAACCGCGCCCCGCGTGGCAACTTCCGCGACGAGCAACCCCGTTTTGAGCAGCGCAGCGAACCCCGCTTCGATGCGCGCAAAGACGGCGGCCGTTTTGACGCCCCCCGTGGCGACAACCGCAACGACAACCGTGGTGGCGATCGATTTGAGCAGCGCGCTGCACCCGCACACCCTTGGGACAAGGGCGACAGCCGCCCTGCACCACGTCAAGACGCTCGTCAGGACGGCCCACGTCAAGGTGGTGGCCGCTGGGAAGAGCGCGGCGGTGACAACCGCAATGCGGCCCGCCCGGCCCCCCGTGGCGCTGCGGGTGACAAGTTCGCTCGCGGCCCCAAGCCCTTCGGTGCCAGCAACTTCAAGCCTCACGCCGCAGGCGAAGGCCCTGGCGGTAAACGCGGCGGCACACGGGTTCTGAAAATCACACGCGGTTAAGGCCAGACAGGGGCCTTGCGCCCCTGCTTGAGCTCACCCAAGATCAGGCCTTGCTTTGCAGCAAGGCCTTTTTTGCGTCTGCTGCGCACAAGGTGACACGGCAAATGAATCGGCATAAAAAAACCGCCCTGGGCGTGAACCCGGGCGGTTGATTTCGCATAAACGAAGAGGCTTTAAGCTTTGGCTGCGGCTGCAACTTTGCGCTGGGGCAACTTTTCTTTGATACGTGCCGACTTGCCGCTGCGCTCACGCAAGTAGTACAGCTTGGCGCGGCGAACATCACCACGGCGCTTGACTTCAATGCCTGCGATCACAGGGCTGTAAGTCTGGAACGTACGCTCCACACCTTCGCCACTGGAGATCTTGCGCACAGTGAAGCCGCTGTTCAGACCACGGTTGCGCTTGGCGATCACAACACCTTCGTAGGCCTGGACACGCTTGCGCGCACCCTCCACCACGTTGACGCTGACGATCACGGTGTCGCCTGGGGAAAACTCAGGAATCACTTTACCCAGACGGGCAATTTCTTCCTGCTCAAGAGTTTGAATCAAATTCATTTTTTGAACTCCGTCCGATCATGCCTCGCTACACAAGGGGCGTTCCGTGCTGTAAAGGCCATGCTTGTGCATGACTGAGCCAGATCGCGGCGGGTAGAGGATCGAAAAGCCCCTAATTATAGCTTTTTAGATGCCCCGTTGTAAAAGGGTTGGCCAACGGCTGTGGCCGTACCTGAAGAGGATGGTTGCAGCGCGGCCTCGTCCAGGCGGCTCAGCTTGCCGTCGGCGCGGGCTTGCAACAGCAAGTCGGGGCGATGGAGCGCCGTCAGTTGCAAACTTTGATCACGCCGCCAGCGTTCAATGCGGGCATGGTGGCCCGACATCAACTCAGCAGGTACGGCATGGCCTTGCCACACCTCAGGGCGCGTGTAATGCGGGCTGTCAAGCAACCCATCGAGCGCTGGGTTGAAGCTGTCCAGTTGGTGGCTGCCTTCGTCGTTCAACACCCCAGGCTGCAAGCGGGCCACCGCATCAAGCAAAGCCATGGCGGCGATTTCCCCGCCCGAGAGCACAAAGTCACCCAAGCTGATTTGCTGGTCCACAAACTGGTCAATGAAGCGCTGGTCTACCCCTTCGTAGCGGCCACACAACAGCACTGCACCGGCGCTTTCAGACCATTGCGCCACGGCGGTGTGGTTCAAGGCCTGGCCAATCGGGGAAAACAGCACCAGCGGCGCAGGGCTGGCCTCTTGGCGTTCGGCACGGATGGCCTTGAGGCACTGAAACAAGGGTTCGGCCAACATGACCATGCCGGGCCCACCCCCAAAAGAGCGGTCATCCACCCGCCGGTAATTGCCTTCGGCATGGTCGCGGGGATTCCACAAACGCACATCCACCAAGCCGCCTTCGTAAGCGCGGCGGGTGATGCCGCTGGTCAGCAAAGGCGCAAACAGCTCGGGAAATAAAGTGATGATGTCAAAGCGCATGGATGGCCCTCCACGGCCTGGGGCGGTCAATAGTCCGGTTGCCAGTCAACCGTGATGCGCTTGCCGGGCAGGTCGACGTGATCGACGAAGGCTGCAACAAACGGGATCATGCGCTCCACGGGCTTGCCACCGGCTTGCTCGGGTGGGGACTCGATGACCAGCACAGTTTGCGGCCCCGTGGACATGAGGTCTCGCACTTGGCCCAGCAAAACGCTTTCGCGGTTGAACACTTGCAAACCGATCAGGTCAACCCAGTAGTACTCGCCTTCGGCAGCCGCAGGAAAGCTCGAGCGTGGCACAAAAATGCGAGCGCCGCGCAAAGACTCTGCGGCGTTTCGGTCATCAATGCCTTGAGCACAGGCCACCACCGTATCGGAATGGTCTTTGACTTCTTTGAGCTGAAGCAACACAGGTTCTGTCCAGGCGGGCTGCGCCGCTTGGGGGGCTGCTGCCGCAGCACGCGGGGGCTTCATGGGCCGATCGGGTGGCAACAAGAACCATTGCTTGGAAGAAAAAAGCGCCTCAGGAGAGGCGCTGTGGGGCAAGACCTTGAACCAGCCTTTGATGCCCCAAGCATCGGCGATGCGTCCAATTTCTATGGCGTCAGCGGGCAATGCCGCCGTTTCCAAAGTTGGACGCATGACCAACCGATCAGACGGTTGCTTTGGCCGCTTGACGGATCAGGCGTTCCACGGTGGGAGAAGCCTGGGCGCCCACGCTTTTCCAGTAGGTCAGGCGGTCTTGGGCAATGCGCAGACCTTCTTCAGCACCACGGGCTGTAGGGTTGTAAAAACCGATGCGCTCGAGGAAGCGACCATCGCGACGCACGCGCTTGTCAGCCACGACGATGTTGAAAAAAGGACGTGCTTTAGAGCCGCCGCGGTTCAAACGAATAACAACCATGATTTATCCTTGGGTGGTTGGGTCTCTTGGGAACAAATGCCCAGAGTCCCGGTATCCTTCAGCGTTTGAGACACGCAACTGGCCACCCGGCCAGTGACACACTGAAAAGCCCACCATTATACAACGGGAGCCTTGCCTTGCCTCTGATCCGACCCAGCCGCGACGAAGATATCGCAGCCATCACAGCCATTTACCAACACCATGTGCTCACGGGCACAGGCACTTTTGAGATCGATCCTCCCTCAGAGGCCGACATGGCCGCCCGCCGCGCCGATGTGCTGGCCAAAGGTTTGCCCTATTTGGTCGTAGAGGAGGCGGGCCAAGTTCTGGGGTTTGCTTATTGCAACTGGTTCAAGCCGCGCCCGGCTTACCGTTTTTCTGCCGAAGACTCAATTTACATGGCCCCAAACGTGCAACGCAAGGGCATGGGCCGGGCCTTGCTGACCG
>OBPM01000051.1_pt1 | contig 25819 bp, 25 predicted proteins | sample 1493981 | NCBI WGS metagenome assembly OBPM01 (sample SAMEA3275485, study PRJEB22092) | marine metagenome | reverse complement strand
GTTCAGGTTCAGGTTCAGGTTCAGGTTCAGGTTCAGTTGTGGCACCTGGGCGAGCTTTGGGCACTTGGATCGCTTTGGTGTTGGTGCTGGTGGTGGCGCTGGGTGGCCTGGTGTCCTCTGTGCTGCTTTGGCAAAAACTCTCACGCATGCAGGAGCAATTGGCCCAGCAAAGCGCCAGCACGGGCGCGCAAGCTTTGGAAGCCAAAACATGGGCCAAGCAGGCACAAGAAGCGGTTCAAAACAGCGTGGCCCGTGTCTCGCTCATGGAGGCCAGGCTGTCGGCTGTGGCTTTGCAGCGCACCCAATTGGAGGAGTTGATGCACAGTTTGTCGCGTTCGCGCGATGAAACGTTGGTGGTCGACATCGAGTCGACCCTGCGCATTGCGCAGCAGCAGGCCCTGATGACGGGCAGTTCGGAGCCTTTGGTAACGGCCTTGCAGTCGGCCCAAAAACGTGTGGAACGAGCCGCGCAGCCGCGATTGACGCCGGTCTCCCGAGCCCTCCAAAAAGACTTAGAGCGCTTGAACAGCCTGCCCAGTTTTGATTTGCCGGGTCTGCTGGTTTTGCTCGATGAGGGGGTTACTTTGGTGGATGGCTTGTCGTTTGCTAACGAGGTGTTGGTCACCCAAAGGCAAATGCGTCAACAGGCCGAAGCAGCCGGCGAGCCAGCGGCTGCCTTGACGTGGTGGATGGCGAGCTTGATGCGCATAGGCGATGAGGTCAAGAGCTTGCTGCGTGTCAGCCGAATCGACACGCCTGAAGCCTCTTTGCTGTCGCCTGAGCAGGCGTTTTTTGTGCGCGAGAACCTCAAGCTCAAACTGCTCAATGCCCGCTTGGGTTTGTTGGCCCGACAAAACGACGGTGTCCGCGCCGATTTGAGCTCGGCTGCGGTGTTGGTCACGCGTTATGCCGAGCCACAATCGCGGCGCACAGTGCAGCTGCTGGAGTTGCTCAAACAAACCAGCACCCAAGTGCGCACCATTGAGCCCCCGCGTATCGAGGGCTCTTTGGCGGCTTTGAATACCGCTGCGGCAGGAAGGTAAGCACCCATGCGCGCTGCCTTGTGGCTTGTTATTTTGTTTGTTTTGGCGGCGGCTGTGGCCTGGTTGGCGGGCAACAACCATGGCATGGTGACGCTGTTTTTGTACCCCAACCGGATCGATATCTCGTTGAACTTGGCGTTCTTGGCGCTCTTTGCCGTGGTCATGTTGGTGGTGCTGGTGGTGCGGGCTTTGGAGGCCTTTTGGGCTTTGCCTCAGCGGGCGTTGCGCTGGCGGCTGCAACAAAAAGAGCGGGCCAGCCATGCGGCTTTGCTCGACGCGATCAGCCACTTCATGGCGGGGCGTTATTTGCGGGCGCGCAAAGCGGCCGATCAAACGCTGCTCAAAGAGGCTTCGCTTGAAGCCGCAGGTGTCACGCTGGACCACGCCGCATCTTTGCGCACGCTGGCCCACATCATGGCGGCCGAGGCCAGCCATGCTTTGCAAGACCAAGCCCAGCGGCAGCAGCACCTGGAGCAGGCCATGGCGCAGGTGCAAGCCAGTCAGGGCGCGGAACGCCAGACCTTGCTGGAAGGGGTTCAATTGCGAGCGGCGCGTTGGCGTTTGGACGAGCGCGATGCCCCGGCCAGCCTTGAGCTGTTGAACGAGTTACCCCCAGCGGCCCGGCGGCGCATGGTGGCCATGCGCTTGCAACTGAAGGCCTCTCGCTTGGCTGGAAAGCCTGCGCAGGCTCTGGAAACGGCGGTTTTGTTGGCCAAGCACCGGGCTTTTTCGCCAGCGGCATCGGAAAGCCTGGTGACCCGGCTGATTTTGGAATTGATTCGCCACACGCACGATGTCGAGGTGCTGCAACGCGTTTGGTTGCGGTTGACGCCCACCCAGCGGCTTTTGCCAGATGTGGTGACCGAGGCCGTCGGGCGTTGCCTGCAGCTCGGCGGCACGCCAGTGATGGCCAGGACTTGGCTGCAAGACCTGTGGACGCCTTTGCAGTCGCCACAATCGAATTGGTCTGCTGAGCAACTGGAGCGCGTGGTACAGGCGTTTGATGCGTGCTTGCCCGGTGTCGATGAGGCGGATGCTTTTGTCTGGCTGTCTCGTGTTGAAAGTGCACAGCAGGCTCAACCGAGAGCACCCCATTTGCAGTATTTGGCCGGCATGCTGTGCTTGCGCCACCGCTTGTGGGGGAAGGCCCAAAGCTTGTTGACGCAGGCCGTCAAATCCCAGAAAGCCCCCAGCCTGCAAAGAAAAGCTTGGCTGGCTTTGGCCGAATTGGCCGAACAGCGCCAAGATGATGAGGCCGCCAAAGCCGCTTGGAAACAGGCGGCGTTGGTGTCGCCCAGTTGAGCGCCCCTGCGCGCCCTTTTACCCTGATGAAAGCGTTGGCCTGAACAGTTTGTGGCCGCTGATTGGCCTTGCCCTTGGCGGCTTCGCAGACGAAAAAAAACCGGGCTTGAAGCCCGGTTTTTTCATGGCGCTGTGACGCCTTTGCAGGTCAGAACGGCACTTGGAGTGAGTTCAGGTCTTTGCGTGTTTCCACGAGCACCAAGGGGCCCTCGTTGACCACCACAGGCGCTGGCCGCTCACGCGGCACCCGCGCGGGCTGGGGCTCAGCGGCGATGGCGGCTTGCACGGCGGCCACTTTGGCTGTGTCCGAGTTGACCCAAACCAGTCCCGATGTTTCGGCCACTTGCTGCAGGCGCTCGATCGGCAGGTTGTAGCTGGCCACAGTGGGCAAAGCCTCTGGTGCACTGGCTGCTGCTGCAGCTGTTGGCGCTGCAGGTGCTGTCACAGCGGGTGCCTGTGCCTGTGCAGGTGCAGGTGCAGGTGCAGGTGCAGGCTCCGATGTGGGCTCCGCAGCGGGCGCCGCCATGTTGGCAGACGCTGGCGCGGGTGCAGCCGCCGGTGCTTCGGCAGGCGCTGCGGGCTCAGAGGTCACGGCCACTGCGGCAGCTTGCTGGGCACGCTCGAAATAAGAGCGTGGGGCTGGGCGGTCTTCGGTTTGTGCCTCTGCCGTGGGCTCTGCGGCCGTGGCCATCTGGGCATCGCCTTGGCTTTCTTCACCAGCTGCGTCTTGGCGGGTTTCGCCAGCACGTTCGCGGCGGTCGCGGCCATATCGGTCGCGCGAGCGGCGCTCACGTCGTTCGCCGTTGTTTTCAGTGGCGGAGCCGCTTTCTGGGTTGGCGTCCAAGCCTTCGCTGGCGATGGCTTCGCTTTCGGTTGTGGCGTTGGCTGGGGATGTGTCGTCGTTGGGGCGGCGCTCAGCTTGGCGTTCACTACGTTCACCACGTTCACCACGTTCGCGGCGTCCTTCACCGCTGCGCTCGCCACGGTCTCTGCGGCCTTCACGGGGCGCACGCTCTTGGCGCACTTCGGTGCCGTCGGCGTTCAACTCGGCCGGGGCATCGTTGCGGTTGTCACCGCGGCTTTCGCCGCGATCACGGCGACCTTCGCGGGCAGGACGGTCACCGTTGACGCGCTCGGTTCGTTCGGTGCGCTCACCGCGCTCAGCACGCTCGCCGCGCACGGGGCGGACTTCGCCTTCACGGCCTTCGATGCGTCCTTCGTTGCGGCTTTCACCACGGCGACCGTTTTCGCGGGGCGCGCGGACTTCACCCGTGGCGTTTTCGGTGCGTTCGCCACGGCGACCGCCACGGCGACCATCGCGGCGTTCGCCTTCACGTCGCTCGCCATCACGGCGGCCTTCGCGGGCTTTGTCGTCGTTCTTGTTGGCTGGTGGTGCCACGGGCGCTTCAGGGGCAGCCGCGAACAGGTTTTTCAACCAGCCAAAGAAACCGCCGCTGGCAGCGGACGCAGGGGCGGCCACTTTGACCGCTGGTGCGACTCTGGGCGTCATGGGCTTTTGTTCTGCAGGGGCTTGGGGCTTGGCGACAGCATTGGGCGCAGGCGCGTCCGGCAAAACGCCTTTGATGAGCGGCGTTTGCTTGTTGGTGGGCTCTTGCGAGCGGCGCGTCACGGTGGTTGCGTCCTCGATCTCTTCAGCCATTTTGTAGCTGGCTTCGATGCGGTCCAGGCGCGGGTCGTCGTGCTTCAAGCGCTCGAGCTTGTAGTGCGGGGTTTCCAGCGACTTGTTGGGCACCAGCAGCACGTTGATGCGCTGCTGCAACTCGATCTTGGCGATCTCGGAGCGCTTTTCGTTGAGCAGGAAAGACGCGACTTCGACGGGCACTTGGGCATGCACGGCGGCGCTGTTGTCCTTCATGGACTCTTCCTGGATGATGCGCAGGATCTGCAGCGCCGAGCTTTCGGTGTCGCGGATGTGGCCAGCACCGCCGCAACGAGGGCAGGGGATGGAGGCACCCTCCGACAGTGCAGGTTTCAGGCGCTGGCGGCTCATTTCGAGCAAGCCGAATTTGCTGATGGCACCGAACTGCACGCGGGCACGGTCTTGGCGCAAGGCGTCGCGCAAGCGGTTTTCCACTTCGCGGCGGTTTTTGCTCTCGTCCATGTCGATGAAGTCGATCACGATCAGACCGCCCAAGTCGCGCAGGCGCATCTGGCGGGCCACTTCGTCAGCGGCTTCCAAGTTGGTGCGGGTGGCGGTTTCTTCGATGTCGCCGCCCTTGATGGCGCGGGCCGAGTTCACGTCCACCGACACCAAGGCTTCGGTGTGGTCGATCACGATGGCACCACCCGAAGGCAGTTGCACGGTGCGGGCGTAGGCCGATTCAATCTGGTGCTCGATCTGGAAGCGGCTGAACAGCGGCGCGTCGTCGCGGTAGCGCTTCACGCGCGGCGCGAACTCGGGCATCACGTGGCTCATGAACTGCTGAGCTTGTTCGTAGATGTCGTCGGTGTCGATCAGGATGTCGCCGATGTCGTTGTTGAAGTAATCCCGGATGGCGCGGATGACCAGGCTTGATTCCTGATAAATGAGGAAAGCGCCTTTGCCCTGAGTGGCACCGTCAATGGCGGTCCAAAGTTTGAGCAGGTAGTTCAAGTCCCATTGCAGCTCGGGCGCTGCGCGGCCAATGCCGGCAGTGCGGGCAATGATGGACATGCCTTTGGGGTATTCGAGCTGGTCCATGGCCTCTTTGAGCTCGGCCCGGTCGTCGCCCTCGATACGGCGGCTGACGCCACCGCCTCGTGGGTTGTTGGGCATGAGGACCACATAGCGGCCAGCCAGGCTGACGAAGGTCGTCAGCGCTGCGCCTTTGTTGCCGCGCTCTTCTTTTTCGACCTGGACCAAAAGGGACTGGCCCTCTTTGATGACGTCTTGGATGCGTGCTTGGCTGACGGACACGCCTTCAGCAAAGTATTGGCGGGAAATTTCTTTGAAGGGCAAAAAGCCGTGGCGGTCTTCGCCGTAGTCGACAAAGCAAGCTTCCAGTGAGGGCTCTACGCGTGTGACCACGGCTTTGTAGATATTACCCTTGCGCTGTTCGCGGCCTTCGATTTCGATTTCGTAGTCGAGGAGTTTTTGTCCGTCGACGATGGCCAGGCGGCGCTCTTCAGCTTGCGTGGCGTTGATCAGCATCCGTTTCATGATGCGTTCCTTCTCTGTTCAGCTTGGCCCGATTGCAGAAAAAACTGCTTTTCGAACCTGTTTACACAACCGGCTTTGGGTTTCTTGGAAACCGCAAAGCCCACGTTGCCGGAGCTGACGCCTGAAACGAAGGGAATTGCCGAGAGTGATCGTCCATCAACTGCGCGTGAGCGCAGCCATGGGGATCGTGGCGCGTGGATGGGGCGAGGGAAAAGGCATGCAAAAATTTGTCCACTGCCGGGGGCTTCCCCCGGTGTCTAAGACAAACCGCCGGGCACAAGGCGTGAGGGTGCACAGAGGCTTCGTGAGCCACTCCAAGCACATCAGCAAAGTTCCGAACAACACAAACATCTCGCTTTGATCCGCCCAGCAGCCTTTGGGCTGCTGGACTTGGGGTATTCCGTATCTGGGTTTCTGGGCGTCGGCCCAACCTCCGGGCGTTTTGCCACTGTTGGCGTTGGCCTTCAGTCTGCAAAATCGTGCCGAGGGTGGCATCGACCATCTGGCTTGGCGCTGTGGTGGTGGACTAAACTCCAGCTCTGCAGGAATTCATTTCCATTTGAATCAACCACTTACAGCCAATTGCCAGTGAATCACATTATAGGGGCCAAGTCCTCAACTGCGACGCCCGCCGTCAAATGGTTGTTGGTAGACGAGGAGTCGGCCGGTCAACGGTTGGACAATTTTTTGATGCGGCACCTCAAAGGGGTGCCCAAAACCCACGTCTACCGGATCATTCGAAGCGGTGAGGTGCGGGTCAACAAGGGCCGTGCCTCGGCCGAGACGCGTGTCGAGTCGGGTGACCAAGTGCGTTTGCCACCGGTACGTATTTCAGACAAAGTGGCTGAAAAGGCGGCTCGGCCTGCCCCGGGGCGCGAGTTTCCAATGCTCCTGGAGGACGACAGCTTGATGGCCATCGACAAGCCGGCGGGCGTGGCAGTGCATGGGGGCTCAGGCGTCAGTTTTGGCGTGATCGAGCAATTGCGCCAGGCTCGGCCTCAGGCCAAGCTGCTGGAGTTGGTGCACCGGCTGGACCGTGACACCAGTGGCATTTTGTTGGTGGCCAAAAAGCGCAGCGCCCTCAAGCACCTGCAAGACCAGTTTCGTGAACGCGAGACGGGCAAGACTTATTTGGCCTTGGTCAAGGGCGATTGGCCTGCCAATCTGAAGGTCATTGACCAGCCCCTGCACAAATTTTTGTTGCCCGATGGCGAGCGTCGGGTGCGTGTGACCACGCCCGAAGACCCGGATGCCCTGCGCTCCATCACCTTGGTCAAGGTGTCTCAGCGTTTGCAGGGGGCTACTTTGCTGGAGGTGACCATCAAAACCGGGCGCACGCACCAAATCCGGGTGCACTTGGCTTCGCAAGGTCACCCCATTGCGGGGGATGACAAATACGGTGATTTCGATTGGAATCGTCAACTCCAAAAACCCGGGGCCAGCCCGGGCCTGAAACGCATGTTTTTGCACGCTTGGCGCTTGCAGTTCAACCACCCTGTGACCGCCGAGCGCTTGGCCTTGCAAGCCGAATTACCGCCTGAATTGAAAGCTTATGTTGAACATGACACCCGCAAGACCCCGCCAGTTTGACCTGATCGCCTTCGATTGGGATGGCACGCTGTTCGACTCCACCGCCATCATCACCCGCTGTATCCAGAGGGCGGTGGTGGATGTGGGCGGGCAGGAGCCGAGCCAAGAGGCCGCTTCCTACGTGATCGGTATGTCCTTGTTGCCTGCGCTGGCCCACGCCGCGCCCGATGTGCCACAAGACAAATACCCGGCACTGGGTGAGCGTTATCGCCACCACTATTTGCAACACCAAAACGACATCAGCCTGTTTGACGGGGTGCTCGACTTGTTGGAGGCTTTGAAAGCCCAGCACCACTGGTTGACGGTGGCCACGGGCAAAAGCCGCCATGGCCTGAACGAGGCCCTGCAAGCGGTCGAGCTGCGTGGCGTTTTCGATGGCTCGCGCACGGCCGATGAAACCGCGGGCAAGCCCAACCCTTTGATGCTCAACGAGTTGATGCGTGAGTTCGGGACCGAACCAGAACGAACGCTCATGATCGGCGACACCACGCATGACTTGCAAATGGCTTTGAATGCCGGTTGCGCCAGTGTGGGCGTGAGTTACGGTGCGCATGAGCCCACTGCGTTCCATGCGCTGAACCCCCGCCATGTGGCCCACAGCGTGCGGGATTTGCACGATTGGTTGCTGCAAAACGCCTGAAACAAGGAGCGCTCATGGAGCCGATGATTCCTTTGTGCAACAGCGCTGACCTGGTTAACGGCGGAAGGGCTGTGCCTTTTGACATTGTGTATGCCGGGCAGACCTGCCGGGCGTTTGCCATTCGTTACCAAGGGCTGGTGCAGGCTTACCTGAACCGCTGCACCCATGTGGCCATGGAGATGGATTACCAGCCTGATCGTTTTTTTGACAACACCGGGCGCTGGTTGATGTGCGCGACACACGGCGCCACTTACCAGCCCGATACGGGGGATTGTGCGGGCGGCCCTTGTCGTGGAGGCTTGGTCAAAATAGGCCTGTCAGAGATCGACGGCGTGGTTCACTGGCATACTGCCTACAACTTGAAACCCCTTGAATTTTGAACATGCAAGACCCACAGGACAACACGTCCGCCACTGCCTCAACCCAACCCTCAAGCGTCACGGCTACCGCAAATGCGGCGTCCGCCCATGCTGTCGACGAAGGTTGGGCGCGACAAACGCTGACGGACTTGGCCTTTGCGGGGCTCAAAGAGCAAAAGTCACAGCGCCGCTGGAAAATGGGGATGCGACTGGCCTGGTTGTTGTTGTTTGTGGTGGTGTTGTGGCAAGTGTTCAGCATGAATTCCCCTGCCAGCAGCGCGTATTTCCCGCACACTGCCTTGGTCACCATCGTGGGCGAGATTGGGCCAGACAGCCCGGCCAGCGCTGAAAACGTGATGTCCGCCATGCGCACAGCCCTGGAAGACCCGGGTTCACAAGCGCTGGTGTTGCTCATCAACTCGCCTGGCGGCAGCCCAGTCCAGGCGGGTTTGATCAACGACGAAATTGTGCGTTTGCGTGCGCTGCACAACAAACCCATTTACGCGGTGGTGGAGGAGTCGTGTGCCTCTGCGGCCTATTACATTGCCGCAGCTGCCGACCAGATTTACGTGGACAAGGCCAGCATTGTGGGCAGCATTGGCGTGTTGATGGATGGATTTGGCTTCACGGGCTTGATGGACAAATTGGGCGTGGAGCGGCGGTTGATGACTGCGGGTGAAAACAAGGGGTTTCTCGACCCCTTCAGCCCCCAAACCGAGCCGCAACGCCAGCACGCCCAAGACATGCTCAACCAGATTCACCAGCAATTCATCCAAGTGGTCAAGCAAGGCCGTGGGGATCGCCTGAAAGAAACCCCAGAAATGTTCAGCGGCTTGTTCTGGAGTGGCCAGCAGGCCGTGGACATGGGTTTGGCCGACAGCTTGGGCAGCATTGACGGTGTGGCCCGCGAGGTGGTCAAGGCCCCTGATGTGATCGACTACACCCAGCGCGAGAACGTGGCCGAGCGCTTGGTCAAGCGCTTTGGTGTGGCGGTCGGTGAGGGCTCAGTGCGGGCGCTGGGTGCGGGATCGGCCTCGGCTTTGCGCTGAGACCTTCGCCTTCATGGTGTTTCAAGGCCCGATGGCATAGACCGCAGGCGTGTGACCATCAGGGCCTTTCAGGCCCTTTTTCCATTGCGCCACGGTGTGGCTCTGGATGCTGGCCGATGGCAACGTCAGGCCGCTGGCAATGGCCAGTCTGGTGTTGGCCTGCAGGCTTTGCAGCAGACCGCTGAGCATGGCTGCGTTGCGGTAGGGGGTTTCGATCCACAACTGGGTTTGCCCAGTTTTTTGGGCCAAGGACTCGAGTTGCTTCAAGCGTGCAGCGCGTTCACCTGCGTCTTGCGGCAAATAACCCACAAACGCGAAGTTTTGGCCATTGAGGCCACTGGCCGCCAAGGCCAGCAGCAGAGACACCGGGCCCACCAGCGGCAGCACGCGCAAGCCCAAATCGTGTGCACCCCGCACCACAGAACTGCCGGGGTCGGCCACAGCGGGCATGCCCGCTTCGCTGATCAGGCCGACGTCATGGCCTTGTAATGCTGCGGCCAGCAAAGGTTTGCCGTCAAAACCCGATTGGTGATCGCCTTTTTTGTGCACATGGCGTGGCAATTCGGTGATGCTTTGCTCGGCCAAGGGCGCAACCAGCGGGTGGGTTTCGCCCACGCGCTTCAAAAATGCCCGGGTGGTTTTGGCGTTCTCGCACACCCAGTGGCGGATGCCTGCAGCCGCAGCCAGTGTGGCTTCGGGTAAGACATCGGTGATGGGGGCTTGTTCCGCGCAGCCAAAGTCCAAGGGCGTGGGCACCAACAACAGGCGGCCTTTGCGGGCGGTGTGTTCAGGGGTGTTCACAGCAGTTTCACTCCGGCTTGGCGCAGCAAGCGTGCCGTGCGGATCAGGGGCAAACCGACCAATGCGGTCGGATCGTCGTTGTCGATGGACGCCAGCAGGGCAATGCCCAGCCCTTCGCTCTTGGCACTGCCTGCGCAGTCATAAGGTTTTTCGGCTTGAAGGTAGGCCTCGATCTCGTCATCGCTCAGGTCGCGAAAGACCACCCGCACTTCGGCCAGTTCCACCTGTTCAAAGCCGGTGGCCAAGCAGACCACCGCCACGGCGGTTTGAAAAATCACGGTTTGGCCGCGCATTTGGCGCAGTTGCTGCACAGCGCGGGCGTGCTCGCCGGGTTTGCCCAAAGGCTGACCGGCCAAGTCAGCCACTTGGTCCGAGCCGATGACCACCGCCTCGGGGTGCAGTGCGGCTACGGCTTGGGCTTTGGCCAAGGCCAAGCGCAGAGCCAGGGCTTTGGGGGCTTCGCCGGGCAAAGGGGTTTCATCCACATCGGGCGCGGTCACGCCAAAGGGGATGCGCAATCGCTCCAGCAATTCGCGCCGGTAGCGCGATGTCGAGCCCAGCACCAGGGCTCGGCTGGCTGAACTGTGGGTGCCAAAAGGGGAGAAAGTGGAGGTCAAAACGCAAACCCAAGTGAAATTCGGATGGGTGATTCTCTTACACTGCAGCCATGGAAAAAAAATTGGACCCCCAACATTTGGATGTCGTGGCGTTTGCCCGCGACGCCGTCAGCTTGAAAGGCCAGGGCCAGCTGGTTGGTTGGCCGCGTTTGGCTGAAGAGCAATTTGGCGATGCGCTGGTGGCCGGCCCGGTGGTGTGGCAGTTGCAAGGCCACGGCATCGCGCAGCCGACAGGTGGCGACCAGGTGGGTTTGGACCTGAAGGCCTCGGTGCATTTGCCCATGCAGTGCCAGCGCTGCTTGACGCCGGTGCTGGCGGCGGTTGAAGCCGAACGCTCGTTCCGTTTTGTGGCCGATGAAGCCACGGCGGCGGCACTCGATGACGAGGCGGAAGAGGACATTTTGGTCATCAGTCGCGACTTTGACGCGCTGGCCTTGGTCGAGGACGAGTTGATTTTGTCTTTGCCACTGGTGCCTTTGCACGAGGTGTGCCCAGAGGTGCTGCCCATGTCGGCGGCCGATCCTGAGTTTGAAGTGGCCTCTGAGCGCCCCAATCCGTTTGGCGTGTTGGCAGGCCTCAAATCGGACACTTCCAGATAACAGGGCCTTGAACGCCTTCCAAGAGGCTTTCGCTTAGGCTATAATCAATGGCTTCGCCCAGTTCTGCTGGGAGACATTCCCATCAACCAGAAGCTGCGTTTTCATTTGCGCGGCCTCCCAGCTTCCAAGGAGCCACCATGGCTGTTCAGCAAAACAAAAAATCGCCTTCCAAGCGCGGTATGCACCGTTCACACAACGCCCTGAATGTGCCCGGCATCGCTGTCGAGCCGACCACTGGCGAAACACACCTGCGTCACCACATCAGCCCCAACGGCTTTTACCGTGGCCGCCAAGTGTTGAAAAACAAATCAGAAGCCTGATCGGCGTCAGCCCTTAAGCCTGCACAGGCCCGGCGCTACTTTTAAAGTAGCATCGGGCTTTTTGTTTTTGTGGCCTTTGATATGCTGATTTTTGTTTTGAGTCCAAGGATGTCATGACTTCGCCTACCCCGATCACTGTGGCTGTCGATTGCATGGGCGGCGACCACGGTCCCCGCGTCACGCTGGCGGCTTGCCGACGTTTTTTGTCGACACACCCGGATGCCCGTTTGCTGCTGGTGGGCCGCGCCGAGGACCTGACGGGCTTGACCGATCCCCGGGCTCAGGTGGTGCACGCTTCCGAAGTGGTGGAGATGGACGACCCCTTGGAAGTGGCGCTGCGCAAGAAAAAAGACTCGTCCATGCGGGTGGCCATCGAGCAAGTGCGCGATGGCAAGGCTGCGGCCGCTGTGTCGGCGGGCAACACCGGGGCCTTGATGGCAATTGCCCGCTATGTGCTCAAAACCATGGATGGCATTGACCGTCCGGCCATCGCGGGCCAAATGCCCAACTTCAAGGGTGGCGGCACCACCATGCTCGATCTGGGTGCGAATGTGGATTGCACGGCTGAGCATTTGTTGCAGTTTGCGGTGATGGGTTCGGCTTTGGTTTCGGTCTTGCAAAACAAGCCCAACCCCACAGTGGGTTTGCTCAACATCGGTGAAGAAGCCATCAAGGGCAACGAGATCATCAAGAAAACCGGCGAGTTACTGCGATCGGCCAGCCGCTCGGGTGACCTGAACTTTCATGGCAATGTTGAAGGCAATGACATTTTCAAGGGCACCGTGGACATTGTGGTCTGTGATGGTTTTGTGGGCAACGTGGCCTTGAAAGCCAGCGAAGGCCTGGCCACCATGATTGGTGGGTTCTTAAGGAATGAGTTTTCTCGCAACATCTTCACGAAAATGGCAGCCATAGTGGCTTATCCAGTTTTATCTTCTTTTAAAAACCGTGTTGACCACCGTCGTTACAACGGCGCTGCTTTGTTGGGTTTGCGGGGGTTGGTGTTCAAGAGCCATGGCTCCGCCGATGAAATTGCTTTCGAAACGGCCTTGAACCGCGCTTATGATGCAGGCCGGAATCAATTGCTTGACCGCGTTCGTGAACGCATCGCGCATGCCGCCCCTTTGTTGATGGGCACCCATGCCGAGCGGGAACAACCCACGGTCACACCTGTATGAGAATTTACTCCCGCATCTTGGGCACTGGCAGTTACTTGCCAGAAAACCGCCTCACCAATGCCGATCTGGCGGCCGAATTGGCCCTGCAAGGCGTGGAAACATCGGACGAATGGATCGTCGACCGCACCGGCATCCGAGCGAGACATTTTGCGGCTGACGACCAAGGCAGCAGCGATTTGGCGACCGAAGCAGCGCGCCATGCGCTGGCCGCCGCTGGCATCTCGGCCGACGATCTTGACCTGATCATCGTGGCCACATCGACTCCCGACATGGTGTTTCCGTCGGTGGCCACCATGGTGCAAAACAAATTGGGCACAGCAGGCTGCCCGGCATTTGATGTGCAGGCGGTGTGCAGCGGCTTCATTTACGCCCTGACCATCGCCGATGCCATGATCCAGTCGGGCTCGGTGAAGCGCGCCTTGGTCATTGGTTCTGAAGTTTTCAGCCGCATCCTCGACTTCCAAGACCGCACCACCTGTGTGTTGTTTGGTGACGGCGCAGGCGCGGTCATTCTGGAGGCTTCAGACCAGCCTGGCATTTTGGCCACCGATCTGCATGCCGACGGCAAATACAAAGACATCTTGTGCGTACCGGGTCATGTGAACCGCGGCGGTATTTTGGGCGACCCTGTTCTCAAAATGGACGGTCAGGCCGTGTTCAAACTGGCTGTAGGTGTGCTCGAAGACACGGCCCGCGCCAGCTTGGCCAAGGCCAACTTGACCGATGCCGACATCGACTGGCTGATCCCGCACCAGGCCAACATCCGCATCATGCAAAGCACCGCCAGAAAATTGAAAATGAGCGCCGACAAGGTGGTGGTGACGGTGGACCAGCACGGCAACACCTCTGCAGCCTCGATTCCGCTGGCGCTCGACACCGCCGTGCGCGACGGCCGCATCCACCGCGGTCAGACCCTCATGCTTGAAGGCGTGGGCGGTGGTTTCACTTGGGGCTCGGTGCTCCTGCGTTATTGATTCACGATGGCTTTGACAGGCCCGGGTCAGTGATGCGCGACACGCCCCAATTCACTTTCTCGGATTCTTTACAGATACCCAAAATTTGAACATGACCTCATTTGCTTTTGTTTTTCCCGGCCAAGGCTCCCAATCGGTGGGTATGCTGGACGCTTGGGGCGACCACCCCGTGGTGCTCGAAACCCTCAAAGAAGCCTCTGATGCCTTGGGCGAAGACGTGGCCCAACTGATCCACGAAGGCCCCAAAGAAGCGCTGGCCATGACCACCAACACCCAGCCGGTGATGCTGGTTTCGGCAGTGGCCGCTTACCGCGCCTGGCTGGCCGAAGGGGGGGGCAAGCCGTCTGTGGTGGCGGGGCACTCGCTGGGTGAATACAGCGCCTTGGTGGCTTCGGGTGTGCTGACGCTGGCACAAGCTGCACCGCTGGTGCGCCTGCGCGCCGCGGCCATGCAAGAAGCTGTGCCGGTGGGCGTGGGTGCCATGGCCGCTATTTTGGGCTTGCCCTCGGACAAGGTCATTGCCGGCTGCCAAGAAGCGCAAGCCACCTTCCCAGCAGGCAGCCCCGAAGTGGTCGAAGCCGTGAACTTCAACGATGCAGCACAAACCGTGATCGCGGGCAGCAAAGCCGCCGTGGACAAGGCCTGCGAAGTGCTGAAAAGCATGGGTGCCAAGCGCGCGCTGATCTTGCCCGTATCGGCCCCATTCCACTCAAGCCTGATGAAGCCTGCCGCTGAAAAGCTGCGCGAGAAGCTGGCCACCGTGGCTTTGGGTGTGCCGCAGATCCCGGTGCTGAACAACATCGATGTGGCGGTCGAAACCGATGCAGACCGGATCCGCGACGCGCTGTACCGCCAAGCCTTTGGCCCGGTACGCTGGGTCGAGTGCGTGCAAGCCATGAAGGCCCGTGGCGTGAGCACCCTGGTCGAGTGCGGCCCCGGCAAAGTGCTGGCGGGCATGACCAAGCGCATCGACGCCGAATTGAGCGGCGTGGCCTTGTACGACCCCGCCTCCTTGGCTGAAGTGAAAGGAATCCTGGCATGAACGAAGCACAAAAACAATTGGCGCTGGTCACTGGCGCTTCGCGCGGCATCGGCGCATCCATTGCATTGCATCTGGCCAAGTCAGGTTTTGTCGTGATTGGCACCGCCACCAGCGACGACGGCGCAGCCAAAATCAGCCAAGCGCTGTCGGCTTTTCCCGGCAGCAGGGGGGCTAAGCTGAATGTCAATGACGCCGACGCTGGCGCAGCCTTGATTGACACCATCGTCAAAGAACACGGCGGCTTGCAGGTGTTGGTCAACAACGCGGGCATCACCCGCGACACCTTGGCCATGCGCATGAAGGACGACGATTGGGACGCGGTGCTGGACACCAACCTCAAGGCGGTGTTCCGCATGAGCCGTGCCGTGATGCGCCCCATGATGAAGCAGCGCTATGGCCGCATCATCAGCATCACCAGCGTGGTGGGTGCCTCGGGCAACCCCGGCCAAGCCAACTACGCGGCGGCCAAAGCCGGTGTGGCGGGCATGACCCGTGCCCTGGCCCGCGAGTTGGGCAGCCGGGGCATCACGGTCAACTGTGTGGCCCCCGGTTTCATCGAGACCGACATGACCGCCAGCTTGCCCGAAGAACAACAAAAAGCCTTGCTGGGCCAGATTCCTCTGGGCCATTTGGGCCAACCCGAAGACATCGCCCATGCGGTAGCCTACTTGGCTGGGCCGGGTGCTGGCTATGTCACCGGACAAGAATTGCATGTCAATGGTGGCATGTTCATGGCCTGATTTTCGGAAACCCCTTCCGGACAGGTAAAATCTTCATTTTTCACAACCCTCAGAGGGACCCCATGAGCGATATCGAAGCACGTGTCAAAAAAATCATTGCCGAACAACTCGGCGTTGAAGAGTCACAAGTCACCAATGAAAAAGCCTTCGTGGCCGATCTGGGTGCCGACTCCCTGGACACGGTGGAACTGGTGATGGCACTCGAAGACGAGTTTGGCATCGAAATTCCTGACGAAGACGCAGAAAAAATCACCACGGTGCAAGCTGCGATCGACTACGCCCAAAGCAAGAAGGCCTGATCGACGATGACCCGGCGCCGCGTTGTTGTCACGGGTTTGGGATGCGTCAGCCCCGTGGGCAACACGGTCGCCGACGCATGGTCCAACCTGCTTGCCGGTCAGTCCGGCATTGGTCCGATCACCCGTTTTGATGCCTCAGCCATGTCCTGCCGGATTGTGGGTGAAGTCAAAAACTTTGATCTGGAGTCGTACATTTCCGCCAAAGAAGCGCGGACGATGGACCGCTTCATCCATTACGGCATTGCCGCTGCAGCCCAGGCCATCCAAGATGCCAACCTGCCCGCAGGCGATGCACTGGGTGAAGAAGAAGCCTGCCGCACCGGTGTGGTGATTGGGTCGGGGATCGGCGGCTTGCCGCTCATCGAAGAAACCCACATCGAATACGTCTCGCGCGGCGCGCGCCGCATCTCCCCATTTTTCGTGCCGGCCTCAATCATCAACATGATCTCGGGCCATGTCTCGATGCGCCATGGTTTCAAAGGCCCCAACCTGGCCGTTGTGACCGCGTGCACCACAGGCTTGCACAGCATTGGCGAAGCCGGTCGTCTGATCGAATACGGCGACGCGGATGTGATGATTGCAGGTGGCTCCGAAGGCACCGTATCGCCATTGGGCGTGGGTGGCTTTGCGGCCATGCGCGCTTTGTCGACCCGCAACGACGACCCCACAGCCGCATCCCGCCCTTGGGACAAAGACCGTGATGGTTTTGTGCTGGGTGAAGGCGCTGGCGTGATGGTGCTCGAAGAGTACGAACACGCCAAGGCCCGTGGTGCCAAAATTTATGCCGAGCTCGGTGGCTACGGCATGAGCGCAGACGCCGGGCATATGACCGCACCCAGCATGGACGGCCCCCGCCGCGCCATGCTCAACGCCATGCGCAATGCCGGTGTCAACGCCGACCAAATTGACTATCTCAATGCGCACGGCACCTCCACGCCGCTGGGGGACATCAACGAAACCAATGCCATCAAGGCGGCCTTGGGCGATCACGCTTACAAAACCGTGGTCAGCTCCACCAAGTCCATGACCGGTCACCTTCTGGGTGGCGCGGGCGGCATTGAGAGCGTGTTCACTGTGTTGGCCTTGCACCACCAAAAAGTGCCGCCGACCATCAACTTGCTCAACCCCGATCCCGAGTGCGATCTGGACTACTGTGCCAACACGGCACGCGATGTGAAAATCGAAGTGGCCCTGAAAAACAATTTCGGTTTTGGCGGGACCAACGGCTCGCTGGTGTTCAAGCGCATTTGACAGCGGACAACCCACATGCACAACGCCCCACCTGTGGCTTTCCCGGTGGGGCGTTTTGTTTGGGGGTGGGCAGGCGGAGTAGGCGCTGCTTTGCTTTCGGCAGGGGGCCTGCTGGGGTGGCAAGTGTGGGGACAAGCGTCGAGCGAGTTGGCGCTGTGGGCTTGGTCTTTTTGGGCGCTGTGTTTGGCTTGGGCTGCAGCCTGGGCGCCGCGCCAACAACTGGTCGGTGGGCGTTTGTTTTGGAGTGGTGAGGCCTGGTTCTGGCAAACCGAGGGTTCAAGCGGACAGGGCGACCTGCAAAGTGTGTCCGTGTCGGTGGGGTTGGATGTGGGCAGTGGCCTGCTGCTTTGGATTCGACGTCAGGATGACGCAGGTCAGCAGAACCCAACCCAGGGGCCATTGACCTGTGCTTGGGTGCAAGCGCACACGATGCCCTCCAAGTGGCATGGGTTTAGATGCGCTGTATATTCCCGTCCACGGATGCTCAGGTCATTCGACGGGGCTCGGCATGATCGAATTTGACGCGACTTGAATTGCTGTGAGTCGGCCGCATTTGAATAACATCTTCGAGTTGTTTTTGATTTTCACCAGGAGGCTGTGTGCTGATAAAAGTTTGGACCAATAAAGCGGCTTCGGCCATTGTGGCCGGCACGCTGCTGACCGGGTTGGTGGGGTGGCCAACCGGCGCTGCGGTGGCGCAAAGCCCGACCGCTTCCGTGCGCGGTTTGCCTGATTTCACCGATTTGGTGGAGCAGGTGGGGCCCTCGGTGGTCAACATTCGGACCCTCGAAAAGGTCCGCTCCAGTGAGCCAGGAGCAGGAGCGCCTGACGAGGAAATGCAAGAGCTGTTCCGGCGCTTTTTTGGGGTGCCGATGCCCAGCGTCCCCAGGCAGGGACAGCAGCCCAACAGGCCACAGGAAGAGTCTCAGCCCAGAGGTGTGGGTTCAGGATTCATCCTGAGTTCAGATGGTTTCATCATGACCAATGCGCATGTGGTGGAAGGGGCTGACGAGGTGATGGTGACCCTTACCGACAAACGCGAATTCACGGCGCGCATTGTGGGCGTCGACAAGCGCACGGATGTGGCGGTGGTGAAAATCCAGGCCACAGGCTTGCCGGCTGTCAAGGTGGGCGACATCAACCGCCTGCGTGTGGGTGAATGGGTCATGGCGATTGGTTCGCCCTTTGGTTTGGAGAACACGGTCACGGCCGGCATCGTCAGCGCCAAACAGCGTGACACGGGTGACTATTTGCCTTTCATCCAAACCGATGTGGCGATCAATCCGGGCAACTCGGGCGGCCCGCTGATCAACATGCGCGGCGAGGTGGTCGGCATCAACAGCCAAATTTACTCGCGTTCGGGCGGGTTCATGGGCATTTCGTTTGCCATTCCCATGGATGAAGCCATGCGTGTCAGCGAGCAATTGCGCTCGACAGGGCGCGTCAGCCGTGGGCGCATTGGCGTGCAGATCGCTGCGGTGACGAAAGAAGTGGCTGAATCGATTGGCCTGGGCAAGGCGCAAGGCGTGCTGGTGCGTGGTGTTGAAGAGGGCTCCCCTGCTGAAAAAGCCGGTGTTGAGGCTGGCGACATCATCGTCAAGTTTGATGGGCGGGCCGTTGAAAAGCCCACGGATTTGCCTCGCGCAGTGGGCAACACCAAGCCCGGTAGCAGTGTCGGCATGACGGTGTTTCGGCGGGGCTCCACCAAAGACCTGACGGTCACCGTGGCGGAAATTGAGCCAGACCAGCAGGCCTCGGCTGCAGCGCCCGAGCAAAAACCCCCAGAGGCCAACATTCGCCACTTGGGGCTGACCTTGGCCGACTTGACCGATGCCCAGAAGAAAGAAGCCAGGGTTCGTGGAGGTGTGCGCGTGGTGGCCTCTGTTGACGGGGCTGCCCGTGCGGGCATCCGCGAGGGCGATTTGATTTTGGCGGTGGCCAACACCCAAATCAACTCGGTCAAAGCGTTTGAGTCGCTGATGGGCCGGATCGACAAAACGAAGCCAGTCAATGTGCTTGTTCGTCGCGGTGGTGCGGCTCAGTATGTGTTGATCCGTCCTGCCCCATGAAGGGCGTGAAACCCTGAGTGCCCCTGAAACCTCTGAGGTTTTGGGGTTTCAGGACTGCGCTGCCATGTGTGGGTTTCAAATCACAGACTGGAAAATATTTATAAAGTTTGCGCATACTGACTTTTTATTTTTCTCATACCGAATTTGGCTAAAATCAGCCGTCTTGACCAGTGATTCATGGCATATAGAGCAGGTCTGGGTTCACCATGCGGGATTTGATCCAGGTGTCCACCGTTGATCCACAGACAGTCCACACCTTGTTCATGCAAACGCATGGCGGAATGTGGATAAACTGTGGATAAATTTATGTTGCAAAGCAGCAACGACCTGCCTCACCCGTTTCAGGGGCTGTGCGAACGGACCAATTTGCCTACAATGAAGTCCCAACTATCGCAGTTGCCATTGATTGTTGGTTCAGGGCGCGTCGCCACCAGACGCGCCCTTTTTTCTTTTCCGGATCGTTGATCCACAAATACTTGCAGAACTTCCTTGATGAATCACATCAGAAATTTTTCGATCATTGCCCACATTGACCATGGCAAATCCACGCTGGCCGATCGCTTGATTCAACGCTGTGGCGGTTTGGAAGCCCGCGACATGGAAGCCCAGGTGCTGGACTCGATGGACATCGAGAAAGAGCGCGGTATCACCATCAAGGCCCAGACCGCTGCGCTGCAATACAAAGCCAAAGACGGACAGGTCTACAACCTTAACCTGATCGACACACCCGGCCATGTGGACTTCTCTTATGAAGTCAGCCGCTCGTTGTCGGCTTGCGAAGGCGCTTTGCTGGTGGTCGATGCCAGCCAGGGCGTGGAAGCGCAGACCGTGGCCAATTGCTACACCGCGCTCGACTTGGGTGTGGAAGTGGTGCCGGTGCTCAACAAGATGGACCTGCCCAACGCCGATCCGGAAAACGCACGCAGCGAAGTGGAAGACGTGATCGGCATTGACGCGACCGATGCCATTCCTTGTTCGGCCAAAACCGGCATGGGCATCGAAGAAATCCTCGAAGCTGTGGTGGCCCGCATTCCGCCGCCCAAAGGCAACCCTGATGCGCCACTGCGCGCCATGATCGTCGACAGCTGGTTCGACACCTATGTGGGTGTGGTCATGTTGGTGCGCGTCATCGACGGCCAGTTGCTGAAAAACGAACGCATCAAGATGATGGCCAGCAACGCGGTATACGAAGCGGGCAGTTTGGGAGTCTTCACACCCGCCAACGAGCCGCGCCAGATGCTGCGCGCCGGTGAGGTGGGGTACATCATTGCGGGCATCAAGGAATTGCAAGCGGCCAAGGTGGGCGACACCGTGACGCTGGAAAAAAAGCTGCCCAACAACCTGGGTCCCGCCGCCGAAGCTTTGCCGGGTTTCAAAGAAATCCAGCCCCAGGTGTTTGCCGGCCTGTACCCGACCGAGGCCAACCAGTACGACGCGCTGCGCGACGCGCTGGAAAAGCTCAAGCTCAACGACGCGTCCCTGCACTATGAGCCCGAGGTTTCACAGGCGCTGGGCTTTGGCTTTCGCTGCGGCTTTTTGGGCTTGTTGCACATGGAGATCGTGCAAGAACGGCTTGAGCGCGAGTTTGACCAAGACCTGATCACCACCGCGCCCAGCGTGGTTTACCAAGTGGTCCAGCCTGGTGGCGAAGTCGTCATGGTCGAGAACCCGTCCAAGATGCCCGACCAAGGCAAACTGCAGGAGATCCGCGAGCCCATCGTCACGGTGCATTTGTACATGCCGCAGGACTACGTGGGTCCAGTGATGACGCTGGCCAACCTCAAACGCGGTGTGCAGATGAACATGGCCTACCACGGCCGTCAGGTCATGCTGACCTATGAAATGCCTTTGGGCGAAATCGTGCTGGACTTTTTCGACAAACTCAAATCGGTCAGCCGGGGCTACGCCTCGATGGATTACGAGTTCAAGGAATTTCGGGCGTCTGATGTGGTGAAGGTCGACATTTTGCTCAACGGCGAAAAAGTCGATGCTTTGTCCATCATCGTCCACCGCTCACAGTCCCAGTACCGTGGCCGTGCCGTGGTGGCCAAGATGCGCGAGATCATCAGCCGCCAGATGTTCGATGTGGCGATTCAAGCGGCCATTGGGGCCAACATCATTGCCCGTGAAAGCATCAAGGCCTTGCGCAAAAACGTGCTGGCCAAGTGCTACGGTGGCGATATTTCGCGCAAACGCAAGCTGCTCGAAAAGCAAAAAGCGGGTAAAAAACGCATGAAACAAATTGGTTCGGTCGAGGTGCCCCAAGAGGCGTTCTTGGCCATTTTGCAGGTGGAAGATTGATGCAGTTCTTAACGTCTTTGGTGCTGGCCGGTTTTGTCGGCTATGCCGGTGCCTGGTATCTGGGCCATTTGGAGGGCAACTTCGCGCTGCTTTTGCTTTTGGCTACCGTGGTCACCGGCATTTATTGGTTGGCCGAGCGCTTTGTGTTCTTGCCGCAGCGCCAAAAAGCGGTGGCGCAGCTCGAAGCCGAAACCGCCCAGCGCCGCGCCGAGTTGTCCAAAATGGGCATCGAGCAGGTGGACACCGACATCCGCGAGTCCCGCGAAAAGCTGCTCATGCAGCCTTGGTGGCTCGATTGGACTGCAGGTTTGTTCCCCGTCATCGTGGTGGTGTTTGTGCTGCGCTCGTTTTTGTTCGAGCCCTTCAAAATTCCCTCGGGCTCCATGATCCCGACACTTCACATTGGCGACCTGATTTTGGTCAACAAGTTCCATTACGGCATCCGTCTGCCTGTGGCCAACATCAAGATCACCGAGGGCACGCCCGTTCAGCGGGGCGATGTGATGGTGTTTCGCTTCCCCCCCAAGCCCAGCGTGGACTACATCAAGCGCGTGGTGGGTGTGCCGGGCGATGAGGTGGCTTACCTGAACAAAACCCTCACGCTCAATGGCAAACCAGTGCCCACCGAAGTGCTGCCGGATTTCTTCGACGAGTCCACCATGCGCTACCACAAGCACCGTCGGGAGACGCTGGGTGCCAAGCCGCACCAGACCCTGCAAGACGACGACCGTCCCGCGTTCATTCCGGGGGCCGACCAGTTTGTGGGCCGTGAAAATTGCAACTACACCGTCGAAGGCGTGACCTGCAAAGTGCCCGAGGGCCACTATTTCATGATGGGCGACAACCGCGACAACTCGCTGGACTCGCGCTATTGGGGCTTTGTGCCCGATGCCAACATCGTGGGCAAGGCGTTCTTCGTGTGGATGAATTTTGGCAACCTCAAGCGCATTGGCGCTTTTGACTGAGGCAAACGTGGCCACATCACCCGCTTTGTCTGATTTGCAAATACGCCTGGGTTATGCCTTTCGCCAACAGGGTTTGTTGCAGCAAGCGGTGACGCACCGCAGCTTCAGCGCCGACCACAACGAACGACTGGAATTTTTAGGCGACTCGGTGCTCAATTTGGCGGTTGCAAACCTGTTGTATGTGCAGCTGGCCAGCTTGCCCGAGGGCGATTTGTCGCGGGTGCGGGCCAATCTGGTCAAGCAAGACACCTTGCACCAACTGGCCAAAACCCTGGACTTGTCGGCCGTCATGCGTCTGGGGGAAGGTGAGATGCGCTCGGGCGGACAGAGCCGGCCTTCGATCTTGGCCGATGCCTTGGAAGCCATCATTGGCGCGGTGTACCTGGACGGTGATTACAAGGACGCACAAGCCTTGGTTGAGCGCTTGTTTGCCAAAGTGGACATCAAGCCCGATATGCAGGCGGTGGGCAAAGACCCCAAGACCGAGCTGCAAGAGTGGCTGCAAGGGCGCAAGCTCGCGCTGCCCAAATACACCGTGGTCGCCACTTCCGGTGCCGCGCACCGTCAGCAATTCGAGGTCTCGTGCGAAGTGACCGAATTGCGCCAAACCCAACAAGGCTCGGGCGCATCGCGCCGCGCTGCCGAACAAGCAGCGGCAGCCGCCATGTTGCAGACCCTCAAATCCGAAAGCGCCGCATGAGCACCGACAAAAAAACACCTGAAACTGAACGCACGCCACAAGAGCAAACCCTGCGCCGCCCCGTTCAAATCGCGGGTGTGACCATCCAACCACGCGATACATCCGAAGACGCTTCATTGCCCCCGGTCGCGGCCGCACCCGCGCCTGTGCCGGTCGAGGGCCAGCATTGCGGCCTGGTGGCCATTGTGGGCAAGCCCAACGTGGGCAAGTCCACCTTGCTCAACGCTTTGGTGGGCCAAAAGATCAGCATCACCTCGCGCAAAGCCCAAACCACGCGCCACCGCATCACCGGCATCCGCACCCAGGGCGCCGCCCAGTATGTGTTTGTCGATACGCCCGGTTTTCAGACCATCCACGGCACCGCGCTCAACAAGTCGCTCAACAAGACCGTGGTCGGCGCTGTGAGCGACGTGGACTTGGTCTTGTTCGTGGTCGAGGCGGGCAGCTTCACCACGGCAGACGCCAAGGTGCTGGCGCTGCTCAAGCCCGGTATTCCGGTTTTGTTGGTGGCCAATAAATTGGACAACGTGCACCGCCGTGGCGACATCGCCCCTTGGTTGCGCGAGATGCAAGAGCGCCACGCCTTCACAGAGTTTTTCCCCATGTCGGCCAAGCAGCCCAAAGACATTGAGCGCTTGCTCGGCGTCTGCGAAAAATACCTGCCCGAGCAGCCTTGGTTTCACGCCGAGGACGAGCTGACCGACCGCAGCGAGAAATTTTTGGCCAGCGAAATGGTGCGCGAAAAACTCTTCCGTTTGACCGGTGACGAATTGCCTTACACCTCCACCGTGGTGATCGACAAGTTCGAAGAAGAAGCGGGCCGCACGGCCAAACGCATGCTGCGCATTGCGGCCACCATCGTGGTCGAGCGCGATGGCCACAAGGCCATGGTGATCGGTGACAAGGGCGAAAAGCTCAAGCGCATCGGCACCGAAACCCGCGTGGAGCTGGAAAAGCTGCTGGACGCCAAGGTCTTCATCGAGCTGTGGGTCAAAGTGCGTTCGGGCTGGGCTGACGACGAAGCCCGCGTGCGCAGTTTCGGTTACGAGTAACGCCTGCTTCAATGGCCTCCAAGCGGATCGCAGACGAGCCAGCCTATGTGCTGCACCGCTACGACTGGAGCGAAACCAGCCTGATTCTCGAGGTCTTCACCCGCCACCATGGCCGGGTGGCTTTGGTGGCCAAAGGGGCCAAGCGGCCTACATCAAGCTTTCGCCCGGTGCTCTTGCCGCTGCAGCCTTTGTCGCTGGCGTTTGGCGGCGATGGCGACATCCGCACCCTCAAGTCGGCCGAATGGGTGGGTGGGCATGTCATGCCCACGGGGGAAGCGCTGCTGTCCGGTTATTACCTCAATGAATTGCTGATGCGCCTGACCGCGCGCGACGACCCGCACCCGGAGTTGTTCGAGGTGTATGCCGCCGCCGTGCGCCTGCTGGCCAGTGGCGACCCCGATGCGCTGCAGTGGGCCTTGCGCGGCTTTGAGTTGCTGCTGCTGCGCGAAATGGGCCTGTTGCCCGCTCTGAATCTGCAGACCTTGAGCCTCAAGTCTTTGTCACCAACGGACAGTTACGCCTTGGTGCCCGAGGCGGGGCTGCAATGGGTGAACGATGACCCGCGACACGCCTTGCGCGGTGAGCAGTGGCTGGCGCTGCACGCGGCGCTGGCTTCACCCAGCCCCTTGGCGGCTTTGCTGCGCGAGTGCGCCGACTTGTTGGTGCAGCTGCAACGCCCCTTGCGCTTGATGCTCAATTACCATTGCGGCGTGGGCGCTTTGCGCACCCGTCAAATGATGCTGGACTTGCAAACTTTATGAACACCTCCATGACCACTTCTACCGATCGCGTGGCCTTGTCGGTCAATGTCAACAAAGTCGCCTTGCTGCGCAACTCGCGCCACCTGGGCATACCGAGCATTGCCCGCGCTGCCGAGCTGTGCCTGCAAGCGGGCGCGAACGGCATCACCATCCACCCCCGACCTGATGAGCGCCACATCCGCGCCAGCGATGTGACCGAACTCACCGCCTTGATGAAGGCCTGGCCCGAGCGCGAGTTCAACATCGAAGGCAACCCATTTCACAACCTGATGGACCATGTGCGCGCTGTGCGTCCGCACCAGGTGACCTTTGTGCCCGACAGCGAAGGCCAGTTCACCAGCGACCACGGCTGGGCCTTCCCGCAAGACGCCGAACGCCTGAAACCTTTGATCGACGAATGCAAGGCGCTGGGCGTGCGTGTGAGCCTGTTCATGGACCCAGAGCCCGAACAAATGGCCGCCGCCCACGCTGTGGGTGCTGACCGAGTGGAGCTTTATACCGAGCCCTATGCCGCCGCCTTTGGCACGCCAGCGCAAGCCATGCAGCTGCAGCGCTACGCCGATGCAGCCGCCGCAGCCAGCCAAGTGGGTTTGGGGTTGAACGCCGGCCACGACCTGAACCTGGACAACTTGCCTGCCTTTGTTGCGGCGGTTCCGGGCCTGCAAGAAGTCTCGATTGGCCACGCCTTCATGGCCGACGCGCTGGAGCTGGGTTACGCCGCCACGGTCCCAGCGTATTTGGCTTGCCTGAAAAAATGATTTACGGCATCGGCACCGACATCTGCGACATCCGCCGCATCAAAGCCAGCTTGGATCGGCACGGCGAACGCTTTGCCGCCAAGGTGCTGTCGGAGGCCGAAATGGCCACTTGGAAGGCCCGCAGCGCCCGCTGGCCCGAGCGCGGTGTGCGTTACCTGGCCACGCGCTTTTCGGCCAAAGAAGCCTTCAGCAAAGCCATTGGCCTGGGCATGCGCATGCCCATGACTTGGCGGCTGTGCGAGATCGGCA
>OBPM01000050.1_pt1 | contig 26043 bp, 29 predicted proteins | sample 1493981 | NCBI WGS metagenome assembly OBPM01 (sample SAMEA3275485, study PRJEB22092) | marine metagenome | reverse complement strand
TGCTCGATGTTGAAAAGCATGTCCTTGAGGGGGGCGATGTAGCTCATGTCTTGTCTCCTGATACGGGTCCGAGGAAATTGGGGTCGGGTACAAAAAAGACCTCTCTCGGAGGTCTTTTTTGCAATCGTCAAATCATCACAGTGCGTTGGTCAACTCAGGCACAGCCGCAAACAAATCGGCTTCGAGGCCAAAGTCGGCCACGCTGAAGATCGGCGCTTCGGGGTCCTTGTTGATCGCCACGATCACTTTGGAATCCTTCATGCCTGCCAAGTGCTGGATCGCACCCGAGATGCCGCAAGCGACATACAACTGGGGCGCGACGATCTTGCCGGTCTGGCCCACTTGCAAATCGTTGGCGGCGTAGCCTGCATCGACCGCAGCGCGGCTGGCACCGATGGCGGCACCCAGTTTGTCGGCCAGCGGTGTCATGACTTCGTTGAACTTCTCGGCGCTGCCCAAAGCGCGGCCACCGGACACGATGATCTTGGCGGCGGTCAATTCGGGGCGGTCGTTTTTGGCGATTTCGCTGCCCTTGAAGCTGCTCTTGCCGCTGTCGGCTTGGGCTGCGGCACTTTCAATCGATGCGCTGCCGCCGGTGGCGGCTGCAGCGTCAAAACCGGTGGTGCGCACTGTGATGACTTTGGTGGCATCTTGGCTTTGCACCGTGGCCATGGCGTTGCCCGCGTAGATGGGGCGCTCGAAAGTGTCGGCCGAGATGACTTGTGTCACATCGCTGACCTGCGCCACATCGAGCTTGGCGGCCACACGAGGGGCCACGTTCTTGCCCGCAGCAGTGGCGGGAAACAGGATGTGGCTGTAGTTGGCGGCAATGGCCAGCACCTGGGCGGCCACGTTTTCGGCCAGGCCGTGCGCCAGGCTTTCGCTGTCTGCATGGATGACTTTGGAAACACCAGCGATTTGGGCAGCGGCTGCAGCAGCAGCGGCAGCATTGTGGCCAGCCACCAGCACATGCACATCACCACCACAAGCGGCTGCGGCAGTCACGGTGTTCAAGGTGGCCACTTTGATCGTGGCGTTGTCGTGTTCGGCAATAACGAGTGCGGACATGGTCAGATTACCTTTGCAACGTTTTTCAATTTATCCACCAGCGTGGCGACATCGGGCACCATGATGCCGGCGCTGCGCTTGGCCGGCTCGGCCACTTTCAGGGTCTTGATGCGGGGGGCCACATCGACACCCAAGTCTTCGGGCTTGAAGATGTCGAGCTGTTTTTTCTTGGCCTTCATGATGTTGGGCAGCGTCACGTAACGCGGCTCGTTCAGGCGCAAGTCGGTGGTCACCACCGCAGGCAGGCCGACGCTGAGCACTTCCAGGCCACCATCGATCTCGCGTGTGACATGGGCTTTGCCGTCCACGATCTCAACCTTGGAGGCAAACGTGGCTTGGGGCAAGTCGGCCAAAGCTGCCAACATCTGGCCGGTTTGGTTGCAATCGTCGTCGATGGCTTGTTTGCCCAAAATGATCAGGCCTGGCTGCTCTTTGTCGACCAATGCTTTGAGCAACTTGGCCACGGCCAAGGGCTGCAGGTCCAGATCGGCTGGGGTCTCGACCAGGATGCCGCGATCGGCACCAATGGCCATGGCGGTGCGCAAGGTTTCCTGGCACTGGGTCACGCCGCAAGACACAGCGATGACTTCGGTGGCAAAACCTTTTTCTTTCAGGCGCACGGCTTCTTCGACAGCGATCTCGTCAAAGGGGTTCATGCTCATCTTGACGTTGGCAATGTCCACGCCGGAACCATCGGACTTGACGCGTACCTTGACGTTGTAGTCCACCACCCGCTTCACGGGAACCAGAATTTTCATGAAAGCATCTCCATTGATATCAAACCAGAACGCCTTGAAACGCCAGCACGAGGTTGACGTTACGTAAACTTCAATTGTGCATCAAAACAGCAATCGGGAAGCCCTGAAGGCGAGAAAAAAGCACGATCGTTCGTATTTTAGGCGCGATTTTTGAGAACCATCTTGGTCACCCGCGGGCTTGACCCCCGGGAATTCACCGACCAACCGGTAGGTGAATCAGGGTTAACATTGATTTCGCGATTGTTTAATCGGCATTACGATTATGTTTTGTAACCAAATCAACGGGGCAATTGGATGAAAAAAACTTTGACTTACGTGGCCGCAGCGGCCCTGGCCAGCTTCGCCACTCTGGCGCAAGCCCAAACCGTGTTGACCGTCTCGAGCTGGGTCCCTCCCACGCACGGCCTGTCGGTTTCGCAAAAAGAATGGTGCGACGACCTGGCAGCCAAAACTTCCAAGCGCGTTCGTTGCAACATCCTGCCCAGGGCTGTGACGCCCGCGCCCGGCACTTTTGACGCGGTCAAAAATGGCTTGGTCGATGTGTCGTTCACCGTGCACGGTTACACACCCGGACGTTTTGTCCTCTCCCAAATGGCCGAGTTTCCATTTTTGGGCGACCGTGCAGAGCCCTTGTCAGTGGCCTTCAACCGCATTGCCGCCAAAAATCCCGAGTTCGAAGCAGAACACCAAGGTGTGAAAGTTCTGGGGTACTTCACCCACGGCCCGGGCATTGTGTTCAACACCAAAAAACCCATCACCCGCGTGGAAGACCTCTCGGGCCTGAAATTCCGAGTAGGCGGCGGCATGGTCAACGAGATCTCCAAAACCCTGGACATGAACGTCACCCTCAAGCCAGCGCCTGAGTCTTACGAACTGCTCTCAAGCGGCGTGATGGATGGCACCTTGTTCCCCGCCGAGTCCACCGACTCCTTCAAGATCGACAAGATCATCAAGCACGCCACCCAGTTCCCCGGCGGTCTGTACAACACCAGTTTCGTCTTCATGATGAACCCGGCCAAATACAACAGCCTCTCGGCCGAAGACAAAAAAGTCGTGGACGAGTTGTCGGGTGAAGCCGTCGCCCGTCGTTTTGGCCAAGCTTGGGACCGTGTGGACGCCCGTGCTTTGACGAACATGCAAAAAAATGGCGTGAAAGTCATCAAGGCTGACAACAACTTCGTCAGTGGCGTGACCATCCGCGTGAGCAAACTCGAGCGCGATTGGGCGCAAGCTGCCAAAGCCAAAGGCCTGAAAGACCCATCGGGCACATTGGCTGAATTCCGTGCTGAAATCGCCAAACTGCAAAAGTAAAAATGACCGGGTATGCCCTGGGTGAATCACCCAGGGTGAGGCACGCACCAGCGGTATTTGCCCTTTCAGCAAATACCGTTTTTTTTATGGGTGACAAGTTGAAAAAAACTCTCGAGATTTTGTGCGGCACTCTGGCTGGCTTGGCCTTGTTCGCCATCATGGTGCTGACGTTCCTGGATGTCTCTGGCCGGAAAATTCTGTCGCAATCCATCACGGGCTCTTTGGAGTTGACCGAGTTGCTGATGGTGGTCGTCATTTTTGGCGCACTGCCCTTGGTGTCCCTCAAAGGCGAACATGTGGTGTTTGACTCGCTGGATGTTCTGCTGCCGCGCCTGGTCAGGAAAATCCAGCAAGGCCTGATTCATCTGGCTTGCGCAGGCTTGCTGCTCGGGCTGGCTTACCTGATGTGGCAAACCGGCGGAGAGTTTGCCGCCACAGGCGAGACCACGGCGCAACTGAAAATCACCAAAGCCCCTTTCATTCAAGGCATGGGCGTGCTGTGTGGCCTCGCTGGCCTGGTGCACTTGGCCAAAGCCTTCTGGTCGAGAGATGAAACCACTTCCGACGGAGGCACGCTGTGACCGAAGCCTTGCTGGGATTTTTGGCCATCTTCGTGTTGGCCCTTTTGCGCATGCCTTTGGCTTTTTCCATGGGCCTGGTTGGCATTGTGGGCATTGCCCTGACTCGCGGCTGGTTGCCCGCCTTGGCCAGTACCGCCCAGGTGGTTCACGAGACCGGTTTCGCCTACACCTTGTCGGTCATCCCGCTGTTCATTTTGATGGGCAATTTTGTGGCCCGTGCAGGTTTAGCGCATGAGCTGTTTCATGCGGCCTACACCTTCATTGGCCATCGAAAAGGGGGCTTGGCGCACGCCACCATTGCCGCCTGTGCTGGGTTTGGGGCCATCTGCGGCTCGTCCATTGCCACCGCTGCGACGATGAGCAAAGTGGCTTACCCGTCCATGAAAAAACTGGGCTACAGCGACGCCATGTCCACGGGCGTGATTGCCGCGGGCGGCACCTTGGGCATCATGATCCCGCCCTCCACCATTTTGGTCATCTACGGCATCATCACAGAAACCCACATCGGCAAACTGTTTGCGGCCGGGGTATTGCCGGGCATCTTGACGGCCGGCCTGATGATGCTGGCGGTGGTGCTGATGACTTGGCACAACCCGGAACATGCCCCTGCGGGTGAAAAGTTCAGTTGGGCTCAACGCATGAAGGCCCTGCGCGGCATCTGGGGCGTGCTGCTCTTGGTCGTGCTGGTGCTGGGCGGCATTTATGGCGGCTTTTTCACCGCCACCGAAGGCGCAGGCATGGGGGCCATGGGGGCATTTTTGTTTGCACTGGCGCGCAAAGCCTTGAGCTGGAAGGTGCTCATGCAGGTGCTGGTTGAATCGGCTCGAACCACCGCCATGCTGTTCACCTTGCTGATTGCCGCCACGATCTTCGCCAACTTTGTGAACTACACCAGCTTGCCTTTTGAGCTCAAGGACTGGATCACCGGCCTGGGCCTCTCGCCCATCATGATCGTGGCTGCCATGATGCTGGTGTACGTGCTGCTAGGCACCGTGATGGAAGAGCTGACCATGGTGCTGCTGACCATTCCGCTGTTCTTTCCCATCGTGGTGGATCTGGGCTTTGACCCGGTTTGGTTCGGGGTGCTGATCGTCATGGTGATTCAGATTGGCCTGATCTCTCCGCCTGTGGGCATGAACCTCTTTGTGCTCAACACCTTGCTGCCCAACGTGGGGCTGGGCCCCATCTTCCGGGGTGTCTGGCCTCTGGTGCTGGTGCTGGTCATCACGCTGGGCATTTTGCTGGCCTTCCCTGGCATCAGTCTGTGGCTGCCTTCGATGATGGATTGACCATGTGCATGACGCGCTGCGGGTACGGGATTTCGATCTTGTGCTCGCGCAGCGCGGCCAAGATCAGCATGTTGATGGTCGAGCGCAGCGCCAGTTGGCCGTTTTCCGGATCTTCAATCCAGTAACTCACGGTGAACTCCAAGCCGTCCGCGCCAAATTGGCTCAGGAAGGCATTGGGTGCCGGATCGCGCAACACACGCGGCTGGCTCTCGCAGGCATCGATCAAAAGCCGGCGCACCAAGTCCACATCGCTGTCGTATGCCACAGAGACCAGCGTGGTCTGCGCCATTTTGGTGTCTTGCAAAGTGAAATTTTCAACCCTGTTGATGATCAGCATCTCATTGGGCACGATGGACTCGCGCCCGTTCACAGCGCGGATCACGGTGTAACGCGCTTTGATGTCCACGATGGTGCCTTCAAAGCCATCAACCAGCACCATGTCCCCAATGCGCATGCTGCGCTCGGCCAAGATGACGAAGCCGCTGACGTAATTGGAGGCCAGCTTTTGCAAGCCAAAACCAATGCCCACACCCACCGCGCCCCCCAACACCGACAAGGCGGTCAGGTCAATGCCCACCGACGACAGCGCCAGCAGCAAGCCCACAAACATGAGCAAGGCCCGCACTGTGTTGCTGATGACCTTGCGCAGCGACAAGTCGCTGCGTGTGGCCGATTTGAGCAACCGCGCCTCGATCGCCGCTGACACCCACAGCGCCACAATCAGCACGGCTCCGGCTGTGAGCGCACCTTCGATCAAGGTGCGCACCGACAGGACACTGCCGCCAATTTTCCAGTTGATTTGGTCCAGCTCGTTGAGCACCAGCGGCAAAATGCCCGTGACCCACAACACCACCGCGCCCCAGGCCAGCCATGAAATCGTGCGCTCCAGCACCCGCACCACAGGGGCATTGGAGAACGCCACCTGCAGCACCTTCACGCCCAAACGGATCACCGCCAGCGAAATACACACCGGCAACAACACCTCAAACAAGGGAGACGGTCCTTGTTGGGTCAGCAGCGTGCGGGTCACAAAAGTCAGTCCCAGCAGCAGCACGGGAAACAGCACACCGTCGTAGAGCTTGCGGCCCAACAAAATGGCCAATTCTTGGCCACTGAACACCCGGCGCACGCCCCAGACCATCAGCCAGGCCAGCAGCAAACACACACCAAATGCACCCGCCGCCGTCAACGACTCGGGTCGCGCCAAAGCCGCCAACCAAGTCATTGGATCGAACAACGTGCTGTTGCTCACGCCCGCCATGTGGGTGTCCTTTTCTCGATGAAGGCCTGAACGCCTTCTTGCGCCACATCGTGCACCATGTTGCAAGCCATGGTTTGCCCAGCCAGCTGGTACGCCGCCTCGATGCCCATCTCGCGTTGTTGGTAAAACAAGGCCTTGCCCACCCGCACCGCCTCTCGCGGCTTGGCCAAAATGGCGCTCACCAAGTCATCGACTTGCGCGTCCAATTCAGCGGCGCCGCAGACCCGGTTCACCAGTCCCCGGCGGCAAGCCTCATCGGCCGAGATGAAGCCCCCTGTGAGCAGCATTTCCATCGCTTGTTTGGCGTGCATGTTGCGCACCAGCGGCACGCTGGGCGTGGCGCAAAACAAGCCCACATCGATGCCGTTCACCCCAAAAGTGGCCTTGTCTGACGACACGGCCAAATCGCACTGGGCCACCAACTGACAACCGGCCGCCGTGGCCAGCCCTTGCACACGGGCGATCACGGGCACGGGCAACTTTTGGATCGTCAGCATCATGCGGCTGCATTGGGCGAAAAGTTTTTGGTAGTACGTCAGCTCGGGCTGAGCCCGCATTTCCTTGAGGTTGTGCCCAGCGCAAAAAGCCTTGCCCGCCGCACCCAGCACCACCACGCGGGCCTGCGCGTCTTGGGCGATCGCATTGAAGGCAAGCTGCAGGGCATCCAGCATGGCCTCGCTCAAGGTGTTGAAGCTGGCGGGGGTGTTGAGGGTCAGCCGGTGCACACCACGCGCATCGCACTCGTGCAGCAGCAGGTCGGTTGGTGGGGGGGCGGTGGGATTTGTCATGCCTCGATTGTGCCCAAACCCGGCGCTCACACGTCCGCCAGCACGCGCAAATGCGCTTCTACGCTGCGCCCCAGCGCACTCAGGTTGTAGCCACCCTCGAGGCAACTGACGATGCGGCCCTTGGCATGGCGCTGCGCCACGTCCTTGATGCGTTGCGTGATCCAGGCGTAATCCTGCTCCACCAAACCCATCTGGCCCATGTCGTCCTCGCGGTGTGCGTCAAAACCCGCGCTGATGAAAATCAGCTCAGGCCGGTGCGCCTCCAGGCGAGGCATCCACATCATGTCCACCAACTCCCGAATGTCCATGCCACGGGTGTAGGCCGGCACAGGCAGGTTGACCAAGTTGGCCGCGCTGGATGTCGAGCCGCCTTCGGGAAAAAAAGGGTGCTGGAAAAAACTCGCCATCAAAATGCGCTCGTCACCGGCGACGATGTCCTCGGTGCCGTTGCCGTGGTGCACGTCAAAATCCACAATCGCCACCCGCTTGAGACCATGGCGCTCCAGCGCATATTTGGCGGCGATGGCCACGTTGTTGAAGAAGCAAAAACCCATGGCCTTGTCCCGGCAAGCATGGTGGCCCGGCGGGCGCACGGCACAAAAAGCGTTTTCCAGCTCTCCAGCCAGCACGGCATCGGTGGCATCCAGGGCAGCACCGACTGCGGCCAGCGCCGCATCCCAGGTGTGCACGTTGATCATCGTGTCCGGGTCCAGGCTGGTGTGTGTGGGGCCGCCGGCGGCCATGTCTTCGCGCAAGGCATCGCCCAAGCCACGCAAAGCCGCCACATGCATGCGGCCGTGTGCCAGCTCGATGTCGGCCAAAGAGGCCGGTGTGGCCTCGCGCCTTTGCAGGGCCATGTCCACGCCACTGATCAGCAATCGGTCTTCGATGGCCCCTAAGCGTTCGGGGCACTCGGGGTGACCCGCGCCCATTTCATGCTTGGAGCAAGTGGGGTGGGTGAAATAACCAGTCGCGCCCATGGTGTTGCCATCCTGAATTGCCACAGCCAGCAAGGCTGATGTTTTTGTTGGAATTTTTTGTCTTTAACAGCTTCCAGCTTATCACGAGGCAGGGCTTGCCTGTGCCGCAACCATCGCCCCCTTTCAGCCTCGGTATTGGCCCTTAATTTCCCGTTTTTGACCTGCATGGCGTTTAAACTGCAGCGTCCATGAACAAGCCCTATTCTCCCCATTCGATGCCTGAAATCGGCTTGCGCCAAAGCTTGCGTGCATGGGCTTGGGGGCTCGTGCTGGCCGGGCTGATGCCCTTGGCTGTGCAGGCCCAAAGTGCCACACCCGCCAAAACTCGGCCTGCCAAAGTGTCGACGCAGCCCGGCCTCCTGTTTGCAGATTCCGCCGTGGCCATGGACTGGGCCGATCAAGCCGCCCAACGCTTGCAAATCGACCGCGTGTGGCTGCAAACCCAATTGGGCCAGGCGCGCCGCCTGCCCTTGGTGGAAAAACTCGTTCTCCCCCCCAGTACACCCAGCGCCAAAAACTGGACCGCTTACCGCGCCCGCTTCGTCGAGCCCACCCGCATCCAGGCGGGCATACGTTTTTGGCAGAACCACCGCAACGCCTTGAACATGGCAGAGCGTGAATACGGCGTGCCCTCGGCACTGATCGTGGCCATCATCGGCGTGGAAACCCTTTACGGCCAAAACACCGGCAACTTCCGCATCCTGGACGCCCTGGCCACATTGGCTTTTCACTTCCCCAGTGCCCACCCACGAGCCGCAGCACGCCAAGCCTTCTTCCAAAGCGAACTGGAGCAGTTTTTGCTGCTCACCTCTCGCAGCAGGGCTGACCCACTGGCCATCCGAGGCAGCTACGCTGGCGCCATGGGCCTGCCGCAATTCATGCCGTCCAGTTGGGCCAAATTTGCCGTGGACTTTGATGGCGATGGGCGCATCGACCTGTTTGGCAGCCCCAAGGATGCCATCGGCTCGGTGGCCAACTACTTCAAGGCCTTTGGCTGGCAAAGCGGCATGCCCACGCACTACCCCGTCACCCTGACACCAGGCCAAACCCAAATGGACAGCCTGCTGGCCCCCGACATCCTGCCCACCTTCAGCGTGGCCAGCTTTGTGGGCCAAGGCGCGGCCCTGTCGGGTGCCGCGCTGCAGCACCAAGGCCCACTGGCCTTGATCGAACTGCTCAACGGCCCCGACGCCCCCAGCTACGTGGCGGGAACCGAAAACTTTTACGCCATCACTCGCTACAACTGGAGCAGCTACTACGCCATGGCCGTGATCGAGCTGGCCGAGGCGGTGGCGCGTGAGATGCAAAACAAGCGCTGAGGGCTTAGAACCATGAACCCACTGAACCCCAAAAAGCTGCAGCTGACCAAGTGGACGGCGGTGAAACCCGTGGCCAAGCAAAAACACTTCTTGGTCAGTCGGGTGATCCAACCCGACGACCCCACGGCCTCGATTGAGCTGGTTGAAATCGAGGCGGTTTTCTCCAAGGCCACGCAGGTCATCGCATGGCGAGAGCTGCAGGACGACAGCGTGTGGCGGCAGGGTTGGGTTTAAGCCATGAATTCGCACATGCCTTGATGGCTCACTCACAAGGCCTTGTCTGGAACAGGACTTGCCCCCGGAGTGCCTGTTTTTAAAGCCTTTTCACGGCCACCATATTTTTCAACCAAGCGGTCTTGGTCGGCTTTGGCCTGTTGGTCTACCGCTTCCGGGTCCAGTTGTTGGCGCAGAATTTTTTCAAAATACTGACATACCTCTTGGTGCGCGCTGCTTGAAGCCAAGTTGGTGGTTTGACCGGGGTCATTTTTGATATCGAACAACTCCGCAGGGTATCCCACGTAATGGTGATAAGCCCACCGATCTTGGCGCAGCATGTACGCTGCGCTGGGCGATCCCACAGCGTGGTACTCGCTGAATCCCAAGCGCTGAGGGTCATCAAGAGAGCGGGCGATCTCCACCAAAGAGCGACCCGGCAGGTCCTTGTCCGGCGGCAAACCCGCATTGGCCAGCACAGTGGGGGCCACGTCAATCAGGTTGACATGGGTTTGGCACAGGTGGTTTTCAGGCACATCGGGGCCGGCTACCAACATGGGCACATGGGTGGCCTCGCGGTACAGGGTCGATTTGTTCCACATGCCGCGCACGCCTTGGTTGTCACCGTGGTCGCTGCTGAAGATCACACGGGTGCTGCCTTCCAATCCAGCGTCCTTCAAGGCGTTCAGCACCAGCCCCAATTGCTCGTCGATGAAGTTGACCAACGCAAAGTAACAAGCCAAAGCCTCGCGACGGCGCTGAACCGAGCCCAACTCTTGGTCAGGGTTTGAATAGTCGGCATGCCGCTGCACCCAGGGATGCCTGGGATGGCCGTGATCGGGATGCAAGCGGGGTTCAGGAATGCGGTCAAAGTCAATTTGATCGAGGTACTTCTGGGGCACCACCAAGGGAAAGTGCGGCGCCACAAACCCAACAAACAATGTCCAAGGTGTCGAGCTTTTCTCGGCAGCACGCTGTTTTAACCACGCCACGGCTATTTCTGCACTGGCCATGTCATAGCGGTTGTAACTCGACTCCCCTGCCCCCAATTCGTTAAAAAGAAATGGTGAACGTTTTTCATCGGGCAAAGGGTTGCGCACAGAGCCCCAGACCTGGCCAATGCCTGCCGCCAGGTGAGCAGGCTGATGCTGCTGGGTGAACCCCGTAAGCGCAGATTCGTTCGCGTAGTGCAACTTGCCAATGGACTCGACACGCTGACCCGCTTGAGCCAAATCGTGGCACCAGCCTGGTATGCGCCCGTCATAGCCCATGGCGTTGTCCCAATAGCCAGTTTGGTGCACCCATCGGCCAGTGGCCAATGCCGCTCGCGCAGGCACACAGATTGGCGAGGGGGTGAAAGCGTTGGTGAAACGTGTGCCTCGCCCCGCCAAAGCGTCCATGTTCGGGGTAGTGACAAAGGGGTGGCCAGCACAGCCCATGACCTGTGCGTCTTGCTCATCGGTGAGCAAAATCAATGTGTTGCAAACTTTTTCTGTCATGCAGGACCAACGGGTTCGGTCGGGTTTTCCAAGATGTCGTCAGGACGGCTCATGATTCGCTGCATCAGCTCTTCGCGCAGGCCTCGTGAATGAACGTCGTCAAACAGGTTGTTGCACTCATGGGGATCGTTGTGCAGGTCGTACATTTCGCCTGCGCCCGATGTCAATTCGAGCGTGAGCTTGGCGCTTTGTGTGCGCACGGTGCGCAGCTCCAGAGCCACACCGCAGCGCGAAGGCCCCAGGCGCCATTCGTTGAAGGCGTGATCGCGCTGCGCCTGAGGCTGACCTTCGAGCAAGGGGCGCAAGCTGGTGCTGTGCACAGCGGAGGCGATGGGGGTGGCTGCATAGTCGCCAAAGGTTGCCGCCAAATCCAAAGTTGACACAGGATCTTGCACCACCTGGCCTGCGCCAACGCCCGGGCCACGCACAACCAGGCCGACCCGCAGGAGGCCTTCGTAGTGCATGGGGCCTTTGAGCATCAGGCCATGGTCACCGAGCAACTCACCATGATCGGAAGTGAACACGACCAAGGTGTTGTCGGCCAAGCCTTCCTCTTGTAATGCAGCGAGAATCCGGCCCACTTGGTGATCCACAAGTGACACCATGCCGTAGTAGTTGGCGGTGATGTCGCGCAGTTGTGCATCTGTTTCAAATTTCATGCGCGAATACTCTTGCCGGACTTTTCGAGTCTCCGGCGTGCCGCCTGGGGTGTTTTCGAGCGCGGCACGGTGCCACCATGGCCGTCGGTCCAAGTCCAGGCTTCGATGCTTTGGCAAGTCGACATCTTCGGATCGGTGCATCCAGCACCAAGGTGCTGGCGCGTCAAACGGGTGGTGTGGATCGGCCATGGACACCCAAGCACAAAAGGGCTGCGGCGTTTTGGCCGAGGTCCGGGCATCACGCTGTTGAAGCCCTTGCTGTTTTAAAAAACTCACGGTGCGGTCCCCCACCCAGGTGCTGTTGTGCCAGGCCGTGGGAAGTGCGCTGTTGTGGGTTTGTGCGGCATCCGTGAACGGTGCAAGCGCTTGTTTGTAAAGCGCATCTTTCATGTCACCCAAACCGTCGGCGTGGTACCAACGCTCGTAATGCAAGCCGCCAGGCGGGCGCTCTGGCAACCAGTAGTTGTGCCCGAGCTGCATCAGTTCAACATGGTCAAACCCCATGTAGGGGCCATGCCAATCGTCCGCAAACAGGTGCGAGCTGGGAATGTTTTCGCAGCGGCCTGTGGGACGATTGCCATAGGAGTGATTGCTGGAAAAGTGGGCTTTGCCAATGAAGCAGGTGTCGTAGCCCGACCTGGACAACGAACCTGCAAAACCATTCGCGGCCAGGGATTCATCGAGGTCGATCCCGTTGTCATGCACGCCGTTGGTGAGCGGCAGCATGCCGGTGAGCAATGCGCTGCGCGAAGGCATGCACACCACGTTCGGCGTGATGCACGCTGAAAAACGGGTGCCTTGTTGGGCCAACAAATCCAGGTGCGGCGTCTTGACGCCCCGCCCTTCAAAGCCAAAACAATCACCTCGGTGTTGATCACTCATGATCAACAAAATATTGGGCTTTTCCATGTGCGGGGTCACTCAGTTTTACGGTGTCACTTGTCTGCGGTGTAACCTGTCGCCTTGATCACCGGACCCCAGCGCTCAAAGTCTGCTTTGAGTTTTCGGCTCAAGTCTGCCGAATTGAGCACCTCAGAGTCGAATTCCAATTTTTCGATGGCCGCCACCAAGCGCGGTGACTTGGCCGCGGTCACCATGGCTTTTTCAAGCTCCACCAAAACTGGTGCGGGGGTTTTGCTGGAGGCAAACAGGCCAAAGACCTCGCTGATGCGAAGATCTGGATAACCCAAATCTTTGAATGTGCTGACCCCAGGCAAGCCGGGCAATGGCTGCTCACCCGTAAACGCCAAAATGCGCAACTTGCCCGACTTGTGGTGCGTCACCAAATTGGGCAAGGTGGTCGCCAGCGCAGGGATGTTGCCACCCAAAATATCGGTCATGGCGGCCGCGCCCCCACGATAAGGCACATGCTGAAAATCAATGCCAGCTTGGCGACCAAACATCACGCCCATGAAATGCATGGCCGTGCCTGCGCCGGGTGTGCCATAGCTGGCTTTGCCTGGGTTGGCCTTGGCCCAATCCACAAACTCTTTGAGTGTTTTGGCGGGTGTGCCAGGGCCCACACCCAAGGCAAATGTGAAAGAGCAGACGCTGGCCAATGGTTTCAAATCGGCCATGCTGTAGCGCAAGTTGGGATAGACATGCGGAAAAATAGTGGCGTTGCCACCGGGCATAAACACCACGGTGCTGCCATCGGCGGGTGCCGCCAGCATGGCATCTGTGGCCAGTTGCCCGGCTGCACCTGTTTTGTTTTCTACGATGGCGTTGTACCCCAACACGCGCATTTCTTCGGCCACTTGGCGCGCCACCACATCCACCGCGCCGCCTGCGGGATAGCCGACCAATATTTTTAAGGGCTTTGTCTGCGCGCTCGCCCAGCTGGGCGTCAGGGCGAGCAGGCTGGCGGCGGCAATGAAACTGAGGGCGTGGCGACGATAGGTCATGGCGGAGCTTCCGTGAAGTAAAGAACAAACGGATGATGGATTCGTGTGTTGCCCCGCTCAGTTACTTCGGTAACAATTTAGGGATGACCCTTAGTGAAAATGTCGAATCGTCCAGAAAAGACCCGGTGTGGCGGAACAGCCAAAGCTTGGCACGCCAGTTGGCCCAAGCGCTGGCTCTGCCCGTGGACTTGACACACCGCCCCAGGCATCGCATGTCCGTGGGGCAAACCTTGATCAAAACCAGTGATGCGGTTGCCCGCTTGCCTTTTGTCATGAGCGGTCGCCTCAACGCCGTGGTCCACATTCCAGGCAAGCAAGGCGGACAGATCGTGCCCATCGCATTTGGTGCAGGGGAGATCGCACTGGTTTCCTACTTGTTCAATCATTTGCCCAGCGGCATCGATCTGATTGCTGCTCAGGCCTCGACGATTCAATGGATTCCGGTGGAAGAAATTGAAACTGCCCTGCTGCAAGACCCTCAATTGATGGTGCTATTGGTCAGGTTTTTGGGCCTGCGCTTGCGCGAAGTTCAGGCACGCGAAAGAGCCGGGTTTGCGCGCGGTGTGCCAGCCCGTGTGAGCGCCAGTTTGACCCGTATCCTCGCTGATTTGCCGACCAGCCCCGATGGACGACTCCTGGTCCATTCGACCCACGAACAACTGGCCGCCAGCTGCGGCGTCAGCCGCCCCAAGACCTCCCTGGCTTTGAAGAAAATGGAGCAAGATGGTATTTTGAAATTAGGACGTAAATGGGTGGAAGTGCTCAACACCACGGCCCTTCAAGCCCTTGCAAATTGAAAGGGTCAGCTTGTCCAACCGATCGATTTGATTTGACAGAGCAGCCGCTTGTTTCCGAAAGCAGAACCTTTTTCAAAGGTCAATTGAAACAATTCTTGGTGCGCCATTCGCGCCATGGTGGGAACCCGATGAACATCGGGGCAGCTATTCAGTGCGCAAGGTCTGCCGACACTGGCTCACGCACCAGATGACTTGGCCAACAGGCTCACCAAAAAAGTTGTAAAAAATCCATAAAACCAGACTGAATTGTCGCAGGCCATCACCAGCTTTGTCGCAAAGCGGGCAGTTTGCGCCGACATACAGGCCTGCGGGAATGCCGCGAGGGCAGCGCTCGCCAACAGGGCCGCGCAATGTGCAGCAACGCACTGAGTTCTGCCGGACTTTGGCACACACTGAATCCACAAAAGCAAACAGTTGCGCCTGACAGCACACCCGCCGCACAAACCAGCGCAAAAAACTCAGCCATTCGGGTTTTTTAAACCGCTCGCACCGATCTACCCCGTTTTCTGAGCCGTCAGAAAACCCAAAAGGAGCCCTTCCATGCGCACTTTCCAATTCAACGCACTTCGCAGCCCATATTGGCTGGCGGGTGTCTTCTCGCTGCTCATGGCCGCATGCGGCGGGGATGGGGACGCCACTTTGAGTCCAGACCCAAGCATAGCCTTGGCCCCCAGCGTGACGGTCACCGCACCCTTGGCCAGCAGCCCCGCCGTCACTGGGGTGGCCACCAACGCTCTGATCATCGCCACCTTCAACAAGAACATGATGGCCGGCACCCTGAATGCCAGCAGCTTCACACTGGACTGTCCTGCCAGTGTCCCCATCAGCGGCAGTGTCAGTTACGACGCCAGCAGCCGTGCGGCCATCTTTACGCCAGCGCTCGACCTTCCCCAGAACACCCGCTGCGTGGCAACTGTGGGGACGGGCGCAGAAGACAGCGGCGGCAGCGCCTTGCCCGCGCCCTACAGCTGGGCGTTTGTCACCGGCTCGGGCCGTGATGTGACACCGCCTTTCGTGGACCAGCAAACGCCCGCGCAAAACGCATCAGCACCCACCAACACCCAAGTAGTGGCCACTTTTAATGAAGACATGCGCCCATCCAGCCTGAACAGCACCAGCTTCACTATGAAAACCAGTGTGACCAACACCCGCATCGTGGGTAGCGTGAGCTATGACGTAGGCGCGCGCACGGCCACGTTCACCCCCACCATCCCTGCACCACTGCCCGCAAACACCACGTTCACTGCGACCATCGGCACTGCTGCGACCGACTTGGCAGGCAATGCACTACTGGCCCCCAAGGTCTGGACCTTCACCACAGCCGATGTGCTGGACACCACAGCGCCCACAGTCAACCTGGTCAGTCCCGTCAATGACGGTGCTGGGGTTTGCACCAATACCACCGTGAAAGCGACTTTCAGCGAGCCCATGACCGCCATGAGCCTGAGCACCGACACACTCACTTTGGCTCCCTCAAGCAGTTTGGGCACAACGGTGCCTGCAGTGGTCACCTATGACGCCCTGACCCAAATCGCCACCATCCACCCAAGCGCCAATTTGACCGCCAGCACGACATATACCATCAGGGTCAAAGGCACAAATTTGGGTGTCAAAGACTTGGCCAACAACGCCATGAAGGCAGACAAGGTGTGGCGTTTTTCAACAGGTAAGGGCGATTGCCAAAGCACTGTTGAACTGGGCGCGGCTTCGAATTTCGCGATCCTGGGCTCTGCTGCCATCACCAACATCCCCACTTCTCTGATCACAGGCGATGTGGGCCTGACACCCGACACGGGTGCCAACATCACCGGCTTCAGCGCACCCCTGACCTGCCCCGAAGTGGTGGGCCATATTTACGCGGTGAACAATACAGGCCCTGCCTGTGCGTTGGTGGACGCGGTGTTGCTGAGCAACGCCAAGACCGATGCTTTGGCCGCCTTCGCTCATGCCACGGGGGCTGCGCGCGGCACGCCAACGCCGATCACCACCGACTTGGCGGGCCTGACCTTTTACCCAGGTTTGTACGAATCGCTGACCAGCATCGATTTATCCGCAGGCGGCATCTTGACACTGGACGCGCAAGGCGACCCCAACGCGGTGTTTGTGATCCGCAGCGCCACCGCCATCAATGCTTTATCGACCAGCCAAGTGGTGCTCAGCGGTGGGGCCAAGGCCAGCAAGGTCTTTTGGTCGGCTGGCAGCGCCATCACCTTGGGTGTGAACTCGGTCATGAAAGGCTCTTTGCTGGCCAGTACCGCGATCACGCTGCAAACCGGTGCCCAACTGGAGGGCCGGGCACTGAACCAAGGCGCGGCAGCAGCAGCCATCACCTGCGACGCCTGCACAATCACGTTGCCCAGCCCTTGATAACGCTCTAATCACACTCGATGTTGAGAATAAGTACAGAGGCTATAAAAGGGGCATGGGCAGGTTGTTTGTTCTAGCCTAGACGGTTTAGAAAAGCGACGATGGCCGCATTGATCTGCGCGACGTGGGTGATAGGCCCCATGTGCCCTATGCCTTCAAATTCAACGACCTGTACGCGAGGCAACACGGGGACCAACACATCGGCCACCGCGTGGGCGGGCAAAGGTGAGTCCTTGCCTATCATGTACAGAACAGGACATGTCAACCCGGCAAAGGCGCTCAAAGGGGTTGGGTCGTTGTGTAGCGCAGTACCCCAACGGTCCACATCACGAATGGCAACCAACATTGCCTCTTTGTGTCTAGGCGGTGTGTTTGCCCAAGTTCCCTCGCCAGACCACAAATCAATGAACATGCGAGCAGCGGCGTCCAAGTCGCCGTTTTCAACTGCTTGAGCGCTGGCTTTCCAAACCACACGCATGGCATCCGCACCGTTAGGGGCCGCATGAACCTGGTTCACCAGGGAAAAAAGTGTGGGCTCATAAACCACAACAGCTTGGATGCGTGCTGGATTGGCCAAAGCCGTCATCAGCGCAACAGCTGCGCCATACGAATGGCCCACCAAAATAACCGGCTCTCCCGCCTGAAGCATGACGGCCTCAGCAAGCGCCACCTCATCTGAAAGACTCAGGTAAGTGCTGTGCGACCAAGCAGGCGTTTTACCTGCCCCATACGCGTCAAAGGCAAGCACATGAAAGTGACCAGCCAGCGTGTCCATCAGTTCTCTGTATTGACCTGAGCTGCTGCAGTTGGAATGAAAGCAAACAAGGCCTGGACCACTGCCTTGTTCCCTGACAAAAGGCATGTTCATGGGAGGTAACTCCGTTTCATTGTGCGGCCTGACTCAGAAGCCGAGAATTCGTACATAAAGCACAGCCGTACAGCCAAAGCCAATGAGCCAGACAATGGTTCGAAACCAAACAACACCAAAGGCGTACAGAAGCACATAGGCAACACGGGCAAGCAGAAATGCGAGCAAGGCTTGACCGGCCATCTCGGTGCTTTGTTTCGACAGGTGCAGCATGACCACGGCCGGTGTGATCAGCGCCAGTGCAAACAAGGAATTGGCAGTGGCGCGCTCTAAACGAAAGGCCATTCCTGTCAACACCAAGCCTTCACGGTTACCGGCCAGAGCGGACAATCCCACTTGCTGCGCCGCTGCCAATACCTGGACAAGGAGGGTGAGCATGACAAGGATGCTGTAGTAGGTTAAAAAAGTGAGTTCGGGGGACATTGGATTCCTTTTGAGTGGCCACTGTCGTAGCCGTTGGGATTGGTAACAAGTTAATCAGTCAGAAATCGTGGCGTGTGAAACCAAAACAAAAAAGCCGACTCACTCTGGCCTGGTTTCGTAAGTGGTTTGCGAAGGAGGGCCAGATACAAATGGGGCCAGTGCTTCTAGAAGACCCGTCTCCATGCACCAGGCCATGTAGGCTTGTTGGTGTTCGTAAGACGCCCACTCTTCAACCAGTAAAACGGCTTTGCTTTGTCGATCCGCCAATGTTTGCAAGCTGATGCAAGCCGAATAGGCACGGGTTTGGGGCAGGGCATCCGCCAGCAACTGCCTAAGAAACTCGTCCAGCTTGCAAGCTTGCAGGTGAGACTCAAGGGTTACGAAGACAGTCATGGGTGTTGATGGGAAAATTGCTCAGCTTGGATGCTGCGGATGGTGCAAATTATTGTGTGCAAACATTTCTAAATAATTGCCAAAACATTGGCGCTTGATGCCGTGACGGCAAAGACAGTGAGGCACTTCAATGGGCGCGAACTCCCACAGCGCCTGTTGGCCTGCCGCCCTGCGGTTTCACTCAGATCGCCGCCCCTTGCTGGGGCTGGAGTTGACACAGCCTCATCTACGGCGTGTTGCCGATGTTGACCAGTGCCTCATTTAAAAAATGGGCATTGGCCAACGTTCCTATTTTTTATTTGACGATGCGTATTTGGCCCCATTTGACCGCATTGACAGTGGCACTCTTCAGGGTGGTCAACATGCCTTTCGAGCCTGCTGAGGCGGCACACATGGCAGTCACCGAGCTGGAGCCAATGGGCCTCCAGCTTTTTTGACTAATTGTCGCGTCTCAGATGATGGGGGGGCGACAAAATCGCCAGAAAGCCCGGTGGTCTGATTTCAGTTACCCGCTGGGCTTAAAAACCGATGACCTGTTGTCTGGTCCGCACAGGGTTGATTGATGTGAGCCGCAGGGTTATTTCATTGCTGTGGCGAACGAGGTGTTCATTTGCTGCCATCGCAGGCGTTGTCGCGCGATTGAGCGCAACGAAAATCATTCAGCACCCGATGGTCTTGACATGCATGGTCCCACAGCTGTGCTTCGTCACGCGCGCGCTGGGCCGAACTCAACCAGCTTGCAAATTGAAGTGACAAGCGCATGAGCATGCGGCGCAAGGGTTGTATGCAAAACTCCGTATATACAAACACCAAAACCCAAAGACTCACCCAAAGTGCAAACGCATGCCGCTCAGCCCATCCCGCCAATACTTGGGTGGTCAGCATGACCACCGAGGCCAGCACCGCAGACAAAAGCAGGCCCAGAGCCGTCTTTTCTGGTTGTTTTGGTAACGGGGGCTTGCGCCCCGTTCGCAGCCTTTGGGTCTCGTCCAACGCGATGCCATCGCGCCGTTTCTTAGTGTCCGCAGGCATGGCTTTTATTCTTTGTAGTTTTTCCACACGGCAAAGTCTTTGGCTTCGGTGTTGAATTCGTAAGCAATCACCTCTTCATCGCCCACAACCCACGCATCGTGACCCGGTGCGAATACATAAGCCTCACCCGCATGGGCCGTGATTTCTGAACCGTCGTCAGACACAACGTGCAAGACGCCTTTGATGAGCGTGCCCACATGGAGTGCCTGGCAACTGTGGCCACCCACCAGGGGTTTCATGATTTCTGACCACTTCCACCCCGGTTGCAAGGTCAACTTTGTAATGGATGCACCATTGAATTTGATGGTCGCGGCATGGACTTTGTCTGGCGTCTTCAATTCGTCCGGCTGCTCAAACGATTTTTTAACAAGTGTTGTCATTTTCTTTTCCTTGGGTTGTGGTGTTTTAAATGTTAGGCACCATGACTTCCAAAGCATTGGCAAAAGATTGGTGAATCACCCCGGTTGTGTGGATGTCCTTTGCGCCAGCTTGACCGGTTCAAAGATGGACTTGTTCGCAAGCCGCACACTGAACGCCCGGGTCTTGCTCAGCGCTGAAGTTGGCCATCCTTTGGGTCAACTCAAGGGAGTGAAAAAATGTGGCAAAGACGTGGCGTGGCTTGGCCTGAGTGAGATCATTGCCATTGACCGATGGGTAAAAAGGCCGCAAGTTCTCGCCCAGTGGTCGCTCATATGTGGCATCCCGATGATGGGTGAACGACAAAACCGCTTGTAGCCCCGTGGTCGGTTTTTCAAGCAAGCGCTTGGCTTATCCGGCGATGGTCTGGTTTTGTAGCAAGCGCCTGTGCACTTCCTGCAAAGTTTCGCTGGGTGCTACGCCCAGCTCTTCGCGCAACAAGGTGCGCATTGCCTCATACAGGTGCAAGGCCTCGGCCCGATTGCCCCGGCTTGCCAGTATTTGCAGCAACAAAGCACAAGTGCTTTCTCGGTAAGGGCTGGCGGCCATGGCCCGCCTTGCTGCGCGCTCAGCGGTCTGCAGCTCCAGGCCCCCCAAATGCAGCCCACTGGCGGCCAGACATTCATTGGCCCGCAATTGCGCATCCATCAATTTGCTGCGAATTTCTTCTACCCATGGGCCTTCAAAACCTGGCATGAAAGTTCTGGCGCTGATGTGTGAAACCGACTGAGAAGGCCCCCAAGCGCCAGCCCAGTCGTGTTGATGGACAGCAGATTCGGCACGGTGCAAGCAACTCCAAACCACATCCAAATCCACCCAAGTGGCGGTGGGCAAAATCAAGCGCACGTCTTGTTTGCCACTCAAACTGTCTTTGCTCAACGATTTTCGCAATTTCGCCAAAAGCGCCGCCAAAGCGGTGTCTGGGTCATTCGGGGGTGCGCCATTCCAAAGCAGCTTGACCATGTCCGAGCGGGTCACGCTGCGGCCTTGCTGGCTCACTAAAAACGCAAAAAGCAAACGGCCTTGTTTGCCGGGCAAGTCGTTTTCCAGGCGCTCGCCCATGATACGAACCGTCAAGGCCCCACAAAGATGTATCCGGGATTCACAATCGCGCATTACGTTTTTATCAATTTTTGCGTTCAGTTGTTGCATGATAAGCGGCTGGCGTGACGGTCTAACTTCTAAAGGGGAAAACGATGAGCAAGGTGATCAATTGCGAGTGTGGCCTGGTGGTTCAGGCGCAAAGCGACGATGCGCTCGTTGAGGCGACGATGAATCACGTCGAGCAAGACCACCCCGAACTGGTTGGCAAGATCAGCCGAGAAGACATTTTGAACTGGGCCGAAGAAGCCAGTTGATGGCCTGCACAGTTTGAGATCGCTGCTGCGCCCGAGCATTCCATGGGTTTTGCCAGGTGTTGGGTACGGTGCGGTTTAGGCAGATTTTGAGAGGCGCCGAGCGCTGCCTGTTTTGCTGACTACAGGGCTGGTTGCGGGGTTGACTGCAGGCCTGGATTGGGCCACACCAAGTTTTTGCCAACCCTTTGCCAAGGCGGTTGCACTCAAATGGATTGATTCATCTGTTTCAACTCAAGCCCATTGAAGGAGCCGCACCATGACCATCATCTCCAGAAGAGTCGCCACGCCCATTTCGGGCAAATCACAATTGGCCCACCAACGCATCAGTGCCTTGGGCGAGGCCATGACCCGGGCGGGTGCCAGGGTGCGCATTGCGCGCGTTTTGTTTGGCGAAGGCGCTGGCAGTGTTCACGTCTACGGAAGCTTTGACACGTTCAAGCACGGCACCCAAACCAGCGAAAAAATGGCCAAAGACCCCCTGTACATTCAACTGCGCGCTGATGCCGATGCAGACAGGGCCGCCACCTGGCAAGGCCCCGAGGTTTGGCGAACGGTGTACGGTGAGCCAACCAAGCACCCCATCGTCGTGCAACGTGAGTACCAAGTCGCACGGGCGCATTTGAAAGAGGCGGTTGCCTTGCTTCCCGAAATTGCGGCCTTGAGTCCGGCCACGCCCATGATGGGCGTTGTCCCTGTGTTTGCGGGCGACTTGGCCCGCCTTTTGGTCGTTTACTACGCGCAGTCTCTGGACGAAATGAGCGATTACTTAGACACCACAGGCAGCAGCAAAGAGTTTCAAGCCCTGGTGCTGCGCGCGCATGCATTTGGCGAACTCAAGCAATCCCGTGTTTTGCAATTGATCTAAGGCAAACAGGCTGTTGACATGAGAAGCGCTGTTACAAAACAGCACCTGTCTTCGCGCCCTGGCATGCTCGCTGATTTAGGGAGTGGCCCTGATGAGCAAGGCAGTCCCAGCGGTAATACCTTACCCCAACATCTCTGGCTCGAGAGCCAACCCAACACACGTGCGACAAGCCCATCCGCACAGGTCGCCGACGATGGGAAAATATTTGAGAACAGTGCTCAAGCGTGAACGGTCGACTCAAGCCCGTAAGCCAAGCGCAAACATCAGGCGGACATTGGGACAAAATCGAAAAGCGCTTGCACCACCCCCAGAGACTCAAGCTCAGTGGCTGTGTCCCCCATGAAATCCGCCCAAGCCTTTTTGATCAAACACCTAGGTAGCCACCATGGTCTGTCATCCAGTTGGCTGACCAGGGTGTAGCGCATGAAGGCCGTTTAGGCCTCGGCCTCAGATTCAAAGAGCTGAAGCCAGTTGTTCTATTTGAAGCCTGCATGGGTCATTCAGGCGATTAGCATGGCATCAGACATGTGTTTTCCATGAGGGGGAGGTGAAGCAACAGGCTGCCACTTCATGTACATCTCATAGCAAAACATTTCCAAAACACTGGGATCTAACGTAAACGCAGGCTAATCCATCCAGTCAGGTTTTTCACCCACAATCTCAGGCCATGAACCCTTTAAACCCCAAGAAACTGCTGTTAACCAAATGGACTGTGGTGACACCTGTGGCCAAACAAAGGCATTTTTTGGTCATCTGGGTGATCCAGCCGAACTTGCCGACCGATCCCATGGCGTGGGTGAAGACTGAAGCGACTGAAGCCAATGCGACCCGGACCATTGCCTGGCGGGACCTTCGCAAGGATGGCGTTTGGGGGCAACGCTGGGTTTGAGCAACACCTTTCAAATCCAAGGCGATTCAAATATTTACGTCAGAAATCGACCTTTATAATTTCCGATCGTCGGCAAACTGAATTTAGCTTGGCAGGCCGCGATGAATGGATAACTCACTACACACATTCACGCCAGCAGTCCTGTCAAAACCCGCCCAATAGACCTTGCTCCACAAGCGGCGCATGCGTACTTTTCTGATTTGATCAGTACACTTTTTCCATCAGCACTTTCGAGACCTGGACTCAGGTTTTTTCAACAAACAAAGGGACTGGTGTCTCGCATCAAGGAGCCCCCATGCGCGTAGGCCTTATTGGATTTGGCAAAACAGGACGAGCCGTAGCATCGGTCCTATTGGACTCAGAGTTGACACAGCTCCAATGGGTGATCAGACAATCTAGTTTGCTCGAGCACCGAACGGTGTCAGAGTATTTGGGCCAGAAGTCAGGTGACCTCGGCATGATTTACTCCAAAACCGAGTTCACGGCTGCTGAGTTGCTCGATCAGTTTCCCGTGGATGTCATCGTCGACTTCTCTGGCGAAACAGGCTTGGACTATTACGCTCAAGAAGCGGCCCAACGGGGTGTCATCATCATCAGTGCCGTGTCGCAGTACCAGCCAGAAAATTTGGCCAAGCTGAAACAACTCGCGTCACAAACCGTGGTCATGCATTCGCCCAACATCACCATTGGCATCAACTTTTTGATGATTTCAGCCAAGATTTTGAAGACCATCGCGCCCTACACCGACATCGAGATCATTGAAGAACATTTCAAGATGAAGCCCGAAGTGTCGGGCACGGCCAAGGTCATCGCCAAGCAGCTGGATCTGCCTGAAAGCCAGATCAAGACCATTCGTGCCGGCGGCATCATCGGTACGCACGAGATTTTGTTTGGGTTTCCTTTTCAAACGGTCCGTTTGAAGCACGAATCCATTTCGCGCGAAGCCTTTGGCAGCGGCATCTTGTTTGCGGTCAAGCAATTACAAAACAAGAGCAAGGGCTTTTACTCCATGGAAGACTTGATGCTGCCCTTCTTCCACTTGAAGGACGACGAAGAAGAGTTGGCAAAGACCCAGACCAAACCTTGGTGGAAATTCTGGGCCAACTGAAGCCACCATCGGCAGTCAACTAGCCCCCCAAAGTCAACAACACCGAGCGCAGGTCGGGGCCGGTAAAGGTCGGCTCAGGCTTTAAAGCTTCGAAGGGCAAACCTTGGCGGTTGACCCAATGGGTTTGAAAGCCAAACCAAGTGGCTCCCAGCGCATCCCAAGCGTTACTGGAGACAAACAAGACCTCGTCTTTGTGCACGGGGATGGTGGTTTGCACCAGCCCATAGCTTTCTGGCGAGGTCTTGAACAAGCGAATGTCGTCCACCGAAATCACATGGTCCAGCAACTCGGTCATGCCCGCGCTTTGAACAGCCGATGCCAACATGTCCGGGCTGCCGTTGGACAAGATCGCGGTGACCAAGCCTTGTGATTTGATCGTTTGCAGCACAGCCAAGTTTTCTGGAAATGCCGAGAGGTGGGCGTATTGCGCCATCAATTGCGCCACTTGCCCTTGCTGACGGTCCAGATGCAAACGGTCCAAGGTGTACTCAAGCGACAGCCGCGTCAGCGCCCAAAAGGGCTGGTAATAACGGCTGCCCGTCGCTGAATGGGGGTCGGACTGGGTGATGAGGCGCGTGTACTCGATTTGCTTGTCGCGCCACAACACAGCAATCTGAGGGCCCTGCCCTGGGTACAAAGTTTCGGCCAAAGCTTGAATCGAATACACATCGAACAAGGTGCCATACGCATCGAACACCACCGCTTTGATTGTCATATTGAACGCCTGGTTGGCCTGCTCACAGGCTGTTTGTGTGGAATTGCTAATGGGCGCATGGATGGCCCATCATGAAAACGCTTGTGTGTGCCCATGCTTGACCCCATCAACCCAAAGCCAGCACGAGACCCAAGGGCAAAAAGGCCAGCGCCAAAACATGGCCGACGATGACAGTAGACGCCACCTTGTGCGGCTCCACCTGGTACTTGTCGGCCAACATGAAGTTGAACACCGCTGGCGGCAGGCAGGCAAACAAGATCAAGGCACCGCGCTCAACCCCTTGCAAAGGCAACACGGCCAACAGCGCAAACACCACGGCCAAACGGATGACCAGCACCCACACCGACGCTTGAGCGCCGACCTTGGCATCTTGAACTTGGCTGCTCGCCAAACGCGCGCCCAAGGACATCAGCATCATGGGCACCAACACATTGCCGATCAAAGTCAACGACGTTTGCAGCCAAGCCGGCAGCTCCAGCTGCCACTGGGAGCTGGCCACGCCCAACACCGTGGCCCACACCAAGGGGTTCGCATAGACCATGCGCCAGTCAATTTTGCCGCTCATGATGCCCGCGCCCAAAGTGAAGTGCAGCACGTTGGAAATCACGATCAACACCACCGCAGGGCCCATGCCCTCTGGGCCATAGGCCAACGCGATCAAGGGAATGCCCACGGGGCCCACGTTGGTGAACATGACGCAGGGCAAAAATGCCGCCTTGCTCGCCCCCGACAAAGACGCCAACGGCCAAGCCAGCAAGCCGCTGAGCAAGATCACCGCCACGGCGGCCCCGGTGAAAGTCAAGGCCGCGATCGGGTCAAAGGACTTGGCCGACAAGGACGTGAAGATCAAGACGGGCAGCGCAATGTCCACGATCAATTTGTTGGCCCCAGCCAGATCCGGCTTGACGCGGCGGCTGTAGAAAAAACCCACCAAAGCCAACACAAAAATGGGCAAGGTGATGGTGGCAATTTGTGAAAACATGGTCTGAATCTCGTGCTGCGGCCCAATGGGCTTTGACGCAATTATGTTTTACGAAATGCAGCAATAGATTCAGAAAAATTTGCCATTCGTACAAATAGACACCCATCTAGCGACGCAGAGCGACGCCCGCGTCGGCTGCGTGAATCAGGCGCCGTGCGCCTTCATCGCCTTGCCCACCTCCAGGGCACCCTGCTCGGAC
>OBPM01000048.1_pt1 | contig 26521 bp, 25 predicted proteins | sample 1493981 | NCBI WGS metagenome assembly OBPM01 (sample SAMEA3275485, study PRJEB22092) | marine metagenome | reverse complement strand
CGGGCGTGTCGAGCAGGTTGATGACGTGGTCGCGGTACAGCATCTGCATGACCGACGAGGCCACCGAGATGCCGCGTTGCTTTTCAATTTCCATCCAGTCGGACGTGGCGTGGCGCGAGGCCTTGCGGGCCTTGACCGAGCCGGCGATCTGGATCGCGCCCGAGAACAGCAAGAGCTTTTCGGTCAGCGTGGTTTTACCCGCGTCGGGGTGCGAAATGATGGCAAAAGTCCGGCGGCGCCGGGTTTCGTGGGCGTAGGTCACAAGGGGTCCTGAAGATCGTGCAGGCAGCCAAGGGTGCCCGCGATGGCCAGACCTTGGGCAGGCTGGCGAAAGGGCTGATTTTACCGGGCGATGGGCCGCTTCGACGCCCAGCCCCCTGGCCCTGCACAACGGCAGCGCTGCCCCAAGGCCGGTGTCTGGTGAACGCATGTGCCAAGGCGCGTGCAGTCGCCAATGGGCGAAGTTGGCGGACGGGCCGGCGATACACTGCAGGGTATGAATCCGAACCTGATCCTCCTCACGCTCTGCCAAGGGCTGTTCTTCACCAACAACGTCACCTTCATCGCCATCAACGGCCTGGTGGGCCTGAGCATGGCGCCGCTGGGTTGGATGGCGACTTTGCCCGTCATGGGCTATGTGGTGGGCGGTGCGCTGTCGACCGGGCTGGTGGCCAAGAGCCAGTCGCGCTGGGGGCGCAAAGTGTCGTTTCAGCTGGGGCTGGTGGTGGCTTTGTTTTCAGCGCTGCTGGCCGCTTACGCCGCTTGGAGCCACAACTTCTGGCTCCTGGTGGCGGCCACGGTGATTGCCGGTTATTACAGCGCCAACGGCCAGCTGTACCGTTTTGCGGCGGCCGAATTGGCGGCAGACGGCTTCAAGGAAAAAGCGGTCTCGCTGGTGCTGGCGGGCGGTTTGATCGGGGCCATCGTGGGCCCCAACCTGGCCTCGCGCACCCGCACCATGTACGAAGTGCCGTTTTTGGGCGCTTACATGGCGTTGGGCATTGTGGCGATCTTGGCCATGGTGTGCATGGCTTTCATCCGTTTCCCCGCCGTGCCGGTCAAAAAACCGGGCGACAGCGCTGGCAGGCCCCTGTCCGAGATCATGCGCCAGCCGGTCTTCATTGTGGCGGCAGCCGCTGCGGCGCTCAGCTACGGCGTGATGAACCTGCTGATGGCGGCCACGCCGCTGGCCATGCAAGTGTGCGGTTTCAGTTTTGACGATGCAGCCTTGGTGCTGGAGTGGCATGTGATCGGCATGTTCGCGCCGGGCTTTTTCACGGGCCACTTGATCAAAAAATTTGGCACGCTGCAGATCATGGCGGTGGGCGTGGTCATCAATTTCGCCTGCATCGCGATTGCCTTGTCGGGCGTGGAACTGCACCAGTTCCTGATCTCGCTGTTCTTGCTGGGTCTGGGCTGGAACTTCTTGTTCACCGGCAGCACCACACTGGCCATGAAGGCCTGGACGCCCGCCGAAAAAGACCGGGGTCAGGCGGCCATCAACTTCTTTGTGTTCGCCACCATGGCGGTGACCTCGTTTGCTTCAGGCGCCTTGGTCACCACACAGGGTTGGACTTGGCTGAACATCGGCTCGATCCTGCCGGTGACCCTGACCGGGGCGGCGCTGGTGTGGATGGTGATCAAGCAGAAAAACGTGCAAGCAACCAGCGCTTGAGCAGGCTGAACACTTGCGCTTGCTCGGGGTCATGGAAGACCTCGTGGTACATGGCCTCAAAGCAGTGCGCCTGAACCAAGCCTTCGGGCGCTGATTGGGCCCACACGGTGCTGGCAGCCGCTTGCACCAAGTGGTCATCGCCCGCATACACCAGCAAGGTGGGCACCGACCACTGGGGCGCTTCGGCCACCGCTTGTCGACCTTGCGCCAAGATCCAAGCGGCCAAGCCGGCTGAAATGCGTCGGTGCACCAAGGGGTCGTCTTTGTAAGCCTGCACCACGGCAGGATCGCGGGCCACAAAGTGGGCATCGAGCCCGTTGTCCACACACAGGTGCGGGGCCAGTTTGGGCAAAGTGGCCAACAAGCATTTTTGCAGCCAGTTGGGCGTGGCCCCCAAGGCGGGGGAGGACAACACCGCCGCGTCCACGGTGCACAACCCCTCGGCCAAGGTCCGCGCCACCACCAAACCGCCCATGCTGTGGCCCAGCAAAATCAGTGGGCTGTTGGGCGCGGGGCCTCGGGCGCGCGTGTCATCGATCACAGACACCAAGTCGGCCTGCAAACTGCCGGGCGACCGCATGTCACCCCGTGGGCCTGCCGAGCGGCCGTGGCCTTGCTGGTCGTAAGCCCGCACGCTGAACCCCCAACTGCGCAAATGGCTGGCCACATTTTGGTAACGCCCAGCATGTTCGCCCAGGCCGTGCACCAGCAGCACGGTGCCCAAAACCGGCGCATCGGGCAGCGGCCAGTCATACACCGCCAAGGGGCCCGCCTGGCCTGGCAGGCTCGACAGCGTGGGCGAAGTACTGGGGGCCGTCATGGCATGCGCGCCATGACTTCGGCCACCGCTGCGGTGAGTTTTTTGGCGTAAGGCACATGCAAAAACTCGTTGGGGCCGTGCGCGTTGCTCTTGGGGCCCAGCACGCCGCAGACCATCATTTGCGCTTTGGGGAAACCGGCGCTGAGCATGTTCATGAGCGGGATGGTGCCGCCTTGGCCGATGTAGCCCACACCCGCGCCAAAGTGCGCCTGGCTGGAGGCGTTCAGGGCTTGTTCGAACCATGGCGAAGTGTCGGGCGCGTTCCAGCCTGTCGCGCCGCCGCCGCTTTCAAACGTCACTTTGGCCTGGTAAGGCGCGTTGTCTTCGAGCAGGGCTTTCATTTCAGCCACGGCTTGCGCGGCGTCCACCAACGGGGGCAGACGCAAGCTGAGTTTGAAGGCGGTGTAGGGCCGCAGCACATTGCCCGCGTCTTTCAAAGCCGGGAAGCCTTCGGCACCGGTCACACTCAGTGTGGGCGTCCAGGTGCGGTTGAGCAGGGCTTGGGTCGGGTCGGTGGTGGTGGGCAGCGCAAAGCTGGTGGAGCCACCGCAGTCGTAGTGCGCCCAGGGGAAGCGTTTGTACACCTCGTCGCCCAGGATGGCGGCTGTGGCCTGCGCTTGGGCCATACGCTCGGCGGGCACTTCGCAATGGAAGCTGGCGGGCAGCAATCGGCCGGTGGCGCTGTCTTCGAGTCGGTCGAGCACCTGGCGCATGATGCGAAAGCTCGACGGCACCACGCCCGAGGCATCGCCCGAGTGGATGCCTTCGGTGAGGATTTGCACCTTGAGCGTGCCGCTGGCCATGCCGCGCAAGCTGGTGGTGAGCCACAGCTGGTCGTAGTTGCCCGCGCCGCTGTCCAGGCAAATCACCAAACCCACATCGCCCATGCGGGTGCGCAGCGCGTCCACATAGGGCAGCAGGTCATAAGAGCCCGATTCTTCGCAGGTCTCGATCAGGCCCACGATGCGCGGGTGGGGTGTGTTTTGGCTTTTCAGGGCCTGTACGGCCGCGATGCTGGCGTAGACCGCGTAGCCGTCGTCGGCACCGCCCCGGCCATAAAGCTTGCCGTCTTCGTAGACCGGCGTCCAGGGGCCTAGGTCGTTGCGCCAGCCATTGAACTCGGGCTGCTTGTCCAGGTGGCCGTACATCAGCACCGTTTGGCCCGAGCCCTCGCTGGCAGCGCGCGTGGCGGCCACCTCAAAAAACATGACCGGCGTGCGCCCGGGCAGTTGGATGATCTCAAGCGTGAGGCCCTCGACTTTCTGCGCCAACACCCAATCGGCGGCCGAGCGCAACACGCTGTCAATGTGGCCTTGCGCAGCCCAATCGGCGTCAAACGCGGGCGACTTGGCGGGCACCTCGATGTATTTTTTAAGCGCAGGCACGATGGTGCTGTCCCAGGCTTGCGACACCTCGCTCAAAGCGCGGGTGCTGTCCAGATGAGCCTCGGGCATTTCACGGTGCAGGGGGGCGTTCATGTGCAAACTCCGAAAAAAAGCCATCACATCAATGGCGCTCAGGGACTGTAGCGGGTTTTTCCGGATTTTGGCTTGCGCACCCACGCGTCGTCCCGCTTGCACAACTGGCCACAAGCCCGCCGGAGTCATGGCACCGGTGCGAGACCCCCGGCAGCAATGGCCAATGTGGCACGATCTGGCCAATCTTTTTGCTTCGGAGGCGGGTCATGGCTTGTTTGTCAAATGGCGATGGGGGCTTGCACAAGCGCGCAGCCATTGGTGCAGTGCTGCTGGCTGCAGGATCGGCCTCGCGCATGGGGCACCGCCCCAAAAGCCTGCTGGAACTGGACGGCGTGCCACTCATTCGACGTCAAATGCTGGCCTTGTCAGGCGCGGGGGTCAAGGACATTGTGGTCGTGCTCGGTCACTACGCAGATCGCATCAAGGAAGCCATCCGGGAATTGCCCGCCACACTCGTGCACAACCCCGATCCGGACGCCGGCCAGATTTCGTCGCTGCGCATGGGTTTGCAAATGCTGCCTCCCCAGATGGACGCGGCGCTGGTGGCTCTGGCCGACCAACCTCTGATCCGCTCGCAAGACATCGTCGACCTGATTTGCGCCTACAAAATGCGGCCCACGGGCACCCAAGTGGTGCAACCTTCCGTAGAGGGTTTGCCTGGCAACCCGGTCATGTTCAGCGCGCAAGTGCGCGCGCAAATTTTGGCCGATGCCCCCCATGTCGGGTGCCGCCAATGGCAATCGGCCCACCCCGACCAGGTACATGCCTGGGCCACACCGAACAGCCGCTACCGGGTCGATGTCGACACCGCAGAAGACATCGCGGCCTTGGCTGCCCAAACCGGTCTCCAGCTCACATGGCCCGCTGACTTGGTGATTTCTGCATGACTTTCCCAGCAAGCGGGGTCATAGGTTGGGGTCTGGCAAACGGTGGGCGAACGGCGGGCGAACGCGCCACCCTGATTGGGCTTTGGCGCCTCTGTCACCAAGCCGACTTCGATCCCCCCTTGCTCGTTGGATGATTGTGGAAACATTTGAAGCGAATGCCCTGAACGGACCACACCATGAACAGCATCGACATTGACGTGATCCGCACCGCCCTCGACTGGCAAAGTCGCGGCCACCGCGTGGTGCTTGGCACCGTGGTGCGCACCTGGGGCTCGGCCCCACGCCCACCGGGCTCGCTCATGATCATTCGGGACGACGGCCAAGTGGCTGGGTCCGTCTCGGGCGGCTGCATCGAAGACGACCTGATCCGCCGTGTGGCCGCTGGCGAGCTGGCCATGCGCCTGCCCGAAACCACAACTTACGGTCAGACGGCCGAGGAAGTGCGCCGCTTTGGCCTGCCCTGCGGCGGCTCGGTGCAGGTGGTGCTGGAGCCGTTGTCGGCCCAATCACAACTGCGCGAATTGCTGGTGCTCATTGAGCAACACCAGCGCGTGGAGCGCCGCATGGACATGGCCACCGGCCTGGTGCGCATGGGGGCGGCCACCGAGGGCGACAAACTGCAATTTGATGGCCAGAGCCTGACCACGGTGCACGGCCCGCGCCTGCGCCTGCTCATCATTGGCGGCGGGCAACTCTCGCGCTATTTGGCCAACATGGCGGTCATGCTGGATTACCAGGTCACGGTCTGCGAGCCGCGTGTGGAATACCACGAAGGCTGGGACGCCATGGCCGGCGTGACCTTGTCCAACCAAATGCCTGACGACCTGGTGCTGGCCATGCGCCTGGACCACAACAGCGCGGTGGTGGCGGTCACGCACGACCCCAAGCTCGATGACCTGGCCCTGATGGAGGCACTGCGCACCCCCGCGTTTTATGTGGGCGCATTGGGTTCATTGCACAACAACGCGCAGCGCCGCAAGCGCTTGCTCGACTTTGACGTGAGCGAAGCCGAAGTACGCCAATTGCACGGCCCCGTTGGCCTGAACATTGGCGCTTTGACGCCGCCCGAAATCGCCATGAGCATCGTGGCCGAAATGACCGCCATGCGCCGGGGCACAGATTTGAGCCAAGCGCTCAGCAGCTGGGAAGGCTCCAAAACCGTGTGCGGCCTGGCATAACCCCGGCTGCGGCGCGCAGCACCGCTGCGCTCAGGGTTTACACGAATTTGAGCTTTGAGCGACAGACACCGCCAATGCGGGGCCCTATCTTGCGTGGTCCGGTGGTGCGCTGACGCCAGCTGGATTGATTTTTTGGGGGCATCTTCCCCTTGTTTATGAGAAACCGTGCACAGGAGTGAACGATGGTGAAATTCAAAGTCAATGGCGAGGCCGTCTCGGTCGACGCCACGCCGCAGACCCCACTGCTGTGGGTCATTCGCGAAAAACTCAACCTCACCGGCACCAAGTTCGGCTGCGGCATTGCGCAGTGCGGTGCCTGCACGGTGCACCTCAACGGTGAACCGGTGCGTTCTTGCTCGCTGCCCGTGTCGGCAGCCGAGGGCCAAAACATCACCACCGTGGAAGGTCTCATGAAGACGCCTACAGGCCAAGCGCTGCAGGCGGGCTGGATCAAAGCCCAAGCGCCGCAATGCGGCTACTGCCAGTCCGGTCAGCTCATGGCTGCGGCCAAGGTGATCAGCGTGGTCAAAAAAGACCTGAGCCGCACCGAAATTTTGGAAGCCATGAGCGGCAACATCTGCCGCTGCGGCACCTACAACCAGATCGCCAGCGCGGTCTCGCACGCCCAACAAACCCTCAAAGGAGGCAAGGCATGAACCCGATGAACACCACACCGAGCGTGTCACGCCGCGCCTTCATTTTGGGCTCGGGCAGCCTCGCCTTGGGCCTGTCTTTTGGCCTGACACAAACCGAGCTGGCCCTGGCTCAAACCCCCGGCGCTGGTGGCATGGCCCCCAACAGCTGGATCAACATCGGCCTGGATGGCGTGGTGACCTTGATGTCACCGGCTTCCGAAATGGGCCAAGGCACCATGACCGCCATGCCTTTGCTGCTGGCCGAAGAGATGGACTTGGACTGGAGCCAAGTGCGCGTGGAGCAGTCGCCCAGTGACCCCAAGCGTTTTGGCAACCCCCGCTTTGGCGGCGGCATGACCACAGGTGCATCGCGCACAGTGCAAGGCTATTACGAACCCCTGCGCCTGGCCGGCGCCCAAGCCCGCTTGGTGATGGTGGGCGCTGCGGCCCAGGCCATGGGTGTGCCCGCTGCCGAGCTGCGCACCGAAGCCAGCCGCGTGATCCACACCAGTGGCCGCGCCATGACTTACGCCGACATTGCCAAGGTGGCCAAGGCCCCGGCCGAGCTGCCCAAGGTGGACAAAAGCATGCTCAAGCCGATGGCGCAGTTCCGCCTGATCGGCAAAGAAATCCCCCGCGTGGACGTGCCCGCCAAATCAAGCGGCCGGGCCATGTACGGCATTGACCAGCGTTTGCCCGGCATGCTGTGGGCTTCGGTGCTGCGTGCACCGGTGCAAGGCGAAGTGCCAGAGAGCGTGGACGACAGCGCGGCCCGTGCTGTGCCTGGCGTCAAAAACGTGCTGCGCCTGCCTTACGGCGTGGCCGTGGTGGCCGATTCGTTTTACACCGCCAAAACCGCACGCGACCAGCTCAAAGTGGTCTGGAGCCAAAAGGCCAAAGCCCGCGCTCAGAACTCCGACACCATGCGCGCCGAATACGTCAAGCGCGCACAAAATCTGGACGACAAGGGCGTGGCCTTCATCGCCCATGGTGACGCAGCAGCCAAATTGGCCGGTGCTGTCAAAACCTTCAGCGCCACCTACACCAGCGAAATGGTCAGCCACATTTGCCTGGAGCCCATGAACTGCACTGCGCGCGTGGACGGCGACAAGATCGAAGTCTGGGCACCGGCCCAGTCGGCCTCGTTTGTGACCGGCACGGTGGCGCGCTTTGGCGGCTTCAAACCAGAAAACATCAAGGTCAACATCACCTTGCTTGGCGGCGGCTTCGGGCGTCGGGTAGAGGCCGATTACGCGGCCGATGCGGCTTTGGTCGCCAAGTCCATGCCGGGCACGCCGATTCAGGTGATCTGGACCCGCGAAGACGACATGACACACGACAAGTACCGCCCCATGACTGGGCAACACTTGGTGGCCGGTGTCGATGCGCAGGGCAAGCTGGTGGGCTTGCTGCACCGCGTGGTGTCTGAAGGCGTCTATGCCCGCGTGGTGCCGCCGGCGTTCAAAGCCTCTGGCGGCAAAGATGCGCCTGTGATGGAAGGCACCGAAATCACCTACGACATCCCGGACCACAGCGTGCAATTCATGATCGAAGACCGCGGCATTGATGCCGGCTTCTGGCGTGCCGTGGGCCCGGGCTACACCAAGTTCGCCATCGAGACATTGATCGACGAAGTGGCGCGTGGTGTCAAGGCCGACCCACTGGCTTACCGCATGGACTTGCTCAAGAAAAACCCGCGCGGGCAAGCCGTGCTCAAGGCGGTGGCCGAAATGTCGCAATGGGGCCAAGCCAAGCTGCCCAAGGGCCATGCACTGGGTCTGGCGTTTTCAGACGCCTGGAACACCTATTGCGGCATGGTGGTGGAGGTGTCTGTTGAAAAAGGTCGCCCCAAGGTGCACAAAGTTTGGTCGGCGGTGGACTGCGGCCACGCTTTGCAACCGCAAAACGTGCAAGCGCAAATCGAGGGCTCTGTGATCTTTGGCTTGTCGGCGGCGCTGCACGAGCACATGGACTTCAAGGCCGGTGTACCTCAGCAAATGAACCTGAACACCTACCAGGTGCTGCGCGCCAACGAAGCGCCCGAAGTGTTTGTGAAGGTCATGCCCACCGACAACCACCCTGGCGGCATTGGCGAAGTGGGCTTGCCCCCTTTGGCCCCGGCCGTCGCCAATGCGATCGCATCGCTCAACGGCAAGCGTTTGCGCGCATTGCCATTGCCGATGGTTTGAGCTGAAAAGGGCTTGTAAAAGCCAAAGCCCACGAGACGCCATTTGCGTGGCATTTCGTGGGCTTTTTTTCAGCTGATTGCAGATTGAAAAACAATTTTGCAGGTCTGCAGCTTCAGCACCGATAGGGCTGGTGTGGGCCGCGTTTCGGCTCTGTTGCAACCGATTGATGGGGGTGCTGTGGCGAAACCATGTCGGCCTTCTCAAGGCCGGATCGATCGCGCTGGGCATCAAGCCCGAACAACATCCACGATCAGCTTGACGGAAATCGCCAGCAAGCCCACCTGCACCCACTTGAAGAACCAGTCATCGGCGATCTTGCGGGTGAGGTAAGCGCCTGCCACGGTGCCCACCAGGGCAAACGGGATCAGCACCAAGGCGCCCATCAGCTCGCTTGCGCCGTAGGGTTGTAGCGCATGGTAGGGCCCGAGTTTGGCCAAGTTGATGAAGGCAAAAAACAGCGTCGAGGTGCCGGCAAACACCAGTTTGGGCAGTTTTTGGGGCAACAGGTAAACCTGAAACGGCGGCCCCCCAGCGTGCGAGATGAAGCTGGTAAAACCCGACAAACCGCCCCAAAGCAGCCCCTTTTTCCAGTTGGCAGGATATGGCGCTTGCACGCTGCTGCGCTTGCGCCAGGCGTTGAGCACAAAGCCAATTCCCATGAGGCCGATCATCATTTTGACGGCCATGTCGGACACCACCGATGCAGTGAGCCAGCCCACCAGCACACCGCCCACACCCGCCGGAACAAGAATTTTCAGGTTGATGGCGCTGAAGTCCTTGCGGTAAAGCCACAGCCCCACCATGTCCGAGATGATGTAAATCGGCAGCAACATCACCACCGCTTTGACCGGGGACATGAACAGCGAAAGAATCGGCACGGACAGCATGCCCACGGTGGGCAAGCCGCCTTTGGACAAGCCCACCATGGCCGCAGCCAGCCCCGCCCAAATCAGGTAATTGGCATCGGCCATGTCAAGTCAGGCGCTGCGCTGTACGCACCCCAGAGCCCATCTGTGTGCTCATAAATGGCCGCGCGCCCAACTCAAACCGCGAGAGGTGCCGCCCGCCGTGGCATCGGCCGGGTTGTACTCGCAACCGATCCAGCCATCCCAACCGCACTCGGCCGAGACCTGGTCAATGACCTGGAAAATGTGTGTCCAGTTGACCTCCCCCGTGCCCGGCTCATGGCGGTCGGGCACCTCGGCGATCTGGAAATGCCCCACCTGGCCCGTGGGCAGGTATTGCGCAATCTTGGCGCTCAAATCGCCTTCCACAATCTGGCAGTGGAACAAGTCCATCTGCACCTTCACGTTGGCCGCACCCACAGCTTGCACGATGCGGTGCGCGTGGTCTTGGCGGTTGAGGTGAAAGCCCGGCACGCTGCGGGTGTTGATCGGCTCGACCAGCACATCGCGCCCGACCTTTGCGGCTTGTGCGGCGGCCCATTGCAGGTTGCTCACCAAGGTGGCGTCTGCGGCCTCTGCGCTGGCACCCTCAGCGCGCAAGCCCACCATGGCATGGATGCGCGGGCAGTTCAGGGCCTCGGCATACACCAGGGCCTGCTCAAAACCGGTGCGGAACTCGGCCTCGCGCCCGGGCACGCTGGCAGTGCCCCGGCTGCCCGAGGCCCAAGCCTGGGCAAACTCGTCGGTTTGCATGCCGCCAGACGGGGTGTTGAACAGCACCTGCTGCAAGCCGTTGGCTTTCAAGCGAGCGGCCAGCTCTTGCGCTGGGAAGGCATAGGGAAACAAATACTCCACGGCCTTGAAACCGTCTTTCGCGGCCGCTTCAAAGCGGTCGAGAAACGGCAGGTCGGGGTACATCATGGAGAGGTTGGCAGCAAAGCGGGGCATGGGTTTTCCTTCAATCAGGGCGGGGACAATGTGGGGGCGTTAGAGCTTTGGGGCCAGAAGTGGTCAACACAGGCCAGCATAGGCCGTCACCAGCGAGCACCAAAGGTCTGGCGCAATTCATCCAACTCGGACGCCAGCAAGGCGGGGGTGTCGGGGGCCAGCACCATCAGGCGGGCGGTTTCTTCCAGCTCTTCGAGCGTGGCCATGGCCGCCGCAGGCGTGTCGTGCCACACATTGGGACCCAAACGCGGCAGCATCACGGCGCGAATCGGTGCGCCGCGTGCGGCATGTTGGCGAATCACATCGGCCACCTCGTTGGCCGCTTCGGGGCTGCCGGGGCGGTGGTAACGCACCAGCGGCACATGGCCGACTTTCATCACAAAGTAAGGCGTGATCGGTGCCAACAACTCGGGGCCATGGGCGTTCAGGCTGAGCGCCACGCAGTGTGTGCTGTGCGTGTGGATCACGCAGCGTGTGTTGGCATCGCTCTCGCAAGCGGCGGCGTAAATCTGGCGGTGCAAGGCGATGGTTTTGCTGCCCTTGTCGCCGCTGAGTTGTTGGCCTTGCGGGTCGAGCTTGGCCAGGCGGGCCGGGTCCAGAAAGCCCAAGCACGCATCGGTGGGGGTGATGAGAAAACCATCATCGAGCCGCACGCTGATGTTGCCCGCCGTGGCGTGCACGTAGCCGCGCTCAAACAGGCTGCGACCAACGCGGCAGATCTCTTCGCGGGCTTGGGATTCGGTCACAAGAAGGCTCCAATGGTCATCGGTGCATTGTAGAAAGGTGTTTTGCAAACATCGCGTCGGACCTGAAGGCCCGACCTACAAAAATCCCACACCCCCCGCAGGTCGGCGCCTTCAGGTCCAACACCACCATCCCCGTAGGTCGGGGCCTTCAGGTCCGACGTTGTGTTGGTGCAACGCGGCCAGACGCTCACTGCAGCACCCCAAACGCCTTGCTGAAAAAGTCTTCGGTGCCAAAGTTGCCCGACTTGAGCGTGATGTGCACGCCGCCATTTTCAGAGGGCGCATGGCACCACGGCACGCCGGGGTCAATCTGCGGGCCGATTTGCAGCTGTGCGATGCCCAGCGCCTGCACACAAGCGCCCGAGGTTTCGCCACCCGCCACCACCAGCTGCTTCACGCCCAAATCGACCAGTCCACGCGCCACAGCGGCCAGTGCGTGTTCCACCAAAGCGCCCGCTTCGGCCACACCCAGCTGCGCCTGCACGGCTTTGACGGCCTCAGGCTCGGCGGTGGAATAGACCAGCACCGGGCCGTCTTGCAAAAGGGGCGCAGCCCAAGCCAGCACCTGCTGCACCACAGCATCACTTTGGCCATTCATCAGCGCCGCCGGGTTGATCGCCATCGCGGGGCGGCCAGTCGAATTGAAGTGCGCCACTTGTGCGTTGGTGGCCAAAGAGCAACTGCCCGACACCACGGCCTGCAAGCCACTGGCAGCAGGCAACTGGCTGGCCTGCAGCGAAGGCTGGAGGCCAAAGTTGGCGGGCAGGCCAATCGCCACACCCGAACCAGCGGTGACGAGCAGCATGCCTTTCAAGGCAGGCCCAAGCAAGTGCAGGTCGTCGTTGCTGGTCGCGTCCACCACCGCCACGCCCACACCTTCGGCACGCAGCGCGGCGATGCGTGCGCGGATCGCCGCCTCGCCTTGGGCCACGGTTTTGTAATCGATCAAGCCCACCTTGCGCTTCGTTTGCGCCTGCATGACGCGCACCAAATTCGCGTCAGTCATTGGCGTGAGCGGGTGGTTTTGCATGCCGCTTTCATTGAGCAGCACGTTGCCCGCAAACAAATAGCCCTTGAACACGGTGCGCCCGTTGTCCGGAAAGGCCGGGGTGGCGATGGTGAAGTCCGTGCCCAGCGCGTCCATCAGCGCCTCGGTCACGGGGCCGATGTTGCCTTCGGGTGTGCTGTCAAAGGTGGAGCAGTATTTGAAATAAATTTGTTCTGCGCCTTGCGCTTGCAGCCACTTCAAAGCGTCGAGCGATTGCGCGATGGCCTCGGCAGCCGGGATGGTGCGCGACTTGAGCGCCACCACCACCGCGTCCACATCGGCGGCCAGTGGCGACGCAGGTACGCCAATGGTCTGCACCACCCGCATGCCCGAGCGCACCAGGTTGTTGGCCAGGTCGGTGGCGCCGGTGAAGTCGTCGGCAATACAACCGAGTTTGATTTTCATGCCTTGCCTTTCGGCAACTCGATGCCCGGGAAAATCTTGATGACCGCGCTGTCGTCTTCTTTGGCAAAGCCCGCCGTGCTGGCCTGCATGAACATCTGGTGCGCGGTGCTGGACAGCGGCAGCGGGAACTTGCTGGCACGCGCCATGTCGAGCACGATGCCCAAATCTTTCACAAAAATGTCCACGGCTGAGAGCGGCGTGTAGTCGGCCGCCAGCACATGGGCCATGCGGTTTTCAAACATCCAGCTGTTGCCCGCGCTGTTCGTGATCACCTCGTACAAAGCCTCGGCGTCCACGCCTTCGCGCAGGCCCAGCGCCATGGCTTCTGCCGCTGCGGCAATGTGCACACCCGCCAGCAACTGGTTGATGATCTTGACCTTGCTGCCCGCGCCCGCGCTGTCGCCCAGCTTGTAGACCTTGGCGGCCATGGCGTTCAAAAACGGCTCGGCCACGGCATAGGCCTCGGGCTTGCCTGCGGTCATCATCGTCATCTGGCCAGAAGCCGCTTTGGCCGCACCGCCCGAAATCGGCGCATCCACATAGCGCAGACCCATGGCTTCGAGGCGCGCTTCCAAAGCCACCGACCAGTTCGGGTCCACGGTGGAGCACATCACAAACACGCTGCCGGGCTTCATGCTGGCGGCGCAACCGGGGGTGCTGCCATCGCCAAACAACACGGCTTCGGTCTGGGCGGCGTTGACCACCACCGACACGACCACATCACACGCCGCGCCCAGCGAGGCCAGCGTGTCGTGCGCTGTGCCGCCCGCGCTCGTGAAGGCCTCGGCCACCTCGCGGCGCACGTCAAACACCTGCACGCTGTGCCCGGCGCGGCGCAGCGAAGACGCCATGCCCGAGCCCATGGCCCCCAAACCGATCAATCCGACTGTGGTCATGGCTGTGCTCTCAATCCAATTTGATGTTGGCGAACGCCGCCACGTTTTTCCATTTGGCGGTATCGGCTTGCATGAAGCTGGCCAAGCCTTGGCTGTTGGCCCATGCGGGCTCTGCACCCGACTTGAGCATGGCGGCCTTCACTTCGGGCATGTTGGCCACGCGCTCCAGCGCTTGCTCCAGCTTTTGCTGTATGGGGGCTGGCAAGCCCGCAGGTGCGGCCACGCCAAACCAAGAGAACACTTGGAAACCCTTCATGCCGGCCTCTTCCATGGTGGGCACATCGGGCAAGGCGCTGCTGCGCATGGGGGTGGTCACCGCCAAAGCTTTCAGCTTGCCCCCCTTGATCAGGCCCAGTGCCGAGGGCAAGTTGTCAAACATCATGTTCACTTCGGTCGCCATCAGGCCGGTTTGCGCGGCAGCGGCACCCCGGTAAGGGATGTGCGTGACAAACGCGCCCGACTGGCTCTTGTACAACTCGGCGCTCAGGTGCAGCGAGGTGCCCTGCCCGTTCGACGCGTAATTGAGCTGGCCGGGCTTGGATTTGGCCAACGCGGTGAGTTCGGCGACCGAGTTGATGCCCGAAGTCGGGTGGACCATCAGCACATTGGGCACGCGGCCCAGCAGGGCCACTGGGGCAATTTGCTCGGGCTTGTAAGGCAGCTTGCTGTAAAGCGCCGGGCTGATCGTCAGGGGCGGCGAAGCCATGAGCAGGGTGTAGCCATCGGCGGCGGCACGGGCTGCTTCGGCTGCGCCCAGGTTGCCACCGGCACCGGGCTTGTTGTCGATCACGATGGGCTGGCCCAACTCATTGGACAGTTTGGGGCCAATCAGGCGCGCCATGTTGTCGATCAGGCCGCCGGGCGGGAAAGGCACGACCAACTTGATGGGGCGGGTGGGCCACGCCTGGGCCGAAGCGGTCGGCGCAATAAAGGGGGTGGCGATGACCAAGGCAGCGGCTGCTGCGATCCAATTTCTGCGTTGCATGCGGTATTTCCTGTTGATAATTGATCAGGTCATCATACAAATTTTGAAGGCGCTTGGCATCAGGGTGAATACGGGGATGGACGGGTGATGCTTGTATGTGACAGAGCCGAGATGGATTCTGCTTGTAAGCTAAAAGCCGGGGATTGACCCCGCTCACAGGGCTTGCCAATGCGCTTGTTTTCTTACCGCGACCGTCCCGTTCACCTCGGGCCTTACCCATTGGAGCGCCTGCGCCGCACGGGTGCCGCACCTGACGAGAGCGCCCTGCCGCCCATGCAGGCGCTGCGCTTTGCGCACGATGACTCCGAATCTTTGTCGCACGCCATGGCCCGTTACATGGCCATGTTCGACTTGGTGCGCGACGGCGCGGTCAACCCCAAAGAGGGGGAGATTCCGGCCGACCCGACCGAGCGGGCCCAGCACCTGAAGGCCGCAGGCTATTACTTTGACGCCTCGATGATGGGCGTGTGCGCCCTGCCCGCATCGGCCTGGCTGGCCGAGCCGATCCGCAACCCCGCCGTGCCTGCCCTGGGCGAAGAGTTGGCGCAAAGCCAGCCGGCCAGTTTTGCGGCAGGCATGGACATGATCCTGGCCGACGTGCTGGACTCGGCGCGCACGGTGCACGGGCCGATTGCGCACCATGGCCACGCCATCGTGATCCTGGTGGAATTTGCACGGGACCCCAAACCGGGTGAGCCTGGCTGCGACTGGTTGGCGGGCACGCAGGCACAACGCGCCAGCGTGTTGGCTGCGCAAACGGCGGTGCTGTTGTCGAGCTATTTGCGCATGCTGGGGCACGAGGCCCGCGCCCACAGCGCCAGCTGCAGCGATGTGGATTTGGGTCGCTTGGCTTTGGCATCAGGCCTGACGCTGCCCGACGGCGAGAACCCCTATGTGGGCCAACGTTATGCCTTGGCCGCCGTCAGCACCACTTTGGCGCTGGCCCCTGATCAGGCCTTGGCCCCTCAGCAAAACCGCTGGCAGAGCCACGGCCCGGCTTGGTGGTTGGGGCTGGGCACGTTCAAGAGCGCGTTTCACCAAGATGCGTTTGCGCAGCGCGAGTTTCGCCAAGGCGCACACCCGTTTGAAACGCTCAAGCGCCAGGCCACACCCACCACCTTCATCGACCACGACCGGGTGCCGCGTTTCCCCAAACGGGCCGACTTTTTTGCCCGCGCCTTGTTCGGTGACTTGGGCAAGTCGGTGCAAGACGATGCCAAGAACGCCCACTATGTGATGAAAAGCCCGATTGGCGCTTGCGCCCGCCGGGCTTTGGGGGCGCTGTTGTTGCTGCAGTTTGGCCCAGCGCGTGGCCCGGTGGCCGCCAGCACCGCCAACCCACAGCGCAATGCCGACAACCTGAAAGCCGCTTCTTACTATTTGGGGGTGGACGCGGTGGGCCTGTGCGCCGTGCCCGAGTGGGCCTATTACTCGCACGACGCGGGCGGCAACCCCATGCCGGCTTACCACGCCAACGCGGTGAACTTGTTGATCGACCAAGGCCACGAAACCATGGAGGGCGCCAGCGGCGACGACTGGATTTCGGTGGCGCAGAGCATGCGGGCTTATTTGCGGTTTTCGTTGATGGGCGGCATCTTGGCCGAACAAATCCGGCGGCTCGGTTATTCGGCCCGGGTGCATTCGGTGCTGGACGGCGATGTGCTGCAACCGCCTTTGCTGCTGCTGTCAGGCCTGGGCGAAGTCAGCCGCATTGGCGAGGTGATCCTCAACCCGTTTTTGGGGCCACGCCTGAAAAGCGGCAGCGTCACCACCGACATGCCCATGGCCCCCGACCAGCCCATCGATTTTGGCTTGCAAAGCTTTTGCGAAAGCTGCAACAAATGCGCCCGAGAATGCCCATCCGGGGCCATCACCGCCGGCCCCAAGCTGATGTACAACGGCTACGAGATCTGGAAAAGCGACGCCGAAAAATGCGCCCGCTACCGCATCACCAACGCGGCGGGCGGCATGTGCGGCCGCTGCATGAAAACCTGCCCCTGGAACCTGGAAGGCCTGCTGGCCGACAGCCTGTGGCGGCAAGTGGCCATGAAGCTGCCCGCCGCTGCACCAGCGCTCTCGCGGCTCGATGACTTGCTGGAGCGCGGCAGCATCAACCCGGTCAAAAAGTGGTGGTGGGACATCGAGCTGGACAAACACACGGGCCGCTACGTGCAGGCGGCGCAAACCCACCGCCGCACCCTGCAAAAAGACCTGGACCTGCGCTACGAAGACCAGACCCTGGCCGTGTACCCGGCCGACAAAATGCCGCCGCCTTACCCGGTGACTTACCCGGTCAACCGCGAAGAGGGCATTGCCCGCTACCAGGCGATGCTCACCCCCGAGCAATACCAAGCCCGCTTGGCAGCAGGCCAGACCGAGGGCCTGGCCCCGGGGCCGCAGCCCTTGCCTGCCGAGCCGCCCGTGTTCCCGGTGGTGCTGCACCGGCGCGAAGAGATGGCCGAGGGTCTGGCGCGTTACGAGTTCAAAGCGCCCGATGGTGGCGAGTTGCCACCGTTTGAGGCGGGCGGCCACATCGACGTGGTGATTGCCCCCGAATACCAGCGGCCCTACAGCCTGGCGGGCGACCCGGCCGACCGCAGCAAATATGTGCTGGGTGTGTTGCGCGAGCCGCCCGAGTCGGGTGGGCGCGGAGGCTCAGCGCTGATGCACCGGGTGTTTCGCGAGGGGCGGCGCGTGTTTGTGTCGCGCCCGGCCAACCACTTTGCGCTGCACGAGTCGGCCACGCACTCTTGGTTGTTTGCAGGCGGCATTGGCGTGACGCCCATGATCGCCATGGCGCACCGCCTGCACGCTTTGGGCAAGCCCTTTGACTTTCATTACAGCGCGGCCAGCCGAACCACGGCGGGCTTTCTGAAAGACCTGGCCGAAGCACCGTGGGCCGAGCGGGTGCGGTACCACTTTAAGGACGAAGGCCAACGCGCCGACTTGATGCAACTGATGCCCGACGTTGCAGCGGGTGGGCATGTCTACACCTGCGGCGCACTGCGTTTCATGGACGGCGTTTTCGAGGCTGCCAGCGCACACGGCTGGCCAGAGGACGCGCTGCACCGCGAATACTTCAGCGTGCCCGAGGCCGATGCTTGGGTGAACCAGCCTTTTGAGCTGGTGCTCAAAACATCTGGCCGCCGCCTGAGCGTGCCTGCCGATCGCAGCGCCACCGAGGTGCTGGCCGAAGCGGGCGTGGCCATCGATGTGAAATGCAGCGATGGGCTGTGCGGGGTCTGTGCCCGGCATTACGATGCGGTGCTGTCCGATGACATCGAGCACCGCGACTTTGTGCTCGGCAGCCAAGAGCGTGCGCAAAAGATCATCTTGTGCTGCTCACGCGCACAGCAGGCCGGGGGTGTGATCACCCTCGATGTTTAAAAAAACCCAGGGAGAGACTTCATGAGCCAAGACCGCAACATTTTCATCACCGGTGGCACCAGCGGCATTGGCGCGGCCATTGCCCGGGCTTTCGCCGCAGCAGGTTGCAGCGTGACCGCCACCGGGGCCACACCTGCCGAAGTCGAAGCGGCACAAGCCCTCAGCGCCAACCGCCTGATCGCCTTCCATGTGCTGGATGTGCGGCAAAACGAGCATGTGCAAAACGTGCTCGGTGAGTTTGGTGAATTCGATGTACTGGTCAACTGCGCGGGCATCATCCAGCGCAATGCCGAACACGACCCCGAGGCGTTTGCGCAAACCGTGGACATCAACCTGAACGGCACCATGCGGGCCTGCGCCGCAGCGCGTGAAGGGCTCAAAGCGCGCCGGGGCTGCATCGTCAACACCGCTTCGATGCTGAGCTTTTTTGGAGGCGGCCTGACGCCGGGCTACAGCGCCAGCAAGGGCGGCGTGGCGCAACTGACCAAGTCGCTGGCCATTGCTTATGCGGCCGACGGCATCCGGGTGAATGCCGTAGCCCCGGGCTGGATCGCCACGCCTTTGACCCAGGCCTTGCAGGACGACCCCGCACGCAGCGCGCAAATTGTGGGCCGCACGCCCATGGGCCGCTGGGGCCAACCCGAAGACGTGGCCGACCCGGTGCTGTTTTTGGCCAGCCCGGCGGCGCGCTTTGTCACGGGCGTGGTCTTGCCGGTGGACGGGGGTTATTTGATCCAGTGAGGCCAGCGCCCCGGGCGCTCAAACATAAGCAATTGTTGAGGCATTCCCGTTCGCAAATGTCGCTTGGCAAAAAAATACATGTCGGACCTGAAGGCACCGACCTACGAGGGATGCGGTTTTTTGTAGGTCGGTGCCTTCAGGTCCGACGTGGCGCGCCAGCACCCTTTGAACATGTCGCTTCGCGAAAACAGGGACGTCGGACCCTAAAGACCCGACCTGCGAGGGATGTGGTTTTTTGTAGGTCGGTGCCTTCAGGTCCGACGTGGCGCACCATTGACCCGATCAGGGCTGCGGGCCCCAAGGGGCTGACAGCATGAGCTTGTTGTTTTGCTCACGGATCAGCGGCCGGATTTTGGCGGCAAAGGCCATGAAGTCCGCGTCGCCATACACGCCCGCCCAGAAGGCGCGGCGGTCGGCGTCGTCGTCGAATTTCCAGACATGGATCAGCTCGTTGATCGCCCCCACATCGCCGGTGAAGTAGCCCACCAGTTTTTGGGGGTGTTTGGCCAGCGCAGGCCAGCCTTCGTTTTTGTAGTGCGAGACGACCTCGGGCATTTTCCCGACGATCACGGCATAAGTGCGCAGTTCATAAATGGCCATGGGTTCCTCTTTGGCTAGGGTGGCAGACACTTGACTTTAGCCGTCTTGCGGCCAGACCCTGTCAGCCTGGCGACGCACCCGATCAAGCGCCCAACAGGCCCCAACGGTTGGCCGCTTCCCAAGCCCAGTAGGCCACCACACTGGCCAACACCAACGCGGCCAACCAGCGGCGCTCGCTTTTCACCAAATCGGGGCCGGGGCCAGGAATGCGGCCGGTCAGCATGGGCAGGGCCTGGTTCTTGCGGCGCGTGAGGCTTAACCAAGCCAACAAGGCCAAGTGGGCCAACACACCGACCAAATAGGCGTCACCGAAAAACTCGTGCAGTGCTTCAAAGGCCTCGCCGCCCAGCACATCGCCCCAGTCATGGAAGCTCGCGTAACCCGTCAGCGTCAAAGGGATCACCATGGCCAGCAAGGCGACCAAGGCCAGCGCCATGAGCAAATTTTCGCCTTGTCGCCAAGGCGCTGACATGACAGAACCGCCCGACTTGAAGGCATCGGCCATGGCTTTGAGCCAAGCGCGGGTGCCGCTGACTTTGCGCCACAGCACCGACAAACGGGCGGGCCGAGGCCCCACCAAGCCATACACCAGCCGCCAGACCAGCAAGCCCGCAAAGGTGTAACCCAGCACCACATGCACCAAGCGCCAGTGCTCACTGTCGGCGCTGATGTAGGCCCCCACAAAGCTCAGGGCAAACAGCCAATGGAACATGCGCATGGGCGCATCGGTGACCAAGCGTCCGGGCCGCCGGGTCAATGGCAAAGCGGGTGCAGCGAATGGGGTGGCGGCTGGGCCAGCGGGCACGGCGGGCCCCGCTTGGGAGGAAGTCAAAGTGGTCATGGTGTGCTCAACATGTTGGTGTTTTGGTGTCGCGTTTCAGTCGTTCCACGACCGGCTTTGGCGGGCGCTCAGGCCTGCGGGGCGTTTCAGGTGGTCGTCGTCAAACACCCCTTGCTCGGTGCCGGTGTGGCAAGCGGCGCAGTTGGCGGCCGACTTGACGCTGGGCAGTTGCCAGACGGCGGGTTCAATCTTGCGGTGCTTGCGCTCGAACCAAGCCGACTTCGTCAAGCGGTCTTGCGGCGGCGCTTCGGCCACGCGTTTGTAAGTGCCCGCATGGGTTTGCAGCCACTGGCCGATTTCGGCCACGGTTTTTGCATCGAGCGAGGCATCGCTGCCGTAGTGCTGGTCCAGCCCGCTCATGATGCGTTGCCACGATTTGGCCGGCAGCATGCCGGGCGGGTAAGCGGTATGGCAGGCCGCGCATTCGGCGGTGTAGGCCGGCAAAATTCTGGCGGGCATGCGCGAGCCGTCGGCATGCGCGCTGGGCAGGCTCAGGCAAAACCAGGCCAGCAAGCTGGCCCATGCGAGGTGGGGGCGGAGGTGTGTGTTCATGGTCATTCTTTCATCGTGCGCGTGATGGGGGTTTCAAGGTTTGAGCTTGATCAGGTAAGCCAGCACATCGGCTTTTTCCTGTGCGCTGCATTCGCGGCTGAGCACGTCTTTGCAGTTGCGCTTGAACCATTTGTCGGTCTTGGCGGTGTCGGTGAAGGCCCGTGCGTTGAAGGCCGGTGCCAAAGGCGCGATGCTTTTGCCCGTGCTGGCATGCTTGCCTTGGGCAGTGGGGGGCGTGCCGTGGCAAGAGGCACACGACCACTCGCCGCCATGGCGTTGGTTGAACAGGGCTTGGCCCCGGTCGGCTTGGGCGGGCGCACCCGCTTGGGCCGTCCAGTGGCTCAGTTGTTGGGCTGGGCTGGTGTCGGCGGCGAGGGCCGCCCAGCTGTGCAGGGCGCACAAGCCCACCAGCGTCCAAAGGCGGCCAGTGGCCAGGGTTGGGGTGTGAAACAAGGTCATTTTTTCTCCCGTCGGGTGTTCATGTGGTCGATGGGGTCATTGTGTGAAACCCCACTTGAACGCAAGCTGAAGCGCCCGTTCATCCCCTGTTCATCTGGTGTGCAGGACAATGAAGGGGTGAAAAACTGCCCCCCCTCCTTTGAGACACCGACACCCGCCTTGGCTGGCCAGGCACGGCGGGCCTTGGGTGTTCGCCAACGTGTGCGCCGAGTTCTGCGCCAAGCCGCCTGCGGCTGGCTGGCCGTGTGCGCAATGGCCCTGCACGGCAGCGCTTTGGCCAGCAGCGACGGCGACCACGAACGCGCCTTGCAGGCGGTGCAGTCGGGGCAGGTCTTGCCCCTGACCCAAGTGCTGGCGCTCGTGGAGCGGACCCACCCCGGCCAAGTGCTGGAGGTGGAGCTGGAAAGCCACGACCGGCAGTGGCAATACGAGATCAAACTGCTGCAGCCCGATGGCCGCTTGCTGAAGCTCAAGATCGATGCCCGCTCAGGCAGCATCTTGAAGCGCAAAACACGTTGAGAACACACCCATGAGGATTTTGCTGGTTGAAGACGAAGCCACCTTGCGCGAGCAGTTGCGGGTGGGCCTGGCCGAGGCCGGGCATGTGGTGGAGCAGACCGACAACGGGCGCGACGCCCACTTCATGGGCGAGACCGAAGACTTTGATGCTGTGGTGCTGGACCTGGGCCTGCCGCTGATGGATGGCCTGACGGTGCTGCAGCGTTGGCGCGAGCAAGGGCGCAGCATGCCGGTGCTGATTTTGACGGCGCGTGACAACTGGCACGACAAGGTGGCGGGCATCGACGCCGGGGCCGATGATTATTTGACCAAGCCTTTTCACATGGAAGAGTTGCTGGCCCGCTTGCGCGCCCTGAACCGGCGGGCCAACGGGGTGGCCTCTGCGGTGCTGCGGCTGGGCGATGTGGCGCTGGACACCCGCAGCGGGCGCGTGTCCATGCAGGGCCAGACCGTGCCACTGACCAGCCACGAATACAAAGTGCTGGACTACCTGATGCACCGCCCCGACGCGGTGGTCTCGCGCAGTGCGCTGATCGCCCACATTTATGCCCAAGACTTTGAGCGCGACTCCAACACCATCGAGGTGTTTGTGGGGCGGCTGCGCAAGAAGCTGCCCGCGCTGACGATCGAGACCGTGCGTGGCCTGGGTTATCGGCTGGTGGCGTCATGAGCCGCTTGGGGCCGTGGCATTGGCACAGCCTCAAAGCCTCGCTGCGGTTTCGGCTGCTGGCGGCCACGCTGCTGGGCTTGACGCTGGCCTTGGTGCTGGCGGGCGTGGTGCTCAATGGTTTGTTCCACGACCATGTGATGCGCCAGTTCGAAAAAGGCCTCACCCAGCAGCTCGACCAGTTGACGGCCCGCTTGTCCTTTGATGCGCAAGGCCAGCCCCTGATCGATGCACAGACCTTGTCTGACCCGCGCTGGCAACGCCCTTACTCGGGTTTGTATTGGCAGTTGGACGATGTCTCCGACACGCCCGCCAAGCCAGGCGTGTTGCGTTCACGCTCCTTGTGGGACACACGGCTGGCCCTGCCCGCCGATGCACTGCGCGACAGTGAAATCCACACCCACGAATTGCCCGGCCCTGGCGACAGCCGTTTGCGCGTGCTGGAGCGCACGGTGCGCACCGATGCGCGTGAGCGCTGGCGCTTGAGCGTGGCGGCCGACCTGAAAGACACACACGAGGCGGTGGCCGGTTTTCAGCGGGTCTTGGCCGCATCGCTGCTGGCGCTGCTGCTGGCGCTGCTGGCGGCGGCCTGGGCGCAAGTGGCTGTGGGCTTGCGGCCTTTGCTGGCTTTGCAGCAGGGTTTACAGAACTTGCGCGAAGGCCGCTCGCCCCGCCTGAGCGGCGACTTTCCGAGCGAAGTGCAGCCGCTGGTGGACAACTTCAACAGCGTGTTGTCGCGCAACGATGAGGTGGTGGGCCGCGCACGCACCCAAGCGGGCAACCTGGCCCATGCCCTGAAAACCCCGCTCACCGTACTGGACCAGGCTTCGCGCCAAACCGACACGGCAGGCCTGGCCCCGCTGGTGCGCGAACAGGTGCAACTGGCCCGGCGGCACATCGACTGGCACCTGGCCCGCTCGCGCATGGCCGCGGCCAACGGCGTACCCGGTCAGCGGGTGCCTGTGGTCCACACGCTGCAAGGCCTGGTGCGCGTGATGCAGCGCGTGCACGCCGAGCGCGAGCTGGCCATCACGCTGGAGGGGGCAGATGAACGCGTGCAGTTTGCCGGTGAGGCGCAAGACCTGCAGGAAATGCTGGGCAATGTGCTGGACAACGCCTGCCAATGGGCGCACAGCGCGGTCACCCTTCGCGTGATGGCCGTGCACAGCGAGGCGCCGGATGGGGCACGAGAAGGAACGCCTGGCGGGTCGCCCGCCATGCTCCGGGTGGAGATCGAAGACGACGGCCCCGGCATGACGGCTGAGCAGATGCCGCAGGTGCTGCAGCGTGGGGTGCGCCTGGACGAGTCGGTGCCCGGCAGCGGCTTGGGCTTGGCCATTGTGCGGGAGTTGGTGGATTTGTACGGGGGGGCGCTGCAATTGCAAACCCCGCCGCTGGGCCGGGGTTTAGGGGTGACGCTGGTTTTGCCTGCAGCGGCGGCGTGATGCGACGACCGCTGTCACGGTGTTGACGGCTGCTTTGGCGTTTCACGCCACAATCTGACCATCTTTTGATGTCTGTTTTTTAGACTGGACCCCGCCATGACTTACCCCAACACCCAACTTTTCATCAACGGCCAATGGTGCGACGCCGAAGACGGCCGCACCCTGCCCGTGTTCAACCCCGCCACCGGCACCGAAATCGGCCGCTTGGCCCACGCCGGTGTGGCCGACCTGGAGCGTGCCGCACAAGCGGCACAAAAGGGCTTTGAAATCTGGCGCGACATGCCCGCCAACGAGCGCAGCGCCATCATGCGCAAGGCCGCCGCGCTGATGCGCGAACGCACCCCGCAAATCGCCGAGCTGCTCACGCAAGAACAAGGCAAGCCCTTGGGCGAAGCCAAAGTCGAGGCCATGTCGGCAGCCGACATCATCGAGTGGTTTGCCGAAGAAGGCCGCCGCGTGTATGGCCGCATCGTGCCGCCGCGCAACATCAACGTGCAGCAGCAAGTGCTCAAGCAACCCGTTGGCCCGGTCGCGGCCTTCACACCCTGGAACTTCCCGATCAACCAGGCCGTGCGCAAGATGTCGGCGGCTTTGGCCACGGGTTGCTCCATCATCGTCAAAGCGCCCGAAGAAACGCCTGCCGCACCTGCCGAATTGATCCGTGCTTTCCACGATGCAGGCGTGCCCGCGGGCGTGATCGGTCTGGTCTACGGCACGCCTGCCGAGATCTCGAACTACCTGATCGCGCACCCGCTGATCCGCAAGATCACCTTCACCGGCTCCACACCCGTGGGCAAGCAACTGGCCGCCTTAGCAGGCCAGCACATGAAGCGCGTGACCATGGAGCTGGGCGGCCACGCCCCGGTCATCCTGGCCGAAGACGCCGACATCGCGCTGGCCCTGAAGACGGCAGGCGCGGCCAAGTTCCGCAATGCGGGCCAAGTTTGCATCTCGCCCACCCGCTTCTTGGTGCACCACAGCATTGCCGACGCCTTTGCCGAACAATTTGCCGCGCAAGCGCAGGCCCTGAAGGTGGGCGACGGCCTGACGGCAGGCACACAAATGGGGCCCCTGGCCAATGATCGCCGCCTGGCCGCCATGCAGTCCATCGTGCAAGACGCCCGCGCCAAAGGCGCCAAGGTGCTCACCGGTGGCGAGCGCATTGGCACACAAGGCAACTTCTTCGCGCCCACGGTGCTCTCGCATGTGCCGCTGGACGCCGATGTGGTGGTCAACGAGCCCTTTGGGCCGATTGCCGCGATCCGCAGCTTCGAGAAGATCGAAGACGCCATCGCCGAGGCCAACAGCTTGCCGTTTGGCCTGGCCGGTTACGCCTTCACCAACTCCATGAAAACCATGCACCAACTGAGCCAGCGCTTGGATGTGGGCATGCTGTGGGTCAACCAGCCTGCCGCCCCTTGGCCCGAGCTGCACTTTGGCGGCATGAAGGATTCGGGCTACGGCTCCGAAGGCGGTCCCGAGGCGCTGGAGGCCTACCTCAACACCAAGACGGTGTCGATCTTCAACGCATAAGCCCTCTTTGGGGCTTCACTTCAAGGCTGCTGAATCGTCTTCAGGCATGTGCGCCAGGAGACGGTTCGCTGGCGTGCCGACCACTCGGCCGTGATGGCCGAGTCCACGGGTCAACTCATGGCGCGGACCCGAGGTTTGCGCCCAAGAAATGGCCGTGACGCTGAGCAAGCTGGCAATCACGCACCGGCTGATGGTGTGTTTTTTCATGTGGGCTCCTGTGTTGGGGTGGGAGCCACATCCTCGAAGATTCAGGGCCTGAAGTCTGTGCGCTGTCACGCCAAGCCCAGCGGCCTTCCATGCGCAGCCGGGCTCGGATGCCCGTGGGCCTCAAGGGCGACTGGGTTCGATGCGGTCGAGTTCAAAGCCTCGGGTTTTGAGCTTGGCCAGCAAGGCTTGGTAAGTCGCTGGGGGCATTTGCGGCGTGCGCGACAAGATCCACAAATACTCGCGCCGGGGCTCGCTCACGACCACCCACTGGTAGTCGGCATCGAGGTCGATGATCCAGTAATCACCCCAGACCAAGGGGATGAAGGACAACCACTCGGGGGCAAAGCGCACCTTGAGCCGTGGCGAGGTGGGCTCGCCAATTTGCCGGGCTGCACCCAACGCCTCGGTCCATTCACCCTTGTCGTTTTTGCAGCGGTTGAGCACTTGCACCCGGCCATCGGTTTGCAGCGTGTAGTTGGCCTGCGTGCTGCTGGCGCATTTCCTTTGAAACCAGTTCGGGTACTTGGCGATCTCGTGCCAAGTGCCCATGTAGCGCGGCACGTCGACCGAGGGCACGGTTTGCAAAGGCGCGGGCTCGGCTTGCACCGCAGCGGTGGTCGCCAGTACCAAGGCCATGCCAACGATGGCGCGAACCCCTGCTGCGCGCATCAAACCACGATCGGGTTCAGTGCCCCGTCCATGCTCATGCAAATGCCGGTCACGTAGCTGGCTTTGGACGAGGCCAAAAACAGCACGGCGTTGGCGATTTCCTCAG
>OBPM01000047.1_pt1 | contig 27621 bp, 26 predicted proteins | sample 1493981 | NCBI WGS metagenome assembly OBPM01 (sample SAMEA3275485, study PRJEB22092) | marine metagenome | reverse complement strand
CCGTTTGCCAAGCTGCTCGAACTCGCCGGTGGTGTGCGTGGCGGCCGCCAGCTTAAGGCGGTGATCCCTGGCGGATCGTCCTCACCCGTCGTGCCTGCCGAATTGATGATGAAGCTCACCATGGACTACGACAGCATCGCCAAAGAAGGCGGCTCGATGTTGGGTTCAGGCGCAGTGATCGTCATGGACGAGACGCGTTGCATGGTCAAGGCCTTGGCGCGTTTGTCTTACTTTTACTCGCACGAGTCTTGCGGCCAATGCACCCCTTGCCGCGAAGGCACAGGCTGGCTCTACCGCATGGTCGACCGCATTGAACACGGCCAAGGCCGTGCCAGCGACATCGACATGCTCGACAGCGTGGCCGGCAACATCATGGGCCGCACGATTTGCGCTTTGGGTGATGCAGCGGCCATGCCGGTGCGCGGCATGCTCAAGCATTTCCGTCACGAATTTGTACACCTCATCGAGCACAAGACCTCCATGGTCGGTGCCGATGCAACAGCGGTGAAGACCCATGGTTGAAATAGAACTCGACGGTCAGAAAGTGGAAGTTGCCGAAGGCAGCATGGTCATGCATGCCGCTGAAAAAGCAGGCACCTACATTCCCCATTTCTGCTACCACAAGAAACTCTCCATAGCGGCCAACTGCCGCATGTGTTTGGTCGAGGTTGAAAAAGCCCCCAAGCCCATGCCCGCCTGCGCCACGCCCGTGACACAAGGCATGATCGTGCGCACCAAGAGCGACAAGGCCATTGCGGCCCAAAAGTCGGTCATGGAGTTTTTGCTCATCAACCATCCGCTCGATTGCCCGATTTGCGACCAAGGTGGTGAGTGCCAGTTGCAAGATTTGGCTGTGGGTTACGGCGGCAGCAGCTCGCGTTACGAAGAAGAAAAGCGCGTGGTCTTCCACAAAGAAGTGGGCCCGTTGATCTCGATGGAAGAGATGAGCCGCTGCATCCACTGCACACGTTGCGTGCGCTTCGGTCAAGAAGTGGCCGGAGCCATGGAACTTGGCATGTCCCACCGCGGCGAGCACGCCGAGATCGAAACCTTCTTGGGTCAAACGATCGACTCCGAGTTGTCGGGCAACATGATCGACATCTGCCCCGTGGGTGCGTTGACCAGCAAGCCGTTCCGCTACCACGCCCGCACTTGGGAGCTGTCGCGCCGCAAGTCGGTAGCAGCACACGACTCCTCAGGTGCCAACCTGATCGTGCAGGTCAAGAACAACCAGGTCATGCGTGTCGTGCCCCTGGAAAACGAAGACGTCAACGAGTGCTGGATTGCTGACCGTGAGCGTTTCTCGTACGAGGCCTTGAATGGTCCTGAGCGCCTGACCCAGCCCATGCTCAAGCAGGGCGGTGAGTGGAAAACCGTTGATTGGCAGACTGCCCTCGAATACGTGGCCAATGGCTTGCGCAACATCCAACGTGACCACGGCGCCAACAGCATTGGTGCTTTGGTCAGCCCGCACAGCACCGTGGAAGAGTTGTATTTGGCCGGTGCTTTGATGCGCGGCCTGGGCTCTGACAACATTGATTACCGTCTGCGCAACGCCGAATTCGGCGCAGCTGAAGGCGTGCGTACTTTGGGCACATCAATTGCATCGTTGAGCACACTGCAGCGCGTGCTGGTGGTCGGCTCCAACCTGCGCAAGGACCACCCGCTGTTTGCGCTGCGTGTGCGCCACGCTGTGCGCCATGGCGCTCAACTGAACGTGGTCACCGACTCAGCGGCATTCAGCCACGCCGATGCCTGGGCCATGCCTGTGGCCAATGCGGTGGTGACCGATGCGTTTGCTTGGGCCCAAACCCTGGCCGATCTGGCCGTGGCCATTGCCGCCGAAAAAGGCGTGGACGCACCGTGCGCGGGCACGGCGACTGCGCAGGCCCAAGCCATGGCCAAGTCCCTGTTGGGTGGCGAGCGCAAAGCCCTTTTGTTGGGCAATGCCGCTGCGCACCATGGCAATGCCTCGACCCTGTTGGCTTTGGCCAACTGGATTGGCGCACAAACCGGTGCCAGCGTGGGTTACCTAACCGAAGCTGCCAACACCGTGGGCGCGCAGTGGGTGGGTGCCCAGCCGCAAACCGGTGGCAAGCATGCAGGCCAAATGTTTGCCGGTGGTCTCAAAGCGGCCCTCTTGCTCAATACCGAACCCGAGTTCGACAGCGCCGCTGGTGCTGCATCGGCCAAGGCCCTGGGCCAAGCCGAGATGGTCGTCACGCTCAGCCCTTTCAAGGCCAACATGGCTTTCAGCGACGTGCTCTTGCCGATTGCGCCGTTCACTGAAACGTCTGGTTCGTTTGTCAACGCAGAAGGTCGTCTGCAAAGCTTCCATGCCGTGGTCAAGCCTTTGGCTGAAACCCGTCCGGCCTGGAAAGTGTTGCGCGTGCTGGCCAATTTGCTCGAGATTCCGGGCGTGGCCTTCGAGACCTCGCAAGACGTGTTGGCCCGCGCCACGGCCCAGCCCTTGGCGGCATCGAACACCACGCGTGCCGCGATCAACTTGTCGGGCACCACCACGCCTGCGCCATCGGTCGCTTCGATTTACCAGCTCGATGGCACTGTGCGCCGCGCACCGTCTTTGCAGTTGACCGCAGACGCCCGCCAGGAGGTGACCTCATGATTGACGCGCTGTACAACGGCGGCCTGAATTTGGTCGCTGCCAGCTGGTGGGCCACGTTGGTTTGGCCGGTTTTGTGGATCTTGCTCAAGATCGTTGCGATCCTCGCGCCGCTGATGGGTGCGGTGGCTTACCTGACGCTGTGGGAGCGCAAGCTCTTGGGCTTCATGCAAGTGCGCCATGGCCCCAATCGCGTGGGTCCGTTTGGTTTGTTGCAGCCCATTGCCGATGCCCTCAAGTTGTTGACCAAAGAATTGATCAACCCGACAGCGGCCAGCCCCGGCTTGTTCCGTCTGGGCCCGATCATGGCCATCATGCCGGCGCTGGCCGCCTGGGTGGCGATTCCATTCGGCCCTGAGCAGGCACTGACCAACATCAATGCAGGCCTGTTGCTGGTGATGGCGATCACTTCGATTGAGGTGTACGGCGTGATCATCGCGGGCTGGGCATCGAATTCCAAGTACGCCTTTTTGGGTGCGCTGCGTGCATCGGCCCAAATGGTGAGCTACGAAATCGCCATGGGCTTTTGCTTCTTGGTGGTCTTGATGGTCTCGGGCAGCATGAACCTGACCGAAATCGTGCTGGCCCAAGGCAAGGGCGCTGCCGCCGACATGGGCTTGAGCATCTTCTCTTGGAACTGGCTGCCTTTATTGCCCATCTTTATCGTCTACCTGATCTCGGGTGTGGCCGAAACCAACCGTCACCCGTTTGACGTGGTCGAAGGCGAAGCCGAGATCGTGGCCGGTCACATGGTCGAATATTCGGGCATGGGCTTTGCGATCTTCTTCTTGGCCGAATACGCCAGCATGTGGCTCGTGTCCATCCTGGCCGTGATCATGTTCCTGGGTGGCTGGTTGTCGCCCATCGACCATGCCTTGTTCAACATGGTGCCAGGCTGGATTTGGCTGGGCCTGAAGACCTTCATGGTCGTGTCCATGTTCATCTGGATTCGCGCCACCTTTCCGCGCTTCCGTTACGACCAGATCATGCGTCTGGGCTGGAAGATCTTCATCCCCGTCACCTTGGTGTGGCTGCTGGTCGTCGGCGCGTGGTTGCACTCGCCGTGGAACATCTGGCTCTGAGCGGTTAATGACCATGACAACAATGACTGCTTCCCCTTTTTCGCTCAAGGACTTCCTCAAGAGCTTCATGCTCGTGGAGTTGCTCAAGGGCATGGCCCTGACCGGACGTTATGCATTTGCCCGCAAGGTGACTGTGCAATTCCCTGAAGAGAAAACGCCCCAGTCGCCGCGTTTTCGTGGCCTGCACGCGCTGCGCCGTTATGACAACGGCGAAGAGCGCTGCATCGCGTGCAAGCTGTGCGAAGCGGTGTGCCCAGCGATGGCCATCACCATCGAAGCCGGCCAACGCGAAGACGGCTCGCGCCGCACCACGCGTTACGACATCGATCTGACCAAGTGCATCTTCTGCGGCTTTTGCGAAGAAAGCTGCCCCGTGGACTCAATCGTTGAGACCCACATCTTTGAATACCACGGCGAAAAACGCGGCGACTTGTACTTCACCAAAGACATGTTGCTGGCCGTGGGCGACCGTTACGAAAAAGAGATCGCCGCCGCCCGTGCAGCCGATGCGCCTTACCGTTGAACGCCGCCAAGTCGTGAACATTTAAAAAGACAGACCTATGGACGTCAAGACCGGTTTCTTCTACCTCTTCTCGGTGGTGCTGCTGTTTGCAGCATTCCGAGTGGTGACTGCACGCAACCCTGTGCACGCGGTGCTCTACCTCATGCTGGCTTTCTCACAAGCCTCAGCGGTGTGGTTGCTGCTCAACGCCGAATTCCTGGCCATTGTGCTGGTGCTGGTGTACTTGGGGGCGGTGATGGTGCTGTTCCTGTTTGTGGTGATGATGCTGGACATCCACATCGACACCGTGCGTCGGGGTTTCTGGAAAAACTTTCCACTGGCGGCCACATTGGGTGCGATCGTGGCCTTTGAGATGGCCGCTGTGTTGTTGTCGGGTTTTCGCCTGTCCGATGCGCCAGCCATGGCGCCTGGTGCGGTGCCGGTGGACAACGGCAAGGCTTTGGGCATCTTGCTCTACACCGAGTACCTGATGCCGATCCAAATCGCCGCCGCCATTCTGTTGGTGGCCATGATCGCCGCGATTGCCCTGACCCTGCGGACACGCAAGGACAGCAAAGCGATTGACGCGTCCATCCAAGTCAAGGTGCGCGCAGCGGACCGCATGCAGGTGGTCAAGATGGGCGCCACTCAGGCCGCCCCAGCGCCTGTGGCACCTGCAGCCCCTGCGGAGGAAAGCAAATGATGACACTCACTTTGGGACACTTCCTGTCGCTTGGCGCGATGCTGTTTGCATTGGCCGTGATTGGTATCTTTTTGAACCGCAAGAACCTGATTGTTTTGCTCATGGCCATCGAACTGATGCTGCTGGCAGTGAACATGAACTTTGTGGCCTTCTCACACTACCTGGGTGACATGCACGGCCAGGTGTTCGTTTTCTTCATCCTCACGGTGGCGGCGGCCGAATCGGCCATTGGCCTGGCCATCCTGGTGCTGTTGTTCCGCAACAAGAACAACATCAACGTGGACGAACTCAATTCGCTCAAGGGTTAATAAGAATATGAGTCAGACCCTCAACGCCAGCACATTGCTGGCCATTCCCCTGGCCCCACTGGCTGGCGCTTTGTTGGCCGGTATTTGGGGTACCCAATTCGGTGGCAACTGGATTGGCCGCCGCCTGTCCCACACCTTCACCATTTTGGGCGTGCTCGTGGCTTTTGTCCTGTCGGCCATGACGCTCAGCAGCGTCATTGATGGCGCACGCTTCAACGACAGCATCTACACCTGGATGGTGGTGGGTGGCCTGAAGATGGAAGTCGGTTTCATGATCGACAGCCTCACAGCCATGATGATGTGTGTCGTCACCTTTGTATCGCTCATGGTGCACATCTACACCATCGGCTACATGGACGAGGACGAAGGTTACAACCGCTTTTTTGCTTACATCTCTTTGTTCACCTTTGCCATGCTGATGCTGGTGATGAGCAACAACTTGCTGCAGCTGTTCTTTGGCTGGGAAGCCGTGGGCTTGGTGTCGTATTTGCTGATCGGTTTTTGGTACAACAAGCCGACCGCCATCTTCGCCAACATGAAAGCCTTTTTGGTCAACCGCGTGGGCGACTTTGGTTTCATCATCGGCATTGGCCTGATTGCGGCCTACGCCGACACGCTCAACTACACCGAACTGTTTGCCAAAGCCCAACAGCTGGCCACCATCGACTTTCCTTGGTATATCTTCGGCATGGACGCCATGCTGATCACGGTGATCTGCATCTGCCTTTTCATCGGTGCCATGGGCAAATCGGCGCAGTTCCCTCTGCACGTTTGGCTGCCTGACTCGATGGAAGGCCCCACGCCCATCTCGGCGCTGATTCACGCGGCCACCATGGTCACAGCCGGTATCTTCATGGTGGCGCGCATGTCGCCTCTGTTTGAGTTGTCCGATTCGGCCTTGAACTTCATGATGGTGATCGGCTCGATCACAGCGCTGTTCATGGGCTTCATGGGCATCATTCAAAACGACATCAAGCGCGTGGTGGCTTATTCCACTTTGTCGCAACTGGGCTACATGACTGTGGCGCTGGGCGCATCGGCTTACTCGGTGGCGGTGTTTCACCTGATGACGCACGCCTTCTTCAAGGCGCTGCTGTTCCTCGGTGCCGGCTCGGTCATCATGGGCATGCACCACAACCAGGACATCCGCTGGATGGGTGGTGTGCGCAAGTACATGCCCATCACTTGGATCACATCCTTGCTGGGGTCTTTGGCCCTGATCGGCACCCCTTTGTTCTCGGGTTTTTACTCCAAGGACAGCATCATCGAAGCCGTGCACCTGAGCACCTTGCCTGCGGCTGGTTTTGCCAACTTTGCCGTGCTTGCGGGTGTGTTTGTCACGGCCTTCTATTCGTTCCGCATGTACTTCTTGGTCTTCCACGGACCAGAGCGTTACGACCAAAACCCGGACGCGCACCATGGCCACGACGACCACCATGGTCATGATGATCACGGCCATGACAAACCCCACGAGTCACCTTGGGTGGTGACGGTTCCGCTGGTCTTGCTGGCCATTCCCTCGGTGGTGATCGGCTACATGACGATTGGTCCCATGCTGTACGGCGACTTTTTCAAAGACGTGATCTTCATCGATGCCGTCAAGCATCCCGCCATGCAGCAGTTGGGTGAGTTGTTCCACGGCCCTGTGGCCATGGCTCTGCACGGCATGAGCATGGCCCCCTTCTGGTTGGCTTTGGCTGGCGTGGTGTCGGCTTGGTACATGTACCTGATCAACCCCAAAGTGCCGGCGTTCTTTGCCCGTGCTCTGCGTCCGCTGATCGTTGTCCTGGAGAACAAGTACTTCATGGACTGGATCAACGAGAACATCTTGGCCAAGGGCGCAAGAGGTTTGGGAAGCCTGTTGTGGCGAGTGGGTGACCGCGCCATCATTGACGGCTTCTTCGTCAACGGTTCCTGGAAAGTCGTGGGTTGGGTGTCTGGCGTCGTGCGCTTGTTCCAGTCGGGCTTCTTGTACCACTACGCCCTGGTCATGATTTTGGGTGTGTTCGTGCTGATGACGTATTTCGTCTGGCTCGCTTAACGATTTTGAGGACAGAATAAAAATGGGATTGTTAAGCCTTGCCATCTGGATGCCGATTGCCATCGGTGTCGTCTTGCTGGCCTTTGGTCGTGACAGCCAAGCGGGCGCTGTGCGCTGGTTTGCGCTGCTGGGCTCCATCGCCAGTTTCTTGGTCACGCTGCCGCTGATTTCGAGCTTCCAGCTCGGCACCTCGGCCATGCAGTTTGTTGAAAAATTTGCCTGGATCGAGCGCTTCAACGTGCACTACCACTTGGGCGTGGATGGCATTTCGTTGTGGCTGGTGCCATTGACGGCCTTCATCAACGTGATCGTGGTCATTGCGGGCTGGGAAGTCATCACCCGCAAAGTCAATCAGTACATGGCCGCTTTCCTGATTTTGTCGGGCCTGATGATCGGCGTGTTCTGCGCGCTCGACGGCATCTTGTTCTACGTCTTCTTTGAAGCCACCTTGATTCCGATGTACCTGATCATCGGCATCTGGGGCGGTCCGAACAAAATTTACGCGGCCTTCAAGTTCTTCTTGTACACCTTGCTCGGCTCTTTGCTGATGCTGATCGCGCTGATCTATTTGTACGTGACTTCGGGCGGCAGCTTTGACATCCTGACCTGGCACAAGTTGCCCCTGTCGGGTTCGGTCCAGACCATGCTGTTCTTTGCCTTCTTTGCGGCTTTTGCCGTGAAGGTGCCCATGTGGCCGGTACACACTTGGTTGCCCGACGTGCACGTTGAAGCGCCTACAGGCGGTTCCGCTGTGTTGGCGGCCATCATGCTCAAGCTGGGTGCTTACGGTTTCTTGCGCTTTTCCATGCCCATCGCCCCCGATGCGGCCCGCGAGTGGGGCATGTTGATTCTCGTGCTGTCGCTGGTGGCCGTGATTTATGTGGGCCTGGTGGCCATGGTGCAGCAAGACATGAAAAAGCTGGTGGCGTATTCGTCGGTGGCGCACATGGGTTTTGTCACTTTGGGCTTTTTCATCTTCAACCCGCTGGGCGTGTCCGGCGGCATTGTGCAGATGATCGCGCACGGCTTTGTTTCGGCCGCCATGTTCTTGTGCATTGGCGTGTTGTATGACCGGGTGCATTCGCGTGAGATTGCCAGCTACGGCGGTGTGGTCAACACCATGCCCAAGTTTGCCGCTTTCGCCTTGCTGTTTGCCATGGCCAATGCGGGCTTGCCCGGCACCGCTGGTTTTGTGGGCGAGTGGATGGTGATTTTGGGCGCTGTGAAGTTCAACTTCTGGATCGGCTTGCTGGCCGCTTCGGCCCTGATCTTTGGCGCGGCCTACACCTTGTGGATGTTCAAGCGCGTGTACCTGGGGCCTGTGACCAACGACGATGTCAAGGGCCTGACCGACATCAACACGCGTGAATTCCTGATGCTGGCCTTGTTGGCCGTGGCCGTGCTCTACATGGGCATTTACCCCAAACCTTTCACCGATGTGATGGATGCTTCGGTGATGGACTTGCTCAAGCATGTGGCCGTGTCCAAGCTGCCTTGAGCGGCCGGGGCCTGAACGTTTCACCTGAATAGAACAATTGAGAGAACACAGATGATGGACAACTCCAGCTGGATGACGATGTATCCGGAGATCGTGTTGCTGGTCATGGCCTGCGTGGTGACGCTGGCCGACCTCTTCGTGAAAAGCCCCAAGCGCACGGGCACTTACGTGCTGACGCTGGTGTCTCTGGGTGGTGTGGCTCTGTTGCATGCTTTGTACGCCGATGCCGGGCAGACGCTTTACGGCTTTGGCCGCCTGGTCGTCAGCGACCCGATGGGCCACTGGCTCAAGTGCTTTGCCACCATCGCCGTGATGGTGACCTTGGTGTACTCACGCCCTTATGCTGCCGACCGCGACATGCTGCGCGGGGGCGAGATTTTCAGCCTCAGCCTGTTCGCCTTGCTGGGCATGAGCATGATGATCTCGGGCCAGAACTTCATCGTGATCTATTTGGGCTTGGAGCTTTTGACGCTCTCAAGCTATGCGCTCGTGGCCTTGCGCCGCGATCACACGCAAGCCACCGAAGCGGCCATGAAGTACTTTGTACTGGGGGCCATGGCCTCGGGCTTCTTGCTCTACGGCATGTCCATGATGTATGGCGCCACCGGAAGCCTTGAGCTGTCGGCGGTGCTCAAGGCCATCGCCTCGGGCCAGGTGAACCACCAGGTGCTGGTGTTTGGTTTGGTCTTCATCGTGGCCGGTCTGGCGTTCAAGATCGGTGCCGTGCCTTTCCACATGTGGATTCCCGACGTGTACCAAGGGGCCCCAACCGCGGCCACCTTGATGATCGGTGGCGCCCCCAAGTTGGCTGCTTTTGCCATTCTTGTGCGCTTGCTGGTTGAGGGCATGCTGCCGCTGGCGTTTGACTGGCAGCAAATGCTGTCGGTGCTGGCCATTGGTTCCTTGCTCATCGGTAACCTGGCGGCCATTGCCCAGACCAACCTCAAGCGCATGCTGGCTTATTCGACCATCTCGCAAATGGGTTTTGTGCTGCTGGGCTTTGTGGCCGGTGTCATCAATGGCGAAACCACTTTGGCGGCCAACGCCTACAGCTCGGCCATGTTCTACATGGTGTCGTATGTGCTGACCACTTTGGCCGCATTCGGCATCATCATGCTGTTGGCACGCCACGGCTTTGAGAGCGAAGAAATCACCGACCTGGCGGGCCTGAACCAGCGCAGCCCTTTGTACGCGGGAGTCATGGCGATTTGCCTGTTTTCGATGGCGGGCATCCCGCCGATGGTGGGCTTTTACGCCAAGCTGTCGGTGCTGCAATCGTTGTTGGCCTCGGGCCAGGGCTTTTACATGGGCTTGGCTATTTTCGCGGTCATCATGTCGCTGATTGGCGCTTTCTATTACCTGCGCGTGGTCAAGGTCATGTACTTTGACGAGCCCGTCACGGCCACCACCGTGTCGGCCTCGCTGGATGTGCGTTTGGTCTTGTCCACCAACGGCTTGCTGGTCTTGTTGCTGGGCATTTTCCCCGGTGCGCTCATGGCTTTGTGCGCTGACTCGATTGTGCGTATGCTCGCGGCTTGATCTGATGAAGCTTTTGCCATGACCACTTCCACCCAAATCGTGATGTTGATCCTGCTGGCCTTGGTGGCCGCCAACATCCCGTTTTTTAACCAGCGCATCATGCTGCTGGGCCCTCAGCGCCTGTCCAAGCCTTTGCTCTGGCGTTTGATCGAGCTGGTGGTCTTGTACTTGGTGGTGGGTGGTGTGGGCCTGGCCCTGGAAAACCATGGCGGGCAAGTGGCCCCGCAGGGCTGGGAGTTTTATGCGGTGACCGGCACCATGTTCGTGACGCTGGCCTTTCCGGGTTTTGTTTACCGCTACCTGATGCACCGCAAACACTGAGCGCAGTGCTGCCCTCACACTGGTTTGCATGTCTGACGAGCACCTGATCGAACACCGGGTTCACCAAGAGGAACTCTTGCGTGGCCACTTTTTGCATGTGTTGCGCGACACCGTGCAACTGCCCAACCAAAACCTCGCCACCCGTGAATATGTGGTTCACCCCGGTGCAGTGATGGTCATCCCGATGCTCGACACGACCGAAGGTCTGCGCCTGGTGATGGAGCGGCAGTTTCGTTATCCAGTGGGGCAAGTCATGACCGAGTTCCCGGCCGGCAAGCTCGATCCCGGTGAGGATCCTTGGCTGTGCGCCCAACGCGAACTGCTCGAAGAAACCGGCTACACCGCCCGCCAGTGGGCCCGTGCCGGGGTGTTGCACCCGGTCATCGCTTACTCGACCGAGGTGATCGAGATCTGGTTTGCTAAAGAGCTGACCTTGGGGCAACGTCAGCTGGATCAAGACGAATTCCTGGACGTCTTCACCGCCAGCCCCGCCGAGCTGATGACCGCTTGCCAGCAAGGCCGCTTGACCGATGCCAAGACCTTGACGGGTTTGCTTTGGTTGCAAAACGCGCAATCGGGCCAGTGGCCCTTGCAATGGCAAACCGTCCCCTGAACCGTTGGCATGAAAGTCCTGGACCTGCAATGCGGCTTGGGCCACAGCTTTGAAGGCTGGTTTGGCTCTCAAGACGACTATGACGCACAGCGCGAACGGGGATTGGTGACGTGTCCAGTGTGCAACGACAGTGAAATCACCAAAAAGCTGTCAGCACCGCGCTTGAACTTGGGCCACGGCACGGCCCCCAATTTAGGGCCGGGGCAGGGCGCTCAATCTGCGGGCGCGGGCAGCGCTGCTGGTGGCTCGCAATCCTCCGCTGCCGACGCCCCACTTGGTACACCAGCCCTGCCTGATATGCCGCCCGATGTCTTGCAGCAGATGCAGTCGGCCATGATGAAAGCGGTGCGCCACGTCATGGCCAACACCGAAGATGTGGGCCCGCAATTTGCCGAAGAGGCCCGCAAGATCCACTACGGCGAGCGCGAAGAGCGCAACATCCGTGGTCAGGCCACGCGCGAAGAAACCGAGGCCTTGATCGACGAAGGCATCGAGGTCATGGCCTTGCCCGTGCCGGACCATCTCAAGGGCCCGCTGCAGTAAGCGCAGCCTGCAAGCGCAAGCGGCCCCCTTTCATGAAACACGCTCTGCACATCGACGACGCCGAGGTCGAGCTGACCGCCATTCGGGCGCAAGGCCCGGGTGGGCAAAACGTCAACAAGGTCTCCAGCGCCATCCAGTTGCGTTTTGATGTGGCGAACTCAGCCTTGCCCGACGACGTCAAACAGCGTTGGCTGCAATCGGGAGACAGCCGCTTAACTTTGGAAGGCGTGTTCATCCTCAAGGCCCAGCGCCACCGCACGCAAGAGGCCAACCGCGTCGATGCGTGGGCGCGGCTTTATGAAACGTTGGACCTGTACGCCAAGCCCCCCAAACCCCGCAAGGCCACCAAGCCAACCTATGGCTCGGTGCAAAGGCGGTTGGAGGGCAAGTCGATTCAGTCCAAGATCAAAAGCGGTCGGCGCAAAGACGCTCAAGATTAAGACCGGGCGGTCTCAGCGCGCTGCAGCACTTGTACCAGCGCATCCGGTGCATTGGCCATCACCACCATCCGCCCAGGCATGCTGCGCAGCCAGGTGATTTGGCGCTTGGCCAGTTGGCGGGTGGCGAAGATGCCGCGCTCCAGGATCTCGGCTTCGCTCCAGCCAGCATCTAGCCCTTCCCAAGCTTGGCGGTAACCCACGCAGCGCATCGAGGGCAGGTCGGGGTGCAGGTCGCCGCGTGCCCGCAGGGCTTTGACTTCTTCCATGAAGCCCGCCGCCATCATTTGTTCAAAACGCAGAGCGATGCGTTGGTGCAGCCAAGCGCGGTCGGTGGGCTCCAGGCTGATGACGGGGATGTGCCAGTCTGGGGCGTTGGCCTTGGCGCTTTGGTGAAAAGAGCTCAGGGTTTGGCCCGTGGCGGTCCAGACCTCCAAGGCGCGGCCAATGCGCTGGCTGTCTCCGGGCGCCAGGCGCGCGGCCGTCTGCGGGTCCACCTGGGCCAGTTGCGCGTGCAGCGCCGGCCAGCCGAGTTGCTCGGCTTGTTGGTGGATTTGGGCGCGCACCTGCGCGTCGGCTGCGGGGATGTCGTTCAGGCCTTCGAGCAAGGCCTTGAGATAAAGCATGGTGCCGCCCACCAACAGCGGGGTTTTGCCGCGTGCACGGATGTCGCGGATCAGGCCGGTGGCGTCTTTGGCAAACTCGGCCGCGCTGTAGCTGTGCAGCGGGTCCAGTGTGTCGATCAGGTGGTGCGGCACGGCGGCCAGTTCTTCGCGGCTGGGTTTGGCCGTGCCAATGTCCATGCCCCGGTAAACCAGGGCCGAGTCGACGCTGATGATTTCTGCGCCGCCTTGGGGCTGCAGCTGATGCGCCAGGGCCAGTGCTGCAGCGGTTTTGCCGCTGGCGGTCGGGCCGACGATGGCAATGGCGTCCAGTGGCTTGACGGTCATGCCTTGGCTGCGGCGGTGAGCGCGGGGCGGCCGTGGCGCTGGACGGCGGTCCAAGCCACGGTGGCAATCACGCCAGACCACAGCAAAATGCCATGGGCCAGTGCAAAAACCGGTTGATCCATGTGCTGGCCCAGCCAGCCGCCCATGAAGAACGCGCCCAACATCATTAAAAAGCCATTGAGCGCAGAGGCTGTGCCCGCTCGGCGTGGGAAGGGCGCGACCGCACCGCTTTGTCCGCAAGGCTGGTGCACGCCATGCCCAAGCATGAAGATGTACATGGGCACCATGATGGCCCACGCGCCATACCAGTCGCGGCCTTGTCCGGCGTAAGCGAGCACCGCCATGGACACGCCTCCCGTGAGGGTCAAGCAGGCGGCGATGCCGACCGTGCGGTGCACGCTGGTGCGCCGGAGCATCCAGCGGCACCAAAAGGTGCCCACGATGTAAGACAAAGACATGCTCAGCATGAGCAAGCCATACGCTGTTTTGCTGTAGCCCATGAACGACACAAACACAAAGGACGAACTGGCCAGGAAAGTGAACAAGCCCAAATACGAGCCGGCCGACAAAGCGCACCAGGTTTGGAACACCGGATGGCACAAGATGTCCCAATTGGCCTTGACCAAGGGGCGGGCTCGCAAAGCCTGCAGGTCGGGTTGGGCCAGTGTTTCTTCAAAGCGCCAGGCCAACAAGGCCAAGGTGCCCGCACCAAACACTGCCAGCATGAGCAGGGCCACACGCCAGCCCAGCCAATCGGTCAACAGGCCGCCCAAAGGCGCACACACACAGGCGATGATGCCCAGGCCCGTCAGGGCTTGCGACATGACGTTGGCACCTTGTGCGGGGGCATACAGATCACGCACCACGGCGCGTGCGGCCATGACCCCTGCGCCCATGGCAACGCCCTGGAGGGCGCGCCCGGCAATCAGCCAAGCCATGTTGGGCGCAAAAACGCAAGCCACCGAGGCCAAGGTGTAAGCGGCCATGCCCCACAACAAGATGGGCCGACGGCCAAAGCGGTCGGACAGCGGCCCCCAAACCAACTGAGACAGGCCAAAAGCCAGCAGCAGTGCGGTGAGGGTGAGTTGGGCTTGGCCCATGCCTGCACCAAAGCCCTGCGTGATGGCGGGCAGGGCGGGCAAATACAGGTCGGTGGTGACCGGCTGCAGGCCCAGCAGCAGCGCGAGGATGAGGACGATGAGTTTGGGGGACATCAGCGGCCCCGCAAAAACAAGGCATCCAGATCACGCATCGTCATTTGCCGCCAAGTGGGGCGACCGTGGTTGCACTGGTCGGAGCGTTCGGTGTCTTCCATTTGGCGAAGCAAGCCGTTCATCTCGTCGAGTGTCAGGCGGCGGTTGGCGCGCACCGCACCGTGGCAGGCCATGGTGGCCAGGATTTCGTTTTGCGCGCGTTGCACCACCGTGCTGGCGTCGTGCTGGGCCAGCTCGGCCAGAACGCTGCGCGCCAACTCCACCGCGTCGCCTTGCGCCAAGCTGGTGGGCACGGCGCGCACGGCGAGGGTTTTGGCCGACAAGGGCGAGATTTCCAGGCCGAGTTGTTCCAAGGCCTCGGCGCAGGCCTCTGCGGTGGCCACTTCGTTGGGGGTGGCGGCAAAGGTGGCCGGGATCAGCAGCGGTTGGCTGGGGATGCGCGAGGCGTCGGTGGTGTTGAGTTGGTTTTTCAGGCGTTCGTACACGATGCGTTCGTGCGCGGCGTGCATGTCCACCACCACCAGGCCTTGCTTGTTTTCAGCGAGGATGTAGACGCCGTGCAGTTGCGCCACAGCGCGGCCGAGTGGCCAGTCGCCTTCGGGCAGGGGAGCTGATGTGGCCAAGTGGGCTGTGGGGTGGGACGTTGCGCCTGATGGGGTGGGCGCTGTTGCTGTTCGGTCAGCCTGAAGCCAATCGGGCGCGGCGCGTTCTTGAGCGCTCAGGCCTTCGCTGCTTTCAGGTGGGTTCCACAGCGCTTTCAGGTTGGCCATGGCTTGTTCGCCGTCCACGCGGGGGCGCACAAAATCGGCCGGTTTGTAGGCGGGGGCGTTGAAGCTGGAGGGGCCGGGGCGCTCGAAAGCCATGCCGCCTTGTTGCCAAGTGGCCGATTCGGGCAGGGCTTTGGGGGCGGGGCCGGTTGTCAGTTCAAAACCGCTGGGGGTGTTCGCGGCGTCGTCGTTCAGGTTGTGCGAGCGCGGCGCGGCCAGCGCGTTTTCCAGTGCATGGCGCACCGCCTGGTGCACGGCCCGGCTGTCGCGAAATCGCACTTCGATCTTGGTGGGGTGCACGTTCACGTCAACCAAGGTCGGATCGATCTCCATGAACAAGGCGTAAGCCGGTTGTTTGTGGCCGTGCAACACGTCTTCGTAGGCGCTGCGCGCACCGTGCATGACGACTTTGTCACGCACAAAACGGCCATTCACGTAGGCGAACTGGTGGTCCGGGCGTGAGCGGGCGGCGTCGGGCAGACCGGCGCGGCCCATCACCTTGAGCGGCCCGGCGTGGTAGTCCACAGCAATGGACTGCGCCACGAATTCTTCGCCCAACACATCGGCCAAGCGTTGTTCCAGGCCCGCAGCGCCAGGGTGCACGCGCCACTGCTCGACCAGCTTGCCCTCGTGCCAGATGGCAAAGCCCACATCGGGGCGGGCCAAGGCGTGGCGGCGCACGGCCTCGACGCAGTGCGCCAGCTCGGTGTTGTCGCTTTTCAAAAACTTGCGGCGGGCGGGGGTCGAGAAAAACAGCTCTTTGACTTCGACCGTGGTGCCCACAGCGCGGGCGGCGGGGCGGATCTCGCCGGTGCGGCCGTCCAGCGCAAAGGCGGTGGGCTGGCCGTCCGTGCGCGAGAGCAAGGTGAGCTCGGACACCGAATTGATGGCGGCCAAGGCTTCGCCCCTGAAACCCATGGTCATGACCGATTCGAGGTCATCGAGGTTGCCAATCTTGCTGGTGGCGTGGCGTTTCAAGGCGGTGGCCAGCTCGTCCGGGGCGATGCCGCCGCCGTCGTCTTCCACCGAAATCAGCCGCGTGCCGCCGCCCATCAGGCGCAGCGTGATGCTGCGTGCGCCCGCGTCCATGGCGTTGTCCACCAGCTCGCGCACCACCGAGGCGGGGCGCTCGACCACTTCGCCAGCGGCGATTTGGCTGATCAGTTCATCGGGGAGTTCGCGGATGGGGCGGCGCGCGGAAGCCGGGGTTTGTTGGGAAGTCACCGCCAGATTTTAGGGGGTCTGCTTGGGGGTTTGGGCCGGGGATAATTGGGTGATGGACATTCTTTTGCAGCTCGTTGATTTCATCCTCCATGTGGACCGACACTTGGAAGCCTTTGTGGCGCAATACGGGGCCTGGGTGTATGCCTTGTTGTTCCTGATCATCTTCGTTGAAACCGGCGTGGTGGTCATGCCGTTTTTACCGGGCGACTCGATGTTGTTCATCGTGGGGGCCATGTGCGGCGCGGGTTTGATGAGCTTGCCGCTGGCCATGGGGTTGCTGTTGGCGGCGGCCATTTTGGGCGACCAAACCAACTACACAATCGGCCGTTACTTTGGGCCCCGGGTGTTCCAGTGGGAAGAGTCGCGGTTTTTCAGCCGCAGGGGCTTTGACCAAGCCCACGCTTTTTACGAAAAATACGGTGGCATCACCATCGTCTTGGCGCGCTTCATGCCTTTTGTGCGCACCTTCGTGCCTTTCGTGGCGGGTGTGGCCGAGATGACCCGCAGCAAATTCACTTTCTTCAACGTGATCGGCGCGGTCATTTGGGTGGTGGGCCTGTTGTCGGTGGGTTACCTGTTTGGCAACCTGCCGATTGTGCAAGAGCACCTGAGCAAGATCATCTGGGCCTTGGTCATCGTGCCAGGCCTGATCGCCTTGTTCGGCGCATGGAAGGCGCGCCACGCCCGTGTTTGAGCCATAGGGCGGTGATGCGCCATGAGCGCATGAAACGTCGCTTCGCGAAAGCCCAAATGTCGGACCTGAAGGCCACGACCTACAGGGCAGAGTCGGACCTGAAGGCCGCGACCTACGGGGGTGTTGGTATTTGTAGGTCGGCGCCTTCAGGTCCGACGCGGCGTGTGCTGAACCACCGCCGGTTGCCCTGTTTCACACCGCTGCATGCCCATCAAGCTTCGCCAAAATTCAGCGGCAAGCCCACATAGTTTTCGGCCATGGTGCGCGAGCCCGCTTCGCTGTGGACGAGGTAGTCCAGTTCTGCATCTTGGAACTTCTGGCCGATGTCGCCGTTTTCGGGGAAGTGGTGCATCAGGCTGGTGAACCACCAGGAAAAGCGCTCGGCACGCCAAACGCGGCGCAAGCAGCGCTCTGAATACGCGTCGATGCCCGCGTCGGTTTTGTCGGCATAGAACTCGATGAAAGCGGTGGACAAATACTTCACGTCGGTGGCGGCCAGGTTCAAGCCCTTGGCACCGGTGGGCGGCACGATGTGCGCGGCGTCGCCCGCCAGGAACATGCGGCCAAAGCGCATGGGCTCGGTCACAAAACTGCGCAGAGGGGCGATGCTTTTTTCGATGCTGGGGCCAGTCACCAGGTGTTCGCGGGCTTCAGGGTCGAGGCGATTGCGCAGCTCGGCCCAAAAAGCCTCGTCCGACCATTGTTCGACCTTGTCGGTGGTGGGCACTTGCAGGTAGTAGCGGCTGCGCGTGGCGCTGCGCTGCGAGCACAGCGCAAAGCCGCGGGTGCTGTTGGCATAAATCAGTTCGTGGTGCACGGGCGGTGTGTCAGACAACACGCCCAGCCAACCAAACGGGTAAACCTTTTCGTATTCCTTGATTGCACCTTTGGGCGCACTGGCGCGGCACACGCCGTGAAAACCGTCACAGCCGGCAATGAAGTCGCACTCAATGGTGTGCAGCTGGCCGTTTTTTTCGTAGGTGACGCGGGGCTTTTGGCTGTCGAAGTCGTGCAGCTGCACGTTGCCTGCTTCGTAGACCGTGGGCAGACCTTCTGCCTGGCGGGTGTCCATCAGGTCGCGGGTGACTTCGGTCTGGCCGTAGACGATGACTTTTTTGCCGCCCGTGAGGCGGTCCATGTCGATGCGGTGGCGAGCGCCTTTGAACAGCAGGTCAAAGCCCGTGTGCACCAAACCTTCTTTGTGCATGCGCTGGCCCACGCCCGCTTCATCCAGCAGGTCCATGGTCACTTGCTCCAACACGCCTGCACGGATGCGCGAGAGCACGTAATCCGGAGTTTGGCGCTCGACGATGACGGCGTCGATGCCCGCCTTGAACAGCAGCTGGCCCAGCAACAAGCCGGAAGGGCCTGCGCCAATGATGGCCACTTGGGTGCGGGTGGTGCTCATAGGTGTTTCCTCAGATCTTTCAATGCAATGCATGAAAGCATAAGAGGCGCGCCAGTTTTGACGAGTTATTGGCTGTGAATTTTGTGCGATTGAAAGGTGGTTTGTGCGATGATCGCGCAATATGACCCAAGTCAAAATGACTTTGTAGGTCGGGCCTTCAGGTCCGACAGGTATTTTTGGAGCTGCCCCATGACCCTCGCGAAAGCCGACTACATCGAAAGCCTGGCCAAGGGCCTGGCCGTGCTGGAGGCTTTTGACACCGAGCGCCAGCGCTTGAATACCACGCTGGCCGCACAGCGCACTGGCATCACGCGGGCGGCGGCGAGGCGGCATTTGCTCACGCTGGCCGAGCTGGGCTATCTGGAAACCGATGGTGCGTATTACTGGTTGTCGGCGCGGGTGCTGCGTTTGGCGGGCAGCTACATGGCCACCTCGCGCCTGCCGCGCACCTTGCAACCCACGCTCAACCGCTTGGCCGCGCAAACACAGGCGGCGTTCAGTGCGGTGGTGCTCGACGGCAGCGAGTGCGTGATCGTGGCGCGCAGCGCGGGCGCGGCCGAGCCGGTGCGGCACTTGGCCTATGGTCTGCATTTGGGGGCGCGGTTGCCCGCGCACGCCACGTCTACCGGGCGTGTGCTGCTGGCCAATTGGCCCAAGGCCGAATTTGCTGCCTGGCTCAAGGGGCGCGAGTTGGCGCGCATCACGCCGCAGACCGAGGTGGGGCTCGTCCGCTTCAAGGCACTGATTGATCGGGTGCGGCAAGATGATTTTTGTTTGGCCCGCGATGGCCATGAACAAGGCATTCATGCGCTGGCCGTGCCGCTGCGCAACATGCAGGGCCAGACCCTGGCCGCGCTCAATGTGGTGGGCACGGCCGATCAATTGAGCGATGCGGCCGTGCAGCACAAGTGGTTGCCCTTGCTGCTGGATGCCGCTAGGGAGTTGCGCCCTTTGTTGTGACGTCGGTTGGACGCAGAAGACAAGTCGGACCTGAAGGCCGCGACCTACGGGGAGGTTGGTGTTGGTAGGTCGGCGCCTTCAGGTCCGACAAGAGCGGTGGTGCGCCACAACCGCGTGAATTGCCGCTCTGCTAATGCCCAAACGTCGCTTCGCGAAGAGATGGACGTCGGACCTGAAGGCCGCGACTTACGGGGAGCGGGGTGTTCGTAGGTCGGCGCCTTCAGGTCCGACAAGAGCGGTGGTGCGTCACAACCGCATGAAGTGCCGCTTTGCTAATGCCCAAACGTCGCTTCGCGAAGAGATGGATGTCGGACCTGAAGGCCACGACCTACGGGGAGGTTGTTGGTCGGACCTGAGGGCCGCGACCTACGGATGTTGTTGGCGAGCTGCGTTGTACGCGTCAAAGGCTTGTGCGCTGGTTTTGCTGGGGGTGTAGCCAAAGCGCGATTTGAGCGCGGTGTTCAGCAGCACCGGCCGGTAGCGCAAGAAGTCGAGTTGTTCGGGGCCGTAGCGGCTGATGCCCAGTCGGCTGCCTAGCCATAAGGCGGTTTTCAAGAGCCAGGCGGGCAGCACGCGCGGTGTCTTGTTCAAACGCTTCGCGATGTCAAAAATCGTCAAGGCTCCGTCGCCTGCCAAATTGAAACAGCCGCTGGGGGCCTGGCCGCTCAGGGCGTGCACGATGGCCCCTGTCACGTCTTCGTCCCAGATAAAAACAAAGGGGCTGTCAGAGCCCTGGATGGCCAGGATGCGGGGTTTCTCAAACAGCGCGGTGATCTGGTTGTTGACGCGCTCGCCCAAGATGGTGCCGATGCGCAGCACCGTTTGCAGCAGTTGCGGATGGGTTTGGCGGTATTGCGCCAGCATCTCTTCGACCAAGCGTTTGTGGTGCGAATAGGCAAAGCTGTCGTTGCCGCGCAGGGGCATGTCTTCGGTCAGCCACGCGGGGTTGTCGGCGTGGTAGCCATAGGCCGCGCCGCTGGACGAGACCACGATGTGTTGCACGCCGTGCGCCACGCAGGCCTGCAACACGTTGCGCGTGCCTTCCACGTCGACCGAGTATTCGAAGGCGCGGTTGGCGTCTTTGCCGGGCGTGACGATGGCCGCCAAGTGCACCAGGGTGTCGATGCGGTGCGCTGCCACAGTGCTGCCTAAGGCCGGGTCGCGCACGTCTTGCGTGAGGTAGGTGATGCCGGGCAGGCGCTGCACAGCGGGCACCTCGCGCACGTCCACGGCGATCACCGCTTCGCAGTCACTTTGCCGGGCCAGCTGGCTGATCAGCCCTTGGCCTAAAAAGCCCGATGCACCCGTGACCAAAACCCGCCGCGCACGCTGAGTGCATGGCCCGATCATTCGGCCGCACCAGGCCGCTGTGCGGCAGCGCCGTCCAGTGGTCGGCGTGCCCACCAGCCTGCCAGCACCAGCCCGGCAATGATGTCCCAAAAGCCCCAGACGCCGGCCACCACGGCCATGCCGCCCAGCCCGTCAAAGAAGCTGAAGATCAACACCAGGCCCAGGCCTGCGTTGCGGATACCGACTTCAATCGACAGCGCGCGGCTGTCGTAGTCGGACAATCGGGCCGCTTTGGCCGCAGCCCAGCCCGTGCCAAAGGCCAGCGCGTCGTGCAAGATGACGGCCACCAGCACCAGGCCCACATAGTCCATAAAGTAGCGCCAGTTGCCCGCAATGGCGGCCACGATGAAGCCGATCAAGGCCATGAAGCTGATGATGCGCAGCGGCTTTTTGAAGCGTTCTGTCCAGACCGGCACATAACGGATGCACAGCAGGCCCAGCACAAAGGGTAGACCGATGATGAGCAGGATGTGCGCAAACATTTGCACCGGGTCCAAAGCGATGCTGGTCAGCAACTTGGAGCCCGTGGGGTGCAAGCCGCCCCAAAACGCGAAGTTCAGTGGCATGGCCACCACCGCGATGGCATTGGACACGGCCGTCATCGACACGCTCAGCGCCACATTGCCCTTGGCCCGGTGCGTGAGGATGTTGCTGACATTGCCCGGCGGGCAGCAGGCCACCAAGATCATGCCCAAGGCGATGCTGGGCGAGGGCTGCAGCACCAAGGTCAGCCCGAAGGTGATGGCGGGCAAGACCAAAAACTGCGCCAAGACCCCCACTGCAAAGGCCATGGGCATGCGCAGCAAGCGCCGAAAGTCTTCGGCCCGCGTGTCCAGCGCGATGCCGAACATCAAAAAAGCCAGCACACCGTTGAGCAAAGCCAGCGAGGCGGGGTTGAAGTTCAGGCGAATCTCATCAATGGGCAGCATGGGGGGCTTTCTTGAACGAAGGGGCTCAGGCCAGCTCGGCGGCAGTTTGGCGCATGGTGTTGCGGTACACGTCTTTGTTGACGTAGCAGGCCATGCGCTCGATCTTCAGGTAGCGGTAGCCGCCCGACAAATCTGGCGAGGGGCCTTGGCGCGCTTTGGAAAACGCCAGCGCCTTGGCTCGGCCCGCGTCCAGGCCTTTGAAATAACGGGCCAAGACTTCGGCCTGCTCGGCCCGGCCTTCCCAGCCCAGGCCTGCGGCCTCGACCATGCCCAGCACGGCCAAGCGGTCAAAGCGTGGCGCAAAAATGTTCAGGTACAGCTGGGGCGACTGGCCTTGCCAGTTGAGCAATGCGTTGTTGATGAAGGGGTAGTGCAGCTTGTAGCCGGTGGCCGCCATGACCAGGTCGTAGTCGGCTTGGCTGCCGTCTTTGAAATGCACGGTGTGGCCATCGAACCGATCCACGTCGGGCTGCACCTTCACATCGCCATGGCCAATGTGGTGCAGGATGAGCGAGTTCACGATGGGGTGCGACTCGTACATTTTGTAGTCGGGCTTTGGAAAGCCAAAGCGCACCGGGTCACCGGTGAACCACTTGAGCATCGTGCTGTCGACTTTTTGTTTGAGCCAGCGCGGCAGTTTGGTTTTGCCGCCCACCGTGTCTGCGGGCAGGCCAAACACGTATTTGGGCACGAAGTAATAGCCCCGGCGCACCGAGATGTCCACGCTTTGGGCGTGGTGCACCGCGTCCACCGCGATGTCGCAGCCCGAGTTGCCCGCGCCCACAATCAGCACGCGCTGGCCTTTGAACTGCTCGGCTTTTTTGTAGGCCGAGGTGTGCAGCACCTGCCCGCTGAATTGGCCTGGCCACTGCGGCATATTGGGCTCAGCCAGGATGCCGTTGGCGATCACCACGCCTTTGTATTCGTGGGTTTCCACTTGGCCGTTGCCCGCATTGAGGGTCACGCGCCACAAGGTGTCGGGCGCATCGCTCACCGGCTCGACTTGCAACACGCGCACGCCAAAACGGTAGTGGCGTTTCAGGTCAAAGTGCTGCGCATAAGCTTGGAAGTAGGCAAGCAGCTCACGGTGGCTGGGGTAATCGGCCGTGCCCTCGGACATGGGGAATTCTTTGAACTCGGTGGTGCGTTTGCTCGAAATCAGGTGGGCTGACTCGTACACGGTCGAGCGTTCGTTGCCGATGTTCCACAAACCACCCACATCGGTGTGGGCTTCAAAGCCCTGGAAGGCGATGCCGTGTTTGCTCAATGCCCGTGCCCCGGCCAGGCCGGCGGGGCCAGCGCCAATCAAGGCGATTTGTTGGTGTGTAGCGATGCTCATGAAGTGCGTTGGCAAGGGGTATCAGAAAGGCCGGGGATCGGTGTGGCTCCGGCTTGGTGGGCGCGCGGTTTGCGGGGTTGGGCCAGCAAGATGCGGTCGTGCCAGCGGGCAGGCAGCAGCGACAAGGCCCGTGACAGCCAGCCGATGCGGCGTGGCAAAACAATGTGCTCGCGGCCTTGCGCCACGCCGCGCAGCAAGTCGCGGGCCGCTTCGTCAGGCCCCAGCAGGCCGGGCATGGCAAAGGTGTTGCCTGCGGTGAGCGCGGTGCGCAAATAACCGGGGCTGATGGTGTGCACTGTGAGCCGGGTGGGGCGCAGCTCGGCCCGCAGGCTTTGCAGGTAGGCGATCAAACCGGCTTTGCTGGCGCAATACGCCCCGTTGCCGGGCATGCCGCGCCAGCCCGCCACGCTGGCCACGCCCACCAGCGCGCCGGGGCGCTGGCTGTCGAGCATCGCCTGGAGGAAAGGTTGGAAGGTGGTGGCTACGCCCAAGAGGTTGATCTCGAGCATGCGGCGCATCACGGCCAGATCGGCCGGGTCGCTGGTTTCAAAACCGCCGGCCACACCGGCATTGGCGATCACCAGATCGGGCGCGCCCCAGTGTTGCAAGCAGTCGGCGGCCATGGCCTGCATGGCCTGGGCGTTGGACACGTCGGGGGTGTAAATGCGGCAGCGCTCAGGAGCCAAGGCTTGCAAGGCAAGCAATGCCTCGCGGTTCAAGCCCACCAGCGCAACCTGCGCACCCGAGCCCAGCAACTGCTTGGCCAAGGCTTGGCCCAAACCCCCGCAGGCTCCTGTGATGACGGCGCATTGAAAAGAAGACATGGCGGTTGGCCTGGAACGCGGGCGAGTGAAATAGCCTTCAATTTTGGCACGCCCATCCGCCCTTGGGCCTCAGTGAAGACCCTTGCGGGAAGACGCATTCAAAGGCGTCAAACGCCCAGATGCTGCTCCAGCACGCGGGGGTCTTCGAGCAAGGTTTGCGACGAGCCCTCGAACACCACTTGGCCTTTGACCAAGATGATGTTGCGGTCGGTGATTTGGGTAACGTGCTTCCAGTTTTTGTCGACGATGATGGCGCTGATCCCGCTGGCCTTGATGAGGCTGCAGATGCGCCAGATGTCCCGGGCGATCAGTGGGGCCAGGCCCTCGGTGGCTTCGTCCAGGATGAGCACGTCGGGGTTGGTCATGAGGGCCCGGCCGATGGTCAGCATTTGCTGTTCGCCACCCGACAGTTGCTGACCACCGTGGCCCAGGCGTTCTTTCAGGCGCGGGAAGGTGTCGAGCACGCGATCGTACGTCCAGTCGCGCTGGCCCTTTGTGCCTGCACGGGCGGCCATTTGCAGGTTTTCCACCACGCTCAGGTTGCCAAAAATGCCGCGCCCCTCGGGCACGTAGGCGATGCCCATTTGGGCCACCTCGAACGTGGGGCGGCCATTCATGCGTTGGCCTTGGATGTCCACCGTGCCGCTGCGCGGCGGCACGATGCCCATGAGGGTTTTGAGCAAGGTGCTTTTGCCCATGCCGTTGCGGCCCATGAGGCCAATGGTCTCGCCCCGGCCGACAGAAAAGTTCACGCCGCGCAGGATGTGGCTCGCGCCGTAATAGGTGTTCAGGTCTTGGGCCTGGATCAACAGATCGCTCATTTCAATGTTCCTCGCCCAGGTACGCGGCTTGCACCCCCGCATCGGCCCTGACGGCCGCAGGCGCATCGCTGGCGATGACCTGGCCATTGACCATGACGGTGAGGTGATCTGCCAAGGTGAACACCGCATCCATGTCGTGTTCGACCAGCAAGATGGCGTGGTCTTGTTTCAGGCGCAGCAGCAACTGCACCATGCTTTCAGCCTCAGACTGACCCATCCCGGCCAGCGGCTCATCGAGCAGCAGGACCTGCGGTTCGGTGGCCAAGGTCATGGCAATTTCAAGTTGGCGCTGTTCGCCGTGGCTGGTGGCCCCGGCTTGTGCGTGCCGACGCTCTTGCAGACCTGCCAGCGCGATGGCCCGCTCGGCACGTTGGTTCACTGCCGACAACTGGGCCGCAGACCGCAGCCAGCCCAGCGGATTGAAGGGCGATGGCTGCGCACGCGATTGCGCGGCCAGGCGCACGTTGTCCCACACGGTGAAGGTGCTGAAAATGTTGGTCTTCTGGTAACTGCGGCCCAAGCCGCGGCGCGCGATTTTTTCGGGGGTCCAGCCGGTGATGTCGGTGCCGGCCAAAGTCATCCGGCCGCTGCTGGGCGGCAAATCGCCAGAGAGCAAATTGGCCAGCGTGGATTTGCCCGCGCCGTTGGGGCCGATCACGGCGTGAATGTGCCCAAGCCACAAATCCAGCGAGACATCGTTGACAGCGGCCAGGCCGCCAAAACGCTTGGTCAGGCCGCGTGCGGACATCAAGGCTTGGCGCTCAGTCATGGCCTGCCTCCTGGGTTGTCTTGCTGCCGAAGAAGCGGTTGACCAAGCCCAAAATGCCTTTGGGTGCAAAAATGATCAGCGCCACGATGAACAGGCCCATCCACATTTGCCAATGCTTGCCCGTGCGAAAACCACCGATGTCGGGCAAGTCCTTGAAGACATGCAGCAAGTACTCGAAGCTGAAGGCCCCCACGATGGCCCCTGCAAAATTGCCCATGCCGCCCAAAATCACCATCATGATGGCGTGCGCACTCAAGTGAAAGCCCATCAGCTCGGGATTGACGAAACCGGTTTGCGCTGCAAACAAATAACCCGCCAGGCCTGCCAGGGCCCCAGCCAGCGTGAAGGCCGCCAGCTTGTGGCTGAAGGTGTTGAAGCCCAAGGCCCGCATGCGGTGCTCGTTCACGCGAATGCCCGACAGCGCCCGGCCAAACGGGCTCCAAAGCAAGCGGCGCAAAAACACATACACCGCCAGCAAGCAGCCCAGCGTGAAGTAATAAAACACCCGCTTGTCTTCCAGATCGATGAAGCCTGCGTCGGGCCGGAAGTTCAGGAACAAGCCGTCCGAGCCGCCCAAGGCCCTGTTGTCAAAGAAGATGAAATAAACCATCTGCGCAAAGGCCATGGTCACCATGATGAAGTAGATGCCGTGCGTGCGCACCACCAAAAAGCCAATGACCAATGCCGCCAATGCGGATCCACCCACGGCCAGCGGCAAACTGGCGAGCAGGCTGATGGGCTCGTTTTGCGGCGTGACGAAGGCCAGCACATAACCAGCCAGGCCAAAGTAAGCGGCGTGCCCAAGCGAGACCAGGCCTGTGACGCCTTGCAGCAAATCGAGGCTCATGGCCAAGATGGCCAAGATCATCATGCGCACGACCATGGCCGTGTAAAAGTCAGACCCGACAAAAGGGAAGGCGGCGAGCGCCAGAAAGCCCAGCACCATCACCAGCTGGATGCTGCGAGGCAGGGTTTCGAGGTGAATTTGGGGCGTGCTCATGTGGATGTCTTTTTCATTGCTTGAACAGGCCTTCGGGTTTGTACAGCAGCACCAAGGCCATCAGCACATACACCAACATGCCCGAGGCTTGGGGCAGCAGCACTTTGCCAAAGGTGTCGACCAAGCCCACCAGCAAGGCCGCGATCAAGGCGCCACGCACCGAACCGATGCCGCCAATGACCACCACCACAAAGCACATGATCAAGACCTGTGAGCCCATGTTGGGGTAAACGCTGGACACGGGCGCGGCAATCATGCCGGCGATCGAAGCCAGGCCAATGCCCAAAGCAAACACCACCGAGTGGATCAATTTGATGTTCACGCCCAGCGATTCGGTCATCTCGCGGTTAAAAGCCCCCGCCCGGATCTTCATGCCCAAGCGGGTCTTCGAGATCAGCAAATACAGGCCGAGCGCCAGCACCAGGCACACGCCCGACATGAACAAGCGGTACACCGGGTAAGACAGGTTCTCGGTCAGGGGGATGGAGGCGGCCAGCAACTCGGGCACGGGCAGGCCATGCACATCGTCGCCCCAGAGGATGGAGCGCAGTTCTTCGAACACATAAATCAGGCCGAAGGTCAGCAACACCTGGTCCAGGTGGTCGCGGTGGTAGAAGTGCCTAAACAGCAAGCGCTCGATCAACAGGCCAAAGGCCACCGACAAAGCGGTGCCCACGAGGATGGCCAGCGTGAAGCTGCCCAGCTGCGCGGCCAGTGACCACGCGAGGTAAGCCCCCAGCATGTAAAAACTGCCGTGCGCCAGATTGACCACGCCCATGATGCCGAAGATCAGCGTCAGGCCCGCTGCCAGCATGAACAGCAGCAAGCCGTATTGGATGCTGTTGAGCAGCTGGATCAAAAAATTGACAAAGTCCATCGGGAATTGAATGGCGTGTGAAGGGGAGGGGGTCAGAAAAAAGCGGACCGAAATCCGCTGAGTCATGTGGGCAGCGCAAGTGCGGCAAGCCCACGCTGCCTTGCCGGGGCAAGGCAGCGAGGGCGCCACTTACATGCGGCAGCCTGCACCAGAGTCGGCCAGCGCTTTGGCGGCGATGCCGATCACCTTGTTTTCTTTGCCAACCACTTGGCGCAGGTAGATGTCTTGCACCGGGTTATGGGCTTTGCTCATGGTCCACTTGCCGCGTGGGCTGTCGATCACGGC
>OBPM01000046.1_pt1 | contig 27668 bp, 30 predicted proteins | sample 1493981 | NCBI WGS metagenome assembly OBPM01 (sample SAMEA3275485, study PRJEB22092) | marine metagenome | reverse complement strand
ACCCTGCTCATTGAACCCTGCGCACTGGAGCTGCCACCCCCAGCCTTCGCCCGGGGGCCTGGAGTAGCGCCGTTTTATATCTGAATTGACATATATAACCAACTAAAAAATCGTTCCCATGTCTGAAGCGGCTGGCCACAATCGCGCCATCTTTTGTTCATCACCTTCAGGAACGACCTCCATGAAACGCATCTCTGCCTTGGTTCTGGCCTTGTCGGCCACCGCCTTCTCCGTGCCCGCTTTGGCCGCCCAGCCCCTGCTCAGCCCTGCCGAGCTGCAGGCCAAACTGTCTGACGCCAACGTGCGCGTGATCGACATCCGCGACCCCAAATCGTATTCGGCCAACCACATCGCCGGCTCAGTCAATGCACCTTACGGCACCTGGCGCGGCCCGGCCAGCAACCCCGGCGAATTGCCCGCCCTGCCCAAGCTGACCACCCTGGTGCAAAGCCTGGGCCTGACCCCCAGCACGCACGCCGTGATCGTTTCCAGCGGGGCAGACGCCACCGACTTCGGCGCATCGGCCCGTGTTTACTGGACGCTCAAGGTGCTGGGCCTGCAAGACTTGTCCATCCTCAACGGCGGCGTGAAGGGCTGGGCCACGGCCGGTTTGCCGCAAAACAACCAAGCCGTGAAAGTGGCGGCCAGCAGCTTCCAGCCGCAAATTGACGCGAGCCTGGTGGCCACCAAAGAAGAGTTGGTGGCCCGCGTGAAGTCGGGTGACGCCGCTTTGATCGACGCCCGTCCTGCCGAGTTCTTCAATGGCGACACCCGCCACGCCGCCGCCAGCGTGCCCGGCACCTTGCAAGGCGCAGTGAATGTGGAACACAGCCAATGGTTTGCCCCCGGCACATCCACCTTTGTGAACGCCGCTCAAGCCCAGAAAGTCGCCGCATCCAGCCCCATCGACCCGGCCAAAGAGACCGTGTCCTTTTGCAACACTGGCCACTGGGCAGCGACCAACTGGTTTGCCATGTCCGAAGTGCTGGGCCAGAAAAACGTGAAGCTCTACGCAGGCTCCATGGTGGAGTGGTCCAAAGACGCCAACGGCCTGCCCATGGCCAACGTGCCCAGCCGCCCCAAGCAGCTGCTGATCGACACCAAGCTCTGGGCCGAGAAAACCTTCAAATAAGTGCAGGTCATGAAACGCCTTCCTTTGGCGGCCTTGCTGGCCGCCTTTTTCATCTTTTTAGCCCTGTCCGTGTCCATCCGCCAAGCCGTGCTGATGGGGGTGGGCGTGGGCATGGGCGTGGCTTTGGCAGGTGCGCGCTTTGGCTTCACCACCGGCTGGCGGCAGCTGATCGAGCAGCGCAACCCTCAAGGTGTTGCTGGGCAAGTGCTGCTGCTGGCCTTGGCCAGCTTGGCCGCGTTGCCGCTGCTGGGCCAATTTCCTGAACTGCACGCTGCCTTGGGTCCACCGAGTGTGAGCTTGTTGGTGGGCGCATTCGTGTTTGGGTTGACCATGCAGATTGCCGACGGCTGCGGCTCGGGCACTTTGTACAAAGCCGGCTTGGGTGTACCGCTCAACATGGGCATCTTGCCGCTGTTCGCTTTGGGCAGTTTCTTGGGTTCGGTGCACCTGGACAGCTGGTTGTCGCTTGGCCAAACGGCCCCGGTCAGTTTTTCTGCCGAATACGGCACGGGCGGCGCTTTGGCCTTGACGCTGGCCTTGCTGGCCGCCGCGCTGGTGGCCGTGCGCCTGTGGGTGGGCGCGGGCCAAAGCTGGTTCGACAAACGCTGGGTCTGGGGCGCGGTGGCGCTCGCCGTGCTGGCGACATTGAACTTGTTGCTGGCCGGGCAGCCTTGGGGCGTGGTCTATGGCTTTGGCCTGTGGGCCGCCAAGGTTTCGGTGGCGATGGGCGCGTTTGACCCCACGTCCAATGCCTTTTGGGGCCAGGCGGGCAACGCGCAGCGCCTGACCCAAACCGTGTTCATGGACGTGACCACCATCACCAACATCGGCATTTTGGGCGGTGCGTTGTGGGTCTCGGCCAAGTCGCCGGCCGGCAGCAAGCCCCTCACCACGCAGCAATGGGTGATTGGCCTGGTGGCCGGTTTCGTCATGGGCTACAGCTCGCGCCTGGCCTTTGGCTGCAACATCGGCGCCATGTTGAGCGGCATCTCCACCGGCAGCTTGCATGGCTGGCTGTGGGTGCCTTTGGCCTTTGCGGGCACCTTGATTGGCGTGCGCGTGCGCCGCCACTACCAGTTCTGAAGGAGGCCACATGAGCACGACGCACAAACTGCAAGCGGTTTTCTGGCTGACGCTGGTCGCATTTTTGGCTTGGGACTTTCAGGCCTCCGCCCCGGTGGACCTGCGCAATGAACCACCCCTGATCGCTGCAGGCTCGGGCCAGGCGAGCAGCGGGGGGCATTGCTCGATGGCGAAGTGAAGCGAAAAAGGGAGGATGAAAGCCAAACTCCAGCCCTCAACCTCAGCTGCTCAGGCTTGACCGATCGGTGCTGGATGGCTATTCTTCCTTACCGCATCGTAAGGAAAAATCATGCTCAGCACCCTGACCAGCAAAGCGCAAATCACGCTGCCCAAAGATGTACGGCAGATGCTGCAACTCGAGCCCGGCGACAAAGTAGCCTTTGTGGCGCAGGCCAATGGGCAAATTGTCGTGAGCAAAGCTTCCAAGGCTTCCTTTGCCAGCTTGCGCGGCTTGCTGCCAGCGCCCGCCCAGGCGCACACGGTCGAAGAAATGAACCAGGCCATCGAAGCACAGGCCAGCGACAAGCCTTTGCTTGCGCGCAAAACCCGTAAGCCTTGACATGCTGGCGGTCGACACCAACGTCCTCGTTCGTCTGATCACCAACGACGACCCCAAGCAAGCGCTGCGCGCGCAAATGGCCTTGGACACCGAACTGAATGCAGGCCGGGAATGCATGGTCGGGCACATTGTGGTGTGCGAAGTGATGTGGGTTCTGAAGGGACTCTACGGGTATTCATTGGCGCAATGCCAAGGCACTTTGGCAGCCCTGCTGGCTTTTCCTGGACTGCGCTTCGAGGCCCTGCCGGTCTTGTTGTCCGCCGCCAAAGCTTGGCAAAACCACGGGGGAGATTTCGCAGATCACCTGATCGGTGCACAAATGCAGTCACTGGGCTGCGAAACCGTTTTGACCTTCGACAAACGGGCCAGCAAGGCTGGCACACACCGCACTGTTTAGGTCAAGGACTTGGGCCGTCGGGGTTCTGAACATTCAGCGGTCATGCCCCCTGCACCTGCCGCAAATGCAAACGCGCAGCGGTTTTGACGGCTTCGGTCAGGCGCTGGGCTGACGGGGCCTCGCGGGCCCAGTGCTGCCAGTACAGGGCCACATCCACCGTGGCACCGGGCAGCAGCTCTTGCAGGGCTTGCGCGGGGTCCGTGTGCAAGGCAGCACGTTGCACCAGATGCTGCTCGGGCACCATGCCCCAGCCCAGGCCCAGCGCGATGGCGGTCTCGAAGGCCTCGACCGCCGGGGCAAAGTGGCGTGGGTAATGGGGTTGCCGCAGGCCAAAGTGCTGGGCCAAAAACGCGTCTTGCAAAGCGTCCTTGCGGTTGAAAATGACCGCAGGCTGGGCCAGCATTTTGTGCGGCGACACCGCGCCGCTGGGCGTTTGGCAACGCTTGACCACCGCTGGCGTGGCCACACAGCAATAACGCATGGTGCCCAGTGGCTCGGCCACGCAGCCGCGCATGGGCTCGGCCAGGGTGCTCACACAGCCGATCACGTCGCCGCTTTTGAGGGCGTCGTGTGTGTGGTCCTGGTCGTCGATCAGGATTTCGAGCAGCAAATGGTGCTTCAAAAGCAAGGGGGCCACACCGGGCAAAAACCAGCTGGCCACCGAATCGGCGTTCACGGCCACGCTCAGCGATTGCCAGCGCGGGGCCTTGCGCGCACCGCTTGGGGTGGACGTGCCTTGCAGGCCGCCCAGCAAATCGGCTTCCATCATGCGCACCTGTTTGACGTGGGCCAGCAAGCTCTGCCCAGCTGGGGTGGCCCGCACCTGCTTGCCTCGCACCAGCAGGCGCTGGCCGAGGGTGTCTTCCAGCGCCTTGATGCGCAAGGACACGGCCGCCAAGGTGAGCGACAGCGCCTGAGCCGCCGCACCAAAACTGCCGTGCTCGACCACGGTGGCCAGGGCTTCGAGTTGGCGGGCGTCCAGCATGTTTGAATTAAAAATTAATTGAGTGATGTGAGTTTAATTGAACTTGGTTTAAATCATGGCGCTTGGCGCGCACACTCGGGGCCATTCACCGGCAGCGCCATCCCGTTGCCCCAGCATCACACCGCCGCACACGCCCCCCGGAGATTCCCATGGTTTTGAGCTTTCCCACTTTCACCGCCGGCATGGTGCTGAGCATCTCGCTGATCATGGCCATTGGCCCGCAAAACGCGCATGTGCTGCGCATGGGCCTGCAGCGCCAGCACCTGTGGCTGACGGTGGCGGTTTGCGCCGTGGCCGATGTGGCGCTGATTGGCCTGGGCGTGCTGGGTCTGGCGCAGCTGGGCGGCCTGAGCGACAAACTGCACGGCGCGCTGGTTGGTGCAGGCATGTTGTTTTTGGCGGTCTATGGCTGGCAGGCGTTTCAGCGGTTTTTGCGGCCCAGCGGTTTGGGGCCGGCCGCCACGCTGGCCGATGCACCCGAAAGCGCCAGCAGTTCAGAAAACACCACCAACGCGCCTCTGTGCCCCGTTGCAGTGACCCGCCGTCAGGCCGTGTTGTCAGCGCTGGCGTTTTCTTGGCTCAACCCACACGCTTGGCTGGACACCGCCGTGCTGATCGGCACTGCCTCGCTGGCCTATGGGCAAGGCAGCACCACTTTTGGCCTGGGGGCGGCAGCGGGTTCGATGCTGTGGTTTTTGGTGCTGGGCGCAGCTGCCTTTTGGCTTGGCCGCCGCCTGCATTCCCTGCACATCTGGCGCGCACTTGACGGCGCGGTGGCGCTGATGATGTGGGGCACGGCCGCGTGGTTGGGCTTCAGTCTGGTTTGAGTAGGTGATGGTCTGCCGATCCCAACAAGCACCCAGCACCAGCACGCCTTGATCGCCCACGGGGTGGGCTCCAACAAACTCAAGGCGCAAACAGTTCAGCGCATTAACGTGTCAACCAGCGCCGCGCGGCAAAGCTCAGCGCGTCCACACAGGCCACCATGAGCAGCATGGCCGCCAAAATGGTGGCCGTCTTGTTCATGTGGAACAGGCCCATGTGGAAAGACAGCATCTGACCCAAGCCACCCGCGCCCACCACGCCCAGCACAGCGGCGGCGCGGATGTTGTTTTCCCAGCGGTACAGCGTGTAGCTCATGAGCTGCGGCAGCACCTGGGGCAAGGTCGCATAAAAGAACACGCGCAGGGGCCCCACGCCTTGGGTGCGCAAGGCGTCGCCCGGCCCGGTGGGGATGTTCTCCATGGCCTCGGCGAACAAACGGCCCAGCACGCCCGTGGTGTGCAGAGCCAAGGCCAAAGTGCCGGCCATGGGCCCGAGGCCCGCCGAAATCAAGAGCAAAGCGGCCCACACCAATTCTGGGATGGCGCGCAAGGCATTGAGCAACCAGCGCGTGGGGCTGCGCAGCCAAGCCGGGTCTTGGGTGGACATGCGGCTGGCGGGCACGGCCAACGCCAGGCCCAGTACCGCCGCGATGGCTGTGCCCAAGGCCGACATGGCCAGTGTTTCCCAAGCGGCCCAAAGCACCTTGTTGACGAACACGGGCGACAAATCAGGCGGGAAAAACTCCGCCACAAAGCGGCCCATGCTGCGCGCCGCGTCCATGGACGCAAAAGACGCCCAGTCCAGGTCGAGCGAGACAAAGCTGGCCACCACCAAGACCAGCAAAGCCAAAGTGAACCAACACGCTTTGCAGCGCGCATCAAAGATTGGCGGCGGCAATTTGTAGGGCGGGTTGGCCGCTTCGCGTGAAGAAAACAAGGTGCCTGAAGACTTCATGCCAGCGCCTTTCGCAACCAGGTGCTCACGCGGTCGGCCACGGCCACCAGCGCGATGAACACCAGCAGCATGGTGGCCACTTCGCCGCCGTTGAACATCTTCATCGAGTTGTCGAGTTGTTGGCCCAAGCCCCCCGCACCCACAAAGCCCAGCACCACCGACGAGCGGATCGCGCATTCCCAGCGGTACACGGTGTAAGAGGCCAACTCAGCCGCGTGGCTGGGCAGCAAGGCGTACACAAAGGCCTGCAGACGGCCACTGCCATTGCGCATCAGGTTTTGGGTGGCGTGGCTCTCGCCGCTTTCCAAAATCTCAGCGTAGACCTTTCCCAGCATGCCGCCATAAGTCAGCGCAATGGCCAGCACGCCCGCCGTGGGCCCCAAGCCCACCACGCGCACAAACACCAGTGCCCAGATCAGCTCCGGAATGCTGCGCAGCACAATCAGCGTGGCACGCACCAGCCAGCGCAGCACCGCAGGCCAACGGTCCATGCGGCCCGACAAAGCCGACAGCGACAAAACCCGCGTGGCCAACAGGCTCAAAGGAATGGCCAGCACCAGCGCCAGCGTGACGCCCGCGGTGGCCATGGCCACGGTGCGCCAGGTCTCACGCACCACCATGTCCATGAACTCGGCGTTGTAAATCAGCGGCCAAAAGGTGGACAAGAACTGCGCCGTCACTTTTCGGTTGTCAGGCTCCCACAGCACCCACAAACGGAACTCGGTGGCCACGCCCAATGGCCACAACAGCACCAAAGCCAGGCTCAACCAAAACAACCGCTTGAAAAAGGCCGGGTCGCGGGCAGGCGCACCCAGGCGAGGCCGGGGCGTAGGCAGGTGTGAAACAGAAGCGGTCATCTTGAACCAGGTACAGCCAGCTACAGCGTCAACGGCAGTGCATCACCGCAGGCGCGGACTGGGCTGAAGAGGCTTCTGGTGAGGGCATGGGCGGGGCTTCGCCACGCAACTCGTGCTCGAACTGGTCGTACAAATGTGCCAAGCGCTCGGGGCTGACTTGTGCAGACGGCAAGTCAAACACCAGCTGCCCGTCTCGCAGGCCGATGATGCGCGGAAAGTGCGCCAGCGCCATGTCCACCTGGTGCAACGTGGCCACCAGCGTGACTTGGCGCTCGGCCGCCAAGTTCACCAAAGCGGTCATGGCCATGCGGGCGCGCATCGGGTCGAGCGCAGACAGCGGCTCGTCGATCAACCACAGGCTGGCCGGAGCCAGCAAGGCGCGGGCCAGGCCCACGCGTTGGCGTTCACCGCCCGAGAGGCGGTCCACGCGGTCGAACAATTTGTCGCCCAAGTCAAAGTGCACCAGCGCTTCGTAAGCGGCCGGGATGTCGGCGGGGTAGAACAACGAGCGCAAGCTGGACCACAAACCCATGCTGGGCAAACGCCCGGCCAGCACCGAGGTCACCACGCGTTGACGCGGCGGCAGCGGCGGCACCTGCGGGGCCAGAAACAACTGGCCGCGTGTATGGCGCAAGGCGCGTGCAGAAAGTGTCCAAGGGTTCACGTCCGACAACTGCAAGCGGCCTTGGGTGGGCCGCTGCGCGCAGGCCAGAACCTGCAACAAGGTCGTCTTGCCCGCGCCCGAGGGGCCGATGATGGCCACTTGCTCGCCTGAAGCCAGTCGCAGGTTCAGCGCACGCAAAGCTGCTGCCGCACCGGGCAAGGCTGCCGGATGCCGGGCCTCCAGGCCCAATAGCTCGATGTTCACCGCGCTGCTGCTCAGGTTTTACAGCAAGCCCGCGCTGCGTGCGGCCGACTCGAGGCCTTTGTAGTTCTCGGGCGTGGTGGGCACGTAGCGGGTGGCGCGGTTGAGCTTCAGGATCTCGGCGTGCTCGGGGTTGGCCGGGTTCAGGGCCAACAAGGCGGCCTTGAGTTTTTCGCGCAAATCAGCGGGCATGTCAGCGTGCACGGACCAGTTGTAGTTGAAGTAAGGCGCGGTGGTGAAGAACACGTTCACGTCTTGCGTGTTGACCTTGTTTTCGGTCACAAACTTTTTCCAAACCGTGATGTCGAGCGCCGCAGCGTCGACCTTGCCGCTGACCACCGAGGCGATGGTGGCGTCGTGCGCGCCGCTGTAGGCGATGCGTTTGAAGTCTTTTTCTGGGTCAATGCTGGCTTGCAGCAAGAAGCTGCGCGGCATCAGATGGCCCGAGGTGCTGCTTTGCGAGCCGAACGAGACCTGCTTGCCCTTCATGTCGGCCAAGGATTTGATGCCCGAATTGGTTTTAGCGATGAACACCGACTGGAATTTGGTGTCTTCTTCGCGCTGCGCCAAAGGCACGATCTTGCCGCCCGAGCGGATGTTGGCTTGCACAAAAGTAAAACCACCAAGCCAGACCACATCGACCTTCTTGTTGACCAGCGACTCCACGGCGGCCGGGTAATCGGTCACGGGCGTGAACTGCACCTTCATGCCCAACTGTTTTTCCAGGTAGTTGGCCAAGGGTGTGAACTTGCGCACCTGCTCGGTGGCGGCTTCCTCAGGGATGGTGGTCACGCGCAGCGTGGTTTGGGCCTGGGCTGCCGAAGAAAAAGCAGCCGACAAAGCCAGCAAACCCATCAGGGCCGCAGTCTGGATTTTGGAGAGGATTGAGGTGGACATGGCGCAAAACTCACCCGAAGTGAGGCATATGAAAAGGAGCTTGATTACACCCTAAATTCAAGAGCCCCCAAGCCCCAAGGGCCCAACTGTGAACGCCTCAGTTGAAGCTCAGGTTGTTGCACTCCTCGCACTCTTCCTGCAACCAGCCCAATTTGACAAACAGCGCATGCAGTTTGCAGCCCACGCAAAAGCCCAAAATCGCCTCCAGCCACATGAAGCCCAGGCACAACCAAACCATGACCAAAGGCAGCCAGCGCGGCAGGTATTGCTCGGTGGTGGGCAGCAACTGAAGGGTGGTGACGGTGTTGACAAAGCCAGCAAATTTTTCGGGGTGAAAAAACACCAGACACAAGGCAATCATGCTGGCACCGATGCCCCAGGCAAAGCGCTTGGGGGCCAGCGGTTTCCAAACGGCAGGCGCGCGCCGCGCCAGCCAGTTGGACAGCCAAATGGTGGGCGAGAGGTAAGAGGTTTTGACACTCATGCCCGCCAGCATCTCGAACAAGGCATACAACAAGAACCAGGTTTGCACGGTGTAATCGTAGGTACGCCGCACCGCCTCGACCATGTACAAAATCCGCCCGTCAAAATCGGTGTCAAAGGTGTCACGGATGACATTGCCGGTGATGTTCCAACGCGTGCCAAACACAATGTCCACCAACGTGAAGGCCATGAAAATTGGCACGATCAACATGATGCCCGCCCGGATGCGCACCGCCGTTTCGTTCAGGTAGGGCTGTACATCGTCGCGACTGCGAAACCACACATAACGGGTGTCAGGCGGCGTGTATGAGGGGGGCGTTGCAGCGGCGGTGGCATTCATGAGGCATCTCCTTGGCTTTGTGCGAGGCCTGATAAATATGAGACCTCGCTTATGTATTGCCATTATGCAAACAAAGTTGATTTTTTACATGCGCCCCTGGCTTCTTTTTTTTTGGGGTCCAAATGTCTTGGTGCAACTGGTTCATCCGTGCCTGCCAGGGCGAACTTTTGCAACGCGTTCAACATCTTTGACAAACAGTCGGCCCTTGGCCAAACGCCTGGACTTCGGGGCCTTGAAGGCCTCAGGCCAAGCTTGTCGCCCATTTGATTGGTCCGCATGTCACGCCTGCTGATAATGAATTCGACCCAGCGCTCTTGCTGCGTACAAATCCAATGACCAGGAGACTTGCATGTTGAACGATCTGAAAGACAAAGTGGTTTTGATCACCGGCTCCAGCACCGGTATCGGCGCAGCTGCCGCTGTGGCCTTTGGCAAATTAGGAGCACGTGTGGCCGTGCATTACAACAGCAGCCAGGGACCTGCCGAAGAAGTCCTGGACCGTGTCAAAGCCACAGGCGCACAAGCCATATTGCTTAAAGGCGATGTGCTCGAATCTGCCCAATGCCAACGGCTGGTAGATGAAACCGTTCAGGCTTTTGGCCGCATCGACGTCCTGATCAACAACGCTGGCGCTTTGGTACAGCGTGTCCCCATTGAAGAGATCACCGATGAATTGTTTGACAACGTGGTCTACCTGAATGTGCGCTCGGCCATGATGTGCACGGCCGCTGCCGTGAAGGCCATGCGCCAACAGGGTCAGGGCGGTGTGGTGATCAACGTCACCTCGGTGGCCGCGCGACATGGCGGGGGTGCTGGCGCATCGCTATACGCAGGCTCCAAGGGTTTCGTCTCCACCATGACACGGGGACTGGCCAAGGAATTGGTGAAGGACCATATCCGGGTCAACGCGGTCGCACCTGGCGTGATCACCACACCCTTTCATGAGCGTTTCTCGACTCCCCAAATGTTGGAAGGTTTCAAAGCCACCATTCCCATGAACCGACTTGGCACGGCCGAAGAATGCGCGGGTGCTTTCGTGTATTTGGCGTCAGAACAAATGTCCGGCTATGTGACGGGCCAGATCATTGAGGTCAACGGCGGCCAATACATGCCTTGATGCTCAATGCGTCAATGGATTGAGCACGGTCACGCGCCACAAGGTGCGTGGCCGCGTCAAATCAACAAGCGGCGCGCTGTGCAGCAACAATGCGTTGTCCCACACAATGACATCCCCGTTCTCGTAATTGTGTGTATGGCAATAGGCCGCTTGCGTGGCGTGTGCTGACAGCTCACGCAGCAGTGTCAAAGCCGCCTCGTCGTCCATGCCCTCGATCCCAAAAGCACTGCCGCTGACGGCGTAAAGAGCGGGTTGTCCGGTGAAGGGGTGTTTCCTGACCAGCGGGTGCCTGACCCAATTGACCTTTTTGGCTTGGTCCGGATTGAGCACCGATGCCACAGTCCGCGAGCGTTGGTTGAGGTCATCGCGGTTGCCGTAATGGTGCTTGACCACCAACCCCTGAATTTTGTCTTTCATGGATGCAGGCAAGTCGGCATAGGCTTTGGCTTGGTTGGCAAAGCGGGTGCCGTTGGGCGCTGGCGGTACATCCTGCGCATGCAGGATGGTGCACCGCGCCACATCCTCTAAATAAGAATAATCGGTATGGAAATAGGTGCCTGCATCGACCAGCCCCGTGGGTTCGCCATCCTTAAAAACATTCGAAAGAACCAAAATATTGGCATCTTCAGGATGGTGGAAGGTGTCAATGACGTGCGGCGAAGGCCGTCCCCATGACCTGGCAAAGGTGACCATTTGCGCGGCCGTTAAAGACTGGTTCTTGGCCACGATGAAACCATGTCGGTGCAAGGTATCGGCCAACCACGTCTGCTGATCAGCGGTGAGCGGATGGGCAAGATCAAGCCCATCGATTCGGGCCCCCAAAACGTCACTCAACGGTGTTGAAGAAGGCATGCAGGCATCTCGGCTCAGTTGATCATTTCAGGTGAGAAAAATCGTGGCAAGAACAAAGCGATCTCGGGGAAAACGATGACCGCAAAAAGCACCACCAACATGGGCACCACCATGATCATGGTGTCCTTGATGGCAAATCGCAACGGCACTTTGGCCACCGCGCACGCAATCATCAGGCACATGCCATAAGGCGGCGTGACCAAGCCAAACGCCAAAGACAAAATACCCACAATCGCGAAATGCACGGGATGCATGCCCACCGACTCGGCCAAGGGCTGCAAAGTGGTGCCCACGATGATGATGGCGGGGATCGCATCCAAAAAGCAGCCCACCACCAAAAACGCCACTGCAATAAACAAACCGACACCGATCACACCCAGACCCCAGGTTTGCACATTGGTCAATAAGGCTTTGGGGATTTGGTAATAAGCCAGCAACCAACCAAAAACCGAAGCGGTGCCCACGCAAAACAGCGCCACGGCAGAAAGTTTGCCCGTATCCAACACCGCAGCGATGAATTGCTTCAAGCCCATTTCGCGGTAAAAAAGCAAAGACAATACGGACGCATACAACACCGCCGCAGCGGCTGACTCCGTCGCCGTGAACCAGCCCAACAAGATGCCGCCCACAATGATCACAGGCGTCATCAAAGCCGGCAAAGAGACCGCCAGCGCCTTGACCAGCTCAGCCAAATTAGCGCGGGGATAAACCGGGTAATTGCGTTTGACTGCATAGGCGTGTACGGTGGCCATCATGGCCAAGGCCAACAAAACCCCCGGCACAATGCCCGCCAAGTACATGGCACCAATGGATGTCGAGATCACACCGCCCCACACCACCATCAAGATGGAGGGTGGAATGATCACCGCCAACACCGAAGACACCGCCGTCACCGCGATCGAAAAGGACAGGTCATAGCCTTCCTTGACCTGCGCCTGGATGAACAACTTGCCTTGTCCTGCGGCATCGGCACTGGCCGAACCTGAAATGCCCGCAAAAAACATCGACAAGAGCACGTTGATTTGCGCCAGGCCTCCAGGGAAATGCCCCACCATCGCACGCGACAAACGCATCATGCGCTGCGTGATGCCACCGCCGTTCATCAAATTGGCCGTGAGCAAAAAGAACGGGACTGCCAACAAAATAAAAGAGTTGTAGGTCTTGAAAGTTTCATTGAACAACACCATGGGCGAGAGTCGGGGTTCAAGCACCAAGACCGGCAAAGAAGCCAAGCCCAGCGCAAAAGCCACAGGGACCCTGATCGCCAAAAGCAGGAAAAAGCTGCCAAACAAAACCAAAGCAGCCATGCCCGGTGAAAAAAGTGATGAGCTCAACTTGTGGACTCCTGGTTCAGACCTTCATCGCTTGCGGGTTTGCTGAACATGTGATCCAGCAGAAAAACGATCCATAAAAAACCCGCGATGGGCCAGGCAATGAAAATCCACCACATGGGCATGTCAGCCAATTCAGAAGTCTGATTCCAACCAAATTGCGTGAACTCAATGCCCCAGTAAAAAATAACGCCTGAAAAAATCAACATGAGCACCTGACACAAGAACAGCAGCACCCGGCTGGCTTGGGCTGACAGTTGGGGTAAAAAATCCACATCGAAGTGCATTTTTTCTCGCACGCCTAAGGTGGCGCCCAACATGATCAACCACACAAAAAAGAACCGACTCATCTCTTCGGTCCACATGTATCGGGGAATCAGATCGGTGTAGCGTGAAAAAATCTGCATGCACACCGGGACCAACAAAAGCAAGAGCGTAAAGATGAGCAAAAAAGACAGCACCGCATCAATGACAGACAACAGTTTTTTCATGAACACCTTCCAACCCAAAAAAATGCTTGCGGTGACCCCAAGGCCACCGCAAGCTTGTCGCCTTATTTCAATGCGTTGATCTTGGCAAAGATCGCATCAGCGCCAACTTCTTTGGCATAAGCGGCCATGACCGGGTCCACCAGTTTTTGCATCTCTGCGCGCTGAGTGAAAGTCACTTGCTTGAGCTTGCCTTCCTTGGCGTATTTGTCCAGCTTGGCCTGGTCTTGAGACGACTCGATGTCGCGGCCATACGCACCGGCTTCTTTGCCCGCTTTGACAATGGCAGCTTGCAATTCAGGTGGCAACTTTTTCAAGGTTTTGACCGAGAAGCACAGTGGACGGATGGTGATGGCATGGCGGGTCATCAAGATGTTGGGCGCCACTTCATAGAACTTCATGGCCTCAACACCTGCGGCCTCGTTTTCACCGGCTTGGATGACGCTGTTTTGAATGGCGTTGTACACCTCGTTGTAAGCGATCACAGTGGGGGCCATGCCCACAGCAGCAAAAGTGCGGCTCCAAATCGGCGCGCCCTGCACCCGCACTTTGAGGTTTTTCAGCTCAGCCAAGTTGGTGGCCGATTTGTTAGCAAACAAGTTGCGCACGCCACCACCGGCGTAACCGATGAGTTTCACTTCGGCTTTTTTCTCCACCTCATCGGCAATGGGCTTGAGCACGTCTTGGTCCAAGACCTTGTTCCAATGGTTCAGGTCACTGAAAAGGAATGGCGCGTCGATGAACGGTGCGGCCTTTGAAAATGTCGACATGTGGGCTGGCGAAACAATGGCGTAGTCCACTGCTTTGCCCTGGTTCATGTAGGCGAAATAGTCTTTCTCAAGACCCAATTCGCTGTTTTTGTGCAGTACAAAATTGACCGGTTTACCGTAGTATTTTTTAACCAGCTCTTCGAACCTCACCATCGTTTTGGTAAAGGCATGGTCATCCGCAAATTGAGATGCGCCGTGGAGCGTGATCGTGGCTTGTTGTGCCTGTGCACTCACTGCCAAAACCGACGAAAGAACAACACCAAGCAATGACTTGAAAACTCTCATTTGTTTGTCTCCTGTAATGGTCGGAACAACAAGTGTGCGTTGCTCCTTGTTTCACTTTAGGCCAATGGTTTGGGAACAGTCTTGGGGAAAACCATGTGTTCAACCCTAGGCTGTCGCCTAGGTGTCCTGCGCTGCTGGTCTCAGCCCGTCTAGAAGTGATAACTTGGACCTCTGTTTTGAATCATCACATGAAAGAAGCGCATGAAACACATTGGTTTAATCGGTGCCTCTGGCCTGATGGGACACGGCATTGGCAAGAATTTGCTGGCCAAAGGCTTTCGGCTTTCTGTGACCGCCCACAGCCGCCATGCGCCGCTGCAGGATCTTCTGGCCGCTGGGGCCCAACTCGTTGCGCAGCACTCAGACCTTGCCGTTTGCGATGCGGTCATCCTCTGCGTCACAGGTTCCCCCCAAGTAGAGGCCGCCCTGGAAGGTCCGAACGGGCTGCTCAGCCAGGCACGAAAAGGCCTTGTTGTCATCGACGCGTCCACCAGCGAACCCGATTCCACGCGTCGCTTGGCGGCCCGCTGCCAGGCCGTAGGCATGACCCTGGTCGATGCCCCATTGGCGCGCACCCCCGTGGAGGCAGAAGCTGGCAAACTCAACACCATGGTGGGCGCTTCGCCAGAGGTGTTTGCCCTTCTGGAGCCGGTGTTCAAGGCCTATTGCGAAAATATTTTCCACGTCGGTGAAATGGGCGCCGCCCATGTCATCAAGCTGCTGAACAACTTTCTTGGGCAGGCCATCACCACAGCGGCGGCCGAAGCCTTTGCCGTGGGTGCCAAAGCGGGCATCGATGTCAGCCAACTGGTCCGCGTGGTGTCGGCCGGCGCTGTCAACTCAGGTTTGTTCCAGGCCATGGCCAAAACACTCGAGGGTGATTACACCGGCCTGAAGTTCGAGCTGAACAATGCATCGAAAGACTTGCGCTACTACGTGCACCTGACCGAAAGCGTGAAAGCACCCTCATTGGTCGGCACCAGCGTGCACCAAAGTCTGGTCACTGCTTGCGCCTTGGGCTATGGTCAGGAGCTGGTGCCTTCCCTGGTCAAAGCCCAAGCGCAAATCAACCAAGTCAAAATCGGCTCGGGCCGCTCATGAGCGATCGCCTGGGCATGGCCCTGGTGGGCTTGGGTGCAGCCACCCAGCCTCACCTGCGCAGCCTGCAAGACCTGACCGAACGCATTGACCTGCGCTATGCCGTGACGCGTCACCCTCACCCTGATCGCATCCAGCCTTACACCGGCCCTGTGCGCTTGGTGAGCACGCTGGACGAGGCACTGGCCGACCCGCTGGTCCAGGCGGTGATTGTGGCGACGCCACCTTCCACCCACTTGGACATCTGCCAGCGTTGCTTTGCCGCAGGCAAACATGTGTTGCTTGAAAAACCGCTGGAGCTCAATCTTGAGCGCTCACAACAACTGGTAGCGCTGGCCCAGCAAAGTGGGCTGCATTTAGGCGTGGTGCTGCAACACCGGTTCCGTCCCGCATCGCTGGTCTTGCAAGAGGTGCTGGACTCAGGCCGCCTGGGAGAAATCCAGGCCGCATCGGTGCGTGTGCCGTGGTGGCGTTCTCAAGCCTATTACCAGGAGCTGGGCCGGGGCACTTTGGCACGCGACGGCGGCGGTGTGTTGCTAACCCAAGCCATCCACACCCTGAACCTGTTTCAAGCGCTGGTGGGGGTGAAATCGGTCACGGCCTCGGTGGTTCGGCAAACACGTTTGCACCAAATGGAGACCGAAGACCATGTCAGCGCGCTGTTGGTTTTGGGCCATGGTGCACCCGGTGACTTGATGGCCACAACCGCCATGTTTCCAGGTTTCCCAGAGACGATCGAGGTCATCGGCACACTGGGCAGCGCAAGGCTTACCGGAGCCGATCTGCAGGTGAACTTTCTGCAAGGTGAGCCTTTGAGCGTGCGCAGCGAAGGGGGCACCGGCAGCGGCGTCAACATGATGGATTTTTCGCACGAGCCGCACCGCGACTTGTTGACCGATTTCATCGATGCGATCGAACAAACCCGCGCACCTCGGGTCACCGGAGAAGATGCCCTGAAAACCCATCTGCTGATCGACGAGCTGCTGCGCAAGGGGCAGGCCTCACACGCCTGAAACCTCAAAGCTTGACCGAGCGAAACCCGGCAAAGATGTCGCGCCGTTCGGGCACAAAGAAGTTGCGGTAACGCACATCGACCACATGCGCCGAGCTGGCCGCACTGGCCCCACGCAGCACGCGGTGGCCGTGCCACCAGGGCGCTGAATAGTCGCGGTAGGGGTGCACCTCAAAACCCGGATAGGGCGCAAAGTCGCTGGCCGTCCATTCCCAGACTTGTCCCCACTCAAAGCCAAGCTGCTGCGCCGCACATTCCCATTCCGCCTCGGTGGGCAAGCGCCTACCTGCCCATTGGCACCAAGCCTGGGCATCGAGCGCATTGAGGTGCACCGCCGGGGCTTGCAAGTCCAGCGCCTGCCAATGGCCAAAACGCTGTACTTGCCAACCCTCTTGCGCGAGTCGCACATGAGGGGGCAAGGCCTGCCCAGTGGCCTGCACAAAAGGCAGATAACGCGCCCAAGTCACGGCGGCTGCGTCGATCTCGAATGCGTCCAACGACTTCGGATGGGCTTGGCACTCGTTGTCAAAAGCGAAACCTGGCCCCGCATGGCCCAAGGTGTAAACCTGCGCGGGCATCAAGATGCCCCCGGACCGACCCACGGGCTTTGCTTGTGCAGCAGCAGCCCCGGATGCATGTTCACGCCAGCACAAGGACGGTGGTAACTCCAAGCCCAGGCCTTGCGCCATGTAGACCGAAGCTTCGTTGTGCATGTCTTCGTGCTGCAGCACCAAGCGCCAAAAATACAGCGCTTCGTCGCTCGCACCCTGACCAGCAACAGGGCCGTCTTGCAGGTGGCCCAAGCTGCGCTGCAGCACCTGCGCCAAATAGGCCTGCGTTCCGGCCAGGTCGGGCAAAGGCAGCGACCAACGGCTGTCGTGCGCGACCTCGCTGGAGTTGTAGAGCGCATCGGCATCGCGCAGCAGCGAAACGTCAAAGTCCGCGCCGCTGCTGGGACTGCGCGTGCCCAGGTGGCGCTGGCGGTTGCGCACTGTCCACCACTCTTGAAACCAGGCGATATGGCCCCACTCCCACAGCGGCGGGTTCATGCCCGGCAAAGGCGTCACCGACAGATCGGGTATGGCGTTTTGCCAAGCCTGTATCAGGCCCAGCGTGCGCTCGCGGGTGCGTTGCAGGGACTGGGCCAAATCCGCCGCACTGGCCGTGCGAACGGCGCTGTGCACAGGCCCCAGGCAGCCTGGAGACGACCCGTCAAAAAGCCCGCCGGAGCTTGCGCTAGGGGTGGTCTGCCCTGCACCCACCGAGGTACTGCCATTCATGTATAAACCGCCCATGCAAAAACTTCGAGTGGTGATTGTCAGCCCTGCCTTGGCCGACGCCAACAACGGCAATTGGCAAACCGCTCGGCGCTGGCAACAGCTGTTGTCTGCACATTCTGCCCGCATCGTGCGCCAGTGGCCCGACGCACAGGCCGACGATGACGATGTCATGTTCGCCCTGCACGCCCGCCGCTCCGCCGAAGCTGTAGAGGCTTGGCACGCGCGGCACGGCCAGCGCGGCCTGGGTGTGGTGCTGACCGGCACCGACCTGTACCGCGACATCGTGCACGACCCGCAGGCGCAGCGCTCGTTGGCCTTGGCGCATTCGCTGGTGGTCCTGCAAGGCCTGGGCGTACGCAGCCTGCCGCCCCAGCACCAAACCAAGGCCCGCGTGATCTTTCAGTCGACCGGCACGCGCCAGACCTTGCCCAAAACACAGCGCCACTTGCGCGTGGTGATGGTGGGCCATTTGCGGGACGAGAAAGATCCGCTGACCTTGATGGCCGCAGCCCACTTGCTCCCTCCAGCCAGCGGCATCTTGATCGACCACATTGGCGCACCGCTCGATGCGGCGCTGGGCCAGGCCGCACAGGCCACGCAGGCGCAATGCCCGCATTACCGCTGGCTGGGGGCGCTGCCGCATGCCCAAACCCTGCAGCGCATCCAGCGCGCGCACCTGCTGGTGCACTGCAGCCGCATGGAAGGCGGCGCGCATGTGCTGATGGAGGCGGTATGCAGCGGCACGCCTGTGCTGGCCTCGCGCATCGACGGCAATGTGGGCCTGCTGGGCGAGGATTACGCGGGCTACTTCGAGCCCGGTGATGCCCCCGCGCTGGCCCGGTTGATGCTGGCTTGCCGGGCGCAGGGCGACCATGCGGCACTGGTGGCACACTTGAGGGATCAATGCGCCTTGCGCGCACCCTTGTTTGAACCGCAGGCCGAACGCGCCGCCTTGCACCGCTGGGTGCAAGATCTCTGGACCCTTTGAATGCAATCTTCCAATCAACCCGTGCTGCGCGACCTGGTGCTGGTCGGTGGTGGGCACAGCCATGTGGGCGTGCTGCGCATGTTCGCCATGAAGCCCGAGCCGGGGGTGCGCATCACCGTGATCTGCACCGACATCGACACCCCCTACTCAGGCATGCTGCCGGGCTACATCTCGGGCCATTACAGCTTTGACGAAGTGCACATCGACCTGGGCCGCCTCTGCGCCTTCGCCGGGGCGCGGCTCTACCACGATGCGGTGGTCGGCATCGACCGCCAAACCCAGCAAGTCATTTGCCAAAACCGCCCGCCCGTGGCGTATGACCTGTTGTCCATCAACATCGGCTCAACCCCTCAAGTGCGTCAGGTTGAGGGCGCACAAAGTCTGGCAATACCCGTCAAGCCGATCGCACAATTCAACCAGCGTTGGTTGGCACTGCTGGACAAAGCCCGCCAGTGGCCGGTGCACCGGGGCCGCATGACGATTGCGGTGGTGGGTGCAGGCGCGGGCGGTGTGGAGCTGGTGCTGTCCATGCAATACCGCTTGCGCAACGAACTCAAGGCGCTGGGACGCAACCCAGAAGACCTGAAATTTGTGCTGCTGACCTCGGGCGACACCATCTTGCCCACGCACAACCCCCGCGTGCGCCAACGTTTTGTGCAGGTGCTGCAGGAGCGCAACGTCGAAGTGCACACGCAAGCCGAAGTGGTGCAGGTCTCGCCTGGTTGCCTGCACACCCGCAACGGCCGCACCTTCGATGCCGACGAAACCCTTTGGGTGACCCAGGCCGGTGGCCCCGCTTGGCTTCAAAGCACGGGTCTGGCGCTCGACAAGCAAGGCTTCATCCTGGTGCATCCCCAACTGCAAACGCTGAACGATCCGCTGGTGTTCGCCGCCGGTGACATCGCCTCGTTTGTCGAGCGCCCGCTTGAAAAAGCCGGTGTTTTTGCGGTGCGCATGGCCAAACCATTGGCTGAAAATTTGCGCCGCAGCCTGCGCGGCCAAAAGCTGCTGGCCTACGACCCGCAACGCCATTGGCTGGCCCTGATTTCGACTGGCAACCGCTTTGCCGTGGCCTCTCGCGGGTCGCTGAGTTTTGCTGGGGCCTGGGTCTGGCGCTGGAAGGACCGCATTGACCGTGAATTCATGCGCCGATTCACCGAATTCCCTGCCATGCCTGGAGCCGGTGGCCCCGCCCAACCCGGTGCCAACGTCCGCGAAGCCTTGCAAGCCATGGGCCAACTGCTCAAAGACATCCAGGCCCAAGGCAAGGCCCCAAGCACGCGCCTGACACTGACGAATGAAGAATCACTGCAAGCCATCTCGGCCATCGCCATGCGCTGTGGCGGTTGCGGCGCGAAAGTAGGCGCTAACATTTTATCCCGAGCACTGGGCAGCTTGCAGCCGGTTGAGCGGCCAGATGTGCTGATCGGCCTGCACTCGCCAGACGACGCGGCCGTGGTGCGCGTGCCGCCGGGCATGGCCGTGGTGCAGACGGTGGATTTTTTCCGGGCCTTCATCGACGACCCCTATTTGTTTGGCAAAGTGGCGGCCAACCACGCGCTGGGCGATATTTTTGCCATGGGCGGCGAGCCCCAAACCGCCACCGCCGTGGTCACCGTGCCGCCAGGCCTAGAAAGCAAGGTCGAAGACCTGCTGACCCAAATGATGGGCGGCGCGATTGAAGTGCTGAACGCCGCAGGCTGCGCCCTGGTGGGCGGGCACACGGGCGAAGGGGCAGAGCTGGCCTTGGGCTTTGCCATCAACGGCCTGATCGACGAAAAAATGGACAGCGTGATGCGCAAGGGCGGTATGCAGCCGGGCGATGTGCTGCTGCTGACCAAGCCGATCGGCACCGGCACCTTGTTTGCCGCGCATGCCCGTTACGCCGCCAAAGGCCGCTGGATCGATGCAGCGCTGCAGTCGATGGTGGTGTCCAACCAAACGGGTGCTGACATTTTGCGCACTTACGGTGCCACCGCTTGCACCGACCTGACCGGTTTTGGCCTGTTGGGCCACCTGGTGGAAATGACGCGCCCCTCGGGCGTGGACGCTGAACTGCAAATGAGCACCCTGCCCCTGCTAGACGGTGCGGTGGATTGTGTGCAAGCGGGCATTGTCAGCTCTTTGCAGCCGGCCAATGTGCGCCTGCGCCGCGCCCTGCGCAACGCCGATGAATTCATCAACGACCCACGCTACCCCCTGCTGTTCGACCCACAAACAGCAGGCGGCCTTCTGGCCAGCGTGCCCGCTGCTCAAGCCGCCGCCTGCGTGCAAGCGCTCAAGGCCGCAGGCTACCCGCACACCGCCATCATCGGCCGCATCACCGCGCAAGGCGAGGCCATCGAGCCGGTGCTGCTGAAAACCTGAACGCCTTCAAGGCCTGTTATGTCATGACCACCGAACACCTGACCCACCCCATCGCCCACCCCATCACACTGAATGCCGACCTGACCCAGCGCTGCATCGTGCACAGCCCCTCGCTCGACTGGGTGGACTCACCCGCCTCAGGCGTGTCGCGCCGCATGCTCGAGCGCAACGGCGGCGAAGTGGCGCGCGCCACGTCCATCGTGCGTTATGCGCCGGGCTCGGCCTTTGCCAACCACACCCACGGCGGGGGCGAAGAAATTTTGGTGCTCGAAGGCACGCTGCACGACGAGCACGGGGTCTACGGCCCCGGCACCTACATCAAGAACCCTGTGGGCAGCGCGCACGCACCGTCCTCCCCCGAGGGCTGCACGCTGTTCGTAAAACTGCGCCACCTGGACGCGCGCGACGACGAGCGCGTGGTCATCGATACGCGGCGAAGCCAGTGGCATCAAGGCATGGTGGAAGGCTTGAAGGTCTTGCCCCTGAACACCTTCGAGACGCAAAACACCGCCATGGTGCGCTGGGCCCCACAGACCTTTTTCAACCCGCACCGGCATTGGGGCGGCGAAGAAATCTTGGTGGTCGAAGGTGTGTTCTCGGACGAACATGGCGACTACCCGGCAGGCAGCTGGCTGCGCAGCCCGCACATGAGCCAGCACCAGCCCTTTAGCCGCGAAGGCTGTGTGATTTTGGTGAAAACCGGGCACCTCGTTTAAGCACCCGTCTACATCCACAGCGCCCAAGCCCGCCACATGGACGCCCTGAGCTCGGTCTTGTCACGCATCGCCTTGCGGGCCGGCGTGTTCTACAGCGGCAACCTCTGCGGTCTGCACGACTTCGAGCACGATGTGTTCAAGGGGCACTTGCACCTGATTGAGCGCGGGCCCATCGTGCTGCAAACGCAGGGGCAAGCCGATGTGCACCTGAACGAGCCTACCGTGCTGTTCTTGCCGCGGCCCCAATGGCACCGACTGGTGGCCGACGATGGCGTGGGTGCCGACGTGGTGTGCGGCACCATCGCCTTGGGCGGCGGTGTGCACAACCCGGTCAGCGACTCGCTGCCCGATGTGGTGCTGGTGCCGCTGTCGGCCATGCCCGGCATGAAGGCCTTGCTGGGCTTGATGCGGCAAGAGGCTTTTGAAGACCAGCCGGGCCGCCAGGCGGTGCTGGACCGCTTGTGCGAAGTGCTGATCCTGCAGCTGCTTCGCCACTGCATGGCGCAAGGCCTCACCTCGGGGGGCCTGCTGGCGGGCCTGGCCGACGCCAAGCTGGGCAAGGCCTTGCGGGCCATGCACGAGGACCCGGCAAAGGACTGGGATTTGCCCAGCCTGGCCGCTGCCGCAGGCATGTCGCGTGCGCGTTTTGCCCACCACTTCAAGGCCGTTTTGGGCCACACCCCAGCGCACCACCTGAGCCAGTGGCGCATCCAGACGGCCCAGCAACTGATGCAGCAAGGCCAAAGCATCCAGCAAGCGGCGCACGCCGTAGGCTATGGCAGCGCCAGCGCCTTTACGCGGGCCTTTGTGCGTGCGCTGGGCCAAACACCCGGGGCCTGGCTGACGGCGCGGCGTGCCGATCACAACGGTTCATGAAACGAGACGAGCAGCACAGACAAAGCCGCCAAACCACCTCGCCAAGGACCCGCAGCGCCCTAGAATGGCCGTCTCATGACCCCACCGACGGCCACCCAAAACCTGCACATTTTTTGCCTTTGCGCCCAGTGGTGCGTCATTTGCCGTGAATTTGAGCCAGCGTTTCAGCGCTTGGCCACAGACCACCCCGAGCACCGCTGGCAAAGTCTGGACATCGAAGACCACGAGGCGCTGTTGGCCGACATCGACATTGAAAACTTCCCGACTGTGGTGATCCTGAACCAGGCCAAACAAGTTTGTTTTGCAGGCACGATCGAGCCCCGCATCGACAGCTTGCAGCGGCTGGTGCAGTCGGCACAAGCCGACGACTTGCACCTGTCTGCCCAGTCGGCTCAGGCTTGGCAAGCCTTGACCACTTTGTGAGCTGGGTGGCGCGCGGTCAGGCTGGATCGGGTGCTGCAGCTGCGTCGCTGCGCCGCACTGTGCGTTTGTCGCGCATCGTCATGAACTCTTCGGCCGATGTCGGGTGGATGCCGATGGTGGCGTCAAAGTCGGCCTTGGTCGCGCTCAGGTTCAGCGCCAGCGCCAAGCCCTGAACGATCTCGGGCGCGTCCGGCCCCACCATGTGCGCGCCCAGCACGCGTTGGCTGGCGGTGTCGACCACCAGTTTCATCAAGGTTTTTTCGGGGCGGCCCGACAGCGTGTGGCGCATGGGCTTGAAGCGCGATTCGTACACGTCGATCTCGCCGTACTGGGCCAGCGCCGCCTCTTCGCCCAAACCCACCGTGCCAATCGGCGGCTGGCTGAACACCGCCGACGCCACATGGCCCAACTGCGCCGCTTGGCGCTTGGGCCCAAACAAGCTGCGGGCCACCGCCCCGCCTTGCGCCAGCGCCACCGGGGTCAAGGCAATGCCCTCGGTCACATCGCCCACGGCGTAGATGTGCGACACCGCGGTTTGGCCAAAAGCGTCCACCTTGACACCCCGGCCGGGGGCTGCGCTCAAGCCCGCTGCAGCCAGGTTCAGGCCTTCGGTTTGCGGCGTGCGGCCTGTGGCGTACATCACGGCATCGAACTGCTCACTGCCCGTCAGCGTTCCGGTCAATTGCACAGCCACAGCCCCATCGGGCTGGCGCTCAAGCGACGCGGCCTGGGTTTCGGTCAGGACGCGGATGCCCTTGCGCGCGATCTCTTCGTGCAGGTGCTGCGCCACCGCGCCATCAAAGCCGCGCAGCAACTGCGCGCCCCGGTGGATCAGCGTCACTTCGGCGCCCAGACCGTTGAAGATGCCCGCAAACTCCACCGCGATGTACCCGCCCCCCACCACCAGCACACGCCGTGGCAAGGTGGGCAAATCAAAGGCCTCGTTGGAGGTGATGGCGTGTTCAATGCCGGGAATATCGGGCAAGGCGGGCGTGCCACCCGTGGCGATCAAAATGTGGCGCGCTGTGATGCGCTGGCCATTCACGCTGAGCGTGTGCGGGTCTTCAAAACGGGCATGGCCCTGAAAAATCTGCACGCCCGAGTTCTTCAACAGGTTTTCGTAGATGCCGCTCAAGCGCGTGATCTCTTGCTCCTTGGCCGCGACCAGGCGGGGCCAATCGAACGAGGCCGGGGGCACGGTCCAGCCAAAGCCGGCCGCGTCTTCCAGGTCTTCGGCGTAATGCGAGGCCTGCACCAAGAGCTTCTTGGGCACGCAGCCCCGGATCACGCAGGTGCCGCCGTAGCGAAAGCCCTCGGCAATGCCCACCTTGGCGCCCAAACTGGCCGCCACGCGCGAGGCACGTACACCGCCCGATCCGCCACCGATCACAAAAAAGTCAAAGTCGTATTGCTGCATGTTGCGCTTTCATCCCAAAGTTGGCTTGATTCTGACAGCACGCGCAACGCATCGCACGGGTGTGCTCAATTGGGGTCAAGACCCTGAGACGAATGGTCAATTCCAAAGCGTGCAGGGCTTATACGATCACCACGCCTTCACACACACAAGCCGGAGAACCCATGACCCAAGCCTTCATCCAGAACCTCAAGCCGATTGACCACGCCAGCGCACAGGGCGCGCAAAAAGCCATCCTCGACACCGCTTTGGCGCAGGTCGGCTTCATCCCCAACATGTACGCCAACATGGCCAATGCGCCTGCCGTGCTCAGCACCTACTTGCATGGCTATGCCTTGTTCCGCCAAGAGTCTGGCCTGACCGCGCCCGAGCAAGAGGTGGTGTTTTTGGCCGTGAGCCAAGCCAACGGTTGCACCTATTGCACCGCCGCGCACAGCATGATCGCCGACAAGGTCTCCAAGCTCGCCCCCGACGCGCTGCAAGCCATCCGCGCAGGCCAGCCGATGGCTGACGGCAAACTCGCCGCGCTTTACGCCATGACCACCACCATGGTCAAAACCAATGGCCAACCCGACGCCGCCGCTGTGCAGGCCTTTTTGGCAGCGGGCTACCAAGAAAGCGACCTGCTCTACATCGTGCTGGCGATCTCGGTCAAGGTGCTCAGCAACTTCTCCAACCACGCCTTCGGCACCGTGGTGGACGAGCGCTTTGCGGCCTACAAAGTTGCCTGATATTCAACAAATTACCCGTCAAATCAACCGTCACTTTAGGCGCAGCCCTTGACCAGGACATCCTCGACAATGAGCGTTCTTCACAGAATTTTTGCCGCATGACACCCACACATGTTCCCGAACAATTTGACCGCACCATGGGCTGCACCGCAGCCGAGCTGATCAGCTGGTTGCCGCGCTCTTTGCCGGATGCCCAGTTGGCGGTGGACGCCACGCTCGGGCGCTGTGTGGCCAGCTGGCCCGAAGGCTCGCTGAGTTTGCAGTGGTCACCCTTGCCCGATCGCTGCATCGCGCTGCTGCGCATTCCGCAGTTGCAGGTGCACTTTGCGTTTGAAGGGCTGGACGATGCGGCGCGTTACGCACGGCAAAAATTCTTTGACCTTCACACCCACCGAGGAGGCGGTTAAGCCATGGCCATTCAAGCGGTTGTTTTCGATGCCTACGGCACGCTGTTCGATGTGTACTCGATCGGCGCTTTGGCCGAAAAACTCTACCCCGGCCAAGGCGCGGCCCTGTCGGTGCTGTGGCGCGACAAGCAGATCGAGTACACGCGCCTGATCTCGCTGAGCGACCCCGATCCAAAGGGCAGCAAGCATTACCAATCGTTTTGGGACATCACGCGCGCATCGCTGCGCTACGCGCTGGCGCGTTTGGGTCTGGTGCACAGCATCGCGAACGAGGACGCGCTGATGGCGCAATACGCCCAACTCACGGCCTTTCCGGAAAACCTGGGCGTGCTGCAGGCACTGCGTCAGCGCGGCGTGGCCACGGCGATTTTGTCGAACGGCAGCCCCGAGATGCTGCAATCGGCCGTGCACAGTGCGGGCATGAGCGAGTGGCTCGATGCGGTGCTGTCGGTGGACAGCGTGCGCCAGTTCAAGACCACGCCCACCAGCTACCAACTGGTGCAAGACCACTTTGGCTTTGCACCCGCTGATGTGTTGTTTGTGTCCAGCAACGCCTGGGACGCGCTGGGCGCCACCTGGTTTGGCTTCACCACCCTGTGGATCAACCGCCAAGGCCTGCCGCCCGAGGCCATTGGCCCAGCGCCGCAGCACACGGGACGCGACTTGAGCGAAGTGCTGAAAGTTTTGAGTTAAAGCGCCAATCAAACCGCTGCTTGTAAGCCGCTTGCACGGCTGGGTTTTTTAAAATAGCAGTCTTTGAGCTGACCTTTAAAAAACCATGAACACGCCATCCGCCCCGTCTTTGGCTTCCCTTGTTGCGCCTCACGGTCCACTGCGCGTGGCCATCAACCTGGGCAACCCGGTGCTCGCCGGGCTCGATGCGGCGGGTGAGCCCTCGGGCATCTCTGCCGATTTGTCACGCCTGTTGGCCGCACAGTTGGGGATCGGCATTGAATGGCGCATCTTCAAAAAGGCCGACGAATCGGTGCAGTGTGTGCGCGCCGACGAGGCCGACGTGGGCTTTTTTGCCATCGATCCGGTGCGCGGCGAAGGCCTGCATTTTTCACCGCCCTATGTGCAAATCGAAGGGGCCTACATGGTGCGCAACGACTCGCCACTGCAAAGCAATGACGAGGTGGACCACGCCAGTCACCGCGTGACGGTCGGCGCGGGCAGCGCCTACGACTTGTTTTTGACGCGCCACCTGAAACACGCCCCCATCGTGCGCGCACCCAGCTCGCCCGCCGTGGTCGACGTGTTCATGGCCCAACAACTTGAAGTGGCCGCAGGCGTCAAGCAACAACTCCAAGCCGATGCCCAGCGCTTAGGCGGTGTGCGTCTGCTGCCTGGGCGCTTCATGGTCATTCACCAGGCCATGGGCATGCCCGCCCAGCGCAGCGAGAAAGCTCGCCAATGCCTGAACGCGTTTATCGAAGACGCCAAACAATCGGGCTGGGTAGCCGATGCCTTTGTGCGCCACCAGATTCAGGGCGCAGCTGTCACTACACCGGGCTATCCCGCACACGACTGATGCGGGCATGAGTGGGTGCTAAATTGGCGAGCCGCACACCGAGCAAGATGCCACATGACCCCGCCCCAAACCGACCGCCTGCCCGAAATCCCGCGTGAACAAATGACCGACGCGCAGCGTGCGGCGGTAGACGAACTCGTCAACGGGCCACGCGGCGCGCTCAACGGCCCCTTTGTGCCCTTGATGCGCAGCCCCGAGCTGATGCGCCGCTTGCAAAAAGTGGGTGAATACCTGCGCTACGACAACACCGTGGGTTTGCACAATTCGGAGTTTGCCGTGCTGGTGGTGGCACGGCACTGGTCGCAGCCGGTGGAGTGGCACATCCACAAACCGATCGCCATGCAAGCGGGTGTGAGCGAAGAGACTTGTGATGCAATTGCCCAGGGCCGCCGCCCGCCGCACATGACAGCCGAAGAAACCGTGGTGTACGACTTCTTGCAAGAGCTGCTGCACAACCAGTCGGTGAGTGACGTGACCTGGACGGCTGCACAACAGATGTTTGGCGACCAGGGCATCATCGACATGACAGCGCACTGCGGCTACTACAGCTTGCTGGCCATGGTCATGAACACCACGCGCCGCAGCTTGCCGGACAACGCCGCACC
>OBPM01000045.1_pt1 | contig 30591 bp, 27 predicted proteins | sample 1493981 | NCBI WGS metagenome assembly OBPM01 (sample SAMEA3275485, study PRJEB22092) | marine metagenome | reverse complement strand
GGCCACATGGCAGTGTAAACAATCCGATGGTCTCCAGCCTCCAAGCTTTGAACGCCAGGCTGCACCCTGTGCACCCTGGGCAAGCTGGGCAAGCTGGGCAAGCTGGACCAAGTGTGCGATGGCGTGAGTGCTTGAGTGGTTTTGCGCTGAAACAAGAATGGCTAGTCGCGGTTTTTTGTCAGGGCTCGCACAAGACCCGATCTGAAGCATCCGATCTGGTGTCGCTGACATTTTTAAACCTGTCGCCCGAGTGATAAAACGGCCTGTGTGTGCGGGTATGCCCGGATTTAAGGGCGGCTGTGTGTCGCTAACATTGGTTCTTCAAGTCCATCACGGTCTTGGCTCAACAACACTGGGGCATCACGCCACCATCGACGGAGACACACCATGCAAAGACGACACCTGATTGCCGGCGGCCTCGCCGCAGCCGCATTGCCCTCATTGGCCTTGGCCCAAGGGATTGAAAAAACCAAGGTCAGCATTGCCGTGGGTGGCAAGAATCTGTTTTATTACTTGCCGCTGACCGTCGCTGAACAACTGGGCTACTTCAAGCAAGAAGGCTTGGACCTGACCATTGTTGACTTTGCAGGCGGGTCGCGTGCTTTGCAGGCGGTGGTGGGTGGCAGCGCCGACATCGTATCCGGCGCTTTTGAACACACGGTCAACATGCAATTCAAAGGCCAACCGATGCGCGCCTTTGTGCTGCAGGGCTTGGCGCCCCAGATCGTGCTGGGCATCAACCCCAAGACCATGCCCAACTTCAAATCGGTGGCCGATCTCAAAGGCAAAAAGATTGGTGTCACCGCGCCCGGCAGCTCGACCAATGTGCTGGCCAATTTCGTGTTGGCCAAGGCGGGGCTCAAGCCCAGCGATGTCAGCTTTGTGGGGGTCGGTGCCAGCAATGGCGCGGTGGCAGCCATGCGCTCGGGCCAGATCGACGCGATCAGCAACCTCGACCCGGTGATCAGCCTGCTGCAGCGCTCAGGTGACCTGAAAATCGTCACCGACACCCGCATCGTCTCGGAGGCCGAGCAGGTGTTTGGCGGCCCCATGCCGGCAGGTTGCTTGTATTGCCCGCAGCCCTTTTTGGACAAAAACCCCAACACCGCACAGGCGATCACCAACGCCATGGTGCGGGCCAGCAAATGGATTCAACAAGCCGGTCCCGGCGACATCATCCGATTGGTGCCAGAGGCATATTTGCTGGGCGACCGTGCGGTCTACATCGATGGCTTCCTGGCCGCTCAAAAGGCCTTGTCTCCCGATGGCCGGTTCCCTCTCAAAGGGCCCGACACAGCCTTTCGGGCGTTGGCCAGTGTGGACGCCAAACTGGGCGCTGCCAAGCTCGACCTGAATGCGGTCTACACCAACAACTTTGTTCAGAAAGCCAATGCCAAATATCCCAAGGGCTGACATGAACCCTAGCTCTGCGCCGGGCGAGGCCCTTGGCCTGACGCCGTCAACCGATCAAGCCCGCGGCAAAGTGCCAGCGATTGAGCTCCGTGGTGTGGCTTGCACCTTCGTCAACGCCGAAGACAGCAGCCAGCGCTACACCGCGGTTGAACAGGTGTCCTTGACCGTGGCCGATGGCGAGTTCGTCAGCGTGGTTGGCCCCACCGGTTGCGGCAAAAGCACCTTGCTCAATGTGGCCGCAGGGCTGTTGCAACCGAGCAAAGGCGAGGTGCGCATTTTTGGACAGCCGCTGGAGGGCATCAACACCCGCGCTGGCTACATGTTCCAAAGCGAAAGCCTGATGCCCTGGCGCACCGCCTTGCAAAACGTGATGGCTGGCCTTGAGTTCCGCGGTACCCCGCCTGTTGAAGCCAAAGAGCAGGCCGAAGACTGGTTGCGCCGGGTTGGGCTGGGTGGGTTTGGTGACCGCTATCCCCATCAAATGAGTGGGGGCATGCGCAAGCGCACCAGCCTGGCGCAAACCCTGGTGATGGACCCGGACATCATCTTGATGGATGAGCCCTTTTCGGCGCTGGACATCCAAACCCGCCAGTTGATGGAAAACGAAGTGCTGGAGTTGTGGCACAGCAAGCGCAAGGCCGTGCTGTTCATCACACACGACCTGGACGAAGCCATTGCCATGAGCGACCGGGTGGTGGTGCTCAGCGCCGGTCCTGCGGCCCGCCCGATGGGCGAATTTGCCATCGACATCGAGCGCCCACGCGATGTTGCCGAGGTCAAGATGACGCCGCGCTTCATGGCGCTGCACAAGGGCATCTGGGACGTGCTGCGCGCCGAAGTTCTCAAGGGCTATCAGCAGCAATTGCAAAAGGCGGCTTGATCACCGCCTGGTTGCGCACGTCCATCCTCGTTCACCCACGCGCCTGCAGCGCCTTCACCGAGACAAGACCCGTTTATGTGGAATTTCATCAAACCCCGAACCGCAACCTTGCGCTTTTGGCAGCTCGGCATTTTGGTGCTGCTGTTTGTGTTTTGGCACGTCATGACCAAGCCGGGCCTGATCCCGCCCTTCATGTTTGACAACGACCGACAAGCGGCGTTCTTCTTTGGAGAGCCCTTGCGCATGTTTGAGCGCATTTGGATGTGGTTTGTGGTGGACCGCGACATCTACCAACACCTGGCCATCACCTTGACCGAGACCATTTTGGCCTTTGCCATTGGTGCCAGCAGCGGCCTGGCCTGTGGTCTGTGGCTGGCCTTGTCGCCCATGGCTTCGGCCATTTTGGAGCCCTACATCAAAGCCTTGAACTCGATGCCACGCATCATCTTGGCCCCGATTTTTGCCATCTGGTTTGGCTTGGGCATAGGCTCCAAAGTGGCGCTCGGCGTGACCTTGGTGTTTTTCATCGTGTTTTTCAACGTCTACCAAGGCGTCAAGGAGGTCAGCCCCGTGGTCTTGGCCAACGCCCGCATGTTGGGCGCCAACCAGCGCCAGTTGCTGCGCCATGTCTACTTGCCCAGCGCCACCAGTTGGGTGTTCAGCTCGCTGCACACTTCGGTCGGTCTGGCCTTTGTGGGCGCTGTGGTGGGGGAATACCTGGGCTCCAGCCAAGGGGTGGGCTACCTTATCTTGCAAGCCGAGGGCATGTTCGATATCAACACCGTGATGGCGGGCATCTTGGTCCTGACCAGCTTTGCGCTGCTGCTCGACACCCTGGTCGGAAAAATCGAGCATCGGCTCATGAAGTGGCAACCCAAAAGCGGCGAAACTGAAAAGCTGTGAGCGTTTGGTTTCCCGTGTGGGCTGAATGTCTCGCTCTTTGGACGAAACTTCCTACCAGTGAAAGCGGTCAGGGCTTTTTTATTGCACGGTTTGTGCCCGCAATTCTCGCTTGATGATCTTGCCGTTCGGGTTGCGAGGCAAAGGATGGGCGCTGATGCGCAATGTTTCGGGCACCTTGTAATCGGCCAGCCGCTTTTCGCAAAAAACTTGCAGATTCTGCAAAGTGAAATCACTCCGCAAGGTGTGAACAACAGCATGCACCCGCTCACCTAAAACAGGACAGGCCACGCCGACGATCGCCACTTCCACAATGCCGGGAATTTCGAGCAAAACATTCTCAACTTCGACGCTGAAAATCTTGTACCCGCCACGGTTGATCATGTCTTTTTTGCGATCGAAAATTCTCACATAGCCTTGTGCATCTACCGAGCCCAAATCTCCAGAGTGCCACCAACCCGCTGTCATTTCTCGTGCAGTTGCTGCGGCATCATTCCAATAGCCTTTGACCACCATGGGGCCTGATATCCAAAGTTCACCGACCACGCCGGGTGGGAGTTGGTGTCCTTGCTCGTCCATCACCAGCACTTGCGCGCAGGGCAAAACTTGTCCCACAGAGTCCAAGTGGTCGCGCGTCTTTCCCATCGGCATCAAAGTGGTGGGTGATGTCGTTTCGGTGGCACCGTAAGCATTGAGCAAGTGCAGGTGTGGCAATTTGACGGCCATCTCGTCAATGGTGGACGGCGGCATGGGAGCCCCACCAAATCCACCGATGCGCCATGAACTCAAGTTGAATTTGTCAAAGCGGGGCGACATCAATAAAAGCTTGTACATGGCTGGCACCATCAGCGTGTGGGTCATGCCCTCCATCTCGGCCATTTGCAAGAAATCATCGGCTTTGAAACTGGGCAGGATCAACAAAGCGCCAGCTACACCAACCATGCTCATCAAGTTGGCAATCAATCCGGTCACATGGGTCACAGGCACCCCGAGCATGGACCGGTCATCACAACTCAAGCCCATGCAGGTCACGTAATGCTGAACCGAGTGCAGCACATTGAAATGCGTCAACATGGCCCCCTTGGGACGCCCCGTGGTACCGGAGGTGTACAAAATGATGGCCGTGTCCTCTTCATGCACGGGTGCAACTTCTGTCAGTGGGTCAAAAGCCAAGCCTTCTTGAAATGAAAAAACGCGGCCCCAGGCTGCGCTGGGTTCAGGACAAGGTCCGTTCACAAGAGTCCATTGCCAGTCAGGGGCTTCGTCCTGTGAAGGCAAACGGTCGAGCAAATCCGCATCACAAACCACGGCTTTTGCCCCGCAGTGTTGCAATATCCAGGTCAAGCCTGCACGCTGTTCGCGCGCTCCGACGGCCACCGCAATGGCCCCCAGCCTTTGAATCGCCATGAAGGCCATCACAAAAGCCGTGCTGTTGCCTTGAAATAAAACCACCCTGTCCCCTGCGACCAGACCCGCATGGGCAAAGCACGCTGCCAGGCGTGCGGCTTGAACGTCGACTTCACGCCATGTCAATCGCTCAGAGCCACAGACCAGGGCCAGTCGATCCGGGTGCTGAGTGACGGTGTTTTGGAGCAACTCGAAAATGCTGTGCGCTCTGTCCTTGAAAGCTTGAACTACTCTGTCGCCAAAATGCGATTCGGCCTGAACAGCGGGCAAGGGCGCACCATGCCAGACCGATGTAGTCTGTAAATTAAGTTCGGACATGGCGGGTCAAAAGCAAGGTGAAGGCCCACTCATGGGATGGCATTGGCACCGCGCTCGATGAGAATTTTTTGGTCCAGCATGGAGGCTGCGTGGTTTAACTCTGACTGCGCAATGACCACAGTCATGTCTTTGCCGCGAAGCCCAAAAATCACGTCCGACAAGCGTTGCGACAGGGCCGGGGCCACGCCTTCAAAGGGCTCGTCCAATAACAACAAGCGCGTGCCCACAGCCAGGGCACGAGCCAATGCGACCAATTTTTGTTGCCCACCCGACAGCAGCAGCGCACGGCGGTCTTTCATGTCGTGCAACTCAGGCAAGACCGCGTACACCTTCTCTAAGCGGTCTTGGGGATGCAGGGTCTTTGAGGCCCAAACGGGAATCAAAATGTTTTCCTCCACCGTCAGTTCTGGCACCAGCCCTCGGTCTTCAGGCATGTAGCCGATGCCCAATGCAGCTCGCGCATGAGGGGCTTGCTGGTTGAGTGGTACACCGGCCCATTCGACATGGCCTGCAGTGGGCTTGAGGTGTCCCATGACGGTGCGCAACAACGTGGTCTTGCCCGCACCATTGCGCCCCACCAAGCCCACCATTTGACCCTGCAATACATTCAGTGAAAAACCGCGAAGCGCTTGGACCGACTGGATGGTGACATCAACAGATTCAATTTTCAACATCTTTAATGGCCTTGTTTGAGCGTGCCTGTGACGTAGCGCTGAACCTCAGGGTGGCTCAGGACGGCTTCGGGTTGGTCATCGGCGATCACTCGCCCACTGTAAAAGGCGATGACCCTGTCGGAGTACTGGGTCACAATTTCCATGTCGTGTTCAACAAATAAAACGGTCACATTTTCACTCGACAAGGCAGCGGAAATGGTGTCCATCATGGGGAATTTCTCGTCCACAGATACCCCGCTGGTGGGCTCGTCTAACAACAACAATTTGGGCTTGCCGGTCAAAGACATCGCAATGTCCAGCAGTTTTCTCACGCCACCAGGCAGTTCGGCAACGCGGCGGTGCAGATGGGCCGTCAGGTCGAATTTTTCGAGCAAGGCTTCGGCCCGTTCAATTCTTTGCGACGCGTGGGCCGGTTGCCAAAACGATTGCTGGCCATCGTTGCAGGCTGCAGCCACCAACATGTTGTCCAAGGTCGTCATGTCCAGCGCCAGTTGGGGAATCTGAAATGAACGTGCAATGCCCATGGCCGTGATTTGACGTGGCCCTAATCCTTCAATCGATTGGCCATCCAATTCGATGCGGCCCGCATCGGGTTTCAGGTAGCCGGTGACCATGTTCACAAACGTGGTTTTGCCGGCACCGTTGCTGCCAATCAGGCTCACGCGTTGTCCTGCTGGGATATCGATGTTCACGTCATCGGCGGCTGTGACAGCGCCGAATGATTTTTTCAACCCCTGCGCTCGGAGCATGGTCTTGGTGGAGGTGTTGTTCATGGCGGAGTTTCCTTCTTGGCGCGCTTGTCCATCCACAAGCTCCCCAAACCTCGGGGCAGGAAGCGGATCACGACCAGCAAGAACAAGCCCATGGCCAGTTGCCAGGTGTTGGGGAAATAGAGGTTAGAGAAAGACCGGACAACCTCGACCACAAAAGAGCCCAAAAACACAGCCAGCATGCTTTGATGACCGGCCAAGATGGCCACAAAAACAAACTCTCCAGAGGTCGTCCAGTAGCTGAAGTTGGGATCAATGTGGCCCAAGGACATGAGCGTCAAAGCCCCACCGGCGCCACCCATGAAGGCCGCAATTAGAAAATTGAAGGCAATCGATTGAGACACCGATGCGCCCAAATACTCGACGCGCAATTCGTTTTCGCGGATGGCCAAAGACACCAAACCTCTGACCGAGTCCGCATAGATGCGTGCCAGTGTGGCGATGATGCCCACCACCACAACGGCCAAGTTGTAAAGCAACCAATTGGACTCGCCTGCTTCAATGGCATGGCCAAACAAAGTGGGTCGACTGACGTTGAAACCGTCTGAGCCACCCAAACTTTCTGTTTTGACCAAAATGCCATACAGAACCATGGAGATGGCCAAGGTCAACATGGCGAAAAAGATACCTCTGTAGCGTGACAGCAAAGGGGCGAACGGCAAGGTGCACAGTGTGGCAGCAAAGCCGCCCACCAGAACCATCAAAATGGCATCGGTGACGCCCAAGTGATTGGCGGCCAGGGCCGTGGCATATCCGCCTGCAGCAAAAACAAAGCCTTGCCCAAACGAAACAACACCGCTTCGCATTTGAATGACAATGCCCAGAGAAACCAATCCGTGCGATAGGGCCATGGTCGACAAAAAGAGCAGCCATTTGGGCATTGCCAGACCGGCCAGTAAAAATACAACAACCAACAATGCACCCATGCGCAAGGTTTTCAACGGGCTCGTGTGCATCAGATTTTCCTCGCTTGTACGCGTTGGAACAAACCCTCAGGTCTGAACACCAACACAATGGCCATGGCAATGTAAATACTGAAAAGTTCAGCTGCCGGCCAGGTGTGAACGGCCAAGGCTCTGGCCAGGCCAACAATGATGGCGCCGATGGCGGCGCCCTGAATGCTGCCCAATCCCCCAATGATGACCACAGCAAACGACACGATGATGACCCCAGATGCAAGCCCAGGTTGGACTGAAATCATGGGCGCGGTCATGGCACCTGCCAAGGAGGCTAAAAACACGCCGAACACGAAAGCCCATGTGCAGACCCGTGCCACATTGATGCCCATGCTGGCCGCAATTTCATTGCTGTGAATCACGGCGAGCACGATTTTTCCGGTGCGGGTTCGGTTCAGGCCCCACCAAACACCCAAGCCGCAAACGATGGCAAAGCCAATCAGCGTGAAGTCGTAGCCGACATAGGACAAAGGGCCCATTTCCAGCAGTCCAAAGAGCATGTAAGGCTCTGTCACGTAGTAAGGCACTGCACCCCAGATGAGCTTGGTCGCGTCTTCCAAGATCAGAAAGAGGGAGTAAGTGACCAGCACCAATAAGACTTCATCTCGCCCATAAAAAGAGCGCAGCAAAAACCGCTCGATCAGCGGTGCAGTCACCAAGGCCACAGCTGCAGCGGCCAACACCATGGCCAAAAGAGACCAAACAGGTGAGAGCCCAAGAGCCACCGACCAAGCCACAAAAGAAGCGGTGACGTAAGCCCCCACCGCGTAGAAGCTGCCATGGGCAATGTTCAAAATTTTGAGGACCCCGAACACCAGTGTCAGGCCTAAAGCAACGATGAACAGCCATGAGGCGTAAATGATGCCGTCGAAAAGTATGGTCAATGCAAGCATCGGTCAAATTCCACCAAAGAAGGGACGCTGTAAAAGATCGGCTTGCATTTTCAGCAAGCCGATGCGCGCAGACCCGTGGCATCACAGCACCCGGCATGCGTGTGGATAACGCTAACCGGGGGTGGCCATGCCTGCGTGTCTGATTTCAAATCAGCATTTGGCGCCTTTAAAGCCGCTCTTGATCCATTCCTCTGAGCTCATATTGGCTGGCGGATTCACGCACTCGGCTGGAAACCGGATGATGTCCACAATGTCAACGCGCTTTTTGGCCGGGTTGTATTTGGTTTTGCCGATGGCCGTGTCTTGAATGGCTTGGTGGCCCTTGCCGTTGGTCATGCGAATCATGCCGGCTGGAGATTCCCAGCTGGAATTTTTCATCGCTGCAGCCAGTTGCTCATGGTTTGGTTTTTTCCCGCCATTGGCTGCCGTGGCTTTTTCAACGGCCAGCTTCAAACCCAACAAGGCTTGAACCATTCGGTAAGGGGCTTGCACGGGGATGGTGTTGTATTTGTCCTCATACAACTTGAACCACCAGCGGTTGAGTGGCGTATCGGGCGACATCAAGCCGTAGGCACCACGGGCTCCCAAAATCACATCGTCAGGCATTTTTTGTCCCAAACCCGGCAAAACGTGGTCACCCGCAGACAGGATGACTTGCGAGCGGCGCATCACACCCCGAGGGGCGGATTGCAAAATGAAGGACTGCAAGTCGCCACCCCACAGGCTGGAATGGGTGATGGTGGCGGGTTTGGACAGAAGTGATGAGATCTCAGTGCCATATTGCCCTGCGCCGAACTTGGGACGCAAGTCTTGCTGGGTTTTGGCTTCGGGGAACAGTTGGGCGGCCGTCAACTGGAAGTCTTTCAAAGAATCATGCCCCCAAGCGTAATCTTGGTTGATGTAGTTGATGGTGTCGACCTTGAAGTTTTTGGCTTTGAGATAGCGTCCTAAAGACACGTTGTCCATGGTCGCATGTGCGGCCGTACGGAACACGTAGTTGTAATCTTTCTCTTCAAATATTCGGGGTGTTCCGCAATCGTAAAGAATCAAAAATTTCTTCATTTCCTCCGCAACAGGAGCTGCAGCCAGACAGTCACCTGAGCCGACATAACCGACAACAGCATCGACTTTTTCGCGGTCGTACAGGTTGCGCAATTCCTGCACTTGTTTGGTCGCACCACCGGCTTCGTCCACGTAAATGGCTTCGAACTTCATGCCGCCAAACCCTTTTTTGTCATAAGGCGCGGGGGCTTGTCCGTTGTTGAAGGCATCGACCAAAATTTTGGCGCCATTGACTGCAGGAATGCCAAAACTGTCTGCAGCTTGGCCCGACAAAAAGCTGATGATGCCGACGCGGAAAGTCTCTTCTGCTTGCGCGGGCGCAGATGCGGCACACAACAGGCCCATCGTGGCGGCCACGCTCGATAACTTCATGATGACGGTCTTATGGTTCATTGCTTTGTCTCCTGGTCATTGAAATAAATTGAAAATTCAACCGAAAATTGAATGGGTGTCAGAGCGATTGAAGCATTGCCAATGCGTGCCTCGCTCATCGACCCATCTGCGATTCATCTTAATTTCGGAGTTGGGAACCCTCATGTCCCTGCAGCGACAGATTGACAGTTCATAAGAACTGAAAGCTGCGGGCCGGTGCCTGGGTATTTTTCTGGATTGCCGTTCTGCTGTCTGGGTGGCACTATTGGGGTTTGTCCTTTTCCATAAGCGAGACATCCTGATGAAATACACCACCCTGGGCACCAGCCCCTTGAAAATCTCCCGTCTGTGCTTGGGCACCATGATGTTTGGTGACCAGACCCCCTTGGAAGATGCGCGAAGCATCGTGGCCGATGCGCAGGACAAGGGCTGCAACTTCATCGACACCGCCGACGTTTACACACTGGGCCAGTCCGAAGAGATGGTGGGCCAAATTCTCAAGGGGCATCGCCACCGTTGGGTACTGGCCAGCAAGGTCGGCAACCCGATGTCGGACCAGCCCAACCATCAAGGTTACTCGCGCAGCTGGATGCTGCGGGCTTGTGAAGACAGTTTGCGGCGTTTGGATACCGACCATCTGGACATTTATTACCTGCACCGCGATTACAACGGCATGAACTTGGAAGAGCCCTTGCGTGCCATCGAGGCGTTGCTGCGCGACGGCAAGATCCGCTACTGGGGCGTGTCCAATTTCCGGGGCTGGCGCATTGCCGAAATGGTGAACATGGCACGCCAGATGAACATGCCCGGGCCGGTCGTGTGCCAGCCTTATTACAACCTGCTCAACCGCTTGCCCGAGGTGGAAGTGCTGGAAGCGTGTGGACATTACGGTTTGGGCGTGGTGCCCTACAGCCCGATTGCACGCGGGGTGCTCACGGGCAAATATGCACCCGGCCAAACGCCCGCCGAAGGCAGCCGCGCCGCGCGGGGCGACAAGCGTATTCTGGAAACCGAGTTTCGGGCCGAGTCGCTGCAGATTGCGCAAACCCTGCGCCAGCATTGCGAGGCCAAAGGCGTATCGTTGGCGCACTTTGCCACCGCGTGGGTCTTGGCCAACCGCCATGTGAGCGCGGTCATTGCTGGCCCCCGCACGCTGGCGCAGTGGCAAGACTACGCAGGCGCTTTGGATGTGGAGATCACCGCCGAAGACGAAGCCATCGTCAACAGCTTGGTGGCCATGGGCCATCCCTCTACGCCCGGATACAACGATCCGTCTTATCCCTTGAATGGGCGCTGAAACGCAGCTTGTTTGTCAGGTGTTGCGAGCGGCACCTTGGTGAAAATGAAGAAGAGCCTGTTCGCGGCGACTGAGCGCGGCCAGCGCCTGCTTGCATTGACCACCGTGACACTGCCCAAATAATTTCAGGACAGGAGACTGCGGTCATGCCCGCAACGGTCCACTGATCGGTGTCTTCTGCGGCCGGGGCACAATGGATGCATGACAGGAAACGAGTGCAAAAAGGTGTTGATCGCAGGCGGCGGCATTGGCGGCTTGGCCGCTGCTGTGGCTTGTGCGCAGCGCGGTGTGTCGGTGCAGTTGCTCGAGCGCGCAGCGCAGCTCAGCGAGGTGGGCGCGGGCATCCAGATCGGACCGAATGTGACGCGCATTTTGCAGGCCTGGGGTCTGGGTGCGGCGTTGGCGCAGGTGGCGGCTTTCCCCAAGCAGTTGCAAGCACGCGATGCACGAACCGGCCAGGTGCTGGGCAGCTTGCGCCTGGGTGGCCGAGCTCAGGCCTTGTACGGCGCGCCTTACGCCACCATCCACCGCGCCGACTTGCAAAGCTTGCTGCACACAGCCGCCCAGGCAGCGGGCGTGGATGTGCGCTTGGGCCAGACGGTGCAGGGCTGGCGCAACACCGCAGAGGGGCTTGCCGTGACCACAGCCGAAGGCTTGGCGGTGGACGCCGCCGACGAGCGGTTGGGGGATGCCGCAACGGCGTCTCCGTGGATGGCCGACGCCCTGATCGGGGCCGATGGCGTGTGGAGCGCAGTGCGCCAGCAGATGCTGGGCGACGAGCCCCCGCGCTTCACTGGGCACCTCGCTTACCGTGCGCTCGTGTCTCAGGCCGATTTGCCCGCGCATTTGCGCACCCAAGATGTCACGGTTTGGTTGGGGCCGCGCCTGCATGTGGTGCATTACCCAGTGCGCAGCGGACAGTGGCTCAACCTGGTGGCCATCGTGCATGGCGACCGGCCCGCGCAAGCCGACGCCTGGGATGCGGCTGGCCACACCCAGGCGCTGATGCAGGCCATGGGTGCGGTGGGCCGCGATTTGCACGAGCGATTGGCCTCTGTCCCAGCGTGGCGGCAGTGGGCGCTGCACGACCGAGCGCCCGTGACGGCGGCGCGTGACATGGCCCAAGGCCGTGTGGCCTTGTTGGGCGACGCGGCGCACCCCATGCGGCCATATTTGGCCCAGGGTGCGGGCATGGCCATTGAAGACGCGCAGGTGCTGGCGCAGTGCCTGACGACCCATGCAGGCCGCGTGGCCGAAGGCTTGCAGGCCTATGCCCAGCAGCGCTGGGCGCGCAACGCCCGTGTGCAAACCCGGGCCATCCGCAATGGCCGCATTTTTCATGCGACCGGCCCGTTGGCCTTGGGGCGCAACCTCTCGATGCGCCTGATGGGCGAGCGCGTGATGGATGTGCCTTGGTTGTACGGCGGCGGGCCGCGATAACCCGCATGCCCGCCAAATCGGCGGGTCAACCGCCCATGGCCACGGCAATCGACGATACAGTGCATGCCAGCGCTTTGCGCTTGAGTGAATCCATCTTTCAGGGAAATATGTCATGCAGCTGCACCCTTCGTGCGCACCAGCCACTTCGACCACCCACGCGGCACGCGTGCGGCTTGGCGTCCGCGTCAAGCGCTTGCTGGGCGTGATGTCTGCTGCCGTGTTTTGGGTAGGCGCGCCCGCCTGGGCGCAAAACACCGATTTGTCGGCCTGCATGGCCGAGTTGCGCCCGGCTGCGCGCAGCGGCAAAGTGAGTGACGTCACCTGGGCGCGCCACACGGCGGGGCTGCAGGCCGATTTCAGCGTCATTGAAAAACTGAACTTTCAGCCCGAATTTCGCACGGCCATTTGGGACTACATGTCGGCCCTGGTGGACGAGGAGCGCGTGGCCGATGGCGCTACCCGCCTGGCCGAGCACCGCCAGGCGCTCGATAGAGCCGAGCAACGCTTCGGTGTGGACCCTGCCACGGTGGTGGCGGTGTGGGGCGTGGAGAGCAATTTTGGCCAGACCTTTGGCAAATACCCGCTGGTGCAGGCGCTGGGCACGCTGTCGTGCCACGGGCGGCGGCAAAGCTACTTCAGGAGCGAATTTTTTGCGGCGCTGCGCATTTTGCAAGCCGGGCACATCGCGCCTGAGCGTTTTGTGGGCTCGTGGGCGGGGGCGTTTGGCCACACCCAGTTCATGCCCAGCACCTTTGAGCGCTTGGCGGTGGACTTTGACGGCGACGGCCGTGCTGACTTGATGGACAGCAGCGTGGACGCGCTGGGCTCAACCGCTAACTTTTTGGCCCGTGCAGGCTGGCAGCGCGGCTTGCCTTGGGGCATCGAGGTCAAGTTGCCTGCAGGCATCTCTTTGGCCGGGGAAGGCCGCCGCAGCAAGCGCCCGGTGGCCGAGTGGACCGCCCGTGGCGTGCGCCGCATCGATGGCGCTGCCTTGCCCGCCAGTTTGGGCAACGTGGGCCTGCTGACGTTGGCCGGTGCCAACGGCCCGGCGTTTTTGGTGACGCGCAATTTTGATGCGCTCTACAGCTACAACGCCGCCGAAAGCTATGGCTTGGCCATCGCTCACCTGAGCGACCGGCTGCGCGGCGCTGGCCCTTTCGCCACGCCATGGCCTACCGATGACGCGGGTCTGTCCCGCGCCGAGCGGCGCGAGTTGCAAGGCTTGTTGGTGATGCGCGGCCACGATATTGGCCCTGTGGATGGCATGTTGGGCGACAAATCGCGCGAGGCGATCCGCGCCGAACAGCAGCGCTTGGGGCAAGAGGCCAATGGCCGTGGCGGCCAAAAAATCCTCAAGGTTTTGCGTGGGGGGTGACGGCCTTGGGGGCTGCGCTCACACCACCAGCGGCAAAGCCCTCTGTCTTTTGCCCGTCAAAGCAAACAGCGCATTGCCCACGGCCGGGGCCAGCGGTGGCACGGCCGGTTCGCCCACACCTGCGGGGTGGCGGGTGCTGGGCAAGATGTGGGTTTCCACCACCGGTGCCTGGCTGAGCGTGACCATGGGGTAGTTGGGGAAGTTGGTCTGCTGCACCACGCCACCCACGATGTCGATTTGGCCAAACAGCGCGGCGCTCAGCGCGTAGACCACGCTGCTCTGCATTTGCTGGGCCACGGTGTCGGGGTTGACCACGGTGCCGCAGTCGATGGCGCAGACCACGCGGTGCACGCGGATCTGGCCTTGCTCGATCGAGACGTCGGCCACTTGGGCCGCGATGGAGCCAAAAGACTCGTGCAGCGCGATGCCTTGCGCATGGCCGGCAGGCAAGGCCTGGCCCCAGCCGGCTTTGTCGGCCGCCAGTTGCAACACGGCGGCGTAGCGCGGCGCGTGTTGGAGCAGCTTGAGGCGAAAGGCCAGCGGGTCTTGCTTCGTGGCCACAGCCAGTTCGTCGATGAAGCTTTCTGAAAAGAACGCGTTGTGCGAGTGGCCCACCGAGCGCCAGTAACCGACGGGCACGCCCGACTGGGTGGCCACATGGCTCATGTGCTGGCTTTCAAAGCCGTAGGGCAGATCGAACAGGCCTTCTGCGGCGGTTTTGTCGGGCATGTCGATGGGGCCCGACAGCATGGGCACGGCACGCGCCATCCAGCGCGGGGTGATGGCGTCGCCCGCCGATTTGATGCGCAAACTCGTGACTTCGCCTTTGTCATCCACCGAGGCTTGGAACTTGGCCAGGTGCATGGGCCGGTAAAAGTCGTGCGTCATGTCTTCTTCGCGAGACCAGACCAGTTGCACGGGGGCACCTTGGCAGGCCATGGCCACTTGCACGGCTTGGCCCACAAAGTCCACCTCCAGACGGCGGCCAAAACCGCCGCCCAGCAAGGTGACATGCACCGTGACTTGGTCGGTCTTCACGCCCGCCACTTTGGCAGCGATTTCGCGGGCCATTTGGGGCACTTGGGTGGGCACCCAAATCTCTACGCGACCGTCTTTGACGCGTGCGGTGCAGTTCATCGGCTCCATCGTGGCATGGGCCAAGTAGGGGGCTTGGTACAGCGCGTCAATGCGGGTGGCCGCGGCTTTTTCGGCTTGGCTGGGCAGGCCTTGCTCGTGAAAAGTGAAGCCGCTCTCGGTGTTCAGGGCATGGAGCAAATTGGCGGCGATGGTCTTCGTTTCGGGGACGGTGGCAGGGGCTTGCCATTTCACGTCCAGGGCTTGTGCGCCTTGGCGGGCTTGCCAAGTGGTTTGGGCCACCACGGCCAGACCGGCTGTGCCGCCGCCCCACGCGTCGAACTGAACCACTTGGCTCACGCCTTTTGTGGCCAATGCCGTTGTCGTGTCGACGGACGCCACGGTGCCGCCCAGCATGGGGCTCATGCGCACCGCCGCAAACAACTGGCCGGGCAGGCGCACATCCAGGCCAAACTGGGCTTGGCCTGTGACTTTGGCGGGGATGTCGGTGCGGGCGGTGGCCTGTCCGATCAGCTTCCAATCTTGGCGCGTCTTGAGCTGGATGTTGGCCGGGGTACTGCCCGCAGCACCTGCTGCCATGTTGCCGAAATGGGTGGATTTGCCCGAGGCGTGTCGGAGCAGCCCCTCGGTGATGGCAATTTCTTGTGCTGGCACCTGCCAGGCTTGGGCGGCGGCTTGCACCAAGCTGGCTCTGGCCGTGGCGGCGGCCATGCGCAGCGGGTCCCACAAGTCGGTGATGCTCGATGAACCGCCCGTGGCGTTCAGGCCCAGTTCGCGGGCGACCTTGCCCACGACCCATTCGGCCGCTTTGATCTTGGTGGGTTTGTGTTCGCCCTCGCTGTCCAGTGGGTGAAAGGGCAGGGTTGCCACAAGCATGGCCACGTTGCCGTAAATGCTGTCGCCCCCCGCTTGCTCCAGGCGCACGCGGCTGAGCGGCACGTCCAGCTCTTCGGCCACCAGCATGGCCAGTGCAGTGTGCACGCCTTGGCCCATTTCGCTGCGCGGCATGGCCAGCACCACCGTGCCATCGGCCGCGATCTTGATCCAGCCGTTCAGGGCCACATCGCCTTGTGTTTGGAGCATGAGTTCGGGTGAGCCCAGGCGTGAGCGGGCAGGCATCACGCCCCAGCCGACGACCAATGCGCCGGTCGCGCCCATGGCGCTCAGTAACCAAGTGCGGCGTTTCATGCGGCACCGCCTTTCTTCATCTCGGCAGCAGCGCGGTGAATGGCCGCCCGTACACGTTGGTAAGTGCCGCAGCGGCACAGGTTGGTCATGGCAGCGTCGATGTCGGCGTCGCTGGGCTGGGGGTTTTTGTCCAGCAGTGCAGCGGCAGCCATCAGCATGCCGCTTTGGCAGTAGCCGCATTGGGGCACTTGCTCAGCGATCCAGGCGCTTTGCAGCGGATGGGGCTTGTCTGAGGTGCCCAAGGATTCAATGGTGCGGATGGCTTGACTGGCGACCGCAGACACGGGCATGACGCACGAGCGCACAGGCTGGCCGTTCACATGCACTGTGCAGGCGCCGCAAGCGGCAATGCCGCAGCCAAATTTGGTGCCCGTCAGGTTGAGTTCGTCGCGCAACACCCACAGCAAAGGTGTACTGGGGTCAGCGTTGGCGGTGCGGCTTTGGCCGTTGATGTTCAGTTGCATGGTTTCTGACCTGAAATTTTTCTTGGGGCGATGTTAACGGCACACGCATGCCCCCCTTGGCCAGCTGAATTAAGCGGCCCACGTTGCATGCTTTTGCATGATGGCGCTGAACAGCTCGGAAGCTTCAAACGCCCCCAGCCACTGCGCCAATTCGGGCCAGGCTTGGGCGGCAAACCACGCAGGGTCGGTGTGGGCGTATTGGCGCACAAAGGGGGCCAGCGCCGCGTCGGCCAGACCGAAGTGCCGGCCTGCCAAATAAGCTTGCGTTTGCAGCAAGGCGTTGAGCGTGTGCAACCAGAGGGCCGCGAGATCGCGGTCTGCATGGCCGCTGGCCAGCCCCGCGCGGTTGGGGTATTTGTAGCGGTCCAGTTGCTGCTTGAAAGGTCCGTCGTTGTGCGCAATCAACGCCATGGTCTCGGCCACGGCCGCATCGCTGGCGGGCAGCCAACCCAAGGGGTCGTGCTGGCGCAGAGCCCAGCCCATGATGTCCAGGCTTTGCTCGATGACCTGGCCCGGCGCTGGTGTTGGCAGCCACAACACCGGCACCGTGCCTTTGGGCGACAAGTCCAGCAATTGGCGAGGTTTGTTTTTGAGCAGCACCTCGCGGTGCTCGTAGGTCACCGCGCTGATGTGCAAAGCCAGCCTTGCGCGCATGGCATAGGGGCATCGTCGAAACGAATACAAAACGGGTGCAAATGCATCAGCCATGCCACAGTTTAAATCTCCTCCTTTGTGCAGCCGCAAAGCACCTGTGCCAAGATTGAGCTCCTTTTATTGAACGACTGAGGAGACCTGCCTTGAACAACGATCTGTTTGACGACACACAAGCCCTGCTCGGTGGGCGCATTGGCGAGTCCGGTGCGACGCGCCGCACGGCTTTGAAAGCCGCATTGGGCGTGGGCTACGCCGCGGCGGCTATGCCCATCATGGCGCAAACAGCCATCAAAACCCCTGCGACGGGTCTGGTGTCTGGGGAAGTGACCATCGACGTGAATGGTTTCAAAATGCCCGCTTACCGCAGCGCCCCTGCGGGCAAGACCGGTTTGCCGGTGGTGTTTGTGATTTCTGAGATTTTTGGCGTGCACGAGTACATCGCCGACGTCACGCGCCGTCTGGCCCAGGCCGGTTACATGGCAATCGCCCCGGAATTGTTTGTGCGCCAAGGTGACCCGAGCGGCTACGGCGAAATCGCCAAGCTGCAGGCCGAAATCATCAGCAAAGTGCCCGATGCGCAAGTCATGGCTGATCTGGACGCCTGCGTGGCTTGGGCTGCAGCCAACGGTGGCAACACCGACAAACTGGCCATCACCGGTTTTTGCTGGGGCGGACGCATCACTTGGCTGTATGCGGCGCACCAGCCCAAGATCAAAGCGGGCGTGGCTTGGTATGGCCGCCTGGTGGGCAATGCCACGGCGCAAACACCCGCGCACCCGTTGGCTTTGGTGGGCCAACTCAAGGCCCCCGTGCTGGGTTTGTATGGCGCGGCCGACACGGGCATCCCCCTTGACACGGTTGATAAGATGAAAGCTGAACTGGCCCAAGGGCCTGCTGCGGCCAAAGCCAGCGAGTTTGTGGTTTATCCTGAGGCCCCGCACGCTTTTCATGCCGACTACCGCGGCAGCTACCGCAAGGCAGCCGCAGAAGACGGCTGGCAGCGATTGTTGGCCTGGCTGAAACGCCAGGGCGTGGCTTGATTTTGTGAACGCAGTGACCGCCCTTCGGGGCGTGAGTGCTGAAAAACCGCCCTTCGGGGCGGTTTGTTTTGGGGTGCAAGAGCACTTCTTGGATGCATGATGACTTTATTGGCGATTTTGTTGGGCACTTTGGTGGCGGGCATCGGCAGCGTCTGGCTGGCCGCTTGGCTGAGTTTTGGCGTGCTCAGCCGCTACACCCAACACATGCTGAGCTTGGCCGCAGGGGCCTTGATGGCGACGGCGTTTTTGCACTTGCTGCCTGAGGCCTTTGAAAGTCAAGCCGGGGCGCACGAGTTGTTCCTGACCTTGTTGCTGGGGTTGGTGTTTTTCTTTTTGCTCGACAAAGCCGAACTTTGGCACCACGGGCATGAGCACGGCGGTGGGCACGGGCATCACGGGCATGGCACGCACGACCACGACCACGACCACGACCAAGTTCAAGCGGCGCACGCGCACTCACCAGTTCACGCGCACACCGCGCACTCAACCGCTGAATCCACCCGCGGTCAGTGGGCTGTGTTGGCTGGCGACAGCGTGCATTGCTTTGGCGACGGCATCTTGATCGCCTCGGCCTTCATCGCCGACATGCGTTTGGGTGTCATTGCCGCGCTGGCCGTGCTGGCCCATGAAGTTCCTCACCACATGGGCGATCTGGCGGTCTTGCGCCAAGGCAGCAGCAGCCGCCAAGCCGCCATCGTCAAGGTGTCCATGGCCGGGGCCATCACCGCTTTGGGTGGGGCGGTGGGTTATGTGCTGGTCGATGCCCTGCACGACTGGCTGCCATATTTCCTGGTGGTGGCCAGCAGCAGTTTTGTCTATGTGGCTTTGGCCGACTTGATCCCCCAGTTGCAAAAGCGCCTGTCTGCGCGCGAGACGGCGGCGCAGATTTTGTGGCTGGGTTTGGGCATCGGCATGGTGGTGCTGGTCAGCGCCTTGGCGGGGCACCAGCACTGAATTGAGTCTTAGCCCTGGGCGCAGGGCAGACCGGGTGTGTTGCACCATTCGCTCCAGCTGCCCGCATACAAGGCAGTAGGCCCGTAACCGGCCAGTTCCATCGCGATCACGTTGGGCACGGCGGTCACGCCGCTGCCGCAGTGGTGCACCACGCTGCTGGCCGGGCGGCCCGCGAGCAGCTGGTCCCATTCGGTTTTGAGCTGTGGCGCACTTTTGAAGCGGCCGTCTTCGGTGAAGTTTTCGGTGAAGGGCCTGTTCAGCGCCCCCGGAATATGACCTGCCACCGGGTCCAGTGGCTCCACCTCACCCCGGTAACGGGCACCGGCCCGGGCATCGACCACGGTTTGAGTCTGCTGGCCCAAGGCGGCCGAGACCGCATCGGTCAACACCAACTGGCGCAGCGGTGCTTTCAGCTCAAAATGGGCGGGGGCCAAAGGAATGTCAGGCCCTGAGGCCAGTGCACCGCCCATGTCTTTCCAAGCTTGCAGGCCACCATCGAGCACGGCCACGGCCTCGTGCCCTAGCCACTTGAGCATCCACCACAAACGGCCGCAGTAGTGGCCTTTGTTGCGGTCATAGACCACGATTTGCATGCCGTTGTGAAGGCCCAAATTCCCCAGCCACCGTGCCACGACCTCGCGTTGCGGCAAGGGGTGGCGGCCCCCGTTCACCGCCTCTTCGGCCTGGTGCGTGCTCAGGTTTTTGTTCAAGTGGGCGGGCAGGGCGCCTGCGATGCGTTCGCTGGCAAAAAAGCCATCGGCCAGATCGGGGTTCATCAGGTCAAAGCTGCAGTCCAGCACGGCGCAAGGCTTGCCCTGGGTCTGCAGTTGTTGGAGTTGGGCCGCGGTGATCAGCAAGTTGTACATGGCAAAGGGTCTCCGTTCAATGGTCTTCGGCCTGGGCGATGGGCAGGGTACGGGGCAAGCTTCGGTTGCGCAAGGCGGTGGCGGCGATGCCGCTGGCGATGATCAAGGCCATGCCGGCCCATCCTATCCAGGGAATCTGGTCGCCAAACAAAAATAAGCCATAGAGCGCGGCAAACACGATGCCCGAGTATTGCAAATTGGCCACCACCAAGGTGGCCCCGCTGCTGTAGGCCTTGGTCATGCACAGTTGGCCCAAGGCGGCGAGCAAGCCAATCGGCAGCAGCCACCCAGCGTGTGGCCAGACCCAAGCGCTGGGGCCGACGAACAGCATGGCCACGGCCCCGGCCAGGGTGGTGCCGACGGAAAAATAAAGCACCGTGCGGGCCTCGGGTTCGCCCATGCGACCCAATGCAGCGACCTGCATGTAGGCCATGGCGGCCCCCACACCCGACAGCAAGCCGATCACACCAGCAAACAGCTGGTTTTGCTCAATGGTAGGCCGCAAGATCATGACCACACCCGAAAAGCCTGCGATGACGGTGAGCACCACCGGGCCTTGCCTCACCATGTCTTGCACCCGACCCATGAGCAGTGTGCCCCCGACCAAAAAGGCCGCAACCCAGATGCCGCTCATGTAATTGAGCGTCATGGCTGTGGCCAGGGGCAGGTGGGCAATGGCGTAAAACCAGGCCGTGAGGGATGACACGCCAATGGCTGATCGCCACACATGCATGAGCGGTATGGGGGTGCGCAAAGCCACCCGCTGGCTGCGGCAAATGGCGGCCATCAGCACGACCCCGACCACGCCCCGGTAAAACACCAACTCGAAGGTGTGGAAGTACTCGGATGCGTATTTGATGCAAACGCTCATCGTCGCGAAAAACAGCGACGCCAGAATCATCCAGGAGGCTTGCATCCGGGCGGGCTTTAGAGGGTCTTCATTTGCTGGCGGTACCACTCGTGGAAGTGCTGCATGCCGTCTTCCATGGGGCTTTGGTAGGGGCCGACTTCGTTGTCGCCGCGTGCCCAAAGTGCCTTGCGACCCGCGTCCATGCGTTCGGCAATTTCGTCGTCCTCTAGGCAGGTCTCCATGTAAGCCGCTTGTTGGGCCTCGACGAATTCGCGCTCGAAGGCCACGATTTCTTCAGGGTAATAAAACTCCACTTGGTTCAGTGTTTTGTTGGGGCTGATCGGGTGCAAAGTGGACACGGTGAGCACATGCGGGTACCACTCGACCATGATGTGCGGGTAATACGTCAGCCAAATCGCGCCGCGCTCGGGCAGTTGGCCGTTGCGGTACTTGAGCAGCACCTCGTGCCACTTTTTGTAGGTGTCCGAGCCGGGCTTGCCAAAGCCGCCCGACACGCCCACGGTTTGCACCGAATAATGTTCCTTGAACTCCCAGCTCAGGTCATCGCAGGTCACGAACTGACCCAGCCCCGGGTGGAAGGGGCCGACGTGGTAGTCCTCCAGGTACACCTCGATGAATGTTTTCCAGTTGTAATTGCACTCGTGCAGCTCCACACGGTCGAGTGCGTAGCCATCAAAACTGAGTTGTGCAAGTGGCCCCATGCCCGCCAGATCGGCGGCGATGTTGCGCCCGTTGTCTTCAAACAGCAGACCGTTCCATTCCTGCAACTTGTAGTTGTTCAGGTTCAGGCAGGGGTCTTGCGCAAAGTGGGGCGCGCCCAGCAACAGGCCGCTGGGTGAATACGTCCAGCGGTGCAGTGGGCAAACGATGTTGCCGCCCGCGCTGCCTTTTTGTTGGGTTTGCAGGTTGCCTCGGCCGCCCAGCATGACCGCCTGGCGGTGTCGGCAGACATTGGAGACGAGTTCTACACCGCCTTGGGCGTTGCGCACCAAGGCACGGCCTTCGGCCTCGTGGGGCAGGGCGTAATAGTCGCCCGGATTGGGGACTGCCAGCTGGTGACCCACGTAGCGGGGGCCTTGCTGAAAAAGGGTGCTCAATTCGCGCTGAAACAGCGCCTCATCGAAATAAGTGGAAACTGGTAGTTGGCTTGCGGCCTGCTGCAGTTGAAGACTTAAATCAGACATGGGTGACCTGACCTAGAGACTCCCCCTATGAAGGGGCAGGAACAAAGCGCTGAATCCGGAAATTGCAGCGCAAAAAAATGACAGGAAATTTCCTGCCGATGAACGGTGATTCTACCCCGGCGGGTAAGGACCTGAAAGGAGGCTTTGGCAAGCCGTAAATATTACGGGGCATCTTCGCCGGTGCCTGGCTCTCTGACAAAGCCATGCGGGCATGGCGTGTGGGCATGTCAGTTGGCGCAAAGCATAAGGCCTAAAATCAGACTTTTACCTCGGAACATCCCATGCCCAAGGCCGCCCCTACAGAACCCGCAGACAGCCCAGCAGCGCCCTTGCCCGCCACTTACGAAGCGGCTTTGGCGGAGCTGGAGTCGCTGGTCGGTCAGCTCGAATCGGGGCAGATGCCGCTGGACCAATTGTTGACGGGTTACCAGCGGGGCGCGGCTTTGTTGGCTTTTTGTCGCGACAAACTCAAAGCCGTGGAAGACCAGATCCAGGTGCTGGATGGCGGACAACTCAAACCCTGGAGTGGCGCATGACGGTGGACTTGAAGGCCTGGATGCAGCCGCATCTGGCGCGTGTGGAGCAGACTTTGTCGGCCGGCATTGAGGCCGAATCCCCTGCTGCTTTGGGCCGAGCCATGCGTTATGCCGTGCTCGATGGCGGCAAGCGCTTGCGCCCTTTGTTGGTGCTGGCCACGGCTGAGGCGGTGGGTGATGCTTTCAACACGCCTGCGGCCCTGAATGCCGCTTGCGCCATCGAGTTGATCCATGCTTATTCGTTGGTGCACGACGACATGCCCTGCATGGACAACGACGTGTTGCGGCGCGGCAAACCCACAGTGCATGTTCAGTTTGGCGAGGCCCAAGCCCTGCTGGCGGGGGACGCCTTGCAGACCTTGGCTTTTGAAATGCTGACCCCGCCAGACGCCAGCGTGCCGCCTGCGGTGCAAGCCGCCTGTGTGGCTTTGCTGGCGCGGGCTTCGGGTTACCAGGGCATGGCTGGCGGCCAGGCCATTGACTTGGCCAGCGTTGGGCAGCGCCTGAGTGAAGACCAACTTCGTCAAATGCACCGCCTCAAAACCGGGGCCTTGCTGTTGTGCAGCGTGCAGATGGGCGCTGCCTGTGTGCCGGGCGTGCCTGCCCCGTTGCAAGCCTCGTTGACCCTTTTTGGCGAGGCCTTGGGCTTGGCCTTTCAGGTGGTGGACGATGTGCTGGATGTGACCGCCGATTCGGCCACGCTGGGCAAAACAGCGGGCAAGGACGAAGCGGCCGACAAACCCACCTATGTGGCCTTGATGGGCTTGGAAAGGGCCAAGGCCTACGCCGATGCCTTGAGTGCCCAGGCTCTGCAGGCGCTGGCCGACACCGGATTGCCCGATGCGCGTTTGGGGGCCTTGCGCGCCCTGACCGCCATGGTGGTAGAAAGAAACAACTGATTTATGACCGCTTTGCTTCCAACCATCGAATCACCGGCCGATGTGCGCCGCTTGCCACGCACGGACTTGTCCCGCTTGGCCGATGAGGTGCGTCATTGCGTGCTTGACAACGTGTCCAAAACAGGCGGCCACCTGAGCTCCAACTTGGGCACGGTGGAACTCACCGTGGCCTTGCATTACGTTTTCAACACGCCTGAAGACCGCATCGTCTGGGACGTGGGGCACCAAACTTACCCGCACAAAATTCTCACAGGCCGTCGCGAGCGCATGCCCACGTTGCGCCAGTTTGATGGGTTGTCGGGTTTTCCGCGCCGCGACGAGAGCGAATACGACACCTTTGGCACGGCACACTCGTCGACCAGCATTTCGGCCGCTTTGGGCATGGCCGTGGCGGCACGCCAAAAAGGCGAGTCACGCCACTCGATCGCGGTGATTGGCGACGGCGCCATGACCGCAGGCATGGCCTTCGAAGCCCTGAACAACGCGGGCGTGGAAGATTGCAAACTGCTGGTGATCTTGAACGACAACGACATGTCGATCAGCCCGCCCGTGGGGGCGCTCAACCGCTATTTGGCGCAGCTCATGAGCGGACGTTTTTACTCGGCTGCCAAGGCCGGTGCCAAAAATGTGCTCAAAAACGCGCCGCCCTTGTTTGAGCTGGCCAAGCGCTTGGAAGAAACCGCCAAAGGCATGGTGGTGCCCGCCACGCTTTTTGAGAAATTCGGCTTCAACTACATCGGCCCGATCGACGGGCACGACCTGGAGTCGCTGATTCCGATGCTGGAGAACATCAAAAACTTGAACGGCCCGCAGTTTTTGCATGTGGTGACCAAAAAAGGTCAGGGCTATGAAAAAGCCGAAGCCGACCCAGTGGCATACCACGGCCCAGGCAAGTTTGACCCCAGCGTGGGCTTGGTGCCCGCGGCCACGCCCGCCAAAACCACCTTCACCCAGGTGTTTGGCCAGTGGCTGTGCGACATGGCCGAGAAAGACATGCGCCTGGTCGGCATCACGCCCGCCATGCGCGAGGGCTCGGGCATGGTGGCGTTTCACCAGCGCTTCCCCAAACGTTATTACGACGTTGGCATTGCCGAACAGCACGCCGTGACCTTTGCTGCGGGCTTGGCCTGCGAGGGGCTCAAACCTGTGGTGGCGATTTATTCCACCTTTTTGCAGCGGGGTTACGACCAGTTGATCCACGATGTGGCCTTGCAAAACTTGCCCGTGGTGTTCGCGATTGACCGGGCCGGCCTGGTGGGGGCCGATGGCGCCACCCACGCGGGGGCTTATGACATCGCATACATCCGCTGCATTCCCAACATGAGCCTGGCCTGCCCAGCCGATGAGCGCGAGTGCCGCCAACTGCTCAGCACCGCTTACGCGCAAAACCACCCGGTGGCCGTGCGTTACCCGCGTGGGGCGGGGGTGGGCACGGAACCTGGTCGCGATTTGGATATCTTGCCGTTTGGCAAGGGCGAAGTGCGCCGACAGGGTGAGCAATTGGCCATTTTGGCCTTTGGCACTCTGCTGGGTCCGGCCTTACAGGCTGCTGAAAAGCTCAACGCCACCGTGGTCAATATGCGTTGGGTCAAGCCGCTGGATGTCGACTTGTTGGCCCAAATTGCGCAAACCCACGAACGCATCGTCACGGTGGAAGAAGGCTGCGTCATGGGCGGCGCTGGCAGCGCTGTGGCCGAGGCCCTGCAGACCTTGCAAATTTTGCGGCCTGTTTTGCAGTTGGGCTTGCCCGACGAATTCATTGAACACGGCGACCCTGCCAAGTTGCTGGCCATGCAAGGCCTGGATGCGGCAGGCATCGAGACCGCCATTGGGCAACGCTGGCCGGGCTGAAATGGCTTCAACACCTCTTTGAAAACCGCTCAGGTTTCCCCCAGAATTATCAAAACACCATTCATTTTGATGGTTTGAAGAGGGTAAACCCCCACCTCCGGGGCGCGTTTCGCTTTCTACAATACGCAGGTGTTTGTTTTTCATGGCCCGATGTTTTGGGTCGGTTTCAAATTTCCACAAGGAGTCCCTTCATGGATCGTCGTTCCCTCATCAAAAACACTGGCATGGCCGGTATTTTGGCCGCAGGCGTTGCCCCTGCCGTTCACGCTCAGGCCGCTTTGCGCTGGCGTCTGACTTCCAGCTTCCCTAAGGCGCTGGATACTTTGTTCGGTGTGAACGACGTGTTTGCTGCCAAAGTCAAAGAAATGACGGGTGGTAAGTTTGTCATCACCACCCACGCTGCGGGTGAACTGGTGCCTGCTTTTGGCACGATCGACGCCACCAAAGACGGCACTGTGGAAATGTCCAACACCGCGCCTTACTATTACTTCGGTAAGGACGAGACCTTTGCTTTGGGTTGCGCCATCCCCTTTGGTTTGAACAGCCGCCAGATGTCGGCCTGGATGTACCAGGGCAACGGCCTGAAGCTGTTCCGCGAGTTCTACAGCAACTACAACATCGTGAACTTCCCCATGGGCAACACAGGCGCCCAGATGGGTGGCTGGTTCCGCAAGCCTTTCAAGTCGCTGGCCGAGTTCAAAGGCACGAAGTTCCGTGTCGGCGGCTTTGGTGGCAAAGTGGTTGCCCGCATTGGCGGTGTGCCCCAGAACATTCCAGGCGGTGAAATTTACCAAGCCTTGGAAAAAGGCACGATCGACGCTGCCGAGTGGGTGGGTCCATACGACGATTTGAAACTGGGTTTCTACAAAGTGGCCAAGTACTATGCTTACCCAGGCTGGTGGGAAGGCGGTCCTCAGTTGGACCTGCACATCAACAAGCAAGCTTGGGACAGCCTGTCCAGCGAGTACAAGGCCATTGTGGAAGCCGCTTCGGTTTACGCCCACAACGACATGCAAACCCGTTACGACGCCCGCAATGCGGCAGCGCTCAAGACGCTGGTGGCAGGTGGTGCCAAGTTGTTCCCATTCCCCAAAGACATGATGGACGCGGCGTTCAAAGAATCCAATGCTTTGTACGCAGAGATTGGCGAGAAAAACGCCAACTGGAAAAAAATCTACGCCGACTACGCTGGTTTCCGCAAAGAAGCCAACCAGTGGTTCCGCTTCACCGAAGCCCGCTTCGACAACTACATGCAATCGGCCAAGCTGTAACTCAGCCGCGCACGACCGCACAGCAAAAGGCCCTTCGGGGCCTTTTGTTTTGAGCGGTGCACAGCGCCAATGCCCCTCAGGCACACTTTCATGCAGCACATTGATCTTTCTTACCAATGGCAGCCTCAGAGCCGTGAGGCGGTGCGCAACCGCCAAAGTCCGTTGCGCAACCCGCTCATGGATTTGTTGCAGGCCGTGCGCCATGCGGGCTCTATTGCGGGGGCGGCCAAGTTTCTGAATTTGTCTTATCGGCATGTGTGGGGCGAGCTCAAGCGCTGGGAGCAAGCCATGGGGCAGCCCTTGATTCTTTGGGAAAAAGGCCAAGCAGCAAGGCTGTCGGGCTTTGCAGACAAATTGTTGTGGGCCGAGCGACAAGCGCAAGCCCGTTTGGCGCCTCAGATCAGTGCGCTCCAAGCGGAGCTTGAAAAAACTTTTGCCGTGGCCTTCGACCCCGACCACCAAGTCTTGCCGATTTTTGCCAGCCATGACGACGCGCTGGTCGGGTTGCGCGAGACGGCGGCGGCGCAGTCATTGCATTTGGATCTTCGTTTTTGTGGCAGCGTGGATGCCATCCGTGCCTTGAACGAGGGGCGTTGTCATGTGGCCGGGTTTCATGCGCCGTGGCAGCCTGGCGCGCAGTCTTTGGTGGCGCGCACCTACAAGCCTTTGCTCAAGCCTGGGCTGCACAAGCTGATGGGTTTCGCCACACGCGAGCAAGGCTTGATGGTGGCCCCAGGCAATCCACGGCGCTTGCAGGGGGTGCGTGATCTTTTTCAAAGCGGTGTTCGATTTGTCAATCGAAGTGTGGGGACAGGCACACGTTTGTTGTTGGACCAGAGCCTGGAAGAAGCCGGTTTGGCAGCAGCGAACTTGACGGGCTACGACCATGAAGAAAATTCACATGCCGCCGTGGCCGCCTGCATTGCGTCCGGGCAGGCCGATGCGGGATTGGGCATTGCCAGTGCTGCACATGTGCAAGGTCTGGATTTTGTGGCCTTGTCACAAGAGCACTATTGGTTGGTGTGTCTGGCCTCGGCCTTGGAGACAGCGCCGGTCCAGCAGCTGCGGCGGCTCCTGCACAGCGCGGCATGGCAAGCCCATTTGCAGTCCATGCCGGGTTACACCCCATCGGCGTGGACAGGTCAGGTCCAGTCTTTGCGCAGCATGTTGCCGTGGTGGACATTCAAAACCCAGCGGGCAGGTGACAGGGTTAACCCTCAATTTACAAGCCCCTGAAATGACTTCCACGACATTGCCAAAAATATCACCCTCGCATTTCACGTTTTTCGGTATTTGAATGTCTGCAGGGTCCTACAATGGCCCCTGTTTTTCCGGAGTAAGCCATGTCTTTTTTCATGATGATTTCACGCGGAATTGACCGCTTGAATCAAACCGTGGGGCAACTCACCACCTGGTTGATTTTGGTCACCACTTTGATCAGCGCAGGCAATGCGATCGTCCGCAAGGCCTTTGATCTCAGCTCCAATGCCTTGCTCGAAGTTCAGTGGTATTTGTTTGCTGCGGTGTTCATGCTGGGGGCGGGTTATGGCTTGCTGAAAAACTCGCATGTGCGCATTGATTTCATCTCCGGCATGCTCAGTCCGCGCACCCGCAATTGGATCGATGTAGGCGGCATCTTGTTGGCCTTGTTTCCTTTTTGCCTCATTTGCATTTACCTGTCTTGGCCGCTGTTCGTTCAGGCCTACGACACGGGTGAAATGTCTTCCAATGCAGGTGGCCTCATCCGCTGGCCTGTGTATGCGCTGGTGCCTGCCGGCTTTGCCTTGCTCATGCTGCAAGGTGTGTCGGAGTTGATCAAGCGTTTGTCATTTTTGATGGGTCAGGGTGAAGACGTTTTGTCTTCCGAAGAAGCCATGTCTGACGAACAAAAAGAATTGCTGGCGTTGGAAAAGCTGGCACAAGAGCAAGCGCAGGGAGCACGTTGATGGAAACCACTTTTCTGGCAATCAATTTTGTGCCAATCATGTTTGGCGGCTTGCTGCTGCTGCTGCTGACGGGATTCCCCGTTGCATTTGCGTTGGCCGCATGCGGCTTGGCTTTCGGTTTCATTGGCATGGAGGCTGGCATTTTCCCGCCCTCGTTGTTCCAAGCCTTGCCTTTGCGCATCTTTGGCATCATGCAAAACGACACCTTGCTGGCCATCCCGTTTTTCACCTTCATGGGCATCATCTTGCAAAAATCTGGCATGGCCGAAGACCTGCTGGAAACCGTTGGGCAGGTGTTCGGTCCTGTTCGCGGCGGCGTGGCGATTGCCGTGGTCTTGGTTGGTGCCTTGCTGGCAGCGACCACAGGCGTGGTGGCTGCTGCCGTGATTTCCATGGGCTTGATTTCACTGCCCATCATGCTGCGATACGGATACAGCCGGGTCATTGCCACGGGGGCCATCACGGCCTCTGGCACTTTGGCACAAGCGCTGCCGCCGTCTTTGGTGTTGATCGTTTTGGCTGACCAAATGGGCCGCTCTGTGGGCGACATGTACGCCGGTGCTTTGCTGCCGGGTTTGTTGCTGGTGGGCCTGTATGTGTTGTTCATCATCGGCGTCGCCATCTTCAAGCCAGCCATGGTGCCCGCCTTGCCGCCGGAGGCGCGCATCTACCGTGAGCCCAATGGCAAGTCGGGCCATGTCTCGCTGATGTTCTTGCTGATTTTGTGTGCTGTGGTGGGTTTTGCTTGGGCTTCGGCGCATGACAGCATCATGATGACTTGGATGGAACGTACCCAAGCGGCCCCTGCGGACGAAGTGGTCATCATGTCGATGACTGTCACCTCTTTGGTGGCTTTGTCCTTGGCCGTGTTCAATCGGATCACGGGGATGGGCTTGTTGTCCAAGTTGGCCGAACAGGTCACCTTTGTCTTGATGCCGCCGCTGATCCTGATTTTCTTGGTCTTGGGCACCATCTTTTTGGGCGTGGCCACGCCCACTGAAGGCGGCGCCATGGGGGCTTTGGGTGCCTTGATTTTGGCCATGGCCAAACGCCGCTTGGCCTTGCCTTTGTTGAGCCAGGCGCTTGAAAACACAGCCAAGCTGGCCTCGTTTGTGCTGTTCATCCTGATCGGTTCCACCGTGTTCAGCTTCACCTTCAATGCGGCCGATGGCCACATTTGGGTGGAACACTTGTTCTTGGACATGCCGGGTGGGGCGATCGGTTTCTTGATCGTGGTGAACATCCTGATTTTTATTTTGGGCATGTTCATCGACTTCTTTGAAATCGCCTTCATCGTGATCCCGATCTTGGCTCCTGTGGCCGAGAAAATCTTGCCCGGCATGGTGCCCGGCATGACAGCGGACCAGGCCATGATTTGGTTTGGGGTGATCGTCGCGATGAATTTGCAGACCTCGTTTCTGACGCCGCCCTTTGGTTTTGCCTTGTTTTATTTGCGCAGCGTGGCGCCCAAAAACGATTACAAAGACCGCATCACGGGCGAGAACATCAAGGCCGTCAAGACCACTGAGATCTACAAGGGCTCGATCGCCTTCATTGTGCTGCAGGTGATCATGGTGGCCTCCATCATTGCGTTCCCGAATTTGGTAACGGGCGGCATTCAAGAAGGGGTCAAGATTGACGCCGATGCGGCTTTGGAAAGAATGCTCGATGCTGAAAGTGGGTCTTCTTATGAAGACGAAGTGCCGGCGCTTGATGCACTGGACGGGCCTAAAGAGGATGCGGCTGTCGATGGCGAAGACGACCCGGCCAAAGCCCTGGAAGCCGAGATGAAGGCTGACAAGAAGTAAGCGCAAGCTGGGCCCCTCAATGGGGCTGCTTGAGTCTTGCAAAAGAGCCCGGTTCGCCGGGCTTTTTTGTGTGCTTTATTTGGGCATGGCACAACGCCATAGGGGTGTGTTGAGAAGGCTATGCAAAGCGTTTCATAGTGGACACCCCTCATGCCGCACAGGGTGCTTGTCCCTTAGCATTCACAGCGCTCTATGAACACCTTCACC